>WBZP01004040.1_pt1 | contig 15547 bp, 18 predicted proteins | sample 5204301 | NCBI WGS metagenome assembly WBZP01 (sample SAMN12412401, study PRJNA552823) | activated sludge metagenome | isolation source: activated sludge from nitrification reactor of wastewater treatment plant... | place: USA: Pennsylvania | collected 2017
TCGTATGCCGGACGGTCAGCCACGGCAACGGAGCGCGGGAAAGCGGCCTCCCACCACGACAGCGGGGGCGCCTGATCCTGCGGGACCACGTCGGGAGGATAGGCGACGTCGCTTTCGGAAACGACGTTCCATCCAGGGGGCAAGTCCTCTTCGGAAACCACATCCCATTCTCCAGCCATCATTTCACCTGCACGGGTTTGCCGTTCTGGAGAGTCCAGACCTGGCCGTTTCCAAACGTTGTCTGCTTGCCTTCTTTGAGGCGTGAGACGAGACCAGAGGGTAGCGCCGACGGCTTGCCCGCGGGCTTCGCAATTGGCTGGTATCCGTGCGACTGCACGACGCTACCAAGGCGCCCCTTGACTTCGCGCTCAAACTGGTCCAGCGCGATCATGGGGTCATTCCTGCCTACCATAGCATTCATGAGCGCCCCAGCTCCAACAGCCTTCGGAACAATCGGCTCCATGGTCTGGATGTCGACGGCCTGCAGGACACCAAGGTTTTCGGCCTCCTTGAGGTTCAGAAGCATTCGCTGACGGATTCCGTTCAGGCGGTCGGCATCGGGGCCGATGATCTGGCCAGCGACGCCGCGCTTCTTGGCGTCTGCGTATGCCGTCTTGAATTCGCCGATGATGGCCTCCAGAGAGCCCAGCTTTGCAATCGCATCGCGCGCAACCTTTGCGGAAGGCGCGTCGACCGTCTGCCCAGGGATCGGCTCGTATCCTGCGATCTTGGGGATTTCGCGCCCAGCCTCGCGCCCAGCCTGCTCCCTGGCAAGCCGGAGGCGGTCGCGCTCCATTGCAATGCGCTCGGATTCGATTCGCGCGCTTCGTTCGTCCTTGGTTTCCTGGAGCGCAAACCGCTTATCGGCGAGTCCGGCCGCGCGGTCAGCGTATGCAAGTTGCGTCCGGTACTTCTCCGCCCTGGAATCAAGCTCCAATCCACGAAGGCCGCGATTGGCTTCGGCCTCGCGCATTTTGGTTTGCTGGACCAGCGGCAATCCGCGCTCTGCGGCCCGCTGAATCGCCGGGATGTCCTCGGGGGCGATCCCGGGGGCCTGCATCGAGCCTTCGGACAGCGCGGGAGTCATTCGCTCGGCCTGCGGAACCGGGGACAGATCAGCGGGCCGGAATCGCTCGGGAAGCCACGACTGCGCAGGCTCCTGCGGCTTGCGGAACTGGAGCCAGGCGGTCGACTGGTTCCCCGCGGGAAGGTCGGCCGTAGGAAGCCCTGCAGCCTGCACGGCAGGAAGAACGCGCGCGTAGTCTTCGGGCGTCTCCACGGTGCCGAGTATCTGGCCGCGAAGGGCAAGCCTTCGCACGTCGAGCTCCAGAGGCCGGACCTGCTGCGCGTAATCGTTCTCCTGGCGCGCGCGCTCCTCTGCGGCCTGGCGCAACGCCATGGCCTGGCGCATCTGCTCACGGTCGCGGGCGATGGCTTCACCCTGCAGGAAAGAGGCACCGAGGCGCATCGGCTCGTATGCGAAGGGGTTTCCAGCCATCAGCGACCACCCATCCCGCGGGAGGCCCATAGGGTAGCGGCGTCACCGAGGCCAGATCCGAGCCCCGAGAAAAGAGCCTGGTTTCCTTGCCCGCGCATCATCGCGGCGTTGGTCATGCCCTGCCCCATCCCATGCGCCCCGGACATCCCGAGTTGCCCGATGTTCCCGGCCATGTTGGCGCCCATGTTGGCGGTCTGCGCGGCCGAAGCCTGGCCCATGTTGCCGAGGCCCATCAGGCGGTTGGCGGTGTCCTGGCGCGCCCCGTAGGTGCGGTTGTAGGTGTCCGAGGCGCGGCCGTAGCGCGTGGCCTCTTCGCCCTGGAAGCGGTTGTAAGCGTTCCCGTATTCCTGGGACGCCATGTCCTGCGCCTCGCGATTGATGGCCCGAAGCGTTCCGCCGCCTCCGAGCATTCCTGACGCGGCTTTCGATGCCTGAATTGCCTTCATTGCCTGGTCAATGCGCATCTGATAGCCGGGGTCGGCCTGGTAGTTGAATTGGTTCTCCTGGAACCCGAATTCAGGCGCGGCGAACTGGCCGGACTCCATGCCGGAGAGCAATTCACCGATTCCGTACTGTCCTGCGCCGCGGTATGGGGAAAGGTCGCTGCGGCCCTGATCGTACTGCCTGCGCTGCTCGGCAATCGCCTCTCGCGACGCCTGCAACTGCATCCGTGCGGCCTCTTCCTGGGCGCGTGCGGACTTGTTGGCGTCGCTGCGGCCAAGTAGTCCGCCGATCAGTCCGGATCCGATGCTTGCCGCTCCGAGTCCGATAGAAATTGGATCCATTGTCGGTTACCCTCGATACTGGTGGATCCCTGTTTCGGCAGGGTGCCGAGGAACAGAACCGAGGTTCCGACAGGGAGAAATATACCTCAACGCGGCATGGTCGCGATGTCCGATCGGAACCCGCACCACGCCACAGGAACGGGATCGGTGAGGTCGACGCGGAACACGCGATCCCGAGCCGAGCCCATCATGAGCGTGCGCGCCCGGAATCCGTATTCGCCTAATCGCCCGATCTTGATGTCCCGGCCGCTGGACCATGTACGCCCGCCGTCATTGGACCACGAAAGCATCGCCACGGGGTCGGATCCCTGGCCGGTTACGGGAGCCGTCCCAGCGCGTCCCCAAATCTCACCGGTGCGGTACTGGACCACCTGGCCGTCGGCCTTGTAGTGGGGGAAGGTGCGGCGCCGCTTGATGTACCACTCGCCTGAAAGGTCCGGCTTCTGGTCGGTGTAGTCGGTGTCCGAAAGCTGGTACACCGCGTTTCCGTTCGAGTCCCCGATGAGCATTCGCCCATATCCGAACGTCGCGTGGGTGCCACGCCAGCGGCGCAACTCTCCGGTGTCCGGGTTCATCCACGCGCGCTCATGCCACTCGCCCAGGTCCACATCGTACACCAGCGTCCTCTCGGCCGCGGCGATGGTCAGGACGTAGTAAGTGTGTCCGCCGAATGAATGCACCCGGCCAATCGCTCCCGACAGGTCGCCCGCGGCGGAAAGAATACCCTCGACGCCGGGGGAAGACACGGGGCCGACTTGATACCCTTGCGTGCGGAAGACGCGGGCGGATCCGTCCTTGCCGGACCCGAGGAACAGGACAGAATCCCGAGCAACAGCCACGGAATGGGGCGCATCGGTGCCCATGTCGAGCGCAACGGACTGGACTGGCGCCCATTCCTGATCTGCGTTTCCGGAGTCATAGAACACCTGCGCGGACGAAGGTCCAAACACCCACAATTCCCGCCCCTGGGCAATCACAGCCGTGGCGAGGTCGGGCGATGCTTCGGCCGCGGCTCGGTTGAGCGTCGGCCAGGATGAAGCGTCACGAAGGGCGCTCCAGCGGATGTAGACCGTATTCGGCTCCAGGCACAGGAAATACCCGTCGATGTACGCCAGGTGAACGGCCCCGGACGGGAAAGCGGGGTCCGTGATTTCCTGAAAGACGGCATCCACGAACGTGAAGCGGTATCCGCTCACGCCGTCGAGGATCACCAGATCGTCCCCGTTGTCCGAGATCCCCACCGGACCCGAGGCGCTGCCGATCGTTCCGCGGAGCACGCGCGTCTGGTTGGAGAGGATTTCCCAGACCGATGTCCCGGCAACCTGGAAGACACGTCCCTGTGAAGCCGTGTAGAGGCCCCTGCAGGCGGTCGCCACGCCCTCGCGCACGAAGACTCGAAGGGAGGGGCAATGCACGAACATGCGCTGCGCCAGGGCTCCAGACCCGGCAATCTCGGGGCGGATGTTGATTGCATCGTCCCCACCGATTCCTGGGATGTTGCTGGAGTAGGGAGGGATCGCGAACGGGAGTTCCGTCAGCACGACGAAACCCCGTCTCCCGTCTCCGAGAGCCTGAACGCGGCGTGCAGGTTCTTGCGCGGGATGGCGTTGACGAGGTTGCGCGTGAGAAGGAGGTCGAAGGCGCGCGCGGCGATCGCGGCGACCGACGGGGACACGTCTCCCGATCCGATGCCGGGGATGCTGGACAGCCGGAGCGCCAAGCCGTACTCCATGGCCTCCCGATACTCGATCGGGTCTGGCATGTCGTCGGAAAGGTTGGCGATCTGCGAAAAGGGCGTGCGGTCGAAAACGCGGATGGTTCCGGTCGACGGCGCGGGGTACAGCCACAGCGTCACAGGATCCCCCTGGACGGCGCACCAGACCGCGGGGTCACCCGAGCCAGTGCCATAGCCTCGAAGCTCCTCAAAGGTGCGGCGCTCCAGGATCACGGGATCACCGCCTGCGAACTGTACCTGCGAAATCTGGATGGGGCGCGTGACCACATCGCCGCCCGTGCCGAGCGTGTAGGACGCGGCGCCGTCGGCCGTGATCTCGATCATGCGCTGGCCGTAGCACGTCACGCCCTGGAGATTCCAGGTAGAGCGCATGGCGTTCAGCGAGTCGAGCCCGATCTGTCCGATTGCCGCTTCGGGCGTCTCGCCTGGCGCATAGGCCCCGCACAACTGCAGGGCGCGCGCCACGGTCTGGAATGCGGTCCAGGCCATCAGGCCACGACCTTCTTCGGCCGTCCGGGTCCGCGCTTGGCTGGCGCCGCGGTTACTTCTTCTTGGTGGTCGACTTCTTCGTCTTGCAAGCCATCTTCGGCCTCCGGTTCGGTAGTGGGTTCGGTCTGCTCTGGGATCGGCTTGTTGGGCAGGAACCCCGCGATCGTCTCCGGTTCGGCGTAGGCTTCGGACTTGTCGTGTACGACAAATTCCGTCCCGTCGATGTTTTTGCGCCACATGGGGTATCTCATCGCTTGCCCTCCGGAAGTCTTCCTACCCAAAAGGGCGCCCAAGGTTTCCCAGGGGCGCCCGAAGAGGGTCTATCGCTGCCTGACTATCAGGTCGTCGAAGCGGTGCGGAACATGCGCGCGGCGAATGCGTCTTCCACCAGGGCCGATGCCAAGAGCACATCCCACCGGAAGGTAGTCACGCCCGTGGCGACGTTCTTCTGACGCTCGAACAGGCCGCGGATCTTGGTGCCGGGAACGGTGAACGGGGCGGCGTTGGCCTCGTCGTACGCGGGTAGGTCCAGGAACGCGGTAGCGAAGGCCATCGGATCGTAGAACAAGCCCTGCATGACGGAAGCCGAGCCGGCTCCGTACCACACCACGGTATCGCCGGAGGTGGGAAGGCGGGTCACGTTCTGCCGAGCATCCGAGGTGCTGGCGTAGATATTCTCGGTCAGGGTCACGGTGACGATTCCGCCCGAAGCGGTGGCGTCAGCCGCGGCACAGAACCGCTTGGGGGTTCCCAGGCTTCCCTTGGTCTGGTCGTTGACGTCTTCGCAGGCCGTGATGTAGAATACCTCGCCCTTCTTGATGGTCTCGGCGCTGGACCCGATGTCCAAAGCGACCGTGTTCGCGGCCTCGGTCATGGTCGTGCTGATCGTGCCCGCGGCGCGCGTGCCGGTGGTCTGGACGGGGAGGATGGTCGCTTCCTTGATGTCGAAGCCGGACCACTCGGGGGTGGAGCCCTTGAGGTTCGATTTGCCGATCGAGGAGGCGGCGTTGAACAGGTCTTCCGTGTCCTGCTGCAGATCCTGGTTCATCTGGTAGCGAACCAGCGCCTTGAGGTTGTCCTGGGGGCAGAGCGAATCGCCCAGCATGGTACGGATGGAAGCCATCGCTGCGGAGGTCATCGCGGCGGCGCCGTACACGCGGGAGATCTTGGGAGCCACGTTGTCCAGGATGGACTTCTCGACGGCTGCAACCAGGCGCGCCAGACCGGGCTTCATGAACTGCTCGCTCATGTCCTGGAAGTTCATGCCCAACTGGTCAGGCGTGAAGTTGAAGGTCACGTTGATCGGCGTGGTGGCCATGGTCAGATCGACCGAACCATCACGCACGGCCTGCGCCGAAGACGAGGTGTCCCAGGCGCCGGTGGTGACGCCAACCTTGGTCGGCTTGGCGATCTTGACGGTGGTGCCGGACTGACCGCCCTTGAACTTGCTGGAGTGGTCGGGGATGCCGGACTTCAGAAAGGTGGGGTTGTTTTTGAGCAGGAAGTTGGTTTCGCGAGCGACAAGCTGGGGAGAGACGGTTGCGACGGTGGACATGGTCAGAATCCTTGGGTTTGACGCCAGGCTTCATACTGGGCGTCGGTCATTTTTGCAGGGTCAGTTTCAGCCACACGTGCAGGGCCGGAAACCGTCCGGGTGACCGGAACAGGTTGGCGCGCGGGCGGCTGGTTCGGCCTGATGGCCTGGGGTTTGGTGCTGGACGTGGCGCCGATCGATGCCAAGATCCGTCCGGCCTGCAGCGGGGTCGCTCCGATCAGTCGGTCCATGACCTCCTGGTTGGTCACGATGTCCCAGACGAGCCCCGGCCCCTCTGCAACGATGTCGCGGAAAACATCCGGGTGGATGTCCTGCTCCAAGTTGCGGAAGATGTCGATAGCGTCGCCGATCTGCGGATTCGTCGCGGCCATGGCTTGCGCCTGGGCGTTGAATCCTCCGACAAGCGTCTGGATTTCGGCCTGCTGCTGTGCGGCCTGGATGGTCTGCTGCGAATGCCTGGAAGCGAGGGTCTGGGCCGTGGCGTGGGTGTATTCGCGGATAGCGGCCTTGTATTCTTCGAGGGAAGAATACTTGGACGGATCCGGGAGGTCGTCGGCCTGCTGCGCCGCCTGCTGGGGGCGCGTCAGTTCGGCGAGTTGTCGCTCCAGTTCCGCGGCCCGCGCCTTCGCCTGGTTCTTTTCGGAAACCACGGCAGAGAAACGGGAATACGGGATGGCGCTGGGAAGTTCGCGCTTTGGCTGCTCCTGCTTCGGTGCTTCCTCGGTTCCGGCCGGAGCCTGTTCCGCGGCGTCGGTGACGCTGGGCGCAACATCTTCGGGGATCTCGGATTCGAGGATTTCGCTGGTCGTTTCTTCGCTCACTGGATGCCCTCCGGGGCAATCGAGAGGACTGGGTAGCCCTCGTCCGGCTCGTCTTCAACGTCCTCCGCGGGAGCCGTCGCCGCGGGGGTCGGAGTCGTCACGGCATCGAGAACGGCGCGCTCATTGGCGCCCCGCTCCTTCATGGCCGCAATCTGGAGGTCGGTTTCGGCGGCGATGCGCGCGGCGAGGATCTTCGCATCGCTGTCGATCTGCGCCTTCTGGATGGTCGTCTGCGCCTGCAGGGTGGTCTTCTGGATCTCGGCATCGGTGCCGGATTCCAGTTCCTGGATGCGCTGCGCCATGAGACTGCGGGCCTTCGTGGCCTCGGCAAGCTCTGCCTGCATCGCCTCCATGGCCTGCGCCATCTGGTCGAGCATCGCGCGAGGGTCTCCGCCCTGCTTCTCGTCCTGCTTGGCCTCGCGCATGCCCTGCTTGATCAGATATTTCTCCACCACCTCGGAGAGTTCCTGGGCGCCAGGAATGTCCATTGCCTGGATCAATTCGGGGGCGCCAAGCTGGGCGATCACGGGGTTTTTCGTCCCGATCTCCGACAGCATGGAAACGAACTGTTCGCGCTTGGTGCGGAAGTTTGGTCCGGAGACAACGCGGACTCCGTAGGTGCCGCCGTTGAACCCCTGCAGGTCTTCGCGGATGCCCTGGATCGATGAGACTTCCTGCGAAGTCAGTTTGCCATCTTCGGCCGCGTGCAGAATCAGCTGCTCATCGGCGAACACGGACAGAAGGCCATTCAGGACGGCGCCTTCGTACTCGATCAAGGAGCGAAGATTCGCCTCGTAGTGATAAGTCCCGAGGTCCGCTTGCTCCTGGCGCACCATCATGGCGCGGCCGGACTCGCTAGACTGACGCCCCAGGTGAACGTCGAAGATTCCGGACATGGCCTTGATCTCTTCGGACGCTTCGGCGCTGGCGTTGGCGTATCCGGCCGGGATCTCGGGTGCGGGCGGATAGATTGGTCCAAGGCCTGGAGCGCTCGGGTCGGGAGTCCAGAGGCGGAACGCGGCAGAATTTCCGCCGGCCCAGGTCTGGGCAATCGCGGGGTCGGAAACCATTCCGGGCGTGAGCGTCGCGGGAGGTTGCTTCTTGCCGGAGAGGTATTCGTATTCCTCCGACTTCCACAGGTTCTTGAACCGCTGAGGCTCCTTGATGTCCCGAACCACGCCCTTGTAGATCACCTCTCCTCCGACGTCGGCCTCTTCGCCGACGAGGAAGAAAATGGGGATCAGGGAGCCGGGAAACTGCTCTGCCTCACCGAGAACGCCAGCACCGTCGAGGAAGGTCTGCCATACCGTCCCGTCTTCGCGCTTCTCCCAGAACTCGGCAACGCGGATAGATCCTTCCTTGACCCACGACTCGGCGCCTTCGGGGGGCTCGGCCGATGTCGCGGACCCGTCGGGATACTTGGCCTTGTATGTGGCCTCGGGAAGGTCAACGTACACCGTGCAGTGCCGCATGTCCGAGAGGTTGACGGCCTTGGCCTCGCAGTCGGGGACGACGTGCAGGGGGTTCAGGATGCGCTCGTAGCGGATCCGCGGGGATCCGCTGGCGTCCTGGCCGAGCACCACGCGGTAGGCGCCGAAACCACCGGTCGCCATGCACTTGACCGCGGCCGCGCGTGCAGCTTCGGCGCCTCCGGTGATCTCGATAGCTCGGATCATTCCCGCGCGGAACTCGGCCATCTCCTGGGATGCGCCTTGCCCCTGCGCCGTGACGTGGACGGAGTAGGCTTTCGATGTGGTGGCGTTGGAGACGCGCCGGATGATCGGGCCGCAGACGTTGTAGGTGATGCGGGGGAGCTTGTCGGAGCCGCGGCGCGACCATTCGGTGCTGTCCCACTGCTTCTCTCCCCCGAGGACGGCGAACTCCGTATCCTCCTGGTAGGCCTTCCGCTGCCGGGAGCGCGCCTCTAGGTCGGCGTCGATCGTCTTCCGGATTTTCTCGTGGTTCGCGTCGGCCATGTTTCCAAAAATACTCTAATTTCCCAAATTCCGCAATTCACCAGCGTTTCGGGATCACAATGGGCGCGGAAGACTTGCCGGAAACCTTGTCTCCAGCCTGGGCGAACTGCCGAAACGCGTCTGATCCTTCGCTATGCCTGTCGTGCTTTGGCTCACTCGACCAGCATGCGCGGCGCTCGTTCCACTCCTTCGAGTAGCGGTCCAGGTGGATGATCCCCTGCGCGCACGCCTCGCGGTCAAATACGACAGAAGCAAACGCTGCGCGGGTAAGCTGTATCCCTGCCTGGATGTTGTCGATCCTGGGCAGGACCACCGTATTGGTAAGTCCGAGGTCCTTTAGCATATCCTCTGCTGACTTGTTCGCGTGCATCCCTTGGCGCTTGTGCCCTGCATCGTGCGGAAGAAAATGCTTCCCCCACACATAACCGAGCTTCTGCATTTCTCCGACGTAATGGGAGTAATGCTTGTCCCACTCTTCGTAGAATCGAATAAACCGATCTTCTCCAGCAATTCGCTGGTGGAACCAAATTGCCGTACCGTCTCCGCTTCCAATGTCCCAAAACGTATTTACTGGATACCCGGGCATATAAGGAACGCTACAAATGCGTCCAGACTTCCTAACCGCTGTCATTTGCTCGGTATAGAAGCACCCTTCGGACGATTGCTCAAACGCCTCTTCTGGAAGACTTGGGTATTCCTGCTTCATCATCTGCGAATCGCCGCCAAAATCAACGTGCTTCTTTGTGACGTACCATCGCCGATGTCCTTCGTCAATTTCACGGCCAATCTTTGCTTCTACAGAGTCAAAGTATTGGTTATCTCCCTTTGTCATCCCAATAGACGAAGACTCAAGCGAATACTCTTTTGCGTCCCACCATCCAAAGAAGTGGAATCGGAAATCTTCCTGTCCAAGCTCGATTCCCTCAAGCTGAGCCTTCCTGGCCTGTTCGCACATCTCATAGAATCGTCCATCCTGCCCTTCCGCTGTCGACTCAATGAACGTGAATCCGTCTTTTGCGACGGAAGGCAGAGAGCCCGTAATTACCTCGCGCGCCTTTGCCGGATACTTGGCGCAGATTTTCCCAAACTCAGAGACGTGCAGGAATTGGAGCGTTCCAGATCGCATCGACGTGGCAACGCGAAGCGACGAGTTGTTTGCCATCACTAGTTCTTGCGCGCTGTCTGTTACCAGCGGGCGTGCTTCGCGAACCAGAGGCGGCAGGTGATCGTATCCAAACTTGATCTTGTCGCGGAAAATTACTGTAGCAGCGCCCTTATCCTGCGCCACAACGCCAGCGCGGATGTTGTCGCGGAAAACGCACTGATCAAGCATGATGATCTGAATGAGCGTAGAGAATCCGCGCTGTCTTGCTTTTAGGATGAGATTTCTATTCCATACCTCGGAAAAGAATTTTTCCTGCGCATCATTAAGACGGAAAGGAACAACCTTTCCATCCTTGTCCATGATCCAATAGATATTCCTTATGCGCCAATCCGGGTCCGAAAGAAGCCGAATTGATTCAGACTCATTCTTTGGAAGGCTTTGGTACAATTGCCGCTCCGGAAATCTGCGCCATAAGCGAAAGAGGGGACCCGTCTGGGTTGGCGTGCGTATTCTCCACCTTGGAGTTTTCGCGCCAGTCGTGCGGGAACCGTGCGGCCATGGATCGGGACCAGATCGAAGCATTGATCTTCACCCCGCCCGGAGATTCAAACATCCCTTCCCTGCCGACTTTTTCCCACCATGCCTGGGAAAATGCCTTGGCTTGCGTAAAGGCTTCCATAAAGTCGGGATGCGCTGCAGGCCACAGAGTTTCGAGCGTGTTCCTTGCGACGCCGATTTCCGCTGCCATTTCGACAACGGACGCCCCTGTTTTGCCCAATTCCACGACTTTATCACAAAACTCTGGCAAATAGTCGGTGGGCCTCCCCCAAGCCATCACCGCCCCCAATTCTGCTCGGGGACGAACCCGGCGACAGTCTCGACTCGGCACCCCGTCAGCGCCCCGTATTCTGTTTTGGCGACGCCTTCCCAGCGGGAGGAGCATCGAGCGGTCGCAATCGCGTGCGTCCCCCAGACGATGCCAGCGCAGGCTGCGGCAATGATGATTGTGCCGGTGACGACTCCGGCGATCTCGTCTTTTTCCCGTTCGGTCATGCCATAAATATACGGCCAAACCCCAAAAAACGAAAACCGCCCAGGTCGTGAATCCCTGGACGGCTCTCTCCACACTTCGAAAGGATCGAAAACACACTCCCGCAGTACTGCCGACGGAGCAGGGTAAACCCCGCGATCGGCCCCCACAAGAACAGGTCTAAAGATGGGGCGCGGATGGTTGGATGTCAAGCGGCTTCGGCTCAAGCAGAAATTCGCACCAGAATGCGATGATCGGCGGCGGAGTCATGTGGACGCGACCGAGCGGAGACGTTCGGCGCATGCACGTTTCGCATCCTTCGCGCCACCCTTCGATGTCGTCGCCGACGCCTTGGCATCTCGCCACGTCTGATGGAAGCCAGCTCATACGTTCTCCTTGCCGCAGGGATGCTCCAATAATCGGTTAACCTGCTCGGACGCATCCGAACCCGTCCCGAGTGTCGAAACCGCCTCCTTGGCCGATCCTTGCGCCATTGCGAGGCCATTCATGAGTTGCGCCAGGTGCGGGCCGAACTTGTTGCGGCTCTCGGTCCCGCTTAGGATCTGGAGCGCCTGGCACCCATCGGCGTCTATGATGCCGCGCTTCCTGTGCCATCGGTATGGTGGCTTCATGGGCTTGCCTCGCCGATCATCTTGTGTTGCATGCACCAGTCGTCCGGCTCCTTGGGCACCACGATCGGCAGCAGGTGGCACATCCGCGCCCTGGTCGTCATTCTCTCCAGCTCGTTGGGCGCCCTATCCACTCGGTCCCATGCCTTGCAGGTTTCGCAGCGCATCACGCCTCTACCACCGTCCATTTGATCCCCGTTCGCTTGAGTTCGTCGTCTGCGAGTTGCTGGGCGTCGGCCCATCGGTTGCGCGTGGATGCGGGCATTACTTCGCGGACCTTCCGCCCGAGATGCTTGCCCGTGACGCGCTCCAGCTTGACCAGGCGCAGGGCTCCGGTGTCGTGTTGGTTCAAAGCGTTTGCCCTCCAAAGGATACGGTTTCTCCGCGGAACCCAACCGCGAATGGCGTGACGCGTGCGCCCTTTCGGTTCTTGGCCAGCGAGATCATGCGCGTTCCATGAGCGTCCTTGTCGGCGTAGCAGAACAAAACCCAGTCAGCGTCCTGCTCGATCGATCCAGACTCCCGGAGGTGGTGAAGCTCTGGCGGACCCTTTGCGGCCTCGCGTGAGAACTGCGAAAGCGCAACGACCGGCACTTGGAGTTCCATGGCCAACAGTTTGAGGTCGCGGGATATATCGGTCACGTCCTGCGTTCGCGACGTGCTCGGCTTCTTGGTGCGGAGGAGTTGGAGGTAGTCGACCACGATCATGCGCAGAGCCCCTTGAGCCTTCCGCACCATGGCCACGGCCCGAAGCTCGGAGACGGTCGGCGTAGCGCAGAAGTTCACTCTGAACGCGTCTCGGCACGCTTCGACCTTGGCCCGGTCTTGTGCGTTCGCGAATCGCATCGCGTCGATGTCCCAGAGGGGTATCCCCGTCTCCTGCGCGATGATGCGCTGGGCAACCTCCTCTGGGCTCATTTCCAGGGAGCAGACAAGCGCCTCGGCGCCCTTGGCGATTTGGATCAGCATTTGGGTGGCCAGGGCGCTCTTGCCGTCTCCTGGACGCCCTGCGATGATCCCCAGTTGCCCGCCCCGTATCTGCAGAATGGAATCCAGGAACTCCAGCCCGGTCGGGATTGTCGGATCTTCCTTGCGCGGTGTCGTGACAAGGTGAAATGCCGTCTGCCAGGTGGTCGACGTGACGGCGGACGATCGGCGCGTCAGGTCGGAGACTGCTGCAGCCATGTCGGCAACGATCTCATCGACCTCGCGGTCATCGGAGAACGCGTCTTCGTTGAGGCGCCTGGCAATCGCGATCCCTGCGCGAAGCGTCGCCTTCTGCAGGACGATCTTTTCGAATCCTTCCCACCCGTGGTGCGAAACCACCGAGTCGGCCAGGTCCATCAGGTAGTCGGCCCCGCCTGCGACCCCGAGCGTCTTCGCCAGGCGAAGGCGCTCTTCGACAGAAACAATCGTGACGGCATCCCCTGCCGTGGTACACGCCTGCATCGCCTCGAAGATGGCCCGGTGCCGCTCGGAATAGAAATCGGCCTTGTCCAGGCGCGATGCCTTGACCATGTAGCCAAACCGTAGGAATACCCCGAGAATGGACTGCTCTGCGGACTCGGAGCGCGGAAGCCCTTGGCGGTCACTCATACGAACCGTCAAGCCCTGGGCGCGGCCCGCGATGGATCGGCGGAAGGTGCGCAGTCGCTTCGGCAAATGAAAGCGGGCGGGATGCGGTCGGCGCCGCTGGAGGAGCGTCTTCGAGGAATAGGCCAGTCCAGTCGTTGGCGATGCTCTTGGAGATTGCCGCCAGTGCTGCCGGGATACCTGCCGCGTGGATCTTGCGCAGCTGTTCTTTGGCTCCAGGCTCGGAGACGCGCTTGCGCTTCGATGCGCGAACGGTGAGCCATCGGTGCCACTCGTTGCGGAAGGTCGGATGTTCCCGCATCGCGTTGGACAGGAGGTGGTCGAACTCGTCAGGAGAAAACGCCGCTTTCCGCGGCTTGTCCGTTCCTTGTTCTTCCTTTCCTTTTACTCCTTTCCTTATACTCCTTTCCTGGGCATCCGTGAAGCATCCGGGAACGTCTGGGTGCTTCCCAGGTGCTTCCCCATTGCTTCCCTGGTTGTCGTTTGGTGGAAGCTGGGAAGCGTAGCCCGCTTCCTTTCCGGATAGCCGCTGGTGCTTGGAAAACGCTGTAACCTCAATGACAGCAACGCTTTGCGCCTGGTAGCGGGTGATGAATCCGGCCTGCGCAAGCGCGTCCAAATCGTCGTCGACGGGATCCGAGTCGTATGGGAAAACGTCGATGCGGATGCGTTTTGGGCGATCTTCCAGCCTTCCTTCGGCGTCTGCCAGGCACCACAAACCGATGAACAGCAGTCGCGTTTTGTGCGGAAGAAGCGACAATTCTTCGTGCCGGAAAAACTCCGGCTTGATTGTTCTGATCCTCATGGGGCCGAATCCTGGATCATCGAGCGGTGCGGCTTGATCTGTCCGGCCCTCCAGCGGGCCGTTTCGATGTGCGGATAGGTCCACGCCCAAACTCCAAAAGACGTGTCCGAAGGGTAGGCTTCCGAGGCCGGAATGAGTTTCCCGGCAATGGTGCGCTCTGGGTAAACGCGGCGCTGGAAGACCTCGAACCAGCAGCGCGGCGCGTCCTCTCTCCGGACCTTGTATATGAAGAGGGCGGGGCCTTCCTCGACCTTTTCGAAGATGTGACCGTTGCGCGAAAACGTCGACTCCAGGAGGCGGAGCGAGTCGCTTGCAATGTCGAAATTCATTCGAACTCCAATGCAAATAGCCCCTCGGCTGTCTTCCCGTGGAACCCCGACACGACTCGGGCAGGAAGACGGCCAAGGGGCCGCTGGTGTCGTGTAATCACGGCGGCAGGGTTCCAGCCTGTTGTCCGTCGCTCCGCTGAATCTACGCAATCTGTGCGTCGTACGCAAGTCACATCCTGCCCCAGGCTTTCAGGCAGGCGTCGAGATCCCACATTGGCGTCCTCTCCGCCTTTGGCCTCGCTTTGGTTGGAAAGTCCCCGCTTACTGGCCTTGGCGCCGCTCCAGCAAGGACTTTTCGCGTGAACGTCTGGACATCGACCCCGAGGGCCTTCGCTGTTTGTGCTCTTGTTGCAAGGTTCATGGCGTAAATGTACGCCACTTTTCTAAATTCCGCTTGATTTTTCTAAATCCTTCTGCTACCTTGTATCTCAACATGAAGCCCGGAGGTCCGGGCCTGCGGGGGTCGGGAAACCTCGACAAATCGCGTATTCAGTGAACCGAACGACCCGGCCCCCGCTTTTGCTCTCCACCACCAAAAGGATCGAAAATGTCGAATGCTCTCGTTGAGTTCCAGGGCGCACTTGCCGCAAAGCGCAACGCCATCGCCGGGCGCCTGCCGTCCCACATGAGCGCCGATCGCTTCGTCAAGATCGCCATGACGGCAGCGGCGAAGTCCCCGAAGATCCTGCAATGCACGCAGGAATCGGTCATGCTGTCCATCATGGCCGCTGCGGAAATTGGCCTGGAGCCTGGCGGGTCGCTGGGCGAGGGATACTTGGTCCCCTACGGCTCCACCTGCCAGTTCATCCCAGGGTACCGTGGTCTGATCTCGTTGGCCCGTCGCTCCGGCCAGATCGTGTCCCTGGAGGCTCACGCCGTCTATGCGGAGGATGCTTTCGAGGTGGAGTTTGGCCTTGACTGCAAGCTGTCCCACAAGCCCAGCATGGCCAAGGAGCGCGGCGACATCGTGGCCGTCTACGCCATCGCCCGCCTGGTCGGCGGAGGCATCCAGTACGACTACATGACACGTTCCGAGGTCGAGGACATCCGCAAGCGCAGCCGGGCCGGGACTTCTGGGCCATGGGTTACAGATTTTGCGGAGATGGCCAAGAAGACCGTGATCCGCCGTCTGTTCAAAATGCTCCCGGTGTCCACAGAAATGCTTTCCAAGGCGCTGGAGCTTCAAGCGCAAGCCGA
>WBZP01004041.1_pt1 | contig 15540 bp, 7 predicted proteins | sample 5204301 | NCBI WGS metagenome assembly WBZP01 (sample SAMN12412401, study PRJNA552823) | activated sludge metagenome | isolation source: activated sludge from nitrification reactor of wastewater treatment plant... | place: USA: Pennsylvania | collected 2017
CGCCCGTTCAAACGCCGCCTGCATGACGCCGATGGCGCGCGCCGCGGTCTGGATGCGTCCGCCGGCAAATCCGGCCATGGTGAAGTAAAAGCCCTTGCCTTCGCCCTCCGGCCCGCCCACCAGGTTCTCGTCCGGAACGAAGACATGGTCGAAGAAAAGTTCGTAGGAATGCATCCCGCGATAGCCGATCGTCGAAATGGCGCGGCCCGTCAGCACCCCTCCCTGCGGCTGGCGATATTCGAAATCGTGACCGTCATAGGAGTCCTTCTCGACCAGGAACATGCTCAGCCCCTTGTGGGCCAGCGAACGGTCGGGATTGGAGCGGGCCAGCACCAGCAGCAATCCCGCCTTGCCGGCCATGGTGCACCAGGTCTTGACGCCGTCGAGTGTCCAGCCGCCATCGCACTTCGTCGCCTTGAGCCGAACCGCCGCTACGTCGGAACCGGTATCCGGTTCGGTAACCGCAACCGCACACAAGGGATGCCCCATCGCGATCTGCGGCAACCACTTCTGTCTCTGCTCTTCCGTGCCACCCTTGAGCAGGGAGCGGCTGACGATCTCCGGACGGGTGATCAGGCTGCCGGCGCCACCCAGCGAGCCGCGCGAAAGCTCCTCGGTGACCACGATCATGCCCATGTTGTCTTCATGATCGTTGCTCTGGATGCCACCGTAGCGCTCGGGGATCGACAGGCCGAAGCAGCCCATTTCCGCCAGCGGCACGAGGATTTCCATGGGGATGAGCCGGTCTTCCCGGTGAATCTCTTCTGCCAGGGGCATCACCACATGCGTTGCCAGCTTGCGGAAGGATTCCTGCATCATCATGGCATCGTCGCCGAGCAGGTAGGCGCCGCTCGCGCCGTCGAGCGCAACAACTTGCCGGCCCAACGCCTCCAGGTTACCCGCGTCCACCTGCATCTGACAGAAGGCGTTGAGCGCGGGGGCAGCCACGGTCGTCAGGTCCGCTTCGTTCAAACCAAAATTCTGCGGCCGCGCCGATAAACGGTTGCGAATGTTCTGCAAGGCCTCGGCGCAGAACACCAGGGCCATCCGTTCTTCCAGGCAAACGCCCGTGCCCGTCGCGGCGGCGGCCACCTTGCCGGCATAGTCCACGGCAAAACGCGCGGCTGTCGCCTCCGCGGCGCACCAGGCCAGATCGAAACTGGCCATCTGGTGCTGGTCCAGTTTCTCGCTGGAAACTCCCTTGCCGCCAAGACACTGCTGCTTGACCCAGCTCAGCGACTTCTTGATCAGCGCATCGGCCGAGTCGAGAAACTGCAACGCACTTTGCATACTGCTGCTGCCCTCAGTCATGGTTCATTCCTTTCTTTCTGCCCATTGGCGTTTACTTGCCGGTTCGGTTACTGACGATGTGCGCACGAACGAACGCGAGCGCTGTTCGTCCAGGGTAATTCCTGTGGCCAGAACTTCCTGCTCGGTGGTCGCGCCGCAGGCCATGCCGCGCAGGAAGCAGAAGGGACCATGAAGTCAGCATTGGAATCGTGCAGCGGCGTGCAATTCACGGTCGATTCTTCATGGGTCAGCGTGAGCTTCATGCGCCCTGTCCGTTCTCGTTGCTCAAGATGGACTGTCGCCACTGCCCGTCAAACATCTCCAGGGAAAAGCCGACGCATGCGTCGGCACTGCCGACGCAGCGCGGGCAAGCGAATGTTGCGGCCAAACCAGCAACCACCGGAAGAATCCCCTCCTGCTAAAAAACTCAATCGCGCATGGCCCGGTCGGAGCGGAATTCGGAGGGTCGTTTGTTTGTGGTTCCTCTCCGCAGCAGCCGAACCGAAATAGACGATTCGATTTTAGCCCTTACTGATGTTGCACCGCAAGATTGATTGACGGAATTTGATGATAATGCAGTCTGGAGCTTCGTCCGTAGGCGGGGAAACCCTGCCGACTCCTTCGCGGAAAGCCTTGCCGGCCCGGTACTTGGAGCCGCCACAGGGCGATTTGCTGCTAAAGTCGCACCGCCCGGACGTGGCACCCGTGCCGCTTGGCAGGCCCGGCTCCGCCAAGCCGGCGCTTGTCGCCCGCACGCTTGGAGAGCTCCCGCCGGCAAACGTGATCACGAAAGAAGGCATACCGATGACTACCGCCACCGTACAGTGTGAATGCACCGGCCAGATCGCCACGGTCACGCTGTCCAATCCCGACAAACTGAATGCGATGGACGCCGCGATGTGGCAGGAACTGGGGCAGGTCGTGCATCGACTGGCGGCCGACGCCGACAGCCGATGCGTGATCCTGCGCGGTGCGGGCGAGGCTTTCGTCGCCGGCGGCGATCTTGAGGAACTGCGCCAGGCCCGTGCCACGGCGGATCGGGCGCTGGCCTACCACGAGGCTGTGGGTGACGTATTGCGGGCCATCCAGAGCTGTCCGCAGCCGACGGTGGCGGCGATCCAGGGGCCTTGTGTCGGCGCCGGGCTGGAAATCGCCTGCGCCTGCGATCTGCGGATTGCCGGGGAATCGGCGCGTTTCGGCGCACCGGTGATGAAGCTCGGATTTTCCATGTATCCCGGCGAACTGGCCGGCCTGTTGGCGCTCGCCGGTCCGGCGCTTACCAGGGAAATCCTGCTGGAAGGCCGCCTGCTGACCGCCGCCGAAGCCCTGGACAAGGGCCTGCTGACGCGCGTGGTCGCCGATGCCGAAGTGCATGCCGAAGCCGCGGCTACGGCCCGCCGCATCGCCGCCGGGGCGCCGCTGGTGGCTCGCTGGCACAAGCAGTGGATTGCGCGCTTGCTGGACCCGGCGCCGCTCAGCGAAGCCGAAAAGCGCGCCTCTTTTGCCTTCATCGACAGTGCCGACTACGGCGAAGGAATCGCCGCCTTTCTCGAAAAGCGCGCCCCGCTATTCACCGGGCGGTGATCCTTGACCCGGAATGCGGACTCGACGTCGGTTAACTGCGGTTTCCAGGTTCGAGGATACCCGGCGCCAATCGCGGCGAGTGCGCCGCGACGCGCCATGCCGGCCGTCGCTACTGTCGGCGCCAGTCAATCTTTTTGAGGTTTCCTGACAGGCTGAAGTTGGCGCGTCGCAACTCCGTCGACAATTTGAGATCCGCCGACACACGCCCTTGGGCATTCCCGTCCGGATCGACATCGAGCGTGCCGGTGGCCGACATGCTGCCCTGACCCAGGCGTATCTGACGAATCTGAGTGGCGCCGCCCTCATGCAAAAAACTCGCGCTGAGGTCCGTGAACTTCGTGTCGCCGCGCTTCTCCCCGCCTTGCACCAGGCTCCCCAGATCGACCCCGACCAGGGTTCCGCGCGGAATCGTGACCGTGCCTTCCACGCGTGGCGTGGCAAACAGCTTTGCGGCTTGCGGCGCCTGCATGGCGTAGGCCGCGTCACCCGCCACCCTGCCGCCCTCGATCAGGGCCGGGATGAAGCGCGTGGTGTCGAGCTGCTTGCCGGCCAACTCGCCGGCAAGGGTCCAGCTTGGGCTCCATTTCAACCTGGCGTTGCCGCTGAGAGTCCCGCCAAACGCAAATCCCTTGAATTCCGTCAAAGTGAGTCCGGCCCGGTCCGCCGTTCCCCGGGCGGCAAAGTCCTCGAGCGTGAGCGTTGACCCGAAAGGAACCTTGAACGATTTCGCATTGACACTGATCAGTACCGACTGACCTTTCGGCGTCAAGTCGAGGCTGAAGTTTTTGTCCGCCGCCTGAATCGCGACAGTCTTCCACGCGCCTTCACCGTCCAGAGCCACTTTCGCGTCGAACGCGGAAAGGCTGACGTTGTTCGATACCAGCGTGGTGTTCACCGCGGCGACGGTTTCAAACGCGATCTCCCGCGTCTCAGCTTTGCCGAAAAGCACCCAACCCAAGCCCTGTTCGGTCATGACTGGCGAGTCCAGTTCGATCGAGGTGAATACTTTCCTGTCACGAAACAGGTTGCCAAGTTCGCCGGCCGCCCTGATTGTGGGAATCTTGATCTCGCCAGCAGCGCCGACTGAGACGCCCTCGAACCGCAATTGGGGCGGCACCAGTGCAAGGTGGAGCGCCTTGATCTTCACCGGGTGATCAAACTGGTCGCTGGCAAGTTTTTCGAACTTCGGAATCTGCGCGTCGAACGAGATCAGGTGAACCGCCACCAAACCCGCCGCAAGGAGCAACACAAGGGCCAACGCAAGCAACTTGCCGCGCCTCTGGCGAGCCTTTGACGCGGCCTTGGCCTTTGCCAGGGCGGCCTTGGCATTCAATTCCTTGGCCGCCTCGGCTTCCCGCTTGGCCTGCTCTTCCGCCGCTTTCGCGGCCAACTCTGCCGCCGCCATCTTGGCCTGCAGTTCCTCTTCCTGCCACGCCTGGTCTTCCGCCAGCAGGCGTGCCTGGACCTGGGTGCGCTTCCAGGCGCGTTCCGCTTCTTCCTCCTCGATCTTGCGCCTGGCTTCCTTTTCGGCCTTCAGACGAAGGTCCTCCGCGGCCTTTTGGCGGGCCACCTCGTCCGCCTTCAGGCGAGCCTCCTCTGCCATGGTGCGAGCGGCTTCCTCGGCCTTTACACGCGCCTCCTCCGCCGCGACGCGAGCCGCTTCCTCAGCCTTGCGGCGGGCTTCCTCGGCCTCTTTCTGGGCTTCCTCTTCGGCCCAGCGACGTGCTTGTTCGGCCGCCATCCGCTGGGCTTCCGCCGCAGCCTGACGCCGGGCTTCTTCCGCAGCCTGGCGCTGGGCCTCTTCCGCGGCCCGACGCCGCGTTTCTTCCATGGCTTTGGCCAGGGCCTCCGCCTCGGCCTGGCGCCGGGCTTCGTCCGCGGCCTCGCGGCGGGCTTCTTCCTCAGCCTTGCGTCGAGCCTGTTCGTCGGCCCTGACCCGGGCCTCGCCCTCGGCTTTGCGCCGAGCCTGTTCGTCAGCCTTGCGCCGGGCTTCGTCCTCCGCGATCCGCCGTGCCAGTCCATCGGCTTCCTGCCAGGCGCGCTCCGCCGCCTCACTTGCGGGCTGTTCCTCCGCCTCGGGCCGCGGTCCGGACTTCGGCTCAGCTACCTCGGCTTCATGCGTCGAACGCTCCGTCCCTTCGCGCCTGGCCTTGATCTTGGCGCGAAGCTCCTGTGCCCTGCGCGCGGACTCGTCACCCGCTTGATCGACTCTGCCATCCGGCTGAGTCGACGAGGCTCCGGATGCTTCGATGGAAACCGCCGATTCGAGGATATAGCCTTTCTCCGCCAACGCGGTCAGGGCTTCATCGAGTTCGCTTGCGGAGAGCTTGCCGTGGACGCCGCGCAGGGCCTCGACCGTCGATCTTGCATCGATCGATTTCAGGATGCGCTGCAAATTGCCTGCGAGTTCCGCGGGGGCGGCGCTCGCCGCCTGCTCCCCTTTGGCGGTCCGGGCATAGATGATGGTCTTGTTCACGATGCCTCGCTTGACTGGTTCAATGATGGTCGGTGGAGTGCCGAGTCGCGGCGACAGGGACCAGAAGCCTGCTGCGCCCCGGCGTTGTCTCCTGATCCACGACGGCAGAGCGCGGTTTCATTCCGGCAACGCTGGCAAGCCGACCCCGGGCGGGACGACCCGCCGGGCGATCCTGCCCCCGCCGATGCCGTCAGCAACGAATTCCAGTCGGGACTTCCGTCGCCGCGAGCGAGGCATGATTATGGCGCTGTCAAAATCGAATATTCGCACGATTGGCGTCTCGTCGCCGCGATTCCGAAGGACTATTAAGGTAACACTTTTGGCACGGCCCGGTGAAACGGCATATCAGCCCGCCAACACCTGCGCGCCGCTCAAGCCAATACGCATGACACCCGCCACCATCAAGGCCACGCCAACCGACAGCGCGACCGAGAAGAGCGCTTCCCTGCGTCCGATCGTCTTCAGCATCACGGCGAAGGTCGAGACGCAGGGAATGTAGAAGGTAAGGAACAACAACAGGGTCACGATCTGCACCGGGTCGAGCAGGCCGCCGATCTCCTGCGTGCCAAGCGCCTGGTAGATCATCAGCAACGAAAGTTCCTTGCGCAACACGCCGAACAGCAGCGGCACGCCCAGCGCCAGCGGCAAACCCAGCCACCAGACCGTCACGGGCATCAGCAGGGAGTTGATGATCCGGTCGGCGCCGACGTGGCTGAGCAGCGCCAGCACGACGCTGCCGCCCACCAGCAAGGGCGTGACAATGGTCAGGATGTCGCTGGTGCGAACCCAGGTCTCGGTCAGCATGACCCTCCAGTTTGGCAGGGCGTAGCCGGGAATTTCCTGGACCTGTCCGGGACCCAGTTCGCGATCCGCGCGCGACAGCAGGCGACCCATTGCGGCGATCAGAATCAGCGTCAGGGCGAATATGCCGAGCACCCCGGCGACGCCAAGATATTTCCCGGCGATGGCCAGGATGATCGCGGACCGTGCCGAGCAGGGTACAAAGGTGATCAACACCGAGGCGATTACCCGCTCGCGGCCGCTGGTCGCCTTGGCGGCGCCGGAAATCGCCGGGACGTTGCAGCCGAGCCCGAGCAGGAAGGGCACCGCGACACCGCCGTGCAGGCCGATCTGGTGAAACCCGCGGTCCACGACGAAGGCAATCCTCTGCATCAGCCCGCCCTCTTCCAGAGCCACCAGCAGCAAGACCAGCGGAATCATGTAAGGCACGACGATGCCGACCAGACCGATCAGGCCATCGAGCACGGCACGCGCGACAACGCCTCCGGTTGACTGCGGCTGCCAGCCGGCAAACGCCTCGGTCAGGCGCGCCGTGGTCATCGAATCGATCCAGCCGCTGATCTCGAACACCACGAACAGTACCGCGGCGAACACCACCAGGCTGCCGATCAGACCCCACCGTGGGTGCAGGAACAATTCGTCAAGCCAGTAGCGCCAACTTCGCCCGTCGGCCGGCGAGCCGAGGCGGGTCGCCGCCTCGACCAGCGTCGCGGCGCGGTGGTGATGATCGGCGTGCAACTCCTCGGCCAGGGGTCGCGGCAAACCGCGCCCGGCTTCTTCGCGCAGGGCCCGCAAGCGCGGCAGTAGCTCCGGGAAATGCTGGTCGAGCTCCGCTTCGACAAAGTGGTCGTCGGCGGCGAACTGCGTCACCAGAAACGGATGCGGAACCCGGAACGCGGCATGAATTTCGGGGCGGTTCATCGCCGCCGCAAGTGATTGCAGGCTCTCGGCGATGTGCCCGCTGGGCGGCTGGGGCAACGGACAGGTCGCCTCGCGTGCGGCATTCACCGCTGCACTGAACAGCGGCGCAATGCCCTGGCCCATGGGCGCCACGGTCGGCACGACCGGCATGCCCAGCAGTTCCTGCAGGGATTTGATATTGACATACAGGCCTTTCCGCACGGCCTCGTCCATGCGGTTCAAAGCCAGCACGATGGGACGCCCGAGATTGCTCAGTTCCAGCGTCAATTCGAGATGGCTTTGCAGCGTCGTGGCGTCGATCACCTGAATGATCAGGTCGGGTGGCGCGAAGGGTGCGGGAGGGCCGGGCATTTCGTGCACCGACACCGGCGGACGATCGTCGCCCCACAACAGGTATTTCAAGGCGGAAACATCGTCGCCCTCGATATGACGCAGCGATTGGATGCTCGGCAGGTCCACCACGCTCGCCTCATCGAAGCCGATCTGCACGGTGCACTCGCGATAGACGCGGCGCGTTCCGGTCAGTTCTCCAAGGTGCGGCGAGGTGCTCGACACGGCATCGAACAGTGTCGTCTTGCCGCTGCCGGGCAGACCCACCAGGGCAATGCGCAGCCGGCGCTCACCGCGAAACAGCGGCATGCGCAAGGGAATGGCGGTTTCCGTGACACGAGCGGCAGAATTCATCAATGAACAATCTTGAAGTGCAACCCAGGAATCGCGCAACGCAAAAACCGGCGAAAGCGCCTGGCGTGTCTCAAAGTATCTCAGAGCTGGTATTCGAGCTGCAATCGCGACTGCAAACGCTTGCCTTGCTTGAAAGCCCCTTTCAGCGTCTGCCGGTCCAGCTCGTTGAGTTCATCCGGGGCGATGCGATTTTCCCCGCCGGGGCGAGCGTCGGCATGCTGGTTGCGCAACCGCAGCGTCTGGATGAAGAAGAAGGCATTGATCAGCGCACCGACGTCATCGGCACCGAGCTTCTTTTGCTCTGCCGCCGCGCGCAGGCGCGCCGCGGTGCTGGTGTGCGGAATCCCCTGCGCCAGCGCGATGATCCGCGCGGCATCGACAAAGGGCCGCGTGCCATAGGCCTTCAGATCCAGCGTGTGGGGAAAATCCGGATTGTTGTCGTATGCGAAATCGCGGATCATGCCCAGGGGTGGCGTGGATCGCAGCGCGTTCTCGGCCATCAGACGGAGAAAGATCATGGCGTTGCCGGTTCGATCCAGCAGCCATTTGCGCAATGCCTTGGCCAGGGCCTGATTGCCATACAGTGTGCGGAAATCGAAGAAGATGGTGGCATTGAGCAGGGCTTCCGGCTCGGGCTTGCGTATCCAAAGGGTAAAGCGTTCGCGCCACTCGTCCTGCGTCAGGCACCACTGGGGATTGCCGGCCATGATGTTGCCCTTGCACAGCGGAAAACCGCAGCGCGCCAGGCCTTCATTGACCTCGCGGGCAAAGTCGAGAAAGCGCAGCTGCAGCGCATCGCGGTCGGCGAAATCGGGGCAAACGAAAATGATCCCATTGTCCTGATCGGTGCTGAAGGTCTGCTCGTCGCGGCCCTCAGAGCCGAACGCCAGCCAGGCCCAGTCGAGACCGAACAAGTCATGCTGCGCCAGGGTGATCTCGATTACCCGGCGCGTCAGGCCGTCATTCAGTCCGGAAATGAACTGCGTCAGCTTTTCCGCGCTGACACCCTCGCTCAGCATGTTGAGGCACAGGCGGCGCACGTCGGCGGCTGCCCGACTGACGCCCTCGATGTCGGGCGCCGCCTCGATCACCTTGCGAATGTTGCGCAGGCCGACTCGCGCCATGGCGAACAGGACCCGCTCGGAGATCACCCCGGTCACGCGCTCCTCGCCATCGACAATCACCAAATGGCGAATGCCGGCCGTCGCCATCGCCAGCATCGCGTCATACATCGTGGCGTGATCGGAGATCGTCGCCGGCGTCGTCGTCATCACTTCCTCGACAGGTGCCGTATCGGGATAGTGGGGGATGACCACGCGGCGCAGCGTATCGGTCTGGGTAAAGATGCCGACCGGCTTGTCCTGTTCGTCCGCGACGATCACCGAGCCGACCTTGGCGCGCACCATCGCCTCCATCGCCGCGCGGATCGACGTCTGCGGTGTCACGCGGACCATGGTCTGGCGCGGCAGGATGGAGATCTGCGTATTCATCGCTTGCTGTTCCGCACTGCGCTGGCCGAACTGCTGCGCCGCCTGTCGCCAGGCATCGTCGAGGCGGGCAGCCAGATAGTCCAGCACGAAGCGATTGAACTCCGGACTGATGTGCAGCAAGGAAAAGAAATCGGCGCTCGCCAGGCGCCACAGTTGCGTGTCCTCAAGGGCCGAATACATGTTGATGGCGTGACGTTGCGCCGCGACCGCTGTCAGCGAGAACATGGTCCCCGGCTCCAGTTCGTCGAGCGGCTTGTCCGTCAGATGTGTATCGACCTCCAGGCGAACCTGCACCTTGCCCGATTGAATGATGAACAGATCCGGCATGTCACGCGGCGTCAGGATATTGCTGCCGCTGGCCGCCGCGACGAATTTCAGCCTGGCCGCCAGTTCATTGAGGGCGAGAGCCCCCATGTCCCTGAACGGCGCATGCCTGCGCAAAAAGGCCTGAAGTTTCTCGCGGGGATCGGAAGCCATGAACAAGCACCTTGAAATGATGGGGCTTCCGTGCTGGCCACCGCGGGCATGGTCTGCCGTACGGCGTAGACGGATCGCGCCTAAATATGGAATCGGGATTTTAGCCGTTGCTGGAGATTGCGCGCCTGACGCAGGCTTTCAACCAGGACGCGACGATCGAATTCGTTCAGCCGGTCCGGATCGATTTGATTCCCCGGAGTTCGGCCATCCAGGCTGCGACTGGCTTGCAGGGCCAGGCGCATGCCTTGCAGGGTATGGAAGGCGTGGACCGCCGCCACCGCATCGCCGGGCGCCATGAAGCCCTCCGCCGCCGCCCTGCGCAAGCGCTGCGCCGTGCCCGTTTCGGCAATCCCGGCGCCCAGCGCCTCGATCCGCGCCGCATCGACGAAGAGGCGGGAACCGAACTTCTTCAAGTCGATTGCGCCGCCCGAATCGGCATCCGTGACGAAATCCCGCAAGCGTCCCAGGGGAGGCGCGGCGGCCAAGGCATTGACCGTCATCATGCGCAGAAAGATTTCGTTGCCGCGGGTGAGATCCGACAAGGCATGGCGCAACTGGGCAGCCAACTCGGCGTCGCCCATCAAGGGCGTGAAATCGAAGAATATCGAGGCGTTGAGCAGCGCCTCGGGCTCGGGCGTGCGCACCCAGTTGGTAAAGTCCTCCAACCACTCGGACAGGGAAAGGCACCAGCGCGAATTGCCCGCCATGATCTCGCCGTCGCACAGCGGAAAACCGCATTCGGCCAGCGCGTTGTTCGCGGCGCGGGCGAAGGGAAGAAACAGTTCGCGCAACTGCCGCGCCTCGCCGTCATCGGCCGCGGAGAATAACAGGCCATTGTCCTGGTCGGTGGTCAGCGTCTGTTCCATGCGCCCTTGCGAACCCAGGCTGAGCCAGCACCAGCGCGTTGGCGGCAGGCGAAAACGGCGCTGCAGCAAGATCAAGACTCTCTTGGCGATCGCGTCGTTCAGCAGCGACAGGGCGCGCGTCACCAGCGCCGGCCCGGCCTGCTCATGATGCAAGAGTACCGCCAACTGGCGCACCTCGGCGGCGCAGGCGACCAAGGTCGCGACGTCGGGCGCCTCGGCGATGCGGGCCGAGCATCGGACAATGGCGCCGGCCTGCGGGAGGATCTCGTTATCCATTCGGATTCAGTATTTGATGCGGGCGAAATAGGTCTTTTGCGCGGCATCGAGTGCCTGGCGCAGCGTGACAATCCCCATGTCGGCTAGCAATGTAGTCATCTTCAGAAAGACCTCGCCGGTGACGTAGGCGTCCCCCAGCGCGGTGTGGCGGCCGACGACCTTGATGCCCAGCCGGTGGGCCAGGCTCTCCAACTGGTGCGACTCCTGGTTGGGATGAATCACCGCCGACAGCAGCAGCGTGTCGAGCACGGGCTGGGTGAAGCGCACGCCGGTGGCGTCCTCCTTCAACTGCAGGAAGCGCATGTCGAACGCCGCGTTATGGGCGACCAGCACCGTCTCGGCGCAAAACTCGTGGAACGCCGGAAGCACCGCGTCGAGCCTCGGCTGCCCGCTGAGCATGGCCTCCGTTATGCCGTGAATCGGTATTCCTTCGGGCTTCAGCGGTATGCCCGGATCGACCATCTGGTCGAATATCTCCTGCCGCAGCAGGCGATTGTTCACGATGCGCACCGCACCGATCTGGATGATTTCGTCGCCGGCGGACGGCTGCAGGCCGGTGGTTTCTGTATCGAACACCGAATAGGCAAGATCCGTGAGCTTGCGATCAACATCAATCCCCGCACCCTCGGGGTCGCGCGCGGCGAACAGATCAAAATCGTAATACTCGGGGCGGCTGTCGCCGCCCATTGGCGGCATCTGATCAATCGCCTGCAAGTCGGGCATCACCGCGGCGGGAAGCACAATGCGAAAGAAGGCCCGGTGCGCCGCCTTGTCCCGCTGGTACCAGATCTCCCCGCCATGACGGTCGATCACGTCGCGCAGCGTCAGCGGGCTGGCCTCGGCACCGACATTCATCGGCTCCAGTTCCCACGTGTACAAAGTTTCCGACGAGGCGGGCGTGCCCGACCAGATCAGGTCGACAAACACCATTTTGCCCTCGGCTGAAAGACGCAGGCGCAATTCGCGAATGGCATAGTGATCCTGCAGGCGCGAGGCGAGAAAGGTAATGGCCTGGATCAAGGCGAAGCTGTCAACCCGCATCCACAGCGTCGGATCCTGGTCCTCGTGCTTGATCGGCAGATGCAGCCGGTCGCCGACGCGTCGCGCCGCCGCGGAAACGATGTCGATCGCCAACACGTCCTCCAGCGGCCATCGCGTCTTCAGAGAATCGGCAAAACGGCTGGTGGTGCTTTCGAGGCGCTCGCTCATGGCCGCGGCCTCGTCGGCGATCACGCGCGTGAAGCGCTCCCGATAGTCGACCTCCATCTCCGGCGAACCGATCAGCGTCTCCACCGCTGCGCGAATGTTGCCAAGGGCCGCCCGGCTGCCATCGGTGAGCGACTGCAACGCCTGGTCGCGTTCGGTCTCGCGCTCGAAATTGCGGGTGATGTTCTCCATGGTTAGGACATAGCCCGTGACCTGGAGCCCGGCTCCCATCAGATCCTCCACGGGCACCGCCGGCGCCCCGTCACTGCGATCCTGCCCGGTGGCGGCATGGTCGGCGCCGGGACGCGCGCCGGTGGTCCCCAGCACCGGCGCCATCTGGGCGCGCAGCAGTTGTCCGTCGCGCGTCGAGGTGATGAAGTTGGCGGTCGGCTCGGTACTGCCTTTGCGCAGCCTTTGCTGGATGGCCTCCAGCGAATAAGTGATCTGCCCGCGCTCGAGGATGGAAAAAATCGATCGACCCAGGCCGATCAGCGCGCCGCCGCTCATCGATGTCGGGCCCTGCGCCAGCGATTTGAACTGCAGCCGGGCGCGGCTGTTGTAGAGCAGTATGCGTCCATCCAGATTGCATACAACGACGGCCAGCGCCAATTCCGACATCAACGCGGCGAGGCGGTTCTTTTCCTCCTCGACGGTAGCCTTGGCCTGTCTGATCTGCTCCTCGACATCGTTCAGCAATTCGTCGCGCTGCTGCGCCAGGTCGTTGGCCGCGCGGGCCAGTTCCCGCACTTCGGGGGGACCTTCCGGCGCCACCCGGAAGTTGCGATTGGCACCCAGCATCAGACGCAGTGTCTCGGCCATGCGCAACAGGCCATGGACATATTGCCGGAACAGGCTGTGCACAACAAACAGGCCGGCCAAGAATGCGACCAGGGTAATCAGGCCGCCCAGCGGCAGGCGTGGAACCAGCAGGTCGGCAAAGACGGCGCGTTCGGCCGGTTTCGCGTCCGCAAACATCAGCAGGCCGGTAAGCGCGAAGGGACCGGTCATCAGCAGTCCGAGGACGCACGCGGCAACCGCGAACCGCACCTTGACCTTCATCCCAGCAGCGACTTGATCTGGAGCACCAGGTCCTTGGTCGAGAACGGCTTGGTAACGTAGGCATCGGCGCCGAGCGCCAGGCCCTTGGCGACTTCCGTTTCGCGGCCCTTGGCGGTGAGCATGATGATCTTTACCTTGGCCAGCGCCGGAAGGACGCGCAAGGTCTCGCAGACCTCGTAGCCGGATTTCTTCGGCATCATGACATCGAGCAGGATCAGGTCGGGAAGAAATTCCGCAGCCTTTTGCAGCGCCGCATCGCCGTCCGTCGCCACGGCAATCTGATAGCCTTCCTTCTTCATCAGGTATTCAAGCGAAATGACGATGTTCGGTTCGTCATCGACAATCAGAATGCGCTGGCTCATCAAACTCCCCCCGGCAATCTTCTTTGGTTTCGACCCCTGCGCATGGCGGCAACGGCCCGACGATCGCCATCCGTGAAACTCCGCTACGCGACGTTGGCGCCATTATCGCCCGGCTGTAGCGGCAGTGTGAACACAAAGCGCGCGCCACTGCCCGGTGTGCTTTCGACCCATAGCCGGCCCTTGAAATACTCGATGATCTGACGGCTGATTGGCAATCCGAGACCAGTCCCCTGCGGCTTGTCGGTGAGAACGTCGGCGGTTCCGGCGCCCTGGCGGAACTTGTCGAAAATCACTTCGTGGTCCTCGCCGTGGATACCGGGACCGTTATCGGCAACGCTGACCAGCACTTCAGTCGCCGTTCCGCCCGCGTCCACCTTAACCCGCCCGCTGTCGGCCGGCACGAACTTGAGCGCGTTCGACAGCAGATTGACCATGACTTGCATCAGTCGATCGCGGTCGGCCAGAACGATCAGCCCGGTCGCGCAGCCGTCGAGTTCCAGGCTGACGCGTTTCTCGGCGAACAGAGCGGTCAACGACTCCGCCGCTTCGCGGATCACCTCCGCGACATCCACCGCCGCCACGGTCCATTCGGCGCGGCCGGATTCGAGCTTGGCCAGATCGAGAATCTGATTGATCAGCCGCGACAGGCGCACTGTCTCGCTGACGATGATGCCGAGAAAGCGCGAGCGCTGCGCCAGATCGATCTTCGGATCCTCGTGGAGCATTTCTGAAAAGGCGCGGATCGACGTTAGCGGAGTGCGCAGTTCGTGCGTGACCGTCGAGATGAAGTCGTCCTTCATGCGATCCAGTTCGAGCAGTCGGGCATTGGCCTGCCGCAGTTCCGCCGTCGCGCGGGTCAGCTCCAGGGATTTCTGCTCCAGTTCGCGCGTATACGCGCGGACCTGCGAGGCTTCGTCGAGAATGTTCAATACCTCGTCGAGGCCGAGAGGCTCCTCGGTCACCACCGACCCCACCATCGCTCGGGCCGACGCCGAGCCGATCGCGCCCGCCAGCAGATTCTCGGCAAAACTCACCAGCCGGGTATCCGCGGGAAGCTCCTGCACGGTGCGCAAGCCGCGCTGCCGCGCATGACGTGCAAAGGCGGCCAGCGCCCGCTCACGCCCGAGGAAACGGCCCGCCAGTGGCAGCAGGTCGGCGACGCCGGCGCCGCCACGCCAACCGGGAAGGCCGGCGGCCTCGGCGCCGCCGATAAACAAGGTGGCCTGCGTCGCCTCGCGTACGTTCGGCACGCGTTTCAGCGAAACGCCAATGTAGGCGCCCAGATTGCCCAGCAAGCTCCACACCATGCAATGGGTGATCTCGTCCAGGCCGGTGAGGCCGAGCAGGTGCTGCGGGCGCAGCAGATCGATGCCGAACAGGCCATGCGAAATGAAGCCGTCCGGCAGCCAACCGGACTTGGCGAACGACGGCAGCAACAAGGTATAGGCCCACAGTGCAAAGCCCGTTGCCAGACCGGCCAGCGCGCCATCCCGTGTGCCGCCTTTCCAGAACAGGCCGCCGAGTACCACCGGTGCGAACTGCGCCACCGCGGCAAAGGAGATCAGGCCGATGGAGACCAGCGCATAGGCTTCGCCGGCGACCCGAAAATAGATATAGCCCAGACCGAGAATAATCGCGATGGCCCAGCGCCGGATCTCCAGCAGCAGGCCGGACAGATCGGCGCGCTTGGCGAGGCCGAGCATGGGCAACCGCAACAAGGCGGGCATCACCAGATCGTTGCAGACCATCGTCGACAGCGCGATGGTCTCGACGATCACCATCCCAGTGGCCGCCGACAAGCCGCCGATATACACGAACAGCGTCAGGGCCTCCTGCTGATGGGCCATCGGCAGGGTCAGCACGAAGGCATCGGCGTCGACCCCGCCGGCGGGGAAATGCAGCATCCCGGCCAGCGCCACCGGCAGCACGAATATGTTGATCAGGAACAGGTAGAGCGGAAACATCCACACCGCGCGACGCAGATGGCTCTCATCGACGTTTTCCACCACCGCAATCTGGAATTGACGCGGCAGCAGCAGCGACGCGAA
>WBZP01001063.1_pt1 | contig 15538 bp, 27 predicted proteins | sample 5204301 | NCBI WGS metagenome assembly WBZP01 (sample SAMN12412401, study PRJNA552823) | activated sludge metagenome | isolation source: activated sludge from nitrification reactor of wastewater treatment plant... | place: USA: Pennsylvania | collected 2017
CGGCGACCTGCATGCGCTTGGGGCCCTTGCGCGTACGGGCGTTGGTCTTGGTCTTCTGACCACGGACCGGGAGACCACGGCGGTGACGCAGGCCGCGGTAGCAGCCGATCTCCATCAGCCGCTTGACGTTCTGCGAGCGCTCGCGACGGAGGTCGCCCTCGACGGTGCGCTCCTCTACGGCGTCACGGAGCCGGCCGACCTCGTCCTCAGTGAGATCGCGGACGTACGTGTCGCGATCGATCTTGAGGTCCGAGAGGATCTCGTTGGCCGTCGACCGGCCAATGCCGTAGATGTAGGTGAGTCCTACCTCGACGCGCTTGTTGAGGGGCACGTTGACCCCGGCGATTCGTGCCATGCCGCGCTACCCCTGCCGCTGCTTGTGACGGGGGTTCTGGCAGATGACGAGCACCCGGCCGTGACGGCGGATGATCTTGCACTTCTCGCACATCGGTTTCACCGACGGTCGTACCTTCATGGTCCCTTTCGAAAGCGGTCTGTTCCGGTGACCGGCTGTGGCGCCCGCTGGGGCCGCCGAAACCGCAGTCACGGGTGCGCGCAGGGGTGTGCGCGCGAACGCATCACGATAGCAAGCCCAATTCGGCAGCGAAGTGTGTGCCGAATCACAGAGCCGACAACCGTGCCACCTCGCGCGAGACTCGGTCTACAGCCTGACGCCGAACTTGATGCAGCTCGAGCCCGTAAAGTTGTGCATCGCTGGGACTACCAGCTGGAAGCACCAGTTCGGCCAGTCGTAGCCGAAGTAGCCGACCTTGAACTTGGTCGTCAAGCCCGAGTTGGGGTAGCCGTACTCGCTGGATTCCCACAACGGGCTCGGCACCTGCTGAGGCGGCCAGTACCCGATGTTCACGAGACCTTTGCAGGCCGGATTTCCGACGGTGATGATGCCCCACGCCTTGCCGTTCTGGATGCCGTGCGCCTCGCTCGCCTTGCAGGCCGGGCCGAGCCCAGTGGTAATCGGGGCGGCGGCGGACGACGCCACGCCGGCCCCCGCGAACGCAACGGTGATCATGGGCAGGAGGAGCATCAGACGGCTCAAAGACATTTTTTCAGTGTAACTGGCGGCAGGGACGCCCACAAGGCATCCGTTCGTCATGGATGCAAGCTCGGGTCCCGGGGCGCCGGATCAGGCTCGCCTGCCCGGACGGCGGCGATCCCCGCGATCACGAGCAGGCCGCCGAGGCATTGCGAGACGCTCAGCCTCTGAGCGAGCAGGAGCCAGGAGAAGATCGCCGCGAACAGCACCTCGGTCAGCGCGACGAACGACATCACGCGAGCGCCCAGGATGCGGGCGGCCGTCACGCCGGTCGCGTACGCGAAGGCGCTGGTGACGACGATCAGGATCGCGACCGGGCCCCACCACGGCACGACCCGGCCGGCGATCTCGGCGTCGGCGAACTCGGCGCCGACCGGCTGGAACCCGAGCACGCCGGCGCTCGTCAGCACGAACGCGCCGAGCCCCAGACCGGTCGTCGCGAGGACCAGCGGCGGCAGACCGGACGAGTCGTGGGCGGCGATCAGGAAGTACCCGGCGGCGCCGACCATCGCCGCGGACGCCCAGAGCACGCCGGCGGAGGAGACCGTGACGCCGCCGAGCACACCCAGCACCGCCGTGAGTCCGGCGATCGAGAGTGCCGCGCCGGCCGCGGTCAGCCGCGTCGGTCGCTGGCCCTGTACGGCCCAGAGCCAGGCGAGGATCGCGAGCGGCGCCATGTACTCGATCAGCAGCGCCACGGCGACCGGCATCCGCGCCACCGCGTTGAAATACGCGAGCTGGGCGCCGGCGACCCCGAGGACCGCGAAGCCGGCGATCATCGGCGCGTGCTCCCTGAGCAGCCGCCAGCGGCCGCGCAGCACGATCAGCGCTGGGACGAGCAGCACGACGAAGGCTCCCCACGTACGCACGGTCACGGCCGACAGCGGCGTCCAGCCGGTGTCGATGAGTGCCCGCGCGAACGGACCTGACAGAGCGAACGCGGCCGAGGAGCTGACGGCCAAAGCGAGGCCGCGATACTCCTCAGAGCGCGTTGTCGCCCTCATGCCAGGGCGTAAGGATGCGCGGGCCGTCGTCGGTGACGGCGATCGTGAACTCGAAGTGCGCGGCGAGCGAACCGTCCTTGCTGTAGATCGCCCAGTGGTCGTCGCCCTCGTAGACGTCGGGGTGGCCGACTGTCGTCATCGGCTCGACCGCGAAGACCATCCCCGGTTCGAGCCGCGGCCCCTTCCCCGCCGCCCCGAAGTTCGGGATCTGCGGGTCCTCGTGCATGTCGCGGCCGACGCCGTGGCCGACGAGCGAGCGCACGACCGAGAACCCGGCCGCCTCGACGACGGTCTGCACCGCGCTCGACACGTCGCCGAGCCGGCCGCCGGCGGCGCATGCGGGGACCGCGGCCATGAGCGATGCTCGCGTGGCCTCGAGCAGCTTGCCGGCGACCGGCGTTACGGTGCCGATCGGGAATGTCACCGCGGCGTCGGCGACCCAGCCGTCGAGCGTCACACCGAGGTCGACCGAGAGGATCTGCCCATCGGCCAGCGGCGCGTCGTCCGGGATCCCGTGGACGACCATGCTGTCCGGCGACGCGCAGATCGAGCCTGGGAACGGCCGTGGGTGACTCGGGCCGGGATAGCCCTTGAAGGTCGGGATGCCGCCGCGCTCGCGGACCATGCGCTCGGCCGCGGCGTCGATCTCGCGGGTCGTGATACCGGGCGCGATCATCGCTCCGAGTGCCTGCATCACCTCGGTGTGGACGGCGCCTGCGGCCGCCATCTTCTCGAGTTCGCGCGGGGACTTCTTGACGATCACGCCTCGTCCTCGCGCCGGAGCGTCGAGACGGTGGCACGCAGGTGCTCGTAGACCTGGGCGGGCGGCGGCGACCCGTCGAAGGAATGGAGCAGGCCGAGGTCTTCGTAGTAGGCGATCAGCGGAGTCGTCTGCTCGTGGTAGACGGCGAGCCGCTTGCGGACGGTCTCGGGCTTGTCGTCGTCGCGCTGGATCAGCGCTGATCCATCGACGTCACAGACGCCCTCGGTCTTCGGCGGGTCGAACTCGACGTGGTAGACGCGCCCGTTCTCCGACACCCGACGGCCGGAGATCCGACGCTCGATCTCCTCGTCGGGCGCCTCGATCAGGAGCACGCCGTTGAGCCTGCGCCCGAGCTGCTCGAGTGCCCTGCCGAGGGCGTCGGCCTGCGGAACGGTCCGAGGGAATCCGTCGAGCAGGAAGCCGTCCTCGGCCTCGTCGGTCCCGAGCGCCTCGACGATCATCCCGATCACGACCTCGTCGGGAACGAGGTCACCCGCATCCATGTACTTCTTCGCCTCGCGCCCCAGCTCCGTCCCCTCACGAACCGCAGCCCGGAGCAGATCACCGGTCGCGTAGTACGGCAGCCCGAAGTCCTCGGTCAGGCGCTCGGCCTGCGTCCCCTTCCCCGCTCCGGGCGGTCCCATCAAGATGAGATTGAGCTGCGACACGAACGGGGGATCCTACCCGTTCACCGAGGTCCGCTTGCGAGCAAAGCAGCGTATGCGGCCCGAGGGGTTGCACTGGCGTTGGGGGAGGCGTGGGGCCGGAGGTCCCCGGAGAACACTCTGGCGTGGAGCCGGAGGCGGAACGCCGTTCGACGGGGACCTACCGGCCCCACGCCGCAACCACCGACGCTCAGCGCAGAAAACCCTCGTAGTTCCGCATCATGAGCTGCGACTCGAGCTGTTTCATGGTGTCGAGCGCCACGCCGATCACGATCAGCAGCGACGTGCCTCCGAACGAGAACGACTGGGCGGCGCCGGTCGCCGCGATCAGGATCGTCGGAAGAGCGGCGACCGCCGCGAGGTAGATCGCGCCCGGGAACGTGAGCCGCGCGAGGATGCGGTCGAGGAACTCGGCGGTCGGCCGGCCGGGGCGAACGCCCGGGATGAACCCGCCGTGCTTCTTGAGGTTCTCGGCCTGGTCGACGGGGTTGAACTGGATCGCCGTGTAGAAGTACGTGAAGAGGACGATGAAGATCGACTCGCCGAGGACGTAGGGCCATTTGCCAGGCGAGAGGAAGTTGGCCATGTCCTTGAAGATGCCGGTGTTGATCAGCTGGCCGACGGTTGCCGGGAAGGCCATGATCGAGGCGGCGAAGATGACCGGGATGACGCCGGCCATGTTGACCCGCAGCGGCAGGTAGGTCTGACCACCGCCGCTCATCCGGCGGCCGATGACGCGCTTGGCGTACTGGACCGGGATCCGGCGCTGGCCTTCCTGGATGAAGACGATCGCGGCGATGATCGCGAGCGCGAGGAACGGCATCATCACGACGAAGACCTGGTTCGGGCTGTTCCACCAGTAGGTGATGCCGTTCAGCAGGCCGGAGACGATCGACGCGAAGATCATCAGCGAGATGCCGTTGCCGATGCCGCGCTGAGTGATCAGCTCGCCGAGCCACATCAGGAAGACGGTGCCGGTAGTCAGCGAGAGGACGATCAGGAACACGGTCCCGACGTCGAAGTCCGGGATGATCGGGTCGTTCGTGTTGCCCGCGAGCGACCGGAAGAGGAAGACGTAGCCGACGGCCTGGGCGAACGAGAGGCCGACGGTGAGGTAGCGCGTGTACTGCGTGATCCGTGCCTGGCCGACCTCGCCCTCCTTCTGGATCTTCTCCAGCGAAGGCACGACGACGGTCAGCAGCTGCAGGATGATGCTCGCCGTGATGTACGGCATGATCCCGAGCGCGAACAGCGACAGTCGGCTGAGGCTGCCGCCGGAGAACGTGTTCAGGAGGCTCAGGATGCCGCTGCCGCCGAACGACTCCTGCGTCGCCTTGACGGCGTCGACGTTGACGCCGGGGACCGGCACGTAGGACCCAACCCGGTACAGCGCCAGCATCGCTGCCGTGAACAGCAGCTTCTTGCGGATGTCCTTGACCGTAAAGGCGCCGAGGATGGTTTGGATCATCGTGCTGTGACTATTCGATGATGGTGAGCGTTCCGCCTGCCGCCTCGATGGCAGCTTTCGCTGCACCCGACGCCTTGTGAGCGTGAACGTTGAGCGGCTTGGTCAGCTCGCCCTTGGCGAGGATCTTGACCGGGTGGGTGCGGTGCTTGGCCAGGCCGCTCTCGCGCAGCGCGTCGAGCGTCACGTCGGCTCCCTTGTCGAAGACGCGCTCCAGCTCGCCGATGTTGACGCCCTGCGTGTGCGTCCGGAACGGCTCGAACGGCATCGACTGCTTCTTGTGCGGGCCGCGCAGCTTGCGCAGCCGCATGTGGATCGGCATCTGGCCGCCCTCGAAGCGCGCGCGGCTCTTGCTGCCCGAGCGCGAGCCCGCGCCCTTCTGGCCACGACCGGAGGTCTTGCCGAGGCCGGAACCTTCGCCGCGGCCGACGCGCTTGCGCGGCCTACGGGAGCCCGGGTTCGGAGCGAGCGTGTTCAGCCCAATCGGCTGCTCGGTCTTCTCTTCGGTCTTCTTCTCGGCCATCAGTCTTCCTCGACCTTGATCAGGTGGCGCACGCGATGAAGCATGCCCTGCGTCTGCGGGGAGTCGTCGACGGTCACCGTGTGGTTGATCTTGCGCAGCCCGAGCGAGCGGAGCGTGTCGAGCTGACGCTGCGTGGAGCCGTTCTTCGACTTGATCTGGGTGACCTTAGGCATCGCGGTCGCCTCCTTCGGAGGCGACCGTCGACGAAACGGCTTCCGCCGTTTCGTCAGCGTCGACGATCTCCTCGACCGTTTCGGTCTCTTCCTCGGGCACCGCGTCGAGCGTCTCGACGGCGCCCTTGGCGTTCTCGTCCAAGCCGAGCACCTCCGCGATCGAGAGACCACGGACCTCGGCGACCTCTTCCGGCATCCGCAGGTCCTTGAGACCGGCGACCGTTGCCTTGACGAGGTTAATCGGGTTCTGGGTGCCGAGCGACTTGCTGAGGATGTCGTGGATCCCGGCCAGCTCGAGCACGGCGCGGACGCCGCCGCCGGCGATGACGCCGGTACCGGGCGAGGCCGGCTTCAGCAGCACGCGGCCGGAGCCGAAGACACCCTCGATCTGGTGGGTGATCGTCGAGCCGTGCTTGGGCACGCGGAACAGGTTCTTCTTGGCCTGGTCGACGCCCTTCTGGATCGCGATCGGGACCTCGTTGGCCTTGCCGTAACCGATGCCGACGACCGAGTCCTCATCACCGACGACGACGAGCGCCGTGAACGAGAACCGGCGGCCGCCCTTGACGACCTTCGCGACGCGGTTGATCTCGACGACCCGCTCCTGTAGGTCGAGTCCGGCCGGGCTGACGACGCGGTCAGCGAATGCGTTGTGCCTCATACGGCGATCCCTCCCTCGCGGACGCCGTCGGCGAACGCCTTGACGTGCCCGTGGTACTGGTAGCCGCCACGGTCGAAGACGGCGGTCTCGATGCCGGCGGCCTTTCCGCGCTGCGCGAGCAGCTCGCCCGCCTTGGCGGAGCGGTCAGCCTTCTTGAGGCCGTCGAGCTCGGCCTCGGTCCACTGGACCGAGGCGATCGTGCGGCCGGCAAGGTCGTCGACGAGCTGCGCGCTGATGCCGCGATTCGAGCGAAACACGGAGATGCGCGGACGCTCGGCGGTGCCGGAAACCTTCGCGCGAACGCGACGGCGGCGCTTGAGGCGCCTCTTCGGTGCGGTGACGGTGCTCATGCTCTCTTGCCGACCTTCCGGGCGACGTACTCGCCCTCGTAGCGGATGCCCTTGCCCTTGTACGGCTCCGGCTTGCGCTGCTTGCGGATGTTCGCGGCGATCTCACCGACCGCCTGCTTGGAGATGCCGCGGACGATGATCTTCGTCGGCATCGGCACCTCGAACTCGATGCCGTCGGGGGCATCGATGTTGACCGGGTGCGAGTAACCGAGCGCCAGCTCGAGGTTCTTGCCCTTGAGCTGCGCGCGATAGCCGACACCCTGGATCTCGAGCGTCTTGGTGAATCCTTCGGTCACGCCCTCGACCATGTTCGCGACGAGCGAGCGCGTCAGCCCGTGCAGCGCACGGTGCTCGCCGCGGTCGGTCGGGCGGCTGACGAGAAGTTCCTCGCCCTCCTGTTTGACCTCGATATCGCGGTTGATCCGCTCGCGCAGCTCGCCCTTGGGACCGTTGACGGTGACGAGCTCAGGCTCGATCAGAACGGTCACGCCGGCGGGCACCGGGATGGGTTTTCTTCCGATTCGACTCATCAGATCACCAAACCTTCGCCACAACTTCCCCGCCGATGCCGCGCTTGCGCGCCTCATGGCCGGTCATGACGCCCTGGGACGTGGAGATGATCGCGGTGCCCATGCCTCCGAGCACCTTCGGGATTCCGGTCGCCGGCACGTAGTAGCGCTGGCCGGGACGCGACGCACGCTCGATCCCCGAGAGGACGGGCTTGCGCTGGTCCGTGTACTTGAGTTGGATCCGCAGCGTGTCGCGCGGGTGATCGCCGTCGGCGGCCTCGGTCTCCCAAGCCTCGATGTAGCCCTGCTCGGCAAGGATGCGCGTCATCTCGCGCTTCAGCTTGCTCGACGGGATCTCGACGACGTCGTGCTGGGCACGGATCGCGTTGCGGATGCGGGTCAGGTAGTCCGCGATGGGGTCGGTCATCGACATGCGCGGCCTCCTACCAACTCGACTTCGTCATGCCGGGGATGTACCCGTTGTGGGCGAGCTCGCGCAGGCAGATCCGGCAGACGCCGAACTTGCGGTAGACGGCACGGGGCCGGCCGCACTTACTGCACCGCGTGTACTCACGGGTCTTGTACTTGGAGCCGCGCTGCTGGCGGACCTTCTGGGACGTCTTGGCCACGGTTAGTTCTCCTTCGAGCTGTCGTCGGCGCTCACGTACGGATTGCCGTCACGTGTGAACGGCATGCCGAACGCCTCGAGCAGCGCGTAGGCCTCGGGGTCGGTCTTTGCTGAGGTGGTGATCGTGATGTCGAGGCCGCGAACTGCGTCGACGGCGTCGTAATCGATCTCGGGGAAGATGATCTGCTCGCGGACACCCATCGAGTAGTTGCCGCGGCCGTCGAACGAGGTCGGCTTGATACCGCGGAAATCGCGGACGCGCGGGAGCGCGATCGTCACGAGACGATCGAGGAACTCGTAGGCGCGGTCGCCGCGCAGCGTGACGCTGACGCCGACCGGCATCTCCTCGCGGACCTTGAACTGCGCGATCGACTTGCGTGCCCGGCGGACGTTCGGCTTCTGGCCGGCGATCGTGCCGAGCTGCTCGGTGGCGGCCTCGAGGACCTTGGAGTCCTGCTTGGCGTCGCCAACGCCCATGTTCAAGGTGATCTTCTCGATCTTCGGCGCCTGCATCACCGTCGAGTACTGGAAGCGCTCGATCAGCGAGGGGCGGATCTCGTCGAGATAGCGGGTCTTGAAGCGTGCTGTGGTGGTATCGGCCATGGTGCTAATCGACCTTTGCTCCGGAGCGACGGGCGATGCGAACGCGCTTGCCGTTCTCACGGGTGATGCCGACGCGCGTGCCCTTCTTTGTGTCGGGGTCGACCAGCATCACGTTCGAGATGTGGATCGCACCCTCGCGCTCGATCACGCCGGCCTCGGCGTTCGGGTTGAGCGCGCTCGGCCGCTGGTGGCGCTTGACGATGTTGATGCCTTCGACGACGACCTTGTCCTTCTTCGGGTCGACGCGCTGGACCTTGCCGGTCTTGCCGCGGTCCTTGCCGCTGATGACGATCACCTCGTCACCTGACTTGATCTTCGCCATCAGAGCACCTCCGGGGCGAGCGAGATGATCTTCATGAAGTTGCGGTCGCGCAGCTCGCGGGCGACCGGTCCGAAGATGCGCGTTCCGCGCGGGTTGTTCGTCGCGTCGATGATGACCGCGGCGTTCTCGTCGAAGCGGATGTAGGTCCCGTCCTCGCGCCCGAACTCCTTGCGGGTCCGGACGACGACGGCCTTGACGACCTCGCCCTTCTTGACGGTTCCTTGCGGGGACGCCGACTTCACCGTGGCGGTGATGACGTCGCCGACGTGCGCGTAGCGACGCTTCGAGCCGCCCTGGACGCGGATCACGAGGATCTCGCGAGCACCCGAGTTGTCTGCGACCTTGAGTCGTGACTCGTTCTGAATCATCGTGCAGTTCCCTTCTCAACGGGAACCGCGACAGCGGTTGCCGCAATCATTTCGCACGCTCCAGCACTTCGGTCAGGCGCCAGCGCTTCGTTGCGCTCAGCGGGCGCGACTCGATCAGCTTGACGCGGTCACCGATGTGGGCGTCGTTGGCCTCGTCGTGCGCGTGGAGCGTCGACGAGCTGCGGACGATCTTCTGATACTTGCGGTGACGGCGAGCGGTGTCGATCCGGACGGTGATCGTCTTGTCGGCCCTGTCGGAGACGACGATGCCGATCCGCTCCTTCGGAGCCCCGGGACCGTGCTCGACCGGCGAGACGGTGTGCTTCGGACCGGCCTCGCCACGCTTCTTGTTGTCACGCTCGCGACGGTTCTTGCGGTAGCGGGAACGGGCGGCGCGCTTGGCCTTGCGCTCCTCATCGCGCTCCTCCTGGGAGGAATGGCGACGCTGGCCGCGCTCGGCGCGGCGAGCAGCCTTGAGGTCCTTGGGGGTCGCGGGAGCAACGGGCTCGGCCTCTTCGGCTGGCGCCTCGTCATCGCCTGAAGAAACGGCTTCAGCCGCTTCTTCGACGCCATCGTCGTCAGACGATGGCGCAGGCTCCTCAGCAGAGGCCTCTTCCTCGGCAGGCGCCTCCTCGGCGACCGGCTCTTCGGCAGGGGCCTCCTCAGCCGGAGTCTCCTCGGCCTGGGGCTCGTCGGCGGGAGTCTCTTCAGCAGCCGGGGCTTCCTCGGCGGCCGCAGTCTCCTCGACCGTCTCTTCAGGTGTCTCTTCGTCAGCCATGTTCATTTCCTCAGTTGGAAGTTCCGTCTGCGGAACTTCCGTCGGTAAGGGGCGAAGCCCCGTCCGCAATCCCGCGCTGGCGGGCGATCGTCAGTGCGCGAGCGAGGTCGCGCTTGGTGGTCTTCAGTCCGGCGACGTTCTCGAGCTCGCCGGTGGCGTGCTGGAAGCGCAGGCCGAACAGGTCCTTGCGGACCGTCTGGATGTGCTCGGCGAGCTGCTTGTCGTCGAGGTCGCGCAGTTCGGTGGTACGCATCAGGCGTCGTCCTCCGCGGAAACGGTCTTGGTCCGGACCGGAAGCTTCATCGCGGCGAGGCGCAGCGCCTCACGCGCGAGCGGCTCCGGCACGCCGGCGAGCTCGAACATCACGCGGCCCGGCTTGACAACGGCGACCCAGCCCTCCGGGTTGCCCTTGCCGGAACCCATGCGGGTCTCGGCCGGCTTCTTGGTGACGGGCTTGTCGGGGTAGACGTTGATCCAGACCTTGCCGCCACGCTTGATCTTGCGGGTCATCGCGATACGCGCGGCCTCGATCTGGCGGTTGGTGAGCCAGCCGGCGTCGAGCGACTTGAGGCCGTACTCGCCGAACTGCACCTTGGTCTGCCCGCGCGAGAGCCCGCGCTTGCGGCCACGGTGCTGCTTGCGGTGCTTGACGCGCTTCGGGGACAGCATCAGCGACCGCCTCCGAACCCGCCGCCCTGGCCGCCACGACCACGACCGCCGCCGCCGAAGCCGCCGCCCTGACCGCCACGTCCGCCACGTCCACCGCCGGGGCCGCCGCGACCGCCACGACCGCGGTCGTCGCCGGCGCCCATGCCGGCTGCCTGCGGCTTCTCCATCTCGGTGATGTCCTGGCCGCTGTAGCCCTCGGGCATGATCTCGCCCTTGTTGATCCAGACCTTGACGCCGATCCGGCCGAACGTCGTCTTGGCCTCGTAGAAGCCGTAGTCGATGTCGGCGCGGAGCGTGTGCAACGGCACGCGGCCGTCGGAGTACATCTCGGTGCGGGCCATCTCGGCGCCGCCCAAGCGGCCGCCGACCTGGATCTTGCAGCCCTTGGCGCCCGAGCGCATCGCGCTCGTCAGCGCGCGCTTCATCGCGCGGCGGAACGCCACGCGGCTCTGCAGCTGCTCGGCGATCGACTGGGCGACCAGCTTCGCGTCGAGCTCGGGGCGCTTGATCTCGAGGATGTTGACCTTGATCTGCTTGCCGGTGATCTTGTGCAGGTCACGGCGCAGCGCGTCGACCTCGCTGCCGGACTTGCCGATCACGATGCCGGGGCGCGCGGTGTGGATGTTGATCTCGACCTCGTTCGCGTCCTTGCGGATCGTGATGTCCGAAAGCCCGGCGTGCGCGAGCTTGCCGGTGATGTGGTCGCGGATCTTGACGTCCTCGGCGAGGTAGGCGCCGAAGTCGCGCTCGGTGAACCAGTTCGATTTCCAGTCGTGGATGTAACCCACGCGCATCGACTCGGGGTGGACTTTCTGTCCCATGCTCCTACTGCTCCTTCGGTCCCAGCGCGATCGACAGATGCGCGGTCCGCTTGCGGATCGCTGAAGCGCGACCCTGTGCCCGGGGGCGGAAGCGCTTGAGGGTCGGGCCCTCGTCGGCCTGGACGGCGAGGATCTTCAGATCGTCACCGTCGAGCTCGTGGTTGTTCTCCGCGTTGGCGACGGCCGACTCGAGCAGCTTGCTCCAGTTCTCCGCCGCCGCGCGCGGGGTGTGCAGCAGGATCGCCCGAGCATCCTCGACCGACTTGCCGCGGATGTTGTCGCAGACGAGCCGCGCCTTGCGGGCGGAGGTGCGGACGTACTTGGCCTTGGCGCGGACGACCACGGGCCGGGCAGGAGCCGGTGCCACCTTCTTCTCCGCCGCCTTTGGCTTCTGAGCCTTCGCCTTCTCAGTCTTCGGCTTGTCCGCCTTCGGCTTCTTGGCCTTCGCGGTTGCCTTCGGCGCTTCGGCCGGGGCTTCCTCAGCGACGGCGCCCTCGGCCTCCTCGGACTCGGCTGCCTCGTCGGCAACGAGCTCGTCGTCCGCGCTCTCGAGAGCAGCGTCAGGCGCCTCCTCGACCGCAGCGGTCTCGTCGAGCGCGGCCTCTGGGGTCGGCTCGACCGCCTCCTCGTCGGGTGTCTTCTCGTCAGCCATTACCGCTTCTTCCCGGTGTCGGCGTGACCGCGGTAGGTGCGGGTCGGGGCGAACTCGCCGAGCTTGTGCCCGACCATCGACTCGGAGACGAAAACCGGCACGTGCTTGCGACCGTCGTGGACGGCGATCGTGTGACCGACCATCTCCGGGAAGATCGTCGAGGTCCGCGACCAGGTCTTGACCATCGTCTTCGTGTTGTCCGCGTTCATCTTCTCGATGCGCCCCATCAGGCGCTCCTCGACGAACGGGCCCTTCTTGCTTGAGCGACTCACGTCTTCTGCCTTCCCTACCGCTTGTTCTTGCCGCGACGACGGCCGCGGACGATGTAGCGGTCAGATGCCTTGTTCTTCTTGCGGGTGCGGTACCCGAGCGTCGGCACGCCCCACGGCGTGACCGGGTGACGGCCCGGGGTCGTCGAGCCCTCGCCACCGCCGTGCGGGTGGTCGACCGGGTTCATCGCGGTGCCGCGCGTCTGCGGGCGGACGCCCATGTGACGCTTGCGGCCGGCCTTGCCGATCTTGACGTTCTGGTGGTCGGCGTTGCCGATCACGCCGACGGTCGCGCGGCACTCGTCGCGGACCATCCGCATCTCGCCGGACGGCAGGCGCAGGGTGGCCATGCCGCCCTCCTTCGCCATCAGCTGGATCGAGGTGCCGGCCGAGCGGCCCATCTGGCCGCCGCGCCCCGGCTGGAGCTCAACGTTGTGGACCACGGTGCCGACCGGCATGTTCGCCAGCGGTAGGCAGTTGCCGGTCGCGATCTCGGCCTCGGGGCCGGACATCACGGTCGCGCCGACCTGGAGCTTCTGCGGAGCGAGGATGTACGCCTTGACGCCGTCGACGTAGTGCAGCAGCGCGATGTAGGCGGTCCGGTTCGGGTCGTACTCGATCGCGGCGACCTTGGCCGGGATCCCGTCACGGCGACGCTTGAAGTCGATCTTGCGGTAGAGGCGCTTGGCGCCGCCGCCACGGTGGCGCGAAGTCTTGCGGCCGTAGCTGTTGCGGCCGCCCGACTTCTTGAGGCCCTCGACGAGCGTGCGCTCCGGCTCGGTCTTCGTGATCTCGGCGAAGTCCGGGTACGAGACGAACCGGAGACCCGGGCTCGTCGGCTTGGGCTTGCGGATAGCCATGGCTTACTCCTCCTCGAGACCCTGGAGGGCCTGGAAGATCGGGATGGACTGTCCGGGCTTGACCTGCACGATCGCCTTCTTCCACGAGCGGGTGCGGCCCTTGGTGTAGCCACGGCGCTTCGGCTTCGACTTCACCGACATCGTGCGGACCTCGAGCACGTCGACGTCGAACAGTGCCTCGACGGCCTGCCGGATCTGCGTCTTGTGCGCCTTCTCGTGGACGCGGAACGTGTATTTGTCGGCGCCGGTCAGCACGTAGCTCTTCTCGCTGACGACGGGACGGATGATGACCTGGGTCGGATCCATCAGGAATCTTCCTTCTTTGCTCCGGTGGCTCGCGCGGTCAGTGCGTCGATGGCGGCAGCCGACGCGAGCACGTTGGCCGCGCCGATCAGGTCGGCAACGCCGACGCCGTCGGCCGGCAGCACGCCGCGTACCTGGTCGAGGTTGCGGAAGCTCAGCGCTGCCTGCTCCTCGGCCTCGGCGAGGACGACGAGGACCGAGCCCTTGGCGCCCCAGCCGTCGATCAGCTTCGCGGCGGCCTTCGTCGAGGGGTCGTCGAACGCCTTGACGTCGAACGTGGCGATCGTGCCCCGCTCGGCATGCACGGAGAGGGCGCTGCGGAAGGCCGCCCGCTTCTCCTTGCGGTTGACCTTGAACGTGTAGTGACGCGGCTGCGGGCCGAAGACGATGCCGCCGCCGGTCCAGATCGGCGAGCGCGAGCTGCCGGCACGGGCACGGCCCGTGCCCTTCTGGCGCCACGGCTTGGCGCCACCGCCACGGACTTGGCCGCGGGTCTTCGTCGAGTGCGTGCCCTGGCGGCGGGCGTTCAGCTCGGCGCGGACCGATTCGTGGACGAGCGCGCCGTTGAAGTCCGCGCCGAACGCGTCCTTGTCGAGCGTGACGTCGGCGCCGTTCAGGTTCTTGGCCTTGTTAGCCATGCGTCCGGACCTCCACGACGCCGTTCTTGGGGCCGGGCACCGAGCCGCGGACCATCAGCAGGTTGTCTGAGGCGTCGATGCGCACGATCTCGAGACCGGGCTGGGTGACGCGCTTGTTGCCCATCTGGCCGGGGCCGCGGATGCCCTTCATCACGCGGGCGGGCCAGGCGGAGGCGCCGATCGAGCCCGGGGCACGCACGTTGTGCGAGCCGTGCGACTTGGGGCCGCGGCTGAAGTTGTGGCGCTTGATCGTGCCCTGAAAGCCCTTGCCCTTCGACGTGCCGGCGACCTTGACGGTCTGCCCGACCTCGAACGCCTCGACGGTGATCGTGTCGCCGACCTGGTGCTCGCCGGCTTCGTCTCGGAACTCGACGAGGTGCTTCAGCGGCGAGGCGCCGGCTTTGGCCAGGTGCCCGAGCTCGGCCTTGGAGAGGTGCTTCTCCTTGGTCTGGCCGAACGCAAGCTGCAGGGCCTCGTAGCCGTCACGCTCGTCGGTGCGGATCGCGGTGACCGGGCAGGGACCGGCCTCGAGCACGGTCACGCGCTCGACCTTGCCGTCCTCCAGGAACAGCTGGGTCATGCCCAGCTTCTTGGCGAGAATCGCGGCCATGACTACCCGAGCAGCTTGATCTCGATGTTGACGCCGGCCGGAAGGTGGTCGAGACGCTGGAGCGAGTCGACGGTCTTCGGGGTCGGCCCATGGATGTCGATCAGCCGCTTGTGGGTCCGGATCTCGAAGTGCTCCTGCGAGTCCTTGTCCTTGAACGGCGACTTGATGACGGCGTAGATGTTCCGATCGGTCGGCAGCGGCACGGGACCGGAGACGGTCGCGCCGGTGCGCGTCGCCGTCTCGACGATCTCCTTGGCCGCGGTCTCGAGGGCCTGGTGGTCGTAGGCCTTCAAGCGGATGCGGATCTTGTTTTGGACTGCTGCTGCCATTTTGGGCGCTTCCTGACGTAGTTCTAGGAGTGGACCGCGCACCGGCTTCCGGCGGGTCTCCACTCCAGACTGCTGCCTATTCGTGGTGGTACTGCGTCCGGGACGAACCCCGGAGACTGCTCAGCCCCGCGCTATCGCGCGGGGCTGTCCTGCCAGGGGGCGTTACCTATTCAATGATCTCCGTAACGACGCCCGAGCCGACCGTGCGGCCACCCTCGCGGATGGCGAAGCGCAGGCCGGCGTCCATGGCGATCGGCTGGATCAGCTCGATGTCCATGGCGACGTTGTCGCCCGGCATGACCATCTCCGTGCCCGCAGGCAGGTTGGCGGTGCCGGTGACGTCCGTCGTGCGGAAGTAGAACTGCGGCCGGTAGCCGGTGAAGAACGGCGTGTGACGGCCACCCTCCTCCTTCTTGAGGACGTAGACCTCGGCCTTGAACTTGGTGTGCGGGTTGATCGAGCCGGGCTTGCAGAGCACCTGGCCACGCTCGACCTCTTCGCGCTTGGTGCCGCGGAGCAGC
>WBZP01004043.1_pt1 | contig 15533 bp, 13 predicted proteins | sample 5204301 | NCBI WGS metagenome assembly WBZP01 (sample SAMN12412401, study PRJNA552823) | activated sludge metagenome | isolation source: activated sludge from nitrification reactor of wastewater treatment plant... | place: USA: Pennsylvania | collected 2017
CGTAGTCGGCCGGCCACCAGTCCTGCGATCGGGTCATGAGCTCGGCGATGTCGCGCTTCACGGCGGCGAGGTCCAGGGACGAGAAGGCCTCGGCGTAGTCGAAGCCCGGGCCCATCGGGTTGCCGTAGGCCGGCTGCGCGTGGAGCACGCTGACGTCGACGCCGTCGGGCCACCAGTCGCGGTTGCTGCGGGCGCGGCGCTGGGCTGCGGAGGCGGTGGTGCTGTCGGTCACGATGGTGCTCCTTCTCGTGGGTCGCGATCTCGGGTACGACGGGAGCCCGGCGCCGACGCGTCGGGGGGTGCCTCGCGGCAGTCGGGGCAGCGCCCCCAGTAGGTGACCTCGGCCTCGTCGACCAGGAACCCCCCGGCGTCGGAGGGGTCGAGGCACGGGGTGTCGCCGACGGCGCAGTCGACGTCGGCGATCGCGCCGCACAGGCGGCAGACGACGTGGTGGTGGTTGTCGTCGGTGCGCGTCTCGTAGCGGGCGACGGATCCCGCCGGCTCTATCCGGCGGACCAGACCGACCGTCGCGAGCACCCGCAGGACGTCGTACACGGCCTGGGTCGAGACCTCGCCGAGCTCGTCGCGCGCGGCGTGGACGAGGGTGTCGGTGTCGGCGTGCGGGTGCTCCCGGACGGCGGCGAGGACGGCGAGGCGCGGCCGGGTCACCCGCAGGTCGGCGTCGCGCAGCTGCCGCTCGAGCTCGTCACGCGCCATGGAGCGACCGTGGCCGCGTCCCTGGAACCGGTCAAGAGAGCGACGAAAGCCCTCGGCGCGTCGCCGCTGGGCGGCGGAGGCGGGTCACCCCGCGTGGGAGCGCGCAGCGGAGCGGGCGCGGACGCGGCTGTCGCGGACGCGGCGCAGCCGACGGACCACCATCGGGGACGCCTCGAGCGCCGCAGGCAGGTCGAGGAGCGCGTTGAGCGCGACGTAGTAGTCGGTGGCCGAGAGCCCGAAGAGCGCGCCGATCGCCGCCTCCTTGCCCTCGGGGTGGGTCCACCAGGAACCCTCGAACTCGAGGATCGCTGCCTGCTGGTGCGTGAGCGCGTCCATGGCTTGAGGGTGGCAGGCACCTCCGACAGTGCTGCCGGGCCACCGCGCCGCAGGACGGCCGACCTCTTCCGCCGCGGGCGGCCCGCGCGAATACTTGCCGCCACCGGGGGCGGCCCTTCCGGGAGGTGCCATGAGTGCCGGGTTCCACGACGGCAGCCGATCGTTGCAGGACAGGTTCGGCACCCGTCGCCTCGCTGACCGGATCGACGAGCTGCTCGTCACCGACTCCGTCGACGACGGCGACCGGGCCTTCATCGAGTCGCGCGACATGTTCTTCCTCGCGACGGCTGACGAGCAGGGGCGTCCTACCTGCTCCTACAAGGGCGGCGACCCCGGCTTCGTGCGTGTGCTCGACGAGCGGACGATCGCCTTCCCCGTGTTCAACGGCAACGGCATGTTCCTGTCGGCCGGCAACCTCCTCGTGCATCCCGACGTCGGGATCCTGTTCCTCGACCTCGAGCACGGCAGCCGGATGCGGCTCGAGGGGCGTGCGAGCGTCGACTACGACGACCCGCTCCTCGCCGAGTACCACGAGGCGCAGTTCGTCGTCCGTGTGCACGTGCGCGTCGTCTATCCGAACTGCCCGCGCTACATCCACCGCTACCAGCGGGTGGAGACCTCCGAGTTCGTGCCCCGCCGCGACCGGGTCACGCCCGTGCCCGGCTGGAAGCGGTCGGACTGGGCACGCGACGTGCTTCCCGACGACGACCCTGCGCGTTCCTGAGCCGGTCCCGCCGAACCGGCTGGGCCCAGGCAGCGCTGGCCGCGCTGTCCGGGAGGAGGCGCCGTGTGAGGATCCGGGCGAACCCCTGCATCGTGGGAGCGCGTGCGACAGGCTGTGGTCGTCAAGACGACACCGCAGTCGAGGAGGACATCGTGTCGCACCAGTGGGGACCCCTGGCAGCGCTGGCCGGCGAGTGGGCGGGCGAGGTCGGCGTCGACGTCGCCTTCTCGCACGCACGCGGCGAGACGCACCGCACGCCGTACCGCGAGGTCTGCTCGATGAAGCCGTTCGGCCCGGTCGACAACGGCACGCAGTCGCTCTACGGCCTGGACTACCGCTCGGCGATGTGGCGCGACGACGAGGAGAACCCGTTCCACACCGAGGTCGGGTACTGGCTGTGGGACAGCGAGACCGGTGAGGTCGTCAAGGGCTTCGTCGTCCCGCGCGGCATCACCACGCTCGCCGGCGGCACCGCGTCGGCCGACGCGGCCGGCTGGACGATGCACGCCGAGATCGGGCACCCGACCTACTCGATCGGCGAGAACCGCTACCTGTCCGCGCACGCGAGCAGCCTGACCTACGACGTCACCATCTCGGTCGCCGACGGCGGCTGGTCCTACGACCAGACCACGATGCTGCGGATGGACCAGTTCTCCGACCCGTTCGCGCACACCGACCAGCACACGCTGCACCGCACCGCCGACGCCGTCTTCCCCGTCTGACGCAACCCCGCTCTGGAGGTCTGAGCGGTAGGTACCGCTCAGACCTCCCAAGCGGCGGGGTCGGGTCAGATGCGGCGGAAGAGGGCGGCGAGGGCCTGGCCGCCGCCGATGCACATGGTGACGACGCCGAGCTCGAGGTCGCGGCGGACCAGGTCCTGCGCGACCCGCAGCGTGAGGATCGCGCCGGTCGCCCCGACGGGATGGCCGAGCGCGATCGCTCCGCCGTAGGGGTTGGTGCGCTCGGGGTCGAGACCTGCGTCGCGGATGACGGCGACGGCCTGCGCGGCGAACGCCTCGTTGAGCTCGACGGTGCCGATGTCCTTCGGCGACGTCCCGGTCCTCTCGAACAGCGCCTGCAGCGCGAGCACCGGGGCGTAGCCCATGAGCTCGGGCTCCATCGCGGCGGTGGTGACCGCCTCGAGGGCGACCAGGCCGGTGGCGCCGCGGTCGCGGGCGATCTGCTCGGTCGTCACGAGCACCGCCGCACCGCCGTCGTTGATCCCTGAGGCATTGCCGGCCGTGACGGTGCCATCCTTCTGGAACGCGGGGCGCAGGCCCGCCAGGGTCTCGACGGTCGTCGCGGGCTTGGGGTGCTCGTCGACCGTGACGGTCACCGGCCTGCGGCCGCCGACCTCGACCGGGGTGATCTCCTCGGCGAACGCCGCCTTGGCCTCCGCGGTGGCAGCACGGCGCTGCGACTCGGCCGCGAACTCGTCCTGCTCCTCGCGGGAGACGCCGTACTTCGCGGCGACGTTCTCCGCCGTCACGCCCATGTGGATGCCGTGGAACGGGTCGGTGAGCATCATGACGGTGCCGTCGACCAGGGTCCGGTCGCCGAGCTTGTAGCCCGAGCGCGCGCCGAAGTCGTAGAACGGCATCCGCGACATCGACTCGTCGCCGCCGGCGAGGGCGATCGACGCCGTGCCCCAGTGGATCTCCTGCGCTGCCGACCAGATCGCCTGCAACCCGCTGCCGCACAGACGGTTCACGGTGAAGGCCGGCGTGCGCGTCGGCAGTCCGGCGGCCAGCGCCACGCGCCGCGCGTTGTAGGCGTCGGGGCCGACCTGGCCGATGCAGCCCATCACGACCTCGTCGACCTCGTCCGGCGATACGCCGGTGCGCTCGAAGGCGGCGCGCGCCGCGGTCGCGCCGAGCTCGTGCGCCGGGACGTCCTTGAGGACGCCGCCGAACGAGCCGACGGGGGTGCGCGCGCCACCGAGGACGACGATGCGGGACGACATGGGATCTCCTTGTGGTGGTGTCACACGCTGCGGCGGAACTGACCGCCGACGTCGAACAGGGCCTGGGTGATCTGCCCCAGGGAGCAGACGCGGACGGCGGACATCAGCGCCGCGAACAGGTTGCCGCCGCTGGTCGCGGCCGCCTGCAGCGCCTCGAGCGCGGCAGGCGCCTCGCCCCGGTGCTGCTCGTGGAACGCCGTCAGCCGCTCGAGCTGCGAGCGCTTCTCGTCCTCGGTGGCGCGCGCGAGCTCGAGGCCGAGGTGCACCTCGGTGTCGGGGGCGTCGGACAGGAACGTGTTGACGCCGATGATCGGTAGCGAGCCGTCGTGCTTGCGGTGCTCGTAGAGCATCGACTCGTCCTGGATCCGGCCGCGCTGGTAGCCGGTCTCCATCGCGCCGAGGACGCCGCCGCGGTCTGCGAGCCGCTCGAACTCCGCGAGCACCGCCTCCTCGACCAGGTCGGTCAGCTCGTCGACGACGTAGGACCCCTGCAGCGGGTTCTCGTTCATCGACAGCCCCCACTCGCTGTTGATGATCATCTGGATCGCCAGCGCCCGGCGCACGGAGTGCTCGGTGGGGGTGGTGACGGCCTCGTCGTAGGCGTTGGTGTGCAAGGAGTTCGCGTTGTCGTAGAGCGCGCAGAGCGCCTGCAGCGTGGTGCGGATGTCGTTGAAGCTCATCTCCTGCGCGTGCAGCGACCGGCCGCTCGTCTGCACGTGGTACTTGAGCTTCTGCGCGCGCTCGTCGGCGCCGTAGCGCTCGCGCATGGCCACTGCCCAGATCCGCCGCGCCACGCGGCCGATCACCGTGTACTCGGCGTCCATGCCGTTGCTGAAGAAGAACGACAGGTTGGGCGCGAAGTCGTTCACGTCCATGCCGCGCGCGAGGTAGGCCTCGACGTAGGTGAAGCCGTTCGCCAGCGTGAAGGCGAGCTGGCTCAGCGGGTTCGCCCCCGCCTCGGCGATGTGGTAGCCGCTGATGCTCACCGAGTAGAAGTTGCGGACGTCGTGGTCGATGAACCACTGCTGGACGTCGCCCATCGCGCGCAACGAGAACTCCGTCGAGAAGATGCACGTGTTCTGGCCCTGGTCCTCCTTGAGGATGTCGGCCTGCACGGTGCCGCGCACCGTCGACACCGTGCGCGCGCTGATCGCCTCGAGCTCCGCGGCGTCGGGCTCGCGGCCCTCCTCCGCGCGGAACCGGTCGACCTGCTGGTCGATCGCGGCGTTGAAGAACATCGCGAGGATCGTCGGCGCCGGCCCGTTGATCGTCATCGACACCGACGTCGTGGGGGAGCAGAGGTCGAACCCGGCGTACAGGTCCTTCATGTCGTCGAGCGTGGCGACGCTGACCCCGCTCGTGCCGACCTTGCCGTAGACGTCGGGCGCGGGAGCCGGGTCGCGGCCGTAGAGCGTGACGGAGTCGAACGCCGTCGAGAGCCGGGTCGCCGGCTGCCCCTCGGACAGCAGGTGGAACCGGCGGTTGGTGCGCGCCGGGTCGCCCTCGCCGGCGAACATGCGCGCGGGCGCCTCGCCCTCGCGCTTGAACGGGAAGACCCCTGCGGTGAACGGGAACCGGCCGGGCAGGTTCTCGCGGCGCAGGAAGCGCACGAGCTCGCCGTGGTCCTCGTCGCGCGGCAGCGCCACCCGCGGCACGTGCGTCCCCGAGAGCGTCTCCCGGGTGAGCGGGGTGCGGTGCTCGGTGCCGCGTACGACGTAGACCCGCTCGTCGCCCTGGTAGGTCGCGCGTACCCCGGGCCACTCGGCGAGGAGGTGGCGGGTCGAGCTGTCGAGCGCGCCGTCGAGCTCGGCGACGAGGCGCTCGACCTCCGCGAGCCCGTCGGTGCGACCGGTCGCCGCGAGCAGGTCGACGGTGGCGCTCGCCTGCTGGCGACGCCGTGCCGCGACCGCCTGCTGCTCGGTGCGGGAGTGGTAGCCGCGCACGGTCTCCGCGATGTCGGCGAGGTAGCGCTCGCGTCCGCGGGGCAGCACCGAGGTGAGGCCGGTGGAGACCTTCGTGCTGACCGGTGCGAGCGCGGGCTCGAACGCCGGCAGCCCCCGCTCGACGAGGAGGCCGCGCAGGTGCTGGTAGAGCGCCGTGACGCCGTCGTCGTCGAAGCGGGCCGCGCTGGTGCCGAAGACCGGCATGTCGTCCCACGAGGTGCCGAACGCCTCGCGGTTGCGGACCAGCTGGCGGGCGACGTCGCGACGGGCGTCCTCGGCGCCGCGGCGCTCGTACTTGTTCACGGCCACGACGTCGGCGAAGTCGAGCATGTCGATCTTCTCCAGCTGCGAGGCGGCGCCGTACTCCGGCGTCATCACGTAGAGGGAGACGTCGGCGTGCGCGGCGATCGCGGCGTCGCCCTGGCCGATGCCGGGGGTCTCGACGATCACGAGGTCGTAGCCGGCGGCGCGGCAGGCGGCCACGACGTCGTCGAGCGCCGACGGCACGATCGCGCCCGCCTCGCGCGTCGCCAGCGAGCGGAAGAAGACGACGTCGGGGTCGATCGCGTTCATCCGGATGCGGTCGCCGAGCAGCGCGCCACCGCCGCGGCGGCGCGTCGGGTCGACCGCGACGACGGCGACGCGCACCTTGTCCTGGCTGTCGCGGCGCAGCCGGCGGACCAGCTCGTCGGTGAGCGACGACTTGCCCGAGCCGCCGGTGCCCGTGATGCCGAGGACCGGAGCGCGATGTCCCGCGGCCGATGCCCGCAGCGCGGCGGCGAGGTCGGCGTCGCGGCCGGACTCGAGCACGGTGATCGCACGGGCCAGCGCGGTGGGGTCGCCGGACCGCACGGCATCGAGGTCGACCGACGACGCCGCGAGGTCGACGTCGCACGCGCGCACGAGCTCGTTGACCATCGCCGGGAGCCCGAGGCGCTGACCGTCCTCGGGGGAGAAGATGCGGACGCCGATCCGCGCGAGCGCCTCGATCTCCTCGGGCACGATGACGCCGCCCCCGCCGCCGAACACGCGCACGTGCCCCGCGCCGGCCGCGGCGAGCCGCTCGACGAGGTAGCCGAAGTACTCGACGTGGCCGCCCTGGTACGACGACACCGCGATGCCCTGCACGTCCTCCTGGACGGCCGCGGTCACGACGTCGTCGACGCTGCGGTCGTGGCCGAGGTGCACGACCTCGGCGCCCTGGCTCTGCAGCAGCCGGCGCATGATGTTGATCGCGGCATCGTGGCCGTCGAACAGGCTCGCGGCGGTTACCAGGCGCACCGGGTGCTCGGGCACGTGCAGCGACGGCTGGTCCACGGTGCGCCTCCCCTGGCCGCCCTGCCTGGGCGTTCGGGGAAATAGTAGGACATCCATGTATTCGCCGACAGGGGCCCGAGAGGGCGTGGCCGTCCCACCGGTCCTGAGGCGCGCTCGAAACTCCTGATGCCGAGTTGTGACATGTTCACCGTCCGGTTGTCACAACAGGGCTCGCATCATGATCATCGATGGGGTTAGTCTGAGGGCGCACTCGGGGGAGTGGCGGGCCCGCAAGGGCCCGCCACGCACCGATCTCGTCAGCAGCAGCGCACCGGACCTTTCGCGGCCGTGACCTGCGAGAACGCCGACGTCGCGGCCGAAGCGGCCGGTGCCACGGCGATGGGGCCGGCGACGGTCACGACGACCGCGACGAGCACGAGCAGCGGTGTGCGGAGCTGGGTCATGAGAATTCCTCCTGGGTGCGAGCGCGTGGTTCGCGCTGTCACATCCACGGGTACTCCCTGTCACAGCCTGTGTCACCCCTTCGCCCGGTCGGCGGACGCGCCACCCCGCCTCAGCGGTCACCGTGACGCTGCGTGGTTGACTCGGCCCGTGAAGGGAGCGCGGCCATGACGGCCGGTCGTCGGGGCGCCGTCCCCGTCCGGGCCGGCTTCGGCGCCCGGCTGCGTCGCCTGCGCGAGGCGGCGGGGCTGTCCCAGACGGCGCTCGCCGGCAGCGACCTGCACCCCAGCTACATCTCCCTGCTCGAGTCCGGCCGCCGGGCACCGACGTCGGCCGCGCTCGAGGTGATCGCGCGGCGGCTCGGGATCGGGGTCGACGAGCTCACCGGCGTCCCGCGCGACGACCTCGAGGCGCCCGTCGCCCTCGCCGAGTCCGCGATCGGTCTCGGTCGGCCGCAGGAGGCGCTCGACCTGCTCGAGGCTGCCGACGTCGGCGTCGACGGTCTCGATTCCTCTCCTCTGCTCCTGCGCGCTGCGCGCGCCCGGGCCACCGCCCTGGAGCGGGTCGGCCGGCTCGAGGACGCCCTCGTCGTCCTCGAGGGTCTCGCCGACGCGTACGCCGCGGCACCGGTGAGCCCCGAGCGGCTCGAGGTCGTGGTCGCGCTCGTGCGCTGCTACCGCGACGTCGGAGACCTCGACCGCGCGATCGACGTCGGCGAGCGCGAGCGCGAACGCCTCCTGAAGCTGCTGAGCGGCCGGTTGCACACCCACGCCGACCTCGTCTCGACGCTGGCCGGGGCCTACTCCGAGCGCGGCGACTTCGTGCGCGCCACCGCTCTGCTCGACGACCTGCTCGAGCAGACGTCGCTGCGCGGCACGATCGAGGAGCAGGCCAGCGCCTACTGGAACGCCGCGATCACCGCGACGGAGCGGGGCAACGCGGGCGACGGGCTTCATCTCGCCGAGCAGGCGACCGCGCTGCTCTCGGTCGGCAGCAACCTGCGCGCCCGGGCGCGGGTGCAGGTGACCAAGGCGTGGGTCCTCCTCGCCCAGGACCCGCCGCAGGCCGTGGAGGCGCGCGCGATCCTCCGCGAGGCGCTGCCCGACCTCCGCCAGTACGACGGAGCGGTGGTCCTGGCCTCGGCCGAGACCGAGCTCGCGCGCTGCGAGGTCCTGCTGGGGCGCCCGGAGGTCGCGCGGCGCCACGCGCAGTCGGCGCTGCGGCGGATGGGCGCCGACCAGCGCGTCGAGCGCGCCCGCGCCCTGGCCGCGCTGGGTTCCGCGCTGCTGCAGGAAGGCGACCCGGCCGCGGGAGCGACCGCGCTCGACGAGGCCGCGGAGCTGCTGGAGCAGGTGCAGGCCAGCCGTCAGGCGGCTGCTGTGTGGCGCCAGCTCGTCGAGGTGCACAAGGCGTCGGGCGACGCCGTACGCGCTCTCGAGGCGGCCGAGAAGGCGATGGCCGTGGTCGGTCTGGTCGCCGAGCGCGTCACGCCCCTCGAGGCGCCGCGCCCGGCGCGGTCGAGCGCGCGGACCTGATCGTCAGGCGCTGCGGCGCTGGTCGATCGCGCGCCACGCGATCGTGAAGATCCCCGCGGCGAGCGCGGCCTTGAGCAGGTCGCCCACGAGGAACGGCGTGAGGCCCAGCGAGAACGCCTTCGCCCACGTGACGCCGACGGCGGCCTTGAGCCAGGGGACGCCCACGGCGTAGATGACGGCGCTGCCGATGAGCATCGAGGCGAAGGTGCGCCACGGCGAGCGCGTCCACCCGCGCTGCGCGAGCGCGCCGACGACCGCGGCGGCGAGGACGAAGCCGAGGATGTAGCCGAACGTCGCGGTCACGAAGCCGCTGGCGCCGCCGGCGAACCACGGGACACCGACGAGGCCGACGACGGCGTAGAGCGCGGTCGCCGCGACGCCGCGCCACAGGCCCGAGGCCGCGCCGACCAGGAGGACCGCGAAGGTCTGTCCCGTGACGGGGACCGGCGTACCGGGGATCGGGATGCTCACCTGCGCCGCGAGCCCGATGAACGCCGCGCCGGCCAGGACGATGACGACGTTGCTCGCGAGCGAGCGGGCGAGCGGGTCGAGGACCACGCGAGGGGCGGGGGCGGTGAGGGACATCGGTCGGCTCCAGTGCTGTCGCGGACGCGGACAGGACCGACGCTAGCGGAGCGCCGACGACGTCGGGCGGGCACTCCGGCTGCCCGGAGCGACTGCTCCATCACAGCGGAACGGCCGTTCGCCGGGGGTGCCCGCCGGTGCGCGACTAGGCTCGCGGCCGTGGTGCAGGAGACGGGTGCGCGCGACCGGGTCGGCGCTCTGGTCGCGACCGACCGGCCCGTGCTCGTCGAGATGCGGCGCCACCTGCACGCCCACCCCGAGCTCAGCGGCCAGGAGCACGCGACCACGGCGTACATCGGCCAGCACCTGCGCGACCTCGGGCTCTCGCCCCAGCGCCTCGATGCCGGCACGGGGCTGGTGTGCGACATCGCGCTCGGCGACGTCGACCCCAGGTCGCCGGTGGTCGCGCTGCGCGCCGACATCGACGCGCTCGCGATGCCCGACGAGAAGGCGGTCGGCTACCGGTCGACCGTCGACGGCGTCGCCCATGCCTGCGGGCACGACGCCCACACGGTCGCGGTCCTCGGTGCCGCGCGTGCGCTGGTGGCGCTCGCGCCGAGGTCCGACGTCGCCGGGACGGTGCGCCTGATCTTCGAGCCCGCGGAGGAGTCGGTGCCCGGCGGTGCCGTCGACGTGATCCGCGAGGGCTGGATCGACGGTGTCGGCGCGGTGTTCGGCGTCCACTGCGACCCCAAGCTCGACGTCGGCAGCGTGGGCGTCCATGCCGGCGCCATCACCTCCGCGGCCGACCTCGTCGAGCTGAGGGTCAGCGGGCCCGGCGGCCACACCGCGCGCCCCGAGCTCACGGTCGACCTCGTCGCCGCGCTCGGCCGGCTCATCACCGGGCTGCAGCCGGCGCTCGACGCGCAGACGGCGTCGCCGGGCGACCTCAACCTCGTCCTCGGCGCCGTGCACTCCGGGGACGCGCCGAACGTCATCCCGTCGCAGGGGCTCGTGCGCGGGACCCTGCGCACCCGCGACCACGGGGTGTGGGAGGACGCGCCGCGCCTCGTCGAGCGCGCGGTCGAGCGGCTGCTCGAGGGCACCGGCGCGACCTGGACGATGCAGCACCGGCGCGGGGTCCCGCCGGTCGTGAACGACCCCACGATGACCGCGCTGCTCGCGCAGACCGCGGCCCGCGTCCTCGGCGACGACGCGGTGGTCGGCACCGACCAGTCGCTCGGCGGCGACTCGTTCGCCTGGTTCCTGGAGAAGGTCCCCGGCTGCTACGTGCGCCTCGGCGTCCACGATCCCCGTTTGACCGGTCCGCGACTCGACCTGCACGCCAGCACGTTCGACATCGACGAGCGCGCCCTCGGCCACGGGGCGAACCTGCTCGCGTCCGTCGCCCTCGACGCCCTGGCCGCGCTCCGCCACTAGGGCCGGCCCGCACGGCGGCTACGTCGTGGGGGAGCGGCGGGTGCTGCGGCGCCGGACCGGGGTGCGGGCGGGTACGGCGTCGGTCACGAGACGCGCGAGCAGCGCGAGGACGCCGTCGACGTCGGTGCCCTCGGGATCGGCGAGCCACGACAGGGTGAGGCCGTCGAAGACGGCGGTGACGAGCGCGGCGAGCGCCGGGACGCTCTCGGGGTCGATCCCGCCGGCGACGAGACCGTCCGTGACGATGCGCCGGTAGGTCGCGTACTGGCGCTGCGCGACCGGCGCGAGGTCGGGACGGCGCAGCGCCCACGTCGTCATCTCGTACATCGCGAGCTGGCGGCCGCGGTCGTCGGACTCGACGGTCGAGAACGCCGCAAGCAGCTGCTCGTGCAGCGATGCGCGCGGGTCCGTCGCCTGTTCGCGGCTCGCGCGCACGGCGTCCTCGATCGAGGCGAGGGTGTCGGTGATGACGGCCTCGAGCAGCTCGTCCTTGCCCGCGAACCAGTAGTGCACGAGGCCGGTCGGGACGCCGGCCTCCTCCGCGATGCGGCGCGTGGTCGCGGCCGCGATGCCGTGCTCGGCGATGACGCGCGAGGCCGCGGCGATCAGCTCGGCGCGGCGGCCCTCGTCGTCGGGACGTCGCGCAGGGGTGCGCGGCATGGCGGCAGTGTTGCACATCTGTCTTGGACGCTTGACCAAATCCGGGTGGCGGTCCAGACTCGGCCCACCTCGGCGGCCGCGGTGCGGCGCCACGGGCGGGGCGTACCGGTGGGAGAGGGCATGGCTGGGTCGTCGAAGGCACGGACGTCGTTGAGCACGCGTCGCGTGGTGTTCCTGGTGATCGCGGCCGCGGCGCCGATGGCCGCGATGGTCGGCAACGTGCCGCTCGCGGTCATCTACGGCAACGGCGCGGGCATCCCCGCCGCGTTCGTCATCGCGACGGTCGTGCTGCTGTGCTTCGCGGTCGGCTACGCCGCGATGAGCCGGCGCGTGGTGAACACCGGGGCGTTCTACACCTACATCGCCCGGTCGCTGGGCAAGCCGACGGGGGTCGCCGCGGCGTACGTCGCGGTGCTGTCGTACGGCGGTCTCACGTTCGGGCTGTCGGGCGCGTTCGGCTACTACACGTCGCTGGTGCTCGACGGCCTCGGCGTCACCGTCCCGTGGTGGCAGCTGGCGATCCCGGCGATCGCGCTGATCGCGGTGCTGGGCTACCGCTCCGTCGACCTGTCGGCGAAGGTGCTCGGCACGCTGATGGTGCTCGAGTTCCTGGTGCTCATCGTGTTCGACGTGATCGTGGTGGCGCAGAAGGGCGCCGCGGCGTTCCCGACGCAGTCCTTCGAGCCGTCGGTCGTCACGAGCGGCTCGCTGGGCATCGCGCTGATGTTCGCGATGTTCAGCTTCGTCGGCTTCGAGTCGGCGGCGCTGTACGGCGAGGAGACCAAGGACCCGGAGCGCAGCATCCCGCGCGCGACGTACATCGCGGTCGCCTCGATCGGCATCTTCTACGTGCTCACGAGCTGGATCATCGTGGGCGCCGCCGGGGTCGAGGCGATCAAGGGCACCGCGACGGAGGCCCAGGGGGACTTCGTCTTCCAGCTGATCAAGAGCTACGGCGGCGAGGTCCTCTACGACGTCTCCGCCGTGCTGCTGTGCACCAGCGTGCTCGCGGGCTACCTCGCGCTGCACAACGCGACGAGCCGGTACATGTTCGCGCTCGGTCGCGAGCGGGTGCTGCCCTCGCACCTCGGGCGCTACCACCCCAACCACTTCAGCCCGCACGTCGCGAGCGTGGTCGTGTCGATCGCGACGCTCGTGGTCATCGGCGGCTTCTCGGCGTCGGGCGCCGATCCGTTCACGACCCTCGTTCCTGCGCTGATCGGCGTGGGCACGCTGGGCATCATCGCGCTGCAGGCCGCGGCGTCCCTCGCCGTCGTCGCGTTCTTCTGGATCCGCAACGACCGCGCGCTCTGGCAGTGCGTGATCGCACCGGCCATCGGCTTCGTCGGTCTCACGACGGCGTTCGTCATGGCGCTGGTGAACTACCCGACGCTGACCGGGTCGAGCGACGCCGTCGTGAACTCGGTGCCGCTGGTGCTCGTCGTCGTGGCGGTCGCCGGCGTCGTGATGGCGCTCGTGCTGCGCCGGCGGAGGCCGACGACGTACGCCGCCCTGGCCCGCTCGCGCGTGCGCGGCCGTCGTGCGCGCGGCGACGTGCCGGCGGTGACGTACACGCGGACCTACTGCGTCGTCGGCGCCGGGCCGGCTGGGCTGGTCATGGCGCGGGCGCTGCTGGCCGAGGGCGTGCCGTTCGACTGGTTCGAGAAGAACGACGACGTCGGCGGCATCTGGGACATGGACGCCCCGGGGTCGCCGATGTACAGCAGCGCCCACTTCATCAGCTCGAAGACGCTGTCGGCGTTCGTCGGCTACCCGATGCCCGAGGACTACCCGGACTACCCCTCGTGGCGGCAGATCCGCGACTACATCCGCAGCTTCGCCCGCGACTTCGGTCTCTATGACCACGTCACCCTCGGGGTCGCCGTCGTGGGCGCGGAGCCGCTGCCCGGCGACCGCTGGCGCGTGCAGCTGTCGAACGGCGACGTGCGCGAGTACGACGGCCTCATCGCCGCGCCCGGCGTCACGTGGCACCCGAACCTGCCGGAGATCGCGGGCGCGGCCGACTTCGGCGGCGACCTGCGGCACTCGGTGACCTACCGCGACGGGCTCGAGTTCCGCGGCAAGCGCGTGCTCATCGTCGGTGCGGGCAACTCCGGCGTCGACATCGCGTGCGACGCGGCGCGCAACGCGGACGCCGCGTTCCTGTCGGTGCGTCGCGGATACCGCTTCCTGCCCAAGCACATCTTCGGCCTGCCGACCGACGCGCTCCTCACGGGTGCGGTCGACCCGCCGCGCGGCGTCAGCCTCGCCGGCGACCCCGCGCAGCTCGTCGACGCGCTGGTCGGCGACCTCACGCGCCTGGGCCTGCCGGCGCCGGACCACGACCTGCTGCAGAGCCACCCGATCATGAACACGCAGGTGCTCCACTACCTGCAGCACGGCGATCTCGTGGCCAAGCCCGACATCGTCCGGCTGACGGCGACCGGCGCGGTGTTCGCGGACGGGAGCGAGGAGCAGCTCGACCTGGTGCTGCTGGCCACGGGCTACCAGTACCTGCTGCCCTTCCTCGACGACTCGCTCATCACCTGGCGGGCCGGCCACCCGCAGCTCTACCTCAACGTCTTCTCCCGCGAGCTCGACTCGTTGTACGTGCTGGGGTTCGTGGAGTTCGCGGGCGCGGCGTACACGCGCTTCGACGAGATGGCCCAGATGGTCGTCATCGACATCCGGGCGCGCGAGACGGGAGTGCACCGCGCTGAGCTCGTCGACCTGAAGAAGACCGACACCCCCGACCTCTCGGGCGGGATGACCTACGTCGACAGCGCACGGCACGCCAACTACGTCGAGGTCGAGACCTACGTCGGCTACCTGGCGGACCTGCGCGACCGCTTCGAGTGGGCCGACCTCGACGCGAGGACCTACGACGCGCTGCGCACCGGCAGGACGGCTGGAGCAGCAGAGGTGGACGCATGACCAAGGCACTCGTGACCGGTGGCGGCGGGGCGATGGCAGGCGAGATCGCGCTGCGCCTCGAGCGCCTGGGCTACTCGCTCGTCCTCGTCGACGTCGACGAGGAGCGGATGGCCGCGGTGGCGTCGTCGCTGCGCGGCGGTGCGCAGACCCACGTCGCCGACCTCTCCGACCTCGCTGCGATCCGCGCGGTGGCGGAGTGGATCGAGACCGAGCACTCCGACCTCGACCTGCTGGTGAACAACGCCGGCATCATCAGGCCCGGCGACATCGCCGACCTCGAGGCCGACGTCATCGAGCGGCACATCACGGTGAACCTGCTGGCACCGATGCAGATCACCGCCGCAGCCGCGCGCGGGATGAAGGCGCGCGGGCGCGGCGACATCGTGTCGATCGTGTCGATGGGCGGGATCCTCGCGCTGCCCGGGAGCGCGTCGTACGCCGCGTCGAAGTTCGGCCTGCGCGGCTTCCAGACCTCGATCCGCTCCGAGCTCGCGCCGTACGGCGTGCGCGTGATGGGCGTGTTCCCCAGCGGCGTCGACACCCCGATGCTGCGCTACGAGGCGACCCACGGCGGCTCGCCGCTCAACTTCGTCGGCAAGGTGAAGACGGTGGTCGACATCGGCGACGCGGTGGAGAAGGCCCTGCGCACCGGCAAGCTCGAGACCTACGTGCCCTACGGCGACAGCCTCACCACGCGCGTGGTCGGCAGCCTCCCGTGGTCGGTCGAGAAGGTCGTGCCGCTGTTCACCAAGTCCGGCGAGAAGGGCCGCGCCGCCTTCATCGCCGAGTGCAACCTCTGACCCACCCCCACGACGTCACTGCCGCAATGCACGGTTTCTCGCCGGTTTCCCGTGCATTCGGGCAGTGACGACGAGGGATCCGCGCATTCGGGCAGTGACGACGACGGGGCCGTACGGGCGGGCAGCGACGTGCGAGGAGCCGGGGCGCTCGGGCAGCTCAGACGTGTGCCCACTCGTGGACGGGGACGTTTGAGTGCATGCGCTCGACGTACTCCTGGGTCATGAGTCGACGCCACG
>WBZP01004044.1_pt1 | contig 15532 bp, 12 predicted proteins | sample 5204301 | NCBI WGS metagenome assembly WBZP01 (sample SAMN12412401, study PRJNA552823) | activated sludge metagenome | isolation source: activated sludge from nitrification reactor of wastewater treatment plant... | place: USA: Pennsylvania | collected 2017
GGCGCGAAGAACCCCTCGGTGATTCCGAACAGCTGACGGGCCAATCGGCGCGGTTCGCCGACGGCGCCGACCACCAGACCCAACGCGAAACCGGCCAGCATCACCGACACATGGGTGGCGACCGCCAACGCCGCCAGGCCGAACAAGAGGATCAGGCTCACCCGGAGCTCCAGTGCTTCCCGGTGGTCCTCGGAGTAGTGGTGCAGCCGCTTGCGCCGGCCGCTGCGCTCGAAGGCCCGCAGTGCGACGAACAGCACCGTGGCCACACCCGCGATCGCGAGCGCCCCCAGCGCGGCCCGCCCGGCGTGGTCGGGATCGATGACCAAGGGCAGCAACACAATACAGGCGGCATCGGCGATCGCGATCTGTGCCGTCGTCGACAGCACCGCCGGGCCAGCGAGCTTCAGACCGTCGATGACGGGCAGCGCCAGGGCCGCCGACGACGAGGTCATCAGGACCGCGTACAGCATCGCCTGACCGGTGCCGAACGCTTCGGCGAGCAGGACACCGAACACCGCGGCGACCACTCCGACGAGCACGGCTCGAACGACGGCCGTCGGCAGTGCGGACCGCAGCGTCGGGTTGTGCACCGGCACGTGGGTGCCGACGAGGAACATCACCAGCGCGAAGCCGGTATTGGCCAGTAGCTGGAGGGTGGGATCGGCGGGGTCGACGATGTTGAAACCGGTTCTGCCGACGACGATCCCGGCGACGAGCTCGCCGACCACCATCGGGATGCCCAGCCCCGGGACGGCCGCCAACAGCGGTCCGGCCAGCCCGATGACGACGAGCAGGGCCAGGGTGTCGAACCCGAACTGCGGCATCCGGACACCCTAGACCCGTCAGCTGGAATCTGGTGCTGGACACCGATACAGAAACTCGTTTCCGTTCAACGGTATTGGCATCTTGACGGCTGGATAGCCGACGGCAAGACCAAAGTGGGCCGTATTCGCGAACCCTGGTGCTGCTTACTTGGCCGCTGCGGCCAATTCAATCGGCCGGGCGTCACGTGCGCAGGAGGGATGGCCCACTGCGGCTGAAATGGCGACCCCATTGGGATTGCGTTCGACGTAGTCGATGAAGATACCAACAGTGGCAGACGGTCCAGGTACATCAGTTCCGGTCATCACATCGTCGGGCACGGGAATGGCGCACGAGTCACCAATCACCGACACCATCCGTACCCGACCCGGGCCGCGGACGAACAGATTTGCAAACCCACCGACTGCACGGATGCGGCCAAGGAGAGTCGAGAGTCGCTCGTGCTCGAGAGCAACGACGACAGGGCAGCCGCCGTCGTCGCCAGTGACAGGCAACTCCAAATCGGCGAGTGCACCACAGGCGAGATTGAGATTCACTTCACTTCGGAAGTCATCTAGCAGCGAATTCGACACATGAATCACCCCTCTTCCCGGATGATACGCGCTCGGTCGCGCGCATCCTGTTCAACCTGAGCAAATGCGTGCCGAACGTCCTCGATCGAATCGAGCTGGGCAATCGGTCTCGGTTCCAGATCTGAGTTCTGCGTGTGTAGATGACAATGACCGTGGCAGCAGTCGAAATACTCGATGGTTTCCCACCCCTCGGAGCCGAGAACATCGACGTTGACGACAAAATCCACCAGCGCCTTGCCGCGTTGCCAGACAATGAATTGCAGCCGCACAGTGTTCGCGTCGTTATATGCGGTTTCCCACCTGCGCTCCCGACACCCGCCACGATCGGGTCGGTACGAGCCGTGCGGAGACTCCAGCGTCTCCTCGACCTCCCGACGTGCCTTACGCAGCCGTTGGCGCCCCTGCTGCCCACGCCGAATCATGTAGGCACGATAGCCAAGGCAGCCTCGCTCAGGTGCACCTGTGCGGCGCCGACCAACTCAGGGTGGTTGGTTCACTGGATCCAATTCCCGTGGAACCCGTATGGAACCCGTTGGGGCAGGTGGATTGTCGCGACGGCCGCGCCGCCGAAGTCGGAGGCATCCAGGATCACCAGATCGCTGCCGTTGCGGGCCGGGTCGTACACGTAGGCCAGGTACCAGCCGTCTCTCTCGTCGGTCGATCCCGCCGCCGGGACGAACACCGCCTCACCCGGTCGCCCGCCGTCGAAGGCGCGTTCGGCGGCGCTGCCGTCGGTCAGGTCGTAGCGCACCAGGCGGTCACCACCGACCGCGACGCCGTAGCGGGCCGGCAGACCGGCCAGCCGGTCGTCGATGCGCGGGAACTCGACCCCGCGCTCGTCGAGCTGACGCTCGGTCACGGTGCCGCGCACCAGGTCCAGAGTCCAGCTCCACAGCACGCCGTCGGCGTCGAATCCGCCGTCGTGGCGCCACAATTCGGGATACCGGACCGCCTGTATCTCCAGGGAGTTGCCCGTGTCGAAGGCGTTGACCACGTGGAAGACGTAGCAGGGGTCGATGTCGAACCAGCGGATCTCGCCGAACGGGTCGTCCCGGCGCAGCACGCCGAACCGGGCGCCGTAGTCGTCGTCCCACCGGTACGGCATGCCCTTGCCGTCGATCGCCAGGTCGAGGTTGAACACGATCGGCAGGTCCATGAAGACGACGTGCCCGGCCGTCATCGCGAAGTCGTGCATCATCGTCAGCGCCGGAACCTCGACGGGCCGGTCGATCACCAGCTCGCCGTTGGCATCCGCACGGTGATAGGTGACGTGCGGTTCGGCGATGTTGCCGTAGCCGAAGAAATGCAGTTCGCCGGTGGTGGGGCAGATCTTGGGGTGTGCGGTCATCGCGTCGACGAGCTTGCCGCCGAAGTCGAAGGCCCCGACGGTCTCGAGATCGTTGGTGATCTCGTACGGCAGCGAGGACTCGACGAGCGCGAGCGTGCGCCCGGCATGGTTGACGACGTGGGTGTTGGCGACGCTGGCGCGCAGGTTCCGGGCGCCGTCGGGGCCGTAGATCGGGAACGGGTCGGCGAAGCTGTCGGTGCGCACCCAGCGGTTGCGGTACCACTTGGCCTCGCCACCCTCGAGCCGGACGCCGTGGATCATGCCGTCGCCGGTGAACCAGTGTCCGCTCGCCGTGCGCGGGTTGGGGCCGTTGCGTAGGTACCAGCCGTCCAGTTCGGGCGGGATCGTGCCGGTGACACTCAGGTTGTCGGCGGTGAGTTCGTCGGGGACGGGCGCGTAGTTGCCCTGCAGGAAGAACTGGCCGTCGCCCGGAACATCGGCGACCAGAGAAACGTCGTGGGTATCGGTCATACGCTCCATCCTGACATTCCAGTAGTGACATGTCAATAGTGGAATGAGGCCCTAGACTGCGGGTGTGAGCCTTCGCATCGCGGCCCTCGGCCTGCTCGCCCAGCATCCCGGCAGTGGATACGACCTCCTGAAACGCTTCGACGTGTCGATGGCCAACGTGTGGCCGGCGACGCAGAGTCAGCTGTACGGCGAACTCAACCGGCTGGCCCGGGACGGTCTGATCGAGGTCAGCGACGTGGGGCCCCGCGGACGCAAGGAGTACCGCGTCACCGACGCCGGCCGGATGGAGCTGCTGGACTGGATCATCCATCCCGACGGCGACCCGCCGCTGCGCCGGCCGGATCTGCTGCGGGTCTTCCTGCTCGGGCAACTTCCCGTCGAGCACGCCCGCGCGTACGTCGCCCGCGTCGCCGACTCCGCCGAGTCCGAGTTGGCCCGCTACGAGGAGTTACGGGACACGGTCACGTGGAGCGATGACCCCGCCGACGCGCCGGGCGACTTCTACGGTCGCGCCGCACTCGAGTACGGGCTGCGAGAAGCCGAAATGGAGATCCAGTGGGCCCGCTGGCTGCTCGCCGAACTCGACAAGAAGACTGGCTGATCCGATCGTTCGAGGAATAACGGGTTGCATCGCGATAGTTTCCGATATATCGTCAACACATCGAAGCTCGATCTGAGCTTCCCCGAACCTAAGGAATCAGACATGAACACCCCATTCACACCCCAAGAACCCAACACCGGATTCGGCCTCGGACCCGGCGACCACCGGCACGGCTACGGTCACGGCCGCCGCCACGCCGAACGGCGCGCAGAGTTCATCGAGCAGGTCCGCGCTCAGCGTGGCGGCCCGTTCGGTCCCGGCTTCGGTCCCGGTGGACCCGGCGGCCCGGGCTTCGGCTTCGGTCCCGGCCCCTTCGGCGGCGGCCCCTTCGGGGGCGGTCGAGGACGGCGCGGACCGGGCGGACGCCGGGGACCCGGCGGCCGGGGCAAGCGCGGCGACGTCCGTGCGGCCATCCTCAAGCTGCTGGCCGAACGCCAGATGCACGGCTACGAGATGATCCAGGAGATCGCCGAGCGCAGCGACAACCTGTGGAAGCCCAGCCCCGGCTCGGTGTACCCCACGCTGCAGATGCTCGAGGACGAAGGCCTGATCTCCGCGGCCCAGACCGAGGGCAGCAAGAAGCTGTTCGAACTCACCGACGAGGGCCGGGCCGCCGCCGAAAAGATCGAAACCGCGCCGTGGACCGAGATCACCGAGGGCGCAGATCCCGCGCAGGTCAACCTCCGCGAGGCCGTCGGCCAGCTGTTCGGTGCGGTCGCGCAGTCCGCGCACGCCGCCGATGCGGATCAGCAGCAGCGGATCCTCGACATCGTCAACAACGCGCGTCGCGAGATCTACCAGATCCTCGGCGAGAGCTGACACCCGATCGAAGTGGCGCCCATGATGTATTTCATGGGCGCCACTTTCGTGACCGATATCGCCGACATGCCGCGCGGCGGCTTCGACGCCTCGTGCCTGGACCGGCTGTTGCAGACCGGCCGGGACGAATACCTGGACCGCAATGACGCCGACGACGCGGCCGTCGCGAGGAAAAAACGCCAGGTCGTCGACGCGCTGGACTGGACCGGCCGGGTGTTCGGCAACCATCGCAAGGTCGCCCGCCGCGTCCTGGACGTGCTGGCCGACGTCGCAGACCCGAACATCCTGGAACTCGGCGCCGGGCATGGCGCGGTGTCGCGGCTGCTCCTCGAGGAACACCCGACCGCGCACCTGACCGTCACGGACATCAACCCCGACTCGGTCGCCCGGATGGCCGAGGCCTTCGCCGGCGAGCCCCGCGCCACCGTGCGCGTCATGGACGCCACCGCGATCGACGCGCCGGACGGCTCCTTCGACCTGGCGTTGTTCGCGCTGTCGTTCCACCACCTACCGCCGGAGGCCGCCGCGCAGGTGCTGCGGGAGGGCACCCGGGTGGCCGGCGTCCTACTGATCGTCGACCTGCCCCGCCCGCCGGCGCCACTGCACCTCATCCGGCTGGCATCGATGCTGCCGTTGGCACCGTTCGTGCCATTCGTGCACGACGGGCTCATCAGCTCGTTGCGCACCTACAGTCCGTCGGCGCTGCGCGCGCTGGCCGCCCACGCCGGCCCGGCGATCGAGCTCGAACTGCACGGCGGGCCGTTGAGCGAACAGGTGGTGATCGCGCACCGGAAATCCGGCTGAGCCGAATACTATTTCGGCGTGGGCGACGAGATCACGCACACCGATTACAGCCGGGCACACCGCCAGGAGTACCGGCGCAAGGTCCAGCTGTGCCTGGACGTGTTCGAGACGATGCTCGCGAGCTCCAGCTTCGACTTCGACCGCCCCCTGACGGGCCTCGAGATCGAGTGCAACCTGGTCGACGGGGACTACCAGCCGGCCATGACCAACGTCGACGTGCTCGCCTCCATCGCCGATCCCGCCTATCAGACCGAATTGGGCGCGTTCAACATCGAATTCAACGTGCCGCCGCGCCCACTGCCGGGCCGGGCCGGGCTCGAGCTGGAGGACGAGGTCCGCGCCAGTCTCAATGCCGCCGAGGCCAAGGCCAATGCGCGCGGCGCACACATCGTGATGGTCGGGATCCTGCCCACCCTGATGCCCGAGCACCTGGACCACGACTGGATGAGCGAGTCGCACCGGTATCAGGCGCTCAACGACTCGATCTTCACCGCGCGCGGCGAGGACATCCTGATCGACATCGCCGGGCCCGAGCGCCTGAGCCTGTATTCCTCGACTATCGCCCCCGAATCCGCCTGCACCAGTATGCAATTGCATCTCCAGGTGGCGCCGGCCGACTTTGCCGCGAACTGGAACGCCGCCGAGATCGTGGCCGGCCCGCAGCTCGCGCTGGGAGCCAACTCACCATTCTTCTTCGGCCATCATCTGTGGGCCGAGACGCGGGTCGAACTGTTCGCCCAGGCCACCGACACCCGGCCGGATGAACTGAAGGCCCAGGGGGTTCGGCCGCGAGTGTGGTTCGGCGAACGCTGGATAACGTCGATCTTCGACCTCTTCGAGGAGAACGTCCGCTACTTCCCCAGCCTGCTGCCCGAACTCTCGGAGGAGGACCCCCGGGCGGTCCTGGCGGACGGGCGCACCCCGGCGCTCTCGGAGCTCCGACTGCACAACGGGACGGTCTACCGGTGGAACCGGCCGGTCTACGACGTGGTGGACGGCAAACCACACCTGCGTGTGGAGAACCGGGTGCTTCCCGCGGGGCCCACCGTGATCGACATGATGGCCAATTCCGCGTTCTACTACGGCCTGCTGCGGACGATGTCCGAGGAGGACCGTCCGCTGTGGACCAAGATGAGTTTCGCTGCCGCGGAACAGAATTTCGCCGCCGCCGCCCGCGACGGCATCGAGTGCCGGTTGTACTGGCCGGGTCTGGGGGAGGTCACCGCCGACGAACTCGCGCTGCGCCGGCTGCTCCCCATGGCGGACGAGGGGCTGCGCAGATGGGGCGTCGCCACCGAGGTTCGCGACCGGTTCCTCGGCGTGATCGAGGGCCGCGCCAAGACCGGCCGCAACGGCGCGACGTGGCAGGTGCGCACCGTCGAGGCGCTGCAGCGCCGTGGACTGTCCCGGCCCCGGGCCCTGGCCGAGATGCTGCGGCTGTACTGCGAGCGGATGCATGCCAATGATCCCGTTCACACCTGGGACGGTCCCTCCTGACCTGACCGAACGGGCAGTTCCGCACTCACCCGGACGGGGTGGGCGCCGGTGGAGCAAGCACGGCATGCGGGTCCGGCGGCGGCGTGGCCTGCACCGGCGGCACACCCGCAGCGATTCGGTTTGCGCACAACGGTTCTGCACCATCCGGCACGGCGAGGTGCTGACCGTCGAACACGACATCGGACCGGACGAACTGTGCGACGACCTGGCCGTCATGCTCACCGAACAGCTTGCCGAGCGCGGAAGTCGTTGCCCAACTAGGTATTTCACTGATCCCCGCGTGGCGCTATCTGGAACGACTGGCCGACGACGGGGCCGTTCGGCGGGCCAGTGAATACGGCAGGGCCGGACGACCCCAGGTCCGGTATGAACTGGTGCGGTGAGCTCACTCGCCGTTCAGAACGGTGGCGGCTGGGGTGGGTGTTCGGCGAGGGCGCGTTTGCGTTCGGCGTTGATGCGGTAAGTGCGCTGCTGGGTACGGGTGGTGGCGCGCCTGGGCATCATCTGCCCGTCGGCTTTGGGTGGCGGTGGCCCGGTGGGTTCGGGTAGCGGCGCGGTGGTGGTGTCGGCGTGCGGGAACAGCAAGATGCTGAGCGGCCGAGTGGTGTACGTGTGTCCGGTGGGTGTGGTGAATTCGATTGTGCCGTCGGGGTTCTGGCGATCGTCGAAACCGGTCCAGAACGTCTTTACGAGATGATGCTTACGGCAGTAAATTTTGGTGTTCGACGGGTGGGTGGGACCGTAGGGCCAGGGCATGGTGTGGTCGATGTCGGCTCTGGTGGCGGGTTGGTCACATCCGGGGGCGCGGCACATGAGGTCGCGGTGGCGGGTCCAGGAGGCCAGCTTCGGGGTGGGCCGGTAGCCCTTCTGTGGGGTGGCTGCGGGCGTGGTGAGGTGCTCGACGGTGGCCCCGCGCGCGATCAGGTCGGCCAGCAGTTCGGCCGGGATGATCGGGCCGCCGGGGATGTACCCGGCCGAATACCGCCGCTTCGGACTTCCGGGGTCCGAGGACTTCGGAGACTCGGCCGGTTCAGTGGTGGCCGCGGTTTGGTCAGGAGTCTGCGCGCTGCAGTGCTTTTCACGGTACTCACGGACGGCCTGAGCGAAATCGACCGGCTCGGCGGGCGGCTTCTCCCCGTGGATCTGCGCGTCGACCGGCGCAGACACTGCCTCGGCGTCGGCCAGCACGTGGATGGTGACCGAGGTGGCACGCCCGTCATCGACCACGGCGGTGCACTCCTCACGACCGCAGGCACACGACAGGTGCAGGTGGCCGGCACCCAACGCACCGAGCGCATCTGAACGACGCTGGGCCAGCGTGCGGGGATCGTGGCAGCACACCATGGCCGCCATGTCCGCCAGGCGGGCGTCGAGAATCTTCCCGTCGACCTCGAGCAGCATGCCCCAGATCGAGGTCAATCCGTCGCTGTCATTGTCCGGATCCCCGATCGAGATGCCCCGCTCCCGGGCCCTGTCCCGAGTCCGGTGCACCGCGGCCGGATCCACCGCATTGACCCAAAGGTCGACGGCGGCTTCCAATTTGGCCTGCGAGAGCCTCCCCCAGTGCATCGCGGCCGCGGCGATCCGGGTGTCCACTACATCCAGGGCGTCCCGGTCCACGATTCGATCGGTCCGGGTGACCGCCGTACGCGCGATCTGCAGACTGATCGTCCCGGAGCACAACAGCCCGGCCACTTTCGGCAACCGGGTGCGCAGGGCCAACCCCAGGTCCATCTGGCTGCTCGCCCGGCCCAGGGAAATCCCCAACGCCGCGCCGATCTCCACACTGGCCGCATCCCAGTCATCGGCCGCCCAATCAGCCCGCTGATTGCCGCCGAGCCGGCGGACCGCGAACTCCGCGATCACCGCCAACCGACGACCGGCTGCGGCCGCCTCTGCCGCCGCTCCGACGGCCATCGCATCCACCAGCGCCGCATCCGACAGCCCACCCACGGAGGTGGGTTCTGGTAGCTGCATATCGAACATGTGTTCGAGTATGCCACGCCCGGCCGACAAGGTTCAGCCGTCGGCCAGGGCCACCGCCAGCGCCCGCAGATCCTCGGCCGTCACATCCACATGCGGGGACACCCGCAACACCGGCCCGGTGAGTTCGAAGGGCGCACGGGCGATCTCGGCCGCGGTGGTCACGATCCGGTGCTGCTCGATCAACCGGGCGCGCACCGCGGCGGGAATTACACCGGCGGGCGGCACCAACGTGGTGATGGCCGTCGGCTCGTACGCCGGTTCGACCACCCGCCATCCCGCCACACCATCGACCATCCCCCTGGTAACAGCGCCGACCCGGGCCAGGCATCGGCGCATCCGCTCCGGGCCGATGGCCAGGTACTCACCCAGCGCGATCGAATAGCCCACGTGTGCAGCAACATTCGCCTCGACTGCCGCGATGCTCTCCAAGGTGCGCACCAGCCGCCCGGCCAGCCCCGGCGCAACCGCCAGGAACCCGACCCCCCGCGGACCGGCCATCCACTTGCGCGACGAGGAATACACCGCGTCGGCGCCGACGGCGCAATCCACCTGACCGAACGCCTGCGCGGCGTCCAGCACCAGAGGCACACCGACCCGGCGACACATCTGGGCCATATCGGCGATCGGTTGAACGACGCCGCGGTGGCTGGCCACACCGGTGAGGTGGACCAGGGCGGGCCGACGTCGGCGCAGCTCGTTCTCCGCCGCCTCCACCCGCACCCGACCCAGCGGATCCGTCTCCAACCGGTGGACCCGAAATCCGTTGGCCGCCATGGTCGCCAGGTTCGGCCCGTACTCGCCGGCCGGACAGGCCAGCGTGCGCTCACCCGGCCACGCGGACAGAAGCAGGTCCAGCGCGTGACCAGAGCCGGTGGTGAACACGACGTCGTCGGCGGACAGCCCGATGAGCGATCCGATGGCGGCCCGACCCGCCTGCAATACCGGTCCGGCCGCCTCGGCAGCCACGTAACCGCCCACCTCGGCCTCGTGCCGGGCGTGCTGCGCGGCCGCCTCGATCACCGCGAACGACTGTCGCGAACATGCCCCCGAGTCCAGATGTACACCCGCAACCGACGGCCTGGCCGACCGCCACCGGTCGGCCAGTTCGATGTCGATCACTTGACGGCCAGCGACAACCCGAAATCTCCGGCCGGGTCGGTCCACCAGTGGGTGCGGGTCAGCCCGGCGGCATACAGTTCGGCGTCGACGAGGTCGGGGGTGAACTTGCACGACACCTCGGTCAGCATCTCTTCGCCCGCGGTGAATTCGACGGTCAGGTCGAGCGCGGGGATCACCACGGTCTGCGCTGCGTCGGAGCGCAGCCACATCTCGATCCGGCGGGCGGCCGAATTCCACCGCGCGACATGGGTGAAGGCCGCCAGATCGAAGTCGGCGCCCAGCTCCCGGTTGATCACTGCGAGCACGTTGCGGTTGAATGCCGCCGTCACGCCCGCGCTGTCGTCGTAGGCACGCACCAGCCGATCGACGTCCTTGACCAGATCGGTGCCCAGGAGCAGTGCGTCACCGGGGACCATTGCCTCGCTGAGCGCGTTGAGGAATGCCGTCCTGGGACCCCGTGTCAGGTTCCCGATGGTGGATCCGAGGAAGGCCACCAGTCGGCGCCCACCGCCCGGGATCTCGCCCAGATGACGCTCGAAGTCGCCGCACACCGCCTCGACGGACAGCCCTGGATACTCCGAAGTCAGTGCGGCCGAAGCAATTTCCAGCACGCTGCGGTCGACGTCGAACGGGACGAACCGGTGCAGGGTTCCCGCTGAGCGCAGCGCGTCCAGCAGCATGCGTGTCTTCTCCGAGGTGCCGCTGCCGAGTTCGACCAGCGTGTCCGCGCCAGTGGCGGCCGCGATGGTTGCGGCCCGCTCTCGCAGGATCGTGGCCTCGGCGCGCGTCGGGTAGTACTCGGGCAGCCGGGTGATCCGGTCGAACAGATCACTGCCGGTCGCATCGTAGAACCACTTGGGCGGCAACGATTTCGGTGTCCGTGTCAGCCCGTCGCGGACATCGTTGCGCAACTCCCGGGCGGCGTGGTCGGCGTCCAGGAGATCGGCCACCAGGGTCATGAAGTTCCTCTCAGCGGGGTCAGGGTCACGTTGTCGGCCTTCCCGTCGAAGGAGACCTGGACGAGGTGACGGTCCGGAACGTCCTGCCAGTCCGGATGGTCGTCATAGGGTTCGCTGGCCACCACGACGCCGTCGGGCCGGCGCAGCACCGACAGCGTGTCCCCCCAGGTGGTGGCGAGCAGCCGAGAACCATTGGCGGCCAGGATGTTCAGGCGCGCACTCGGATCGGCCTCACCGACCTCGACGATCGTCCGGTCCAGGTGGTCGAGACCGCGGGCGAAGATCAGCGCCGCGAGCACCGCGCTGTCGACGACGGACTCGGCATCGGGCGCCGGCGGCAGTACCGATCGGTCGACAACCCCGTTGTGCGACAACAACCACCGGCCGTCGGTGAACGGGGCGCACGCGCTGGACTCGACGGGCATGCCGACCGTGGCCGACCGGACCGCGGCCACCACGCATCCCGACGTCAGGGCCGGGGCCACCGAGGCGAAGGATGCATCTCCCCACAGGGGTGCGGCACTGCGCCAGCGGCGGGCCTGCCCACCGGCGAAGAACCCGACCCCCCACCCGTCGGCGTTGAGCAGACCGTGCTTCTGACGACGAGGTGAATAAGACTGCACCAGAAGGCCGTTCGGTGGATCGAGCACCAGTGCACTGATCGGCGTCGGCGCACCCAACCAACCCAGGTGTCGGCACATCAGGCGTCCCAGGCCAGGCGCACACCGGAGAAGATCTGCCGGCGGATGGGATGGTCCCAGTTGCGGAAGCTGGGCCGCAGGATGTCCGGCGACACCGCCCACGAGCCGCCGCGCAGCACCCGGTAATCATCCGCTCCGAAGAAGGGTTGGCTGTAGCGGTCGTAGATCATCGGCGTGAAACCCGGCCAGGGACGGAAGGCCGAACTGGTCCATTCCCACACGTCGCCGAGCATCTGTTCCGCGCCGTAGGCCGATGCCCCGTCCGGATGGGAGCCGACCGGCGCCGGGCGCAGCGCGTCACCACCGAGGTTGGCCAGCGTCGGCGTCGGCGGCTGACTTCCCCACGGAAAGCGCCGCCGTGCACCGACATTCGGATCCCAGCAACATGCCTTCTCCCACTCGACCTCGGTCGGCAGCCGCGCGCCGGCCCACGCGGCGTATGCCTCCGCCTCGAAGTACGTCACGTGCTGGACGGGTTCGTCGTCGGGAATCTGTTCGACCCGGCCGAAGCGGGTGCGGCTGCCGTCGGGGTTCCAGAACTGCGGGGCCATCAGCCCCGCCCGTTGACGGTGCTCCCACCCGAGGGCCGACCACAACGCCCGGTGCCGGTAGCCGCCATCGTCGATGAACACCCGCCATTCGGCGTTGGTCACCGGGACGCGGCCGATCCGGAATGCCGGGATGTCGACGAGGTGCGCGGGCCGCTCGTTGTCGAGGGAGCCGGGTTCGTCGGCGGCGTCGACACCCAGGACGAACGGGCCCGCCGGGACGAGGACCGACGTACCGGCCACGCCGGTACGACCGGCCGGCAGGAGCGCGCCGGGGCCGAGTAGCGGCGCCCCGGTGCGCAGGCCGAGGGCCTGCAGCATGGTCTCGCCGTGCTGGTTCTCGTGACTGGCCGCCAGGGCGAACACGAATCCGTCGTCATCGCCGGGCAGCGCGTCGAGCGCATCGAAAGCCTTGGCGCGCACCGTCTTCAGATACCGGTGCGCCTCGGCAGCGGGAAGTAGCGGAAGATCCACCCGGCGGGCCCGGGGATGTTGGAACGCGTCGTAGAGCTGCTCGACGGCCGGGTCGAGCATGCCGGGCATCGCCGGGTTGCCGTCACGCAGCAACCACAGTTCCTCCTGCTGACCGATATGCGCGAGATCCCACACCAGCGGACTCATCAGTGGGTCGTACTGCCTACCCAACTCGTGGTCGTCGAAGTCGACCAGCCGCAGCGTGCGGTCCCGCGCACGGGTCAGGTGGTCGGCCAGGGTCTGTCGGGACGTCATCCCAACGCCTCCAGGACAGCCGGCTCGATACCCTTTGCCACCGCATTCTCCGCGAATTCCTCTCCGGGACAACGTCCCCCGCGAACCGACGCGGACAGCCGGTCGAACGAATCGGCGAGCGCGGCCGGGACGAACGGCTCCACGACTGCCAGGCAGCGGGTGGCGGCCTCGAACAGGTGGCGGTCCCGCAGACCGACCCGGGCGGCGGTGTCCCAGGCCGCGGCGACGTCCTCGACCGCGGCGGCCGCCGCGTCGGGGGCGCGATCCAGCAGGGTCACGAGGGTGAAAACGACTGCCGGCCAGAGCACATCGGACACGACGTCGAGATAGCGGATCTCGATCCAGCGCCGCGGACGGACGGGCGGGAACAGCGTCGTCAGGTGGTAGTCCAGATCCTCGGTGGTGGGCCGGCGCCCGCCCAGCAGGACACTGCCCTGCACCCATTCGACGAACGGCACCCACTCGAGCACCGGCCGCGGTTCGGGATCATGCACGAGCATCACCGGCGCCTTCAGGGCGTACTGCGCCCAGTCGGTGGCCGGATCGAGCCCGCTGACACCGAGCACCGGACCACAACGCGCCGAATCCAATTCGCTCCACACCTGTTGCCGGCTGGACTGCCAGCCGGTGAATTCGCCGGCCAGCAACGGGGAATTCGCGGTGATGGCGATCATGGTCGGGCCGAGGGCATGTGCCAGCCGAACCCGTTCGGTCCAGCCGTCCCGCGGGCCGGCGTCGATGTTCACCTGGATGGAGGCCGTCGCCGTCATCATCGCCGCGCCCATGACGCCGGTTCCGCTGCTCTCGAAGAACCGTTCCATCGCCTGGTAGCGGCCCCCGGGATGGATCCGGCGCGGCGCGCGCAACGGATCCGCGCCGAGCAGGAGCAGCCCGAGGCCGGCCCGGGCGAAGTGCTCCCGAACCACCGCGCGGTCCATCTGCATCGCGGTGACGGCGCCGAGCACGCCGGTGGCCGGCGGCCCGGACAGTTCGACCGCGCCACCGGGTTCGACGGTGACGCGGCTGCCGCCCGGGAGCGCCGGCAGGCCGGCGATGACCTCCGCGATGCGGTCCCAACTCGGGCGCCGAGCCGGGTCGACGCAATCGAAGCAGTGCGCTTCCAGTTCCAGACCGACCTGGCCGATCGGCCCGTCGGCCAGGGTGCCGTCCGCGATGTACAGGGCGGCGTCCACGGCACTGGTCAACTCCTGCCCGGTACGACCGAGCGCGCCGTCAACCAGGGTCACTGGCCCGGTGTACCCCATCCTGCCCGTCACCACCACTGTTTTTTCGGGCCGGAGCCGATCAGACCTTCGCCGACAGCTCGACGTCGATGTTGCCGCGGGTGGCCTTGGAGTACGGGCAGAACTCGTGCGCCTTTGCCATGAGGTCGTCGGCCACTGCTTGCTCGAGGCCCGGCAGGTAGCCGATCAGGTGGGCGGTCAGGCCATATCCGCCTGCCGAGTCCTTGCCGAACCCGATCCGGGCGGTGATACCGGTCGCGTCGTCGAGGTCGATCTTGTCGTTCTTGGCGATCAGTCGCAGCGCGCCCAGGAAGCACGCGGCGTAGCCCGCCGAGAACAGCAGTTCGGGGTTGACCCCCTCACCGCTGCCACCCATTTCCTTGGGTGGGCGGGTGTCCAGGTCGATGCGTCCGTCGGTGGACTCGACGTGGCCGTCGCGGCCGCCGCCGGACGCGGTGGATTCTGCGGTGTAGACGACTTCGATACTCATGACTTCGATGATGCCAGGTCGGCCCGGACACCCTCTTCGATCTTCTTACCCAGATCGGCGTCGACGTTGCTCCAGTACTCGAATACCCGCGATAGGACGGGTTCGCGGACGCCGTCGGACACGTGGCCGATGATGTTCGACGCCAACCGATCCCGGGCCGCGTCGTCCATCACGTCGCGCACCAGGGTGCCGGGCTGCGTCCAGTCGTCGTCGTCCTTGCGCAGCGTGTAGGCCGACCGCACCATGTCACCGTCGGAGGCCCAGTGCAGCTCGTCGGCCCGCGCCGGGTCCGCCACCGGGCCACCCATCGAGTTCGGCGCGTACACCGGGTCGGTGGCGGGACGGATCCGCATTGCACCGTCCTTGCTGTAGCTGTTGACCTCCACGTGCGGTTCGTTGACCGGGATCTGCCGGTAGTTGACCCCGAGCCGGGCCCGGTGGGCGTCGGAGTACGAGAAGCCGCGGGCCAGCAGCATCTTGTCCGGCGACAAGCCGGTACCGGGCACCAGGTTGTTCGGTTCGAACGCCGCCTGTTCGATCTGCGCGTGGTGATCGGTGGGATTGCGATCGAGCGTCATCCTCCCGACATCGATCAGCGGGTAGTCGCCGTGCGGCCACACCTTGGTCAGGTCGAACGGGTTGAGGTGGTAGGTCTTGGCGTCCTCGAACGGCATCACCTGCATCTTCAGCGACCAGGTCGGATGCTCCCCGCGCTCGATCGCCTCGTAGAGGTCACGCACGTGGGCGTCGCCGTCCTGACCGGCCAGCTGGTCGGCGTCCTCCTGCGTCAGATGATCGACGCCCTGGTCGGTCTTGAAGTGG
>WBZP01004046.1_pt1 | contig 15529 bp, 18 predicted proteins | sample 5204301 | NCBI WGS metagenome assembly WBZP01 (sample SAMN12412401, study PRJNA552823) | activated sludge metagenome | isolation source: activated sludge from nitrification reactor of wastewater treatment plant... | place: USA: Pennsylvania | collected 2017
GCGACTTCATGACGCTGAGCGGCGGCGAGAAGCAGCGGGTGGTGATCGCGTCGGCCCTCGCGCAGGCCACCGACGTGCTGCTGCTCGACGAGCCGACGTCGTCGCTGGACCTGGGCGCGCAGCTCGAAATCGCCCAGCTGCTGCGCACGTTGAACGAGACGCGCGGCGTGACCATCGTCGTATCGACGCACGATCTGGCGCTGGCCTCTGGCGTCTGCCGCGAGCTGGTGCTGCTGCGCCGGGGCGCCGTCGTCGCCGCGGGTCCGACCGCGGAGGTTCTCACCGGCGCCAACGTCCGTGCGCTCTACGACGTCGACGCCGACGTCCATCGGCATCCCGAGACCGGCCATCTCGTGGTGGTGCCACTGCATCGCGCCTCATGACGTCGCCGCTCACCCGCCGGCTCTGGACCGTGCTGCCGGTGGTCGCCGCCGCCGCGGGCGCGGCGCTGCTGCTCGCCCCCACCGTGGGCAGCACGCCGATCAGCCTGTCGCGCGCCTTCGACCGCAGCATCCCGTGGGCCGACAACGTCGACGCGCAGATCTTCTTCGTGGCGCGGCTGCCGCGGGTGCTGGCCGCGGGGCTGGTGGGCGGCGCGCTTGCCGCGTCGGGCGTCGTGCTGCAGGCGCTGCTGCGCAATCCACTGGCGACGCCCTTCACGCTCGGGGTGTCCGCAGGGGCGGCGCTCGGCGCGATGCTCGCCATCGCGGCGGGCCTCGATCTCGGCGCACTCGGCGTCTCGTCGGTGCCGCTCGCCAGCTTCGCCGGCTCCATGGTGGCGACGGGGCTCGTCTACGGCCTGGCGCGCAGCCAGTCCCGCGGCCTGTCGACCAACGTGCTGCTGCTCGCCGGGGTCACGCTGAACTCCTTTTTTTCGGCGCTGATCCTGTTCGTGCAGTACCTCGCGGACTTCACGCAGACGTTCCGCACCGTGCGCTGGCTGATGGGCGATCTCGACGTCGGCGGCTACGCGCCGCTGGTCGCTGCGCTGCCGCTGGTCGTCGCGGCGCTGATCGCCTTCGCGGTACTGGCGCGGTCGCTGAACCTGCTGAGTCTCGGCAGCGACGCCGCCGCGTCCCGCGGGGTCGACGTCGCGCGTGCCGAACGCCTGGCCTTCCTGTCGGCGTCGCTCGCCACCGGCGCCGCGGTGTCGCTGGCCGGCCCGATCGGCTTCATCGGCATCGTCGTGCCGCACATGGTGCGGCTGCTGGTCGGCAGCGATCACCGGCTCGTGCTGCCGGCGTCGCTCTTCGGTGGCGCGGCCTTCCTCATCGCCTGCGATCTGGTGGCCCGCACGGCCCTGGCGCCGCTCGAACTGCCGGTCGGCGTGGTCACGGCGATGATCGGCGGCCCGTTCTTCCTCTGGCAGCTCGTGAGACACAGCTGATGCGCCGCGTCGCCGCCCTGCTCCTCGCCGGTGCCATCGCGGCCGCGGCCGCGCTGACGAGCGCCGCCGCCCTGCCGCCGGGGCCGCCGCAGCGTATTGTGTCGCTGGTGCCGGCGCTGACCGAGCTCCTTTTCGCCATCGGCGCCGGACCGCAGGTGGTCGGCGTCAGCTCGTACGACCACGAGCCTCCCGAGGTGGAGTCACGCGCGAAGGTCGGCGCGCTGCTCGACCCCGACACCGAGCGGATCATCGCCCTGCGGCCGGACCTCGTGGCCATTTACGGCTCGCAGGCCGATCTCCGGACGCAGCTCCAGCGCGCGGCGATTCCGATCTTCGACTATCGCCACGCCGGGCTCGCCGACATCTTCACCACGACACGCGCGCTCGGCGACGCCACGGGACACGTCCGCGAAGCCGCCGACCTCGTGCGCCGGATCGAGCAGCGCATCGCGGCGGTGCGCGCGAGAACCGAGCGCGGGCCGCGCGTCCGCACGCTGTTGGTGTTCGGACGCGAGGCGGGCGCCCTGCGCAACATCTACGTGTCTGGCGGCCGCGGCTTCCTGCACGACATGCTGGTCGCGGCCGGTGGAGAGAACGTGATGGCCGACGTGGCGCAGGAATCGGTGCAGGCCTCCACCGAGCTCATCCTGGCCCGCGCGCCCGACGCCATTCTCGAGATCCGCGATCGCGGCGCGCTGGCGGAGGACCGTCGGCAGGCCCTGGCCGGCGACTGGTCGCGGCTGGCGTCGGTGCCGGCCGTGCGCCAGAAGCGCGTGCACATCGTGAGCGGCACGGGACTCACCGTGCCCGGCCCACGCGTCGCGGCGGCCATCGAGCGCCTGGCGATGGTGCTGCATCCCGATCGGATGGCGCCATGAAGATCCTGGTGTCGTGGTCGAGCGGGAAGGACTCGGCGTGGATGCTGCACGTGCTCCGCCAGTCGCATCCCGACGCGGTCGCCGGCCTGCTCACCACCACCAACAGCGCCTTCGATCGCGTGGCCATGCACGGGGTGCGCCGCGAGGTGCTCGAGGCCCAGGCGCGGGCCGCCGGCCTGCCGCTGCACGAGGTGCCGCTGCCGTGGCCGTGCAGCAACGACGACTACGAGCGGATCATGCGCGACGCCAACTCCGCCCTGGTGCGGGACGGCTACACGCACGTGGCGTTCGGCGACCTGTTCCTGGAGGACGTGCGCCAGTACCGCGTCGATCGTCTCGCCGGCACGGGACTCACGCCGCTCTTCCCGCTGTGGAAGACGACCGACACGCGCGCGCTCGCTCAGCAGATGATCGCGGCCGGCCTGAAGGCGCGGCTCTCAACGGTGGATCCACGCGTGCTCGACGCCTCGTTCGCAGGACGCGCGTTCGACGGCGCGCTGCTCGCCGACCTGCCAACCACGGTGGATCCCTGCGGCGAACGCGGCGAGTTCCACTCGTGCGTCCACGACGGGCCGATGTTCGCGTCGCCGGTGCCGCTCGTCGCTGGCGAGGTCGTCACCCGCGACGGCTTCGTCTTCGCCGATTTCGGCCTCGCCTGAGCCGCATGTACCCGTCACGCATCGTCTGCCTCACCGAAGAGACCACCGAGACGCTGTACCTGCTCGGTCAGGGCGACCGTGTCGTCGGCATCTCCGGCTACACCGTCCGTCCGCCGGAGGCCCGGCAGAAGCCGAAGGTGTCGTCGTTCCTTCACGCGCGTTACGAGACCATCGCGGCGCTCGCGCCCGATCTCGTCCTCGCCTTTTCCGATCTGCAGGCCGAGATCACCACCGATCTCGTGAAGCGTGGCTATCCGGTGTTCACGTTCAACCAGCGCAGCGTCGACGAGATCCTGCAGATGGTGCGCGTGCTCGGCGGCATCGTCGGCGTGCCGGAGCGCGCGACGCAGCTCGCCGGCACGTTCGCCGCCGGCCTCGACACGATCCGCGCCTCGGCGGCGCGCTTCCCGATTCGGCCGCGCGTCTACTTCGAGGAATGGCCCGACCCGCTGATCAGCGGCATCCGCTGGGTGGAGGAACTGGTCGAGATCGCCGGTGGCACGCCGATCTTTCCCGAGCTGCGAACGGCCGGCCTCGGTCGCGATCGGATCGTCACGGCCGATCGCGTCATCGCCGCGGCGCCCGAGGTCTACATCGGCTCGTGGTGCGGCAAGCCGGTGAAAAAGGACAAGGTGCGCGCCCGCGAGGGCTGGGCCGGCGTGCCGTTCGTGGTCGATGACCGGATCTACGAGGTGAAGTCGACCTACATCCTGCAGCCCGGTCCAGCCGCACTCACCGAAGGCGTGCGGCAGCTGCACGCGGTGCTCTGCCGGGCACTGGGCGTGGAGGTGCCGCCGGAGCTCATGCCCGTCGAGCGGTGGGACGACGGCGGGTCGGCGCGCTGACGTCGGGCGGCGGAATCGGCTCGATCACGACCATCACGAAGCGCACCGCCTTCCCGCCCGCTGACGCGTAACGATGCGGGCGGTCGGCGCGGAACACCACGCACTCGCCGGCGGCCACCGGCACCTGCACGCCGTCGACGGTGACCGCCGCCTCGCCTTCCAGCACGTGGACGAACTCGCGCGTGCCGGCCGGGTGTGCCACCGCGTCGTAGGCGTCGCGCGCCCCGATCGTCCATGTCCACAACTCGACCGGCATCGGCGCCTCGATGCCAGCCACCAGGCCCGCCGCACTCGCCTTCGTGCGGCCGCGCCACAGCCAGGTGACCTCGTCGGCCGACACGCGGCGCACCACCGGCTCGTCATCGGCCTCGACCAGCCGCGGCAGGGCCACGCCGAGCGCGTTGGCCAGCTTGCAGAGGGTGGCGATGGAGGGGTTGGTCTGCGCCTGCTCGATCTGCACGAGCATGCCCTTGCTGAGGCCGGCGCGCGTGGCCAGCTCGGCCTGGCTCCAGCCGCGCTTGCCGCGCCACTCGCGGAGGTTCCTGGCCAGCGCCTGCTCGATCTGGCGGGGGTCGGTCATGCGATCAGTATAGTGAACACTCGGTTCACTTTGATATGATTCCGCCATGTTCCTGGATCGCCTGTCCGTCGACGAGGCCGTCGTCGCACTGCGGCCCGATTTCGCCGTGCTCGCCATCGTCGTCACGGGGCTCGTGAGCGGCCCGGGCGACGCACACTCAGAGACGGCCCTGGCCGACGCCGAGGCGTTCGCGCGCGCCGCATCAGAGGCACCGCATCCGCACGTGGCCGCGTGGCACGACGCCTATCGTGCGTTCGGCGCCAAGCCCCAGCGCACGGCGCCCTCGGTCGACGCCCTGTGGAAACGCGCCCGTACCACCGGCCTGCCGCGCGTGAACTGGCTGGTCGACGTCTACAACGCCGTCAGCGTACGCCACGTGCTGCCGGTGGGCGGCGAGGACCTGGCGCACTACGACGGCGACATCCGGCTCGTGCGCGCCACCGGCACCGAGCCGTTCGACACCACGAAGGACGGCGCGCCGTTCAACGATCCGCCCGCGCCGGGCGAAGTGGCGTGGGCCGACGCGCGCGGCGTCACCTGCCGGCGCTGGAACTGGCGTCAGGGCACGCGCACGCGGCTCACCGAGACGTCGACCGAGGCGCTCTTCCTGCTCGAGCGCCTGGCGCCGTATCCGCTCGAGGATCTCGACGCCGCCGGCGACGCCCTCGAGGCGCTGCTGCGCCTGCGGGTGCCGGCGTCGTCGATCGCGCGCCGGCGCCTGGGGCCGTGGACGTGATCCCGTCGATCTACGCGCTCGCCGCCGCGGCGATCTACGGCGCCGCCGACTTCCTCGGCGGCACGGTGGCCAAGCGCGCGAGCACCCTCGCGGCCGTCGTGGCGACACAAGGCGCCGGGCTCGCCCTGCTGCTGGTTGGCTCGCCGCTCATGCTCGACGCGGTGGTGACGCCGAACGACCTCTTGTTCGGCGCGCTGGCCGGCCTCACCGGCAGCGTCGGCGTGGCGCTGCTCTACCGCGGGCTGGCCATGGGGCCGATGAGCGTGGTGGCACCGATCACGGCGGTGTGCGCGGTGGTCATCCCGCTCATCGCCGGGCTGCTCTTCGGCGAGCAGCTCACGCCGCTGGCCGCGCTCGGCGTCGCCCTGGCCATCGCGGCGGTGGTGCTGCTCGGCCAGGACGCCTCGAGCGCCGACGACACCGGCGTGCCACGCACCGCGGGCCATGTCGCGCTAGCGGTGCGCATTGCGCTCGCGTCGGGCGTGGCCATCGGCGGGTTCTTCGTCTGCCTCGGCCGCACGGCGGCGCCCGCCGGCCTGTGGCCGCTGGCAGTGTCACGCTCGGTGTCGGTGACGGTGTTCCTCGCCGTCGCGTGGCTCACCAGGCAGCCGTGGAAGGTGCCGGTGGCGGCGCTGCCGCCCGCCATCGCGTGCGGCGGACTCGACATGGTCGCCAACGCGTTGTATCTCGCCGCGGTGCGGCAGGGGCAACTGAGCCTGATCGCGACGCTCGCGTCGTTGTATCCGGCCAGTACCGTGCTCCTGGCCCGCCTGGTGCTCGGCGAGCGTCTGGGACGGTTGCAACTCGTAGGCGTGGCGGCGGCGGTGGCCGCCACGGTGCTGATCGTCGCCAACAGCTAGGCGACGCCGTCCCTACTTGGGCGGCTTCGGAGCCGGGACGTTCTTGCCGGCTTCGACCAGCTTCTGGTACTCCTCGAGTTCGCGCTCGTAGTTCCACTGCTGGGTCTTCCGCGCGCCGTACATGGCGGCCCCGGCAACCAGCGACAGGAAGTCGACTCGTGGCGACCGGAAGGCCTGCGGCGTCACCAGGTTCAGCATGTCGCGGTGCGTCGGGGCGCTGCCTGGCACGGCGCCGTAGATCAGGTCCTGCCCGCTGAAGAAGCGCAGTCTGGGCGCGTTGCCGTAGACGTCGACGTGGTAATCGAGCTTCAGCGGCGAGAGGCCTTCGCTGCGGGCCTGCGACTCGGCGTCGAGACGGCGGGCGATGCGCGACAGCGAGATCCCCATGGCCCCCGCGTTCAGGCTCGCGGAGGAGCCAGATGCCGGTTCGGCCGTCTGCGCGCGCACGACCACCGGCCCGACAACGAGGGCTGCAACGAGACCGCCGGCGACCATCCGCCTCATGGCTGGGTTAGACGCCCCGAGGGCGCCGCTGGTCTGACGCTATCACGCCTCAGAGGCGCCGCAACAGCACCTGCTCCACCGCGTGGGTGGCGCCCTTGCGCAGGATGAGGTGGGCACGCAGCCGTGTCGGCGCGATGTTCTCGCGCAGGTTCACCTCGTTGATCGCCGTCCAGATGCCGATCGCCGTGGTGCGCGCCTCGGCTTCGTCGAGCGACGCGTAGCGGTGGAAGTACGACTGCGGATCCTGGAACACGGTGTCGCGCAGGCGCAGGAAGCGCTCCACGTACCAGCGCTTGATGTCGTCCTCGTCGGCGTCGACGTAGATGGTGAAGTCGAAGAAGTCCGACGCGAACACCTGCGACCCGCCGCGTTCGGCCGCGCCCTGCAGCACGTTCAGCCCCTCGACGATGGCGATGTCGGGCTGCCGCACCGACTGCGCGGCGTCGGGCACGATGTCGTAGCGCTGGTGCGAGTAGACCGGCGCCGAGACGTCAGCGGCGCCGCCCTTCACGTCGGCGAGGAAGCGGACGAGGCGGCCGCGGTCGTAACTTTCCGGGAAGCCCTTCCGCTGCATGATGCCTCGGGCATTCAGCACGGCGTTCGGGAACAGGAAGCCATCGGTGGTGACCAGGTCGACCTTGGGATGCCCCGGCCAGCGCGACAGCAGCGCCTGCAGGATGCGCGCGGTGGTGCTCTTGCCGACGGCGACGCTACCCGCCAGGCCGATGATGAACGGCACCTTGGCGTGATGGTCGCCGAGGAACGTCTGCGACGCCCGGTGCAGTTCCTGTGTGGCGCCGACGTAGAGGCTCAGCAGGCGCGACAGCGGCAGGTAGATCTGCTCGACCTCGGCGATCGACATCGCCTCGTTCAGGCCACGCAACTCGGCGAGGTCGACCTCGGAGAGGGTCAGCGGCGTGCTGTCACGCAGCTTCGCCCACGCGGTCCTGTCGAACGACAGGTAACGGGAGGGCGCGGTCTGGATCTCGGGCACGTGTGCCCGAGCTTACAACAGTCCCAGTTGCAGCCTGGCCGCCTCGGTCATGCGGTCCATGGCCCACGGGGGGTCGAAGACGATCTCGACGCGGGCGCTGCTCACGCCTTCCACCCGCTTCGCGGCCTCGCGCACCTCGCCCGGCAGCGTCTGCGCGGCCGGGCAGGCCGGCGCCGTCAGCGTCATCCGGATGCCGACCTGGCGATCGGCATCGACCAGCACGTCGTAGATGAGGCCGAGATCGTAGATGTTCACCGGGATTTCCGGGTCGAACACCGTGCGCAGCGCGTCGACCACCTGCGGCGCCAGCGCGGCCATCTGCGCGGCGTCTGGCGTGATGTCGAGGGGCTGGCCGAACTCGTCGGGCACTTCCGACGGCTGGCCGGGGTGACTGGGAATCACTGACAGCATCATGGTGGCTGATTCCGGAGATGTCTACTCGGTGCTGACCGGCGCGTCACTGCCGTCGAGCACGGCCTTCGCGGTGTGCCAGGCGAGGCTGGCGCATTTCACCCGCGTCGGGAACTCGCGCACGCCGGCCAGCACCGCGAGCTTGCCCAGATCGGGCACCGGGGCGTCGGTCGGCGAGGTGATCATCGCGTGGAACTCGGCGAAGCGCGTCCTGGCGTCGTCGACGGTGAGACCCTTCAGCGCCTCGGTCATGAGCGACGCCGAGGCCTTCGAGATGGCACACCCGGCGCCCTCGAACGACACGTCCTTCACGACGCCCTGCTCGATCGTCATGTAGACCGTGAGCCGATCGCCGCAGAGCGGGTTGAACCCCTCCTGGTGATGGGCGGGCTCGATCACGCGGAAGTTCCGCGGCCGGCGGTTGTGGTCGAGGATGACCTCGCGATACAGGTCCTGCAGTCCGTCGTTCACGCGAACATCCTCCGCACGTCGTGCAGCGCGGCGACGAGCTGATCGACGTCCTCGCGCGTGTTGTACATCGCGAACGACGCCCGCGCCGTCGCCGGCACGCCGAAGCGCTCCATGACGGGCTGGGCGCAGTGGTGACCGGTGCGGATGGCGACGCCGGCGCGGTCCACCACCGTGCCGATGTCGTGCGGGTGCACGTCGTCCATCACGAACGACAGGATGCTCGCCTTGTCGGGCGCCGTGCCGACCAGCCGCACGCCCGGCACCGCCGCCACCGCCTCGGTGGCGTAGGCGAGCAGGTCGCGCTCGTGCGCGGCGATCCAGTCGAAGCCGACGCGGCCGATGAAACGCACCGCCGTGCCGAGCGCCACCGCGCCTTCGATGTGGGGCGTGCCCGCTTCGAACTTGTACGGCAGCGTGTTCCAGGTGCTCTTCTCGAACGTGACCGACGCGATCATGTCGCCGCCGCCCTGGTACGGCGGCATCGCGTCGAGCCGCGCCTCGCGTCCGTAGAGCACGCCCATGCCGGTGGGCCCGTAGAGCTTGTGGCCGGTGGCGACGTAGAAGTCGACGCCCAGCGCTTCCACGTCGACCGGCAGGTGATAGGCGGCCTGCGCGCCATCCACCAGCACCACGGCGCCAGCCGCGTGCGCCGCGCGCGTGATCTCGGCCACCGGGTTGATGGTGCCGAGCGCGTTCGACAGGTGGGTCACCGCGACCATCTTCGTCTTCGGCGACAGCAGGCGCACGAACGCGTCCATGTCGAGGACGCCGCGATCGTCGATCGGAATCACCTTCAGCGCCGCGCCCGTGCGCTCGCAGGCGAGCTGCCACGGCACGATGTTCGAGTGGTGCTCCATCGCCGAGATGAGCACCTCGTCGCCGGGCCGCAGATTGGCCCCGCCCCAGCTCGACGCCACCAGGTTCACGCTCTCGGTGGCGTTCCTCGTGAAGACGATCTCGTGCGACCGCACCGCCCCGAAGAAGGCCGCCACGTGCTCGCGCGCCTGCTCGAACGCGAGCGTGGCGCGTTCCGACAACAGGTGGACGCCGCGGTGCACGTTGGCGTTCTGCGACGTGTAGTACGTCGTGATGGCGTCGAGCACCTCACGCGGCTTCTGGGTCGTGGCCGCGTTGTCGAGGTAGGCCAGCCGGCGGCCGTGCGCCGGCATGGCGAGGATGGGGAACTCCTCGCGCAGGCGCTCGACGGCGGCGGTGGTCTCGACGGATGCGGCCTTCACGGACATGGGGTTCCTTCCGTCCTATGCGAGATAGCGGTTCAGCCGGCTGAACAGCCGGTGCTCGAGCGCGAGGCGCAGTTCCGGCACCGAGATCTCGCCCAGCACCTCGTTGGCGAACGCATGCAGCAACATGTCGCGCGCCTGCGCGGGGTTGAGCCCGCGCGCCTGCAGATAGAACATGGCGTCTTCGTCGAGCTGGCCCACGGCCGCCCCGTGCGTGCACTTGACGTCGTCGGCGAAGATCTCGAGTTGCGGGTTCGAGTTGATGGTGGCGTCGTCCGAAAGCAGCAAGGCCCGGTTGGTCTGCTTGGCGTCGGTCTTCTGCGCATCCGGACGGACGAGGATCCGGCCGTTGAACACGGCCTTGCCGCGACCGGCCAGGATGCCCTTGTAGAGCTCGTGGCTCGTGCAGTGCGCCACCGCGTGGTCGATCGACGTGTGGTTGTCGACCAGTTCGTCGCCGTCGGCCAGATACACGCCATCGACGGTGGCGTGGGCGCCCTCGCCCTCGAGCACCGCCGAGACGTCGTTGCGCACGAGACGGCCGCCAAGCGTGATGCCACGCGCGTGCAGCAGCGCCCCGGTCTCGCACACCGCGTGCAGGTGGTGCACGTGATTGGCCTGCTCCGACTCCCGCTGGTCGGTGACGAGCTCGAGCACCGCACCGGCGCCGAGACGCACCTGCGTCACCGCGTTCAGCAGGTAGGGCTGGCTGCCGCCGCCCACGAACGACAGCACCACCGTCGCTTGGCTCTGCGCACCGGCCTCGATCACGATGCGCGGATGCGCCATCACCGGCGCGTCCTCGGGTACGGTCACCACGACCACCTGAATCGGCGACGTGAGCACGGCGCCTTCCGGAATGGCCACGTGCACGCCGTCTTCCAGGAACGCCGCGTTCAGGGCCGCGAAGGGCAGGCCCTCGTAGTCGAGCCCCAGCGCGATGTCGCGGGCACTCGAGTCGGCGGTCTCGAACGCGTTCGCCAGGCCGTCGACCACCACGCCCAGCGGGAGCGAGCCGAATGCCGACAGGGTCTCGTCGTAGCAGCCGTTCACGACCACCACGGTGGCGGCACTGTCGGTGATCTCGTTCGCCGCGGCGAGCGCGTCGGCGCCCTCCGCCTCTGGCGAGGCCAGGGCGAACGTCTTCGCCGCGACCGACGCCACGCTGGTGAAGCGGTACGACTCGTCGCGGGTCGTCGGAAAGCCGAGCGTCTCGAAGGCCTCGAGCGCCTCGGCGCGGTGGCCGGACAACCACTCCGGCGCGCGCATGCCGAGGCCGCGCTGGCCGTCGCGGATCCAGTCGAGGGCGTCAGCGGCGCTCGTCACCGGCGTCCTCCGGCGGCGGCCGGCTCGATCCAGCCGTAGCCCTTCGCCTCGAGCTCGAGCGCCAGTTCACGGCCACCGGTCTTCACGATGCGGCCCTCGCTCAGCACGTGCACCACGTCGGGCACGATGTACTCGAGCAGGCGCTGGTAGTGCGTCACCACGATGAAGGCGCGCTCGGGGCCGCGCAGCGCATTCACGCCCTCCGAGACGATGCGCAGGGCGTCGATGTCGAGGCCGGAGTCGGTTTCGTCGAGCACGGCCAGGCTGGGCTGCAGCACGGCCATGTGGAAGATCTCGTTGCGCTTCTTCTCGCCGCCGGAGAAGCCCTCGTTCACCGAACGCTGCAGCATGCTGTCGTCCATCTGCAGGCGCTTCGCTTCGGCCTTCACCAGCGTCATGAAGTCGATGGCGTCGAGCTCTTCGAGGCCGCGTTCCTTGCGGGTGGCGTTCAGCGCCGCCTTGAGGAAGTAGGCGTTGTTCACGCCCGGGATCTCGACCGGATACTGGAACGCCATGAACACGCCCTTGCGCGCGCGCTCGTCGGCCGCCAGTTCCAGCAGGTCTTCGCCCTTGTAGCTGATCGAGCCGCCCGTCACCTCGTAGCCGGGGTGCCCCGCCAGCACGCGTGCCAGGGTGCTCTTGCCGGAGCCGTTGGGCCCCATGATGGCGTGCACCTCGCCGGCCTTCACCGTCAGATCGATCCCGTGGAGGATCTCTTTGTCCTCCACTTTCGCGGTCAGTCCCTTGATCTCAAGCATGGTCATGATTCCTAGCCCACCGAACCTTCGAGCGAGATGCTGAGGAGCTTCTGCGCCTCGACGGCGAACTCCATCGGCAGCTCGCGGAACACCTCCTTGCAGAAGCCGCTGACGATCATGTTGATCGCGTCTTCCTTCGAGATGCCGCGCGACTCGCAGTAGAACATCTGGTCCTCGCCGATCTTCGAGGTCGACGCCTCGTGCTCGACCTTCGACGAGGTGTTCCTGATCTCGAGGTACGGGAAGGTGTGCGCGCCGCACTTGTCGCCGATGAGCAACGAGTCGCACTGCGAGTAGTTGCGGGCGTTCACCGCCCCCTTGGCGATCTTCACCGCGCCGCGGTAGGTGTTCTGGCCCACGCCGGCCGAGATGCCCTTCGACACGATGGTCGAGCGCGTGTTCTTTCCGAGGTGGATCATCTTGGTGCCGGTGTCGGCCTGCTGGTGGTTGTTGGTGACGGCCACCGAGTAGAACTCGCCCACCGAGTCGTCGCCCTGCAGGATGCAGCTCGGGTACTTCCAGGTCACCGCCGAACCCGTTTCCACCTGCGTCCAGGTGATCTTCGAGCGGGCGCCGCGGCAGGCGCCGCGCTTGGTGACGAAGTTGTAGATGCCGCCCTTGCCGTCCTTGTCGCCCGGATACCAGTTCTGGACGGTGGAGTACTTGATGCTGGCGTCGTCGAGCGCCACCAGCTCCACCACCGCCGCGTGCAGCTGGTTCTCGTCGCGCATCGGCGCCGTGCAGCCCTCGAGGTAGCTCACGTAGGCGCCTTCCTCGGCGACGATCAGCGTGCGCTCGAACTGGCCGGTGCCCTTGGCGTTGATACGGAAGTAGGTGCTCAGCTCCATCGGGCAGCGCACGCCCTTCGGCACGAACACGAACGAGCCGTCGCTGAAGACAGCCGAATTCAGGGCCGCGAAGAAGTTGTCGGTGTGCGGCACGACCGACCCGAGGTACTGCCTGACGAGCTCCGGATGCTCCTTCACCGCTTCCGAGAACGAGCAGAAGATGATGCCGGCCTTGGCCAGCTTGTCGCGGAACGTCGTGGCCACCGACACCGAGTCGAACACCGCGTCGACCGCCACGTTGGCGAGCAGCTTCTGTTCCTCGAGCGGGATGCCGAGCTTCTCGAAGGTGCGGCGGATCTCCGGATCCACCTCGTCGAGCGAGTTGAGCTTCGGCTTTTCCTTCGGCGCCGCGTAATAGCTGATGTCCTGGTAGTCGATGGCGTGGTAGGTGACGTTCTGCCACGCCGGCTCGTCCATCTTCTGCCAGGCGCGGAACGCCTTGAGCCGCCAGTCGAGCAGCCACTCGGGCTCGCCCTTCTTGGCCGAGATCAGCCGCACCACGTCCTCGTCGAGCCCTTTCGGGACGATCTCCTGCTCGACGTCCGTGACGAAGCCGTACTTGTAGTCCTGCCCCGCCAGCTCTTCGAAGACCTTCGTCGTTTCCGTTTCCATCCCGTTGTCCTGTTCCCCGTTCCCTGTTCCCTGTTCCTTACGGGTCGCTAGACACCAAAGGAGGTGCCGCAGCCGCACGCGCTCTTGGCGTTCGGATTGCGCACCGTGAAGTTCGTGGCCATGAGGTTGTGCTCGTCGAAATCGAGCACCGTGCCATCGAGCAGCGCGTAGCTCTTCGGATCGACGTAGACGTGGACGCCGCCCGGTCCGTCGAACACCTGGTCGGTGGCCTTCGGCCCGGCCTCGAAGCGGAACACGTAGCTGTAGCCCGAGCAGCCCCCGGCCTTGATGGCGACACGCAGCCCGCCAGCGGCGAGCCCCTGCTTGGCCATCTGGCGCGCGATCACCCGCGCCGCGCTGTCCGTCACTTCGATCATCGTCGTTCCTGCGGGTCCGGACGGGACACTCCGGCGCGACCCGCGCCAGCCCCCAGCCCCCAGTCCCCAGCCTCCAGCTGCCGTTCCCACTCCGCCACCGCGGCCCACGCCGCCTCGGCCGCCAGCGCCGCCATCGGCGCCTTGTCGTCGGACAGTCCCAGTTCGCGCACCACCGCGTCGGCGGCGATGCGTCGCGCCTCGGCAGTCGTGCGGCCCACCAGGGCGTCGGCCACCCAACTCGCGCTGGCGAGGGCGGCGCTGCAGCCGAACACCCGGAAGCGCGTGTCGTCGATCACGGCGCTCCCCGCCGGCACGTGCACCTGGACGCGCGTCCACGCGCCGCTCTCGAGGCTGCCGCGCTCGCCGCTGAAGACCTCGGGCGAGCCGTCGGGCCAGCCGCCCGCCCGCCGCGGGTCGCGACACCGCGCCCTGACGGCCTCGGAATAGAGCGCGCCCATCAGACCCGCCCCCCCACGCCCACCGGCGACATGGCGCGCAGGCGCGTCACTCGTTCTACGACGCACGCCACGGCGCGATCGATCTCTTCGGCGGAGGTGCCGCGTCCCAGCCCGAAACGCACGGCGCCCCAGCGGTCGACGACGTCGAGTCCGAGGGCGGTCATCACATGCGAGGGCTCGCGGCTGCCCGAGGCACAGGCGGCGCCGGACGACACGGCCACGTCGTCGGCCAGGCTCGTCATCAGGGCCTCGCCATCGACGCCAGCGAAGCGCACGTGCAGGTTGTGCGGCAGGCGCTCGGTGATCGACCCGCTCACCACCACGCCCTCGAGTTCGCGGGTCAGACCCGTAAGCAGCCGGTCGCGCAGCGCGCCGACTCGGGCCTGCTCCGCCGCCAGCCCCTCGCGGGCGATGGCCGCCGCGGCCCCGAACCCGACGATGGCCGGCACGTTCAGCGTGCCGGCACGCAGGCCCTGTTCCTGCCCGCCGCCGACCGTCTGCGGCTCGAGCACCACTTTCGGCGACCGCCGCACGTAGAGCGCGCCGACGCCCTTCGGGCCGTACATCTTGTGGGCGCTCATCGACGCCAGGTCCACGCCCAGCGCCTCGACGTCGAACGGCACGTGGCCCACCGCCTGCACGGCGTCGGTGTGCAGCCACACGCCACGCGCGCGGCAGAGCCGCGCCAGCTCGGCGATCGGCTGCAGCACACCGATCTCGTTGTTCGCGGTCATCACCGACGCCAGCACCGTGTCGTCCCGGAGCGCGGATGCGACGCGGGCGACGTCGATGCGGCCGTCGGCCTCGACCGGCAGCACGGTGACGTCGACGCCGTCGCGCCCCAGCCGGGCGCAGGTGTCGAGCACGGCCTTGTGCTCGGTGGCGAGCGTGACGACGTGCGCGCCGCGATCGCGACGCGCTGCCACGGCGCCGCGCAGCGCCAACGTGTTCGCCTCGGTGGCGCCACTCGTGAAGACGATCTCCTTGGCCCGCGCGCCGATCAGCCGCGCGACGTGGTGCCGCGCGGTTTCCACGGCGTCGTCGGCCGTCCAGCCGAACACGTGCTGGCGGCTGGCGGCGTTGCCGAACTGCTCGCTGAAGTAGGGCAGCATGGCCTCGAGCACACGCGGGTCCACGGGCGTCGTGGCCTGGTGATCGAGATAGATCGGACGGCGCGGCATCGGGCCTACTCCGCCACCTCGGGCCGGCCGTCGGCCGACCGCACGTACATGGCGAGGGGCACCGGCGTGCCGGCGGCGGGCGCCGGTTCCGCCAGTTCCGCCAGGCTCACGGTGGCCAGCGCGTCGACGATGCGCGACTTGATCTTCCACAGCGGGTCGCGGATGCCGCAGTGTTCGTACTGCTCGCACGCGTGGTCGTCGGGCGAGCACGCGGTGACGGCGACGGGCCCATCGATGGCCTGGATGACGTCGGCCACGGTCAGCGTCCGCGGGTCGCCCGCCAGGCGATACCCGCCGCGCGTGCCCTGCACCGACACGAGCAGCCGCGCCCGCACCAGCTTCTGCAGCACCTTGGCGAGCAGTTCCGCCGGAATGGCGTAGAGCTCGGCGATTTCACGCGCGC
>WBZP01003867.1_pt2 | contig 15522 bp, 14 predicted proteins | sample 5204301 | NCBI WGS metagenome assembly WBZP01 (sample SAMN12412401, study PRJNA552823) | activated sludge metagenome | isolation source: activated sludge from nitrification reactor of wastewater treatment plant... | place: USA: Pennsylvania | collected 2017
TAGGACCATGACCTCCCTTTGAGCCAGGCACCAGGCCTTGATCGAGTCGCATCCGGGGCCACTTATCGGTAGCCAGCATCATAACATTTTTTGTGGACAAGGAAGATAGCATGGGTGTAATCACTGACGAGGGTTGTTGCAGAATGCGGTAGTGGAGGTTGAAAACTTTCAAGTGCTGGAACTTTTAGAATGCACAGTAAATTTAATGCTTTTAAAGAAATAACCAAATTACGATTGGTTGAATCGGTTTCTAATATTGGTTTTCAAAATAATATTTGGAATGCTTGACACATTTGCTAAGAAAATGAAAATTTAATCATCCATCCAAATCCTCGCTTTCTTCCCTCCGGCCATTCCCAAAACGTCATATAAGAGCCTGGACAGAATTTCAAGAATACTGGGTATTATGGTTTGGTCAAAGGCGGAGAGCATAAGCACAGCCCCATCTTCTGTGGGGGTAAAGCCCATGCCCTTTAAACCACTCCATTTATTTCGAAATAAATCCACTCTACTATCTTCATCAACTGCTACCTTTACTGCTATCTTAAGCCCGCTGTCTTGCTTACTAAAACAGATGTGGGTGTTGGGTCTTTCCAACGCTAAAGTAAACCGTTGTATGTCATTAGCTGCCATGCTTTCAAACATGTTGATAAGTACTTCGCCATCTACGTGAAATGGCATTGGCTTGCTTTCAAGTTCTGCTCTGGCTGCATCAAGGGCTTTCCATTTTAATAGGTACTTTGCTTCTAATGATTCTGCATAATAATGAGGGTATTTTTGTTTGAGGTCTGTCGTGTGTTTTATCAAAAAATCAATTTCTCTTTGTTTCTTTTTTAGCGAAACAGCATACGGATTCTCCAACTGCCTCAAAACACCTAGCTTAGATTTCACCAGGCCCAGACACTTTTGAAACTTATAAGCACCTTTGTAGTCGAAATCATCCAGACATTTATTGAGTTCCCTCTGCAATAAATCAGCTTCCGCTTCGCATTCATCTATGAGCTGCTGTAATTCGGTTTTCATTTACTGGTGTTTTTTTTCAATTAGCATGGCAATTAATTTTGATGTTCAATAAGAAAATACGAGTAAAACCATATTTAATTTTATCACTCTAAAATAAATAAACTCAAAACCAAATAATATTTTGATTATTATTTCATTTATTTCAACAAAATAGAATTTGTCATTTCATTTTTTTCTTCCTGTAAACCCCTTAGCTTTGACATTATTCTGCTAAAAAGTTTCTTCAAATTGTATTTAACAGAATGTATTTTAAATCTAACACAAAGAAAATAATAATGCATTGCAAATCACTCTTCACCCTGGCTTTATTATCCTTGCTTTTGTCATGCAACGCTGATGACTCTGGCAAACATAGTACAGACACTCATAGCCACGAATGGTGGAAAGAAGAAATCGTCTACCAAATCTATCCGCGCAGTTTTAAAGATACCAATGGTGATGGCATCGGCGATTTAAAAGGGATTATAGAAAACCTGGATTACATTCAAGACCTGGGCGTGACGGCGGTTTGGCTCAATCCCATTTATTCTTCTCCCAATGATGATAACGGTTACGATGTGAGCGATTACCGAAACATCATGAAGGACTTTGGCACCATGAAAGACTTTGACCAGCTGCTCAAAGGCATGCACGACCGGGGTCTAAAACTCATTATGGACATCGTGGTAAACCACAGCAGCGATGAACACGAGTGGTTCAAAAAATCCAAAAGTTCGCGCAACAATCCCTACCGATCTTACTACCATTGGTGGCCGGCAGAAAAGGGAAAACCCAACTACCGCTACAGTCTTTTTGATGAAAAGGGCGATGCATGGAAGTACGACTCTACCACCCAGGCTTACTACCTGCACTACTTCTCTCAAAAACAACCGGATCTCAATTGGAGTAATCCCAAACTAAGGCAGGAGGTTTACGATATTATGAAATTTTGGGCTGACAAAGGTGTCGATGGCTTTCGATTGGATGCCTTTCAGTTTGCGGCCAAAGACACCACCTATCCGGCTTTCCCCAAGGGCTACGAAAAGAATTTCATTGAATACTATGCCATGCAGCCCGGCATCCACGACTATCTGAAAGAAATGCACGCGCAGGTATTCAGCCAATACAAGGTGATGAGCGTGGCAGAAGGAGCGGGCCGAAATTTCGAAGAAGCCCACGACCTGGTCGATGCAGACCGCAAGGAACTCAACATGGCCTATGCTTTTGAAGGGGTTGATATTGCCCGATACGGAGGCTATGAACTGAGTCGATTTAAAAAGGTTTTCACCCAATGGGACAGCGCCTTTGCACAAAAGGGTTGGATTTCTATTTTCCTGGCCAATCACGACCAGGCCAGAATGGTAAGCCGCTTTGGTAACGACAAGGCTGAATTCAGAGAAGCTTCTGCCAAGATGCTCAATACATTTATTCTAAGCATGCGGGGTACACCCTACTGTTATTACGGCGATGAACTGGGCATGACCAATACTACCTTCCGGGGCATCGAAGATTTCAAAGACATAGCCGCCATCAATGGTTATAAAAAGGCCAAAGCCAAAAAAGAAGACATGGACTTCTTCATAAAAAAACTTCGGTTCGAGTCACGGGATAACGGTCGCACTCCTATGCAATGGAATACCGATGCCCACGGAGGTTTTTCTACCCACACCCCCTGGCTTCCATCCAATGCCAACCACAAAGTAGTGAATGTGGCCATACAACAAAAAGATCCGACATCCGTATTACAGCATTTTAAAAGTATGGTGACTTTGAGAAAAAGTACCCCTACCCTGATCTACGGCAAATACCAATTGTTGGCAAAAGACCACCCACAGATTTATGCCTACACCCGAGCGTACAAGGGACAAAAGCTGCTTGTCCTTTTAAACTTTACTGCTGAAAAAGCCTCCATCCAGCTCCCGGAAATCAAGTCGATCAAAAAAACACTGATCAACAGTTATCCACTTTCAGAACAAAATAAAGACACTATAGTACTGGAACCTTATCAGGCCACCATTTATGAGTTATAAAAGCAGGCTTTTTTAAAATGGGCTGAACGGGCCCTTACTTTATTTTCTCCAACATCGGCAAGTCCTTTTTGTATTGCTCAACGTCCCACTTTATATTCCACCTGCTCACATAATCTGTCAATGGCCCCAGTCCTACTTCGGACCTCCTTTTATCTACATTGTCCGGATCTTCGAGTGGTGAAACATAATACAAATTGGTAACAGGATCCCGGCCAATCTGGCTCCCATAGATTTGTTTTTTCCCTTGCCCCAAAGCTACTCTATCCTCCAACAAGGCCAAACTACTTCCTCTGGCCCTTCCATTCTTTACTGCATCGCGCATCATCGGAAGGTACTTTTCCTGGGTTAGCTGATCCGAATGCTGGATGACTAAAAAAAGCGTCGAATTGCCCTGATCACCCACCACATCGGCACCCAGCCAACCGTATTGGTCCAAAATACGGGTGACATGAATCAAGTTGATAGAATCCTTCTCTTTTATAATATTCCAGTGATCTTTCATTTCCTTTGACTCCCAGCCATATTTTTTTTCAATATCACCAATTTGCTGTCGATACTTTTGATCGTCGATGTATATACTATCCAATTTCGCAGCCAGTGGCTTATTTAAATTTGCTTCAGCCTTTTCTTTATTTTTCAAAACCATTTCAATCAGGGGAGCCCATCTTGGGTCGGAATGGAGCGATGTAAGGTCAGGATCTGTGGTAATGTGACCATAGTTTTTGTAGTTCATTTTTTGTGCTATTCTTTCCAATTGAAAAAAAGCACTGTCAGCTACGCCGGCTAAGGCCCACGCACAGGCTGCATTGTATCTGTCATTGGAAGTTCCTTTCCACCCATTGGCTTCAAATGCCAGTGTATAAGTCTTGCCAGAATTCAGGTAATCACCTGCATTGTACAATGAATCTGCAAGCCGAACATTGGTTTTATAGGCAGCAGGCAGGCTTTGAGCCATAACAGCAGCAGAAGTAAATACTAAAACATAAAAAAGGAATGTTTTTTTCATATCTGGTAGAATTAAATATTCAAAATCTGGGGAAATATTAACTAATAAGTAAAATTAAAAAAGAATTATAAAAACAAAGACAATTTTTGAACAAAGGCCAACAATTCTATAATAAACGCTGTGACCGCCTCTATAAGTATAGCGGTGGTGGCCGGGTTATACATTTTCTTTATTTTGTCATGCTTTCCGGGATAAATAAAATCGGTCATGGTTTCATTGGAGTTATTGATCAACTCCAGGTTTATTACCAAAGCAATAGCGAAGACAATCGCCAGCCAATCTTAAATAGAAATATCCAATAAATCCCTTCAATGATGACATGTATGCCAATGGCCAACTGAATTTTTGCGCTGAATTTTTAGCTAAAATCAGTTTACAAGCCATGGAAGGAGTTTAAAAACACCAGTGCTTAATTTCAAAAAGAAACCTGCACTTTGCTTGCTGCAATTTATAATTAAACGGGTAATAAAAATCAAATTCACAATTGAAGTTCTATAGCTATATCTGACCTTATTTCTGTTGATTAGTAGTCAAATTCAATAATGCCAGTAATTCGTTCAAATTTAACTTTGTATCCACTTCATGGTCGGGCACCAGCATATCCTCCATCCTGGTCGGAATTTGAGTATCAAGAAAAACCCTCAAACTAGACAACGTATAAATTAACTTAGATTTGGGGAGTTTATATAATTTGGCATTGCCAAATGTAATATAAACGCCTTTTGGTTGTTTACCTGCGATCCGGGCACCATTTTTTTGCATATGATACGAGAACAGCATGCTACCGGATGCAATGTTTTGATTGATCCACACCACAATCATGGGGAAGCCTGATATTTTTTTGTTGGAGGTATACTTCGAAAAAGTCTGTCTTAATTTATTGCCCCCAAATATATCCGTTATTCTGGTAAAAAAGGAAGTAGGCCGTACTTCGACTTTTTCAAATATTTTGGTATGTCCCGGAAGAAAATAAGACAAAACAGCATTTAAAATTTGAATCTCACCGCCCCGATTGTTCCTGATATCAATAATAATGGCAGAATGAGGATGTTGTTTTTGCAAGATCAGAAATTCATCTAAAGTTGGCAATAATAAATCGTAGTTAACAAAATTGCCAATCCTCAGATAAATTACAGAGTCAGAAATACAATTGACTCCAAAAGGGTTCTGATGACTTTGAACTAAATGTTTTTGATGGATAACCCTGGAGTGACCATCATCAATGTAATTTAAAATATTTCCTAGTCTCCGTTCGAAAGAGTCAATTGTAATTGGAATATCGATATTGGCAATTTCGTCAAGCGAAGTAAAAATCTTTTCTTTTTTTCCTTCCCAATTGATATCAAAATGCCTGGATTCCAAATTATTTTTCAACTGGTTGATATCATTTTGAATATCTGCAGCATGGATGAACCGATGATAATCAAATGCCTTATTTATTTTGACAGAGCAAGCAGCAAATACTGAAAGAAAGATGAATAAACTTATAATTTGTTTCCACGAATTTTTCATATAAATTCTAAGCTAATGTTCAATGGATTAAAACTGCCATTCTTAACTATTTCGGAGATAAATACACAAATGGATCATACTTCTCCATATACAACTCCGGACTGGGCAATTTTACAAAGCCATACTTTTCGTAGAGCCAGTCTGCTGTTGATGTCAGTAAGATCCACCTCCTTAGACCCTGGAGTTCGGGGTGCAGCATGATCATGTCCATTAGCTGCTTTGAAAGCCCCTTGCCCCTATAGGCATCCAAAATAAATACATCACCCAGATAGGCAATGGTGGCAAAATCAGATATCACCCTCGCAAAACCGATCTGTCGTCCCTCATGAAAAATTCCAAAATTGAGTGAATGCTCAATAGATTTTTGCACCCTTGCAACAGGAATATGGTTGCTCCAACCGGAATGATTGGACAAAAACTCATGGATGGCGGTCACATCCATTTTGGAAGGATCTGTGGTGAAAAAAAAGTCTTTGTATTGCTTGCTTAAAACTTCCATCCTTTGAAATTGCTAACTAAATTTCTTATGAATAACTTTCCATTTTACGAAACGAAAGCAGGTAGCTAAATAGATTTTATCAAATTTTTACCATTTTATTTGCCTTGACCATGCCATCCACTTCCAATATTATATAATAGATACCCTTTGTCAATGCATAATCGGACAGATCAATTTTTTCTACGTATTTGCCATAGCCCCTGGTCTCGCTATTTAGTATGCGTGCCAACATTCGTCCATTGATATCCTGTATGTACAGATTTACAACTGCTTTTTGATGCAGCTTAAAAGAAACATACGAAACATCTTCAGACGGATTGGGAAAATTATTCAGACCTACATCCTGTATAACGTTTTGCTGCTCATCTACCGATGATGTAAAAAAGTCAGCCTCACCCATCAGATGGGTCCAAATGCTCAACTCCCCATTGTGAAGCCGGGTCCAGATGGGACGCACGATAGCGTTGTGCACGGTCAAATTGGTGTAGTCACCAAAAAAAATATCCTTATTCGGTAGAAATGGTTCTTCACTGATCTTACGATTGATAAAAGTCTGTCCTCCATCAGTAGAGAGTGCCATATAAACATCGGTAGCATCTCCCTCATGATTCCTTCGATCGTAAAACACAAAATAAAGATAGCCCTTGATTTGATCGATGGCCATCCAGGTAAAAAACTGATGACGTTGGCTTTCGTCATCATTGACTTTGATGGGCGCCGACCAGCTAACTCCCCCATCATCAGATTTGGCCAACCACACATCTGTATCGCTTGCTCCATTGCGCTGGTCTGTCCAATTAACATAGATGGTTCCCCGATTGGGACCATTGCTCACATCACAGGCGGTGATGGGCAGGCCATTGGCCCTGAATATGCCGGGGACGGAATAATCCCATCCTCCCGGCATGTCTGCGACGACAGTTTCTTTCGGCATCCAGCTGGCACCGTAATCAACCGACTTATTGAAAACAATTCCATTGGGTCCGGCCCAACATACATAGATTTCTCCATTGGGTCCTACGGCGGGTACAGCACCTTCTACCGTATTGTCTTCATCTATGCAATCACCGGCTGTGTGGTTAATTCTCAAAGGAGATGACCAACTATTGCCCGCATCAACAGATCTGGAAAAGAAAATGACACTGCTATCTGCCGGATTGGCACTTCCATAATTATCAAATTGTGTCCAGGTCAAATACATATAATTGTTGCTCCTGTCTATCGCACACCAGTGTTTGTCCTGCGCTTTGTTACCGTTTAAGCCCGTGTAGGAGCCATCCGACCAGGTAGCACCGAGATCCGTTGTTTTTTGGCATACGATCCGATCAATCCAATTGCCCGAAGGTGGATTTGATAGGTGGAAAAAATAGAAATCACCCGCTGTATCCACAGAAATCACCGGATCTCCCCATACACCCAATGAGGAAGTAAGATTGGCCGTGGTCCACGTTTGTCCGCTGTCCCGGCTGATGTAATAATTGTTGAGGTTGGCCCCTGCTACCAGATTTGCAGGATTTTTGGGATCCATGGCGATGGAGGGTTCATTCGGGAAATTTTCAGTGCTTATGAGAACATTTTGTGCCGTGAGGTCAATAAATACAAAGCAAAACAATACCAAGTTGATGGCACTCCTAACAAAACACAAATTTTTAAACTGGGGCATGGCGGATCTTTTTTTGAAAGCGTTCACTATTTACTTTTCAAATATCACAATAATTTGAGAAAAAAATCATATTGCAGAGCAAAAAACGGATAGATGTCGTTTCAGCTAACAAAAACATAAACCGCCTATAGGAACTATAAAATTTGATATCCAATACCCATTCTAAATATTCTCGAATAACATTCATTTTCGCCACCAATATATCCGGCCCGGTAATTAACCAGGCCATGTGAATAGCCCAAATAAATACACATTTTCTGATAATGGGCGGCAATTTGAATACGAGGCCTGAAATCCGTACCTACTGTTTTGCGCTCAACCCACGTGGTAAAATTGGCTCCTACCTCCGCCAGTGCTTTTCCTTTTTCTAAGGTATTCAGGCAATAAGCCACATCCATTCCTCCTATCAGATCAAAGTTGACTTTTGAAAAATTCAACTTAATGCCACCATGGGGAAAGAAGTTGAGAAAGGAAGAAACCAGCCTAGTGGTACCGTCAGCTGAAAGGTAGTAAGAGGAAGAAACCTTGTGTCCATTGATACCCTCGATGTGGATCCTGCTGCTACCGGACTCAAAGCCAGCATCAAGTCCAACTATTAAGCCATTACCGTAAATGCGTCTGATATTTCCCGAAACTCCATACATCAATCCGCCTTGTGTACCGTATGGATTATTAGTATATCCCCGATTGGAAGGATCATCAAAATTTATACGCGAAACAGAAGCAGCCGATGCCCCATGAAAAGAAAATAGCCCGGAATTGAAAGCTATGGAAAAAGATGTTTTTTGAGCCAGAGCCATGTGGTATAGCAAGATACCAAATAAGGTTACATGTATTTTTTTCACACCAAGCATGTTAATAATTATATGCTAAAATCAAGCAAAGCTTTCAGGATAACCATGAAATGTGTCCCAAGCTCGATTTATATCAAGTCATAAATCTACAAAAAAAGCGATCATTGTGTTATCTAGTCGCCCAGCCAGTATCCCATATATTATTGCATCGCACCCATTCAGTCAGAGTTTCAATAAACACCTCAGCTTCCCTATGTAAAAGAAAGACACTTCATTTCACCTATCTAAGAGCAGAAGCCCACTCAAAGGAAAATCAATGACCGGACAAAATGGTGTACTCCATACCAAACAATACGCCAAGACCACTGATCAACGTACTATCATTATATTCCAAAATATGATCTTGCCTTAAACTAAACCTAAAAAAGGGTTCCATTTTTAAACTCAGTTTACTGAATAATTTGTAGGTCAGTCCAGCCTTCAGTTCTATTGCAACATTGATCTGAGGATTGTGAGTAAAAACCAAACCTTTACAAACAAAGCTTTGAGTTGTTCCATTGTCTAAATAAAAATCTATGGACTGATATTTGGATTCATAGAGCATGGTTCGTATGCCAATTCCTGTGCGAAAATTATACCGTCCCAATGTAAATTCTTTTAGAATGCCAATTGGAATTTCAGCTGCATTGAGATATACATGCCGGTTGATGGATACAACATGGCTTGCCCCATAATTAGTGGGATCTATAGGCTCAAACCAGAATCCTGCCATCTGCACGAAGTGAACCATGTTGTAACCAACTCCACCAAAAATAATGAAGTTGTTTTTTATGTATTTACTTAATAAAGCCTGGTAATATCTGCCTTCACCTGTTCTCCATATAACTCGATCTTTAGTAAGTGTTTCCAGGAAAGAACCCGATATAACATTTAATTGACTTGAATAAGTTCCATAGTCCAATTCAATCATTCTTTTGTCTAAATCAGCAGATTTCTGCGCCGCGTTTTGACCAAAAATAAGGAATGCCCATAATGTTAATCCGACAAACAATAAAGCAGGTTTTACTGATTTTTTCATGAAGTACGTTTGAATTTAATAGGCAAATTGATGGCTTAAACAGAAGCCAAATAAAATTTGGTGTACTGTACATTATCTGGCCTTTGAACGAAAAATCGGCTGTTTTATTATGTTGGGCATATAAGAGATAAACATTGGTCCTTCAAAACATTTTCGGTAAAGGTAAATAAGACATTTGCTGATAATAATCAAAATCCTAAATTATTCGCTAAAGAACAGATTATTTCTCCACCCTACTCCAATGTTTGTTAAACGTCAGATAATGGATGGACATAAAAAGTTGGATGCGTTTATCCCTGATATCATAATCTTTATAATTAAGCATAACATCAGCAACCATGCCTGTAGATAACTCGCCCGCTCCTTCGAGCATTTCTACATACTTTTTGATCTTCCTATTCTCCTTTGACAAAAGTTTCAGAAACCGGATGTATTTGCTTTTTACTTTTAAGTTCAAATCAAAAACCTCCGGGGGGCAGCGACCACTAACGAGAGACCTGGACCAAATTTCATTTAGGGTATTGGGGCTTAATTCGTTCAGCAATTGCCCCTGTGCTTCCTGAGGTATTTTAAGATCTATTACCCCCGTTTGCTCAGCGCTTCTCATCCTTTTAAGAAAATGATCATAACAGTCCAAAATTTTTGCATCCGGCATTTTTTCAGATTCACAAATCGACTGGTTAAAGAAGTCCATGATTTTTTCCAGGTCAGCTATTTCCTCGGAATTGAATACCTCCCGCACATCCTCGAAGTCTGAGAGGGATCGGGATTGACAGCTGAGGGTGGTTATGAGTAAAAGTAGGGATAAGAATTTCATAGCCATTTTAAAAATTTAACTAAATCAGATAAAATCTAAAATTTCTGACGTTTTCATTTATGGAAAAACCCGCCTCAATTCTTAATTAACATTTTAGCTTACACTTAATGAGAATTAATTTTTACGTACTGAAACAATTCCTCATCAGTCCTTGACTTTTTCCCCTCTAATAATGCAGGGCAATCAATTAAAGTGGGTTTATGCGAAGTATAACCTCCCGTTATGAGGTCAATCAGCGTAAACGCCCCAAAGGTAAAAAGTCCTTCCAGCACCAACATACCCACATTTGTCTTTTTTGAAATTATAATCGTCTTTTTAACACCATTGGACTCCAGCTCCAAAACAGTATTCTTTTTGGGTTTAAATTTTATTCTGGGGCCTACATAATTATACTGAATACTCTTATTGGCAGAAATTGCAAATACCCCCTCGTCAATTTTTAAAGTATCGCCCGTATTCAAATTTCGAACAATCAAATTCTCCGGTTTGTCAATTAACCCAATCGGCCGTTTAATTCCAATTAATGTACCACAGCTGGACAATATTGTGGATAGCAGAATCCATACCATCAAATTTCTTATAATCATTATTGTCTAATTTATTATTTGCAAATAAAATCATCAAAACAACTCAATCAAGGCAGTTGGTCTCGTTAATCTCAATATAATGCTTGTTTTACAATAAGCAAAGATAAATCTAAATATCAAATAATTAAAATATTTATACACATGATTATATTTGGCTTCTTGTTTTAACAAATCCTAGGTTATAGATTAAAATCAACTCTGCCTTTTATCTGCCTTTACCTGCCTTTTTGGTTACACCGGAATTCATTTCTAAACTCCTTTCCTTCCAATGCCGAAGGAGAATTTCAATTTACCTTACTGAAAAACTTCGATCCCTGATTAATTTTTTTCAATTGCATTTCCTTCCAAATCTTTTCTCACAAACTCGAGCCATTCCCTCTGATCAACATTGTTTAAAAGAATGTCAGGTCGAAATCCGGTTTGGTCTATGGGATGAGTGTCTGTCCAACTTGATTTTACGATGGGTATGGTCAAAATGTATTTATCGTATGGCAATGCAGTGGGGTTAGACATGCCTTCATAGTCCATCATTCCAACGGTATTTATGCCATAGGTGGTGGTCTTTTTACTTTGTTTGGAGAGAAAGAAAAAATATTCTGCTGAACTACCACACAAATCATCTACCATCAATGCAATTCTTTTCGGCTTAGCCAAAATTGAATCTAGTGGAAAAGTTACGCCAGGAATGGGATAGAATGATTTTTGTGTGACAGGAAGTTCCTGGTATGCTTTCTTGTATGCTGCAAGGACATCTTCAGGGAAGTATTTTTTATATTCATCCGGAATGGGGTTCACAGCAAATGGTTCTAAATCTGACAATTTAGAATTAACATTATCAGGGGTAACCCTTAAATAAGTATCGTACTGAATGATGGGATTGGTCATAAAATAAGGCAAAAAGGATATCCACCCTGTACTGCCCCCTCCATTACCGGTTAGGTCAACGATAAGATTTTCACAACTCTGAATGATCGCGTCATTTCGGGTCACTAAATCCAGGATTTTGTCATCGTTATTCTTAAAGCTGGGAATTTTTAAATAAGCCGTCTTTTCCGACAATTTTTTAAAATCCAATCCATGGTTGTCGTTTTTCCAGGTGTCCAATTCTGCTCGTTCATTTTCCGACATAAGGGAAGGATGTATTTTACCAAACATCTTTTGGTTCCAGATTTGTAAAAGATTGCCCCTTTGTTTTACAACAATATCGGTAGTGAGATAGGAATTGAATTCCTGTGCTATCCATCCTTTTTCAGTATTAAGAAAAGTATAATAAACCAGACCCACTGGTAAACCCGGATCGTCTGTAGCAAGGATAATGCCATGAAATTCATTTTTGCTTTTCCGACGAATGGCAATTTTTAAAGTATTTTCAGCATTGATCCAAATCCCTTCCATCGGATGTGGCTTCTTCTTTGACAGAATGCTTCTGAATGCTTCTTCAGAAAGTGATATACTTTCAGTTTCAGGACGCTTATCACCCTGAAAACCCAACATAAAATGTTTGTCCTTAAAAAACCTGACGTATGCTTTAAGAAGGTTGTAACAAGATACCGGGTCAGTGACTTTTGACGTCCGCTTTTCAAGAGACCGCACCAGTTCTTTATACTTTGAAAAGGTTGACCTATTCACTTTTACAGGATAGCCGGCATAATTTTCTTCGGTCTTCGCAACGAGCTTATTTAGATTTTCCAGACAGTTACAGCGGTTGTTCTGTGAAAACAAATCAATTGACAACATAACCAGCATTGTCAATACCAAGAAACTTAACTTCATTTCTGTTTTACAACTTTTGTTTTTTTTAATAACAATCTTTTGGCAGGCTAAGTACAAATAAGATAATCTGATGCATACAGCCATTAAGCCGGCGTGATTTACCTACCTTAATCATTACTCCTTAACCAATTCGCCCTGAAACCATATCAAGCCAGCAATTTTCATCCCTATTTCCAGTGTCTGTATTTTCATGTTCTCTTTATTCATAAAAATGTCGACAGTAAAATAATTTGGGTCTGAATCGTTATTAATGAGTTTTACTTTTGCTATGTAACCTTGAGTATGGTTATCCAGTTTAATTTCCTCAAAACCTTCAATCTTACCTATGAAGTCATAATAGGTTTGTCGTGGCAGGCTTGAACTCGGCATATATCCTACAAAATCCTCACTGAATTTCAATTCCGTATTTTGATCCACATTGCTTTTATCTACAACCAGGGATATAGCTGAAACATGGATCTGAATTTCTTTATTCTGTAAATACACTGACCTGTTACTAGCATAGTCAGTAGGAAAAAAATCAAATCCAAATGTCTTTCTCCCTCCACCTTTGATTTCAGCCTCACTGTTATTCATGTGTTTCCATTCCATTATTTCTTTGGTCGCATAGGGTATCACATAAGTCGTTTTAAGGTAAGGAAATGCAGATAATACATTCTTTGTATCTGTGAGTACTCTTAGTTTCAGTCGGTCATTGTCTGAAATCGCTACATCTTTGAGTTCATAATCAGAAGTAGACAATGCTGTATTTACATTCCTTAAATTAGAAAAAATCTCATTGATGAATGCTCTACCCTTCTCTTTATTTATTGAATCAAATCCAATCAGTCCACCCATATTATCTCCATGCGAACCGTGGCTAATTTCCGATATTTTAATTTCCGGATGCGCTGTAATCTGCTGCTTAGAGGTCTTCATAAAAAGGTTAAAAATATTCATGCCTGTTTAAGTTTTATTGAAAATGGTGACTTTGGCGATGCCATTGGGGCAATATTTAGCATAAAGGTGGTTCATTATTATAGCCATTGAAGCGGGTAACGTGGATCGATAGCAGCCCTTTAGTCGCCCTCTTACCAAACAGATGTAAGTGGCAGTTTTATTTGATTTCTCAATTCTTCGTTAATATTTTCTCTTGTCAAACCTACTGTATTTAACGTTGTCCAAAGTTCATTTTCCGACCTTAGCAACTCTATTAACTTCTCTTTTCCATAAAATTTTAATGTCCTTTCCAAAATTAAGGCAGCGGTCAAATATGGAATCGAGGTTTCCTTTTCAAAGTAAATTCTTTCATATGCGTCTGTATGCTCCGCAAAATTATAATCTTTATTTCTAATAATGAATTTCTCAAATTGGTTTCTGTGCCAATCGTAACTGTATTTTCCACTCCCTGCCAACCAAGTTGCCAATCCTTCATCTATAAATTTGTCAATTTTAGGAAATAGACTACTCGTATAAATATGTATTATTTCGTGTGTATAAATTTCAGCGTTAGTTCCCGAAAATACAATATTACCATGATCAGCTAGTCCACCACTTTTGTCGGCATACATCATCGGATGGTATTCAAAACCCCTGATTTCAAATAGCTCTTTTGGATTGACACAGGAATAATAAGTAATGACTATGGGTTGGCAGTTAAAAAAATTACATATACTGTAAATATCATTGAGCTGTTGTTTCATCTCCCATTCATTGGCTGTCTTATTGGGTGATATTTTGTAGATCAAACTCTCTTTACTTTCTGTTCTCCATGCTTCTGTTGCTAAGTCCAAATATTTGCTAAACATAACTCTGCCCTGTTGGATGTTCGCAACAAGATTGTAAACAGCTTTCAACTGATTTTCCTCTGTTTCAGGGTTATGTCCGATAAAGGCAATTTTAACTATTCTTCGATCTGATCTTTCTGTGGGAATTATATCCATCAAAGTCGGCTGATAAAATCCCTTTCCAAACTTTGAATTTTCAATTTCATAAATATCAAGATAGGGATAAGTATATTTTTGGAAATCAGATTGAACCCAAAAATTGTTTGCTGTCAACGAAACATTTTTAGATCCCAAAAATTCCGTCAACGCTTCAATAATCGCGTGATGGGTCGGGTCGCTTTTGTCAATGATTGGAGATACCGACAATTTAAATTTTTCTTGCTTTGCCTCTTGTCCAATACAAGTCAAAGACAAAAATGTAGTCAAAAGCAATAAATATTGTTTCATGATTGTGTTTTCAAAAAAGAAAATTACGTTTGGTTACTAACCGGAGGTGGCAATTTAGTCGTCCTGCACTTGAAGCATCAACCCACAATTAACCTTGATAAAATCATTGTGCTTCATTTAACAACTGAATTGCCACTTATGAATAGGTATTGTTCTGTTCTTCATTTTTCTGTCCAGAATACATCCTTTAAATATTCAGTCTTTTTAATATCGCAACCCAATACAAAAACTCTATAAACGGGTCGTTCAAGTCCGTAATAGGGTATTTTGTCCTCAAAAAACGTCGTTTCCTTTGTCCGCAAAATGTTTTTCAATTCATTGATTTTATTTATGTCTGTCGAAAATCCAATACAATGGGTCTTTGCCCATTTGTCAGACTTAATTTTGTCAAAAGCAAACTCGACAATATCAGCTTCCGACGCAAAATATCTCAAGTTATCTTTCTGCCCTCGTTCTGTATAGTACCAAATATACGATCCGCCTGATTTTTCTATTCCATAACCTTCATAAATATGGTTTCCGTTGATAGAATAGCTATTGAAGTTGAA
>WBZP01004050.1_pt1 | contig 15518 bp, 14 predicted proteins | sample 5204301 | NCBI WGS metagenome assembly WBZP01 (sample SAMN12412401, study PRJNA552823) | activated sludge metagenome | isolation source: activated sludge from nitrification reactor of wastewater treatment plant... | place: USA: Pennsylvania | collected 2017
AGGCCGGTCGCCCGGACCAGTAACAGCACCCCCTAAGACCCGTGGTTTCGACAAGCTCAACCGACGGGCCCTGAGTTAACCGACGGGGATGGCGCTCAACCGACGGGCCCTGAGTTAACCGACGGGGATGGCGCTCAACCGACGGGAAGGCCGGTCGCCCGGACCAGTAACAGCACCCCCTAAGACCCGTGGTTTCGACAAGCTCAACCGACGGGCCCTGAGTTAACCGACGGGGATGGCGCTCAACCGACGGGCCCTGAGTTAACCGACGGGGATGGCGCTCAACCGACGGGAAGGCCGGTCGCCCGGACCAGTAACAGCACCCCCTAAGACCCGTGGTTTCGACAAGCTCAACCGACGGGCCCTGAGTTAACCGACGGGGATGGCGCTCAACCGACGGGCCCTGAGTTAACCGACGGGGGTGGCGCTCAGAACCAACCCATCGGGTCTACGGCTTTGCCGTTGACCATGACTGAGTAGTGGAGGTGGCAGGCGGTGGACCAGCCGGTGGTTCCGGCGTAGCCGACTACTTCGCCGCGCTTCACCCGAGCACCGTTGCCGACGGCATACCGACTCAGATGGTTGTAGATCACCGCGACGCCCTTGCCGTTGACCTTGCCGACGTCGAGGATCAGGCGGTTGCCCCAGACACTTTGGAAGTACTTCGAGACCACGACGCCATCAGCCGAGGCCCGCAGCGGAGTGCCACAGGGAGCATGGAAGTCGGTGCCGTCATGAAGGCCCCAATAACCGTAGATCGGGTGCGTCCGCCACCCGTACGGCGAGGTCACGTAGCCGTCCACCGGCCGGAGCAAGAAGCCGTTGGCGGAGCCCTGATAGCCGGCTCCCGAGTGCTGCTGGGCCCGTTTGATCAACATGCGCGTAATGCGATCGTTCTCCCGCCGAAGTTCAGCCAATCGTTTTCGGTCAGACTTCCGAGCAGCCACGGCCTTGTTTTTCGCCGAGCGACGTTGATCGACCAATTGCTCAACCGAGGCCTCGGCCTCGGCAGCGCGACGCTGGGCCTCTCGCTTGCGGGTCAGGTTGGCCGCAGCCTCGCGCTTCTTCTCCGCCACCACATCGCGAGCGTCCTCAACCTGGGTCTCGGTGCGGGCTAGTTCCTTCTTGGCTGCCTCAAGGTCATCGAGCACATTGGCTTGCTCGTCGGCCAAGTCATCAGCGGCCTGCAGGGTGGTGGCGGTGTCGGCGGCTCCGGTTCGGCTAAACAGCATTGAGAGGCGGATCAGTTGCGGCGAGGCGGTCTGAGCCTGTGAACCGGCGAACTCGCCAATCTGGCGCACCTGCTCCTTCACCCGAGCCTTGCCCGCAGCGAGTTCTTCGCGTGCCGTGACCAGGTCGGCTTGAGCCGCCGACAACTCCACCTTGAGCCGCGCGTCGACCACTTTGGCTTTGGCTACTTCGGAGCGAGACGAGCGCAGGTCCGCGCGAGCCGTCTTCAGCGACGCGGTGGCTCTGGTGAGGCGAACGAAGGCGCGCTTGGCGGCCCGGGATGACTCATCCAAATCGGCTTTGGCACCGTCAATCGACTTCTGGACATGCTTCTGCTTGTCCTTGAGGTCGTCGCGCGCTTGCGCGCTCGGAGTACTCACAGATGCCGCCAGAGCCAACGCCAGCAGCGCTGTCACGGCGGATCGGGGTCGGGGAAGTGACACCAGTCCTGCCTTCGTTCGCGAGGGGGAAGTTGAACGACCCCAGCACGCTAACCGACGGCGATCAGACTTTGAGGTATTTGCGGGTCATCACGAGTGTCGGAATCACCGTCAGGAGTACGCCGAGCACCGCAATGGCACCAACTGCGTAGGCCGCGTCCCACCAGTCGATCCATTCCACGATCGGCGAATCGCGTAGTCCGCCTGGCAACCCGAAGTAGTTGCCGTAGACGAAGAAGAACATCAAGGCGCCGATCGCCAGTGCCGCCAGGCCGACCCCGATCAGGGCAGCCACCAATGTCTCCATCAAGAACGGCAACTGGATGTAGAGCGTGCCAGCGCCGACCAGTCGCATGATGCTGATCTCTCGGCGGCGGGCAAAGGCAGCCAGTCGGATCGTGTTGGCCACCTGGAGCACGGCCGCGACCAACAAGAACACCGCGACACCGAGGGCGCCCAGTTTCATCGCGTTGATGAAGTTGTAGATCGGCTTCAACACCGCTCGCAGGTCTTGGACGTTGTTGACCCCATCCATTCCGGCGACAGCATCCTCAACACCGCGATATTTCTGCGGATCCTTCAAGGTCACCCAATACGACTCCGGCATGTCGTCGACGGTCACCGTCGAATAGATCTCCTGCTCAGCCTTGTCTTTGCCCGAATAGACCTTGCGCCAGACGTCGTAGGCCTCTTGCTTGGTCTGGAAGCGATAGGAGGCCACCTCAGGGTGGTTGGTCAAGATGTCTTCGATCGCGGCCTTCTGAGCCGGGTCAGTCGCGCCGTTGGCGCACTGCTCGGAGCGGGAGTTGTCGGTGCACAAGAAGACGGTGATCTGGAGTTTGGTGCCCCAGTAGTTCTCCGCCTTATCGGCCTGCTTCTGCAGCAAGATGCCGACTCCGACCAGGGTGAGGCTGACGAAGATGGTGACGATCAGGGCGATCGTCATCGAGACGTTGCGCTTGAGCCCGGTGCGGGTCTCGGAGAAGACATAGCGAAGTTGCATGGCAGACCCTCACTTGTCCTGGTCGTAGGCGCCGCGAGCCTGGTCGCGCACGACACGGCCGTTGGACAGTTCGATGACCCGCTTGCGGCGCTGGTTGACCAGACTGGAGTCATGGGTGGCCATCAGCATCGTGGTCCCGGTGCTGTTGATCCGATCCAGCAAGTTCATGATGTCCAGGCTCGTGGTTGGGTCGAGGTTTCCGGTGGGCTCGTCGGCGATCAAGATCATCGGTCGATTCACAAACGCCCGCGCCACGGCGACTCGCTGCTGCTCGCCACCGGAGAGTTCGTCGGGCATGCGGTTGCCCATGCCGTCGAGACCGACGAGTTCGAGAGTCTCGGGCACCAACTTCTTGATCTGAGCCTTGGGCTTGCCGATCACCTGCAAGGCAAAAGCGACGTTCTCCGACACCGTCTTGTTGGGCAGCAACCGGAAGTCTTGAAAGACAGTCCCGATTTGCCGCCGCAGCGCGGGCACCTTCCAACTGGCCAGTCGATTGATTTCCTTGCCAGCCACATAGACCCGACCGCTGGTCGGACGCGCCTCACGCAGCACCAGTCGCAGCATCGTGGACTTGCCCGAACCGGAAGCACCAACCAAGAAGACGAATTCGCCCTTCTCAACTTCAAGGTTGACCTGCTCGAGGGCGGGCCGGGTCTGGGTGGGGTACGTCGCGGTGACGTTCTCAAAACGAATCACAGAATTGTCCTCGCCGGGTCGGGGATGGGAAGTGCACGCGCGCTCACGTCCGACGAGCCTTGTCGAGTGTAGGCGTTGGGTTGGTCAGCCCCCGTGACCCGCGCCGCGTTTCCGGTCATTGTCTGGCGGCTAGGGTGACTGGCGTGTTGTCGAGGGTGCTCTTGGTCGTCGTACTGCTGATCAGCGGTGCGGCCTGCAGTGGCGGCACCCCTGCCACGCCCAAACCGAGCCCGACTCCCTCCACGGTGGCCGAACTCAACACCACGGGCATGGACTTGGTGCGCACCGACTTCTGCAAAGCCATCCCACCAGCAGCGGTCAAGGCGGCGATCGGCAGCGTGACTGCCCCGGAGTCGTGGACCAACGGGGGTGAGCTAGCGGGTTCGCGCGAGATCGCGCAGGAGTTCGGCTGTCGTTGGACTGACGAGGCGACTGGCGTCAGCGCCGCGGCTTGGGTGTTTGCCAGGCCGTTGGACCAAGTCGAGGCCAAACAGGTGGTCAAGGACTATCGGCGCCCCGGCTGTCGAGTCGAGGATGCCATGTTCGGCGCACCTGGACTTCGCCAGACCTGTGGGCGTGAACAGCAATCGGTTCGCTATGCGGGGCTGGTCGGAGACACCTTCGTCACCTGCGAGATCCGCGGCCCACAGTCACGCGCGGATCTGGCCACCAAGGTTGAGCCGTGGTGTGCCACCGTGGTGACGAGTGTCAATGTCGGCTGACTGAGATCCGTCGTACCCTGACCCCCACATCGATTCTCGGGAGTCACCATGCGCCAGATCTGGACCACCGTCTTGACCATGTCGATGCTGGCGTTCCTGCCCAGCACCGCCTATGCCGCTCCCACCTGCGGCGGCAAAACCGCCACCATGGTGGGCACAACCGGCAATGACACCTTCTATGGCACCGCCAACAACGACATCGTCTATCTCGGTGACGGCGACGACCGCTTCTTCACCGGGGCCTACGGCGGGGTCGCCGGCGGTGTCGACTTGGTCTGTGGCGGCAACGGCAAGGACTGGATCATCACCGAAGGCACCAGTTCGGGGATCTGGGGTGGTTCCGGCAACGACTCGTTGGCTGGCAACGCGGCTACCAACGTGGTCTACGGCGGCGACGGCAACGACAACATCAAAGGCAACGGTGGGACCAAGGACCGCTACTACGGCGGGGCAGGCAGCGACAGTCTCGCCTTCACCGGCACTCAGGCATTGCTCGACGGGGGCTACGGGGCCGACACGGCCCAGTTGGGGCTCACCCCGACCGCCGGCGTACGTCTCGACCTGCCCAACCAGCGACTGACGTGGCAGGGCGTCAACGCCCGAGTCGTGTCCTTGGAGAACGCCTTCACCTCCCAATTCCCCGACACCTTGATTGGTACGGCGGGGGCCAACAACTTCACCGTCGACCCAGGTGACACCGTCTCCACCGGCGGCGGAGCCGACACCATCGACGGGGTCTTCGGTTGGGGTCGCCCCGGCACCGCCACGATCAACACCGGCTCAGGCAATGACTGGGTCTGGATCGGATTTGCCGCCAATATCTCACTGGGCAGCGGCGCCGATCGCGTCACTATCGAACCCGACGCCACCGGAACCGTCGATGGCGGCACCGGCAACGATCGCTTCGAGTCCAAAGGCGCGATGAGCATCGTCGGCGGCGGTGACTACGACGACGTATTCATGGGCTACATGAGTGGCCCGCTCAACATCAATCTCGCCACCACCCAGGCCACTGGCCCGAAGGGTGCCTTCACGATCAGCGGCACCGAGAAGCTTTATGCCTCCACCTACAACGACGTCATCGTGGGCTCCGACCGCTCCGACTACATCAAGTCTGGCGACGGCAACGACCAAGTCTGGGGTGGCGGCGGCAACGACCGCATCGAGTTGGGCTACAAGTCGGGCACAGCGTGGGGCGGCCCTGGGGACGACTACCTGGTCGGCACGGCTCAACCAGACACCTTCTATGGCGAAGCCGGACGCGACAAACTGATGGCGGCCTCCCCTGGCGACAAGTGCAACTCGGTCGAGGTGCAGACCGGATGCACAGCCTTCTGACCTGGGTTTAGGCCTCGGCCTTCTCTGCGCCACGACGCCAGCGGATTCCGGCTTCGAGGAAGTCGTCGATGTCACCATCGAGCACCGACTGAGGATTGCCCGACTCCTGACCAGTGCGCAGGTCCTTGACCAACTGATAGGGGTTGAGCACGTAGTTGCGCATCTGGTCACCCCAACTGGCCTGCACGTCGCCGCGGAGTTCGTCGAGGTGGGCCTTCTCCTCGGCCTTCTTCAGGGCCAACAGTTTGGCCTTCAAGATCACCATCGCGCTGGCTTTGTTTTGCAACTGCGACTTCTCATTCTGACAACTCACCACCGTCCCGGTGGGGATGTGGGTCAGGCGCACCGCTGAGTCGGTGGTGTTGACGCTCTGCCCGCCGGGTCCGCTGGAGCGGTAGACGTCAACGCGGATGTCTTCTTCGGGGATGTCGATCTCGTCGGTCTGCTCCAGCACCGGAACCACCTCGACCGCGGCGAAACTGGTCTGCCGACGACCTTGGTTGTCGAACGGGCTGATGCGGACCAAACGGTGGGTGCCCGCCTCGACGCTGAGCGTGCCGTAGGCATAGGGGGCATGCACGGCAAAGGTGGCGCTCTTCAGTCCTGCCTCTTCGGCGTAGGAGGTGTCGAACACCTCGACGGAGTATTTGTTCCGTTCCGACCAGCGCATATACATCCGCATCAGCATCTCGGCGAAGTCGGCGGCATCGACCCCACCGGCGCCGGATCGGATCGTGATCAGGGCTTCGCGAGCGTCGTACTCGCCGGAGAGGAGGGTGCGAACTTCGAGGAGTTCGACCAGTTTTTGCAGGCGACGCAGTTCGGTCTCGGCCTCGGCCAAGGCGTCCGCGTCGCCTTCTTCGCGAGAAAGTTCGACGAGTACGTCGAGGTCATCGATGCGCGACTTCAATGAGGTGAGCCGCTCCAACTCCCCCTGCAATGCGCTCAGCCGACCGGTGACCCGCTGGGCGTTGGCTTGGTCGTCCCACAGGTCAGGCGCGGCCACCTGCTCGCCGAGGACGGCGATCTCGGCCTCCATGGCAGGCACATCGAGCACCTTCTCGATCGAGGTCATCGTCGATTGAAGTTGCTTGATCTGTGCGTCGAAGTCGGTAGCCACAAAGAGCAAGGCTACCGGTCACCACGTCGACTGCCCGACTTGTCGGTTGCACCCTCTAGGTTGCAACCATTGCTGCCCCGTCTGCGTCTGAGGTGCGAGCGAAAGGGAACTCATATGCCATCTTGGAGCCTCACCATGCGTGTCCTGGCTGCCTCAGCAGCAGCGATTCTGACTGCGTCTGTCGCGCCAGCGACTGCAGCGCCCAGCCCATCCCCTCGACCGGAGTCGCGGGTGGCGTCCAACGGGTGGTCGGTCATCCCGTTGAGCGATGGTGTCTACCGAGTGTCCTGGCGCTCTCCGCGAGCGTTCCCACTCACCGGCGACCGACCCACGATCGTCAAGGACGGCGTGCCGCTCGGGATCCCGCGGTTCAAGAAGGACAAGCGCACCGTTCGGGTCGATGTCGTCGCCACAGAGGCCCCGAATCCCGCCGACCTCGATGTCATGCTGCGCGGTGACCGACTCGATGAGCCCGGCAACGACCGCACATCAGCAGAGGCGACCACGGCGCCGGTCACCCGATTGGCGCCACTGGCTGCCGATCCCGCACTTCCGGGCACCCACCAAGTCGCCACCAGCGACTACACCCTTGACCCGGTGGCGCTGCCGGGGATGCCCGAGCCGATCGAAATGGTCGGCCACGTGGTCGAGCCAGCCGACGCGACCGGCGGGCCACGCCCGCTCGTGCTGTTCCTGCACGGTCGGCACTCGGTTTGCTACGGCAGTGACACCGACAATGAGACCTGGCCGTGCGTTGCCCCAGCGAAGGAGATCCCGAGCCACCTGGGCTACGACTACATTCAGCGACTCCTGGCCTCGCAGGGATATGCGACGGTGTCGATTCGAGTCAACGGCATCAATGCCCAAGACTGGAACCTCGCCGACGGTGGCGCTGGCGCCCGCGCCGCGATCGTACGTCGGCACTTGGACCACTGGGTCGACCTCGCCACCGCCCACCACGTCGACCTCTCCAAGGTGATCCTGGTCGGCCACAGTCGCGGCGGCGAAGGGGTGGACCGCGCGGCGCTCCAGATTCCGATGGATGCGCCTTATCGGATTGCTGGGCAGGTGTTGATCGCGCCGACCGACTTCGCCTTTCAGACTGCGCCCTACGTGCCCACCGTCACGTTGCTGCCCAACTGTGACGGCGACGTGTACGACCTGCAGGGCCAGCGGTTCACCGACCGGGCTCGCGATCTGACCACCGACGACACTTCGTTGAAGAGTTCGGTCCTGGTCATGGGGGCCAACCACAACTTCTTCAACACCGAGTGGACTCCGGGCGTCGCCGCAGCACCGGCTTGGGACGACTGGGGTTCCAAGACCGGTTTCTGTGGCACTCGCACTTCTTCGCGTCTGTCTGCGGCCAAGCAGCGCAAGGTTGGCGCGGCTTATGTCACGGGCGCAGTGCGTCTGTTTGCCAGCGGCGAGCAGCAGTTCCTGCCGATGTTTGACGGCTCGCGGGTGCGGGTCGCCTCGGCCGGGCGTGCCGACGTACGCACCCATGCAATTGGGGGTGGCCGCGAGGTCCGTCGCCCTGACCTGGATGCGTCGTTGAGTGCTCCACAAGGGGCCACGACTCGAATGTGTCAGGGCGTGATGGACGACCCCGGCACCAATCCCGCAGGCTGTCCCCAGACGTGGCTGGAAGGCAACGCCCCGCACTGGAACACCCCCGGCGACCCGACACCGCCAACGATCAACTACGAGCAGACTTGGCGGCGAAGTGGCCAAGCAGGCGGCCTCACTTTCGCCACTCCTCTCGATCTCACCGGACGACGCCTCGAAGCGCGCACGATCGTCGATCCCCGGTTGGGCAACGTTCGGTTGAAGGTCCGCCTCACGGACTCGGTTGGCGGCACTGCCGTTGTCACGCCCACCAACCGTGGTCGACTGCCGGTGCTGCCCCATGGTCGCTCGGTTAACAAGCGGTGGGCACAGACACTGGTCGCCGACCCCGCACGAGTGAGCGGAATCGACTTGTCGTCGATCCACAAGGTCGAATTCGTTGCGGCTAGTCGCAAGGGTCGGATCTGGGTGCTCGACTTGTCCTCGGCTCCGTCGACACTGGCCGCCGTACCCAACAAGCGGATGCCGCGAGTGAGCATCGGGCAAGTCACCCAAGACGAGGGTGATGGCCCCGGCACGGTCACTGCCCAGGTGCCCTACACGGTCCACGGCGACTTGACTAACGACGCCAAGGTGACGTTGCTGACGGTGAGTGCCGAACTCGATCAGGCGATCACTCAGGTGCTCACCATCCCGGCGGGACAGCACAACGGCACCGTTGCGATCAACTACACCGCCAACACTCTCGATGACCGCTCCCCTCGTGGCTACGGCCTCGCGGCGTTTGCGCTCAATGACGTGATGACCGACGACTACATCGGCGGACTCACCGTCATTGACGACGATCCGAGCCCCACGATGACGCTGACGGCACAGCCTGACCAGATCACCGAAGGTCAATCGATCGACCTTCGCCTGGAGTTAGGCGCACCGATCGGTTTTGACATGGGGGCCACCGGCACGATCATCGACAACCCCCATGGTGAGGCGCCCGTGCGGCTGCGGGATCTACCCCTGGCATGGCGCCAAGCCAATGGCGTGGCCAAACTCAAGGGCAGCACGCCGCTGTCACAGGCGGGCATCTACATAGGTCTATGGGTGCCGGTTGGTGAAACGTCGACGACGGCCTCCCTGCCCACATTGAAGGACACCGTTGCCGAAGGCACACGCATGATCACCTTCGAACTCACCATGGACAACGGCGAAATGATCACCAAATCGATCACCGTCACTGACTAAACGCTCAACGGGTCAGCACGACCACCGAGGCGGCTTCGGCGCTGATCAGCGCCGAAGCCCCCACCCCCGGCACGCGCAGCGGCAGGTCCAAGGGCGCCACTAGGCGAACTCGGACCAGGTTGTTGTTGGTGCTCACCACGGCAGTCAGACCTGGGTACATCTGTCGGGCCCCGGACTCGGTGAGGTAGACCTCGGCATAGTTGCGCGCCGCCTCGGGGTCGATCTGCCCTCGCTGCCCAAGCCCATGGGTGTAGATCGCCTCGCCCTGCACTCCGTCGGTGGCCGCCAGTGCGGCAGAGTCGGCCAGGGAGTTCAGGCCGGCCCGCTGCAGGAAGGCCGCGCTGGCATCGACCACCACACCGATCAGGACGACGAGCACAGCAACGAAGCCGACGATCAGAACGCTGACTTGGCCTTCGTCATCGCGGGGCTTCATGAGCGGTCCTCGCGGAAGGTGCCATAGGGCGCTGAGTGCAGCGATTCCACCGCGATCCGCGGCGTGTTGTTGCCCAGGATTCGGGGAAAGAGCGGCAGTGCCGCCGAAGAGCGCACGGTCACGGTCACCACCGACCCTGGCGACAAGCAGTTGCGTGGGTTGGGTTGGCAGGTGGTGGTCACCTCGACTGGCGTTTCGGCTAATCCCTGGTCGGCGAAGGCCAGCCGCGCTGCCTGCTCGGCACGGCCTCGGGCACTCGCCTCAGTAGGCGCGGTCAAGAACGCTCGCCCTGCCGATCGGGCCGCGGTAGACGCGGCTAATGCGGTGCGTTGCACTTCGAATACGCCGAGCACGACATAGACCAGTGGGATCAACAGCAGCACTGAGAGCCAGACGAATTCGACGATGGCGGTGCCTTCGTCGTCGTACGACGGGCTCATGGGAGTTGCTCCTGGGTGGCGTGTCCGGTGACGTTCAATTCCACTGCTGGTCCCCACAACCCCAGAGCGGGTACTCGGGCGACCACGCGCACCTCAACCTGTGGCACGCCCCCGACTCTGCCCACACCTGCAGTGACCGCAGCCGCGTAGCGGGCGGCAATCGCTCCCGAGATCTGCGCTCTGGTGTGGGCGACCGCTTGGGCGGGGGTCCGGTTCAACGCGGCGCCATAGCGCGCCCCTTCAGTGGCGGCTGCGGTGAGCGTGTTGCGCACATGCAGCACAAGTGCGACCTGCATGACTCCGAGCACCAACGGGATCAGCACCAGACTGACCAGCACGAAGTCGACGACAGCCGCACCCTCGTCGTCTCGCCGGGTCCTTTGGGTCAAGCTCAACCGCCGACGGATCGCAGAGCCTCGCGCAGCATCTGGCTCAACGCCGGTCCGGCAATCGCCCAGAGCGCAGCGACCAGCCCGGCGGACATGACGGTGATCAGCACCCACCCAGGCACATCACCAGCGTCATCACGGGGCCGATCCCCGAGCAACCACTTCACCATCTCGTCTCCTCTTCAGGGGGTCACCAGGCGCAGGCCAGCCAGCCCCGGCCAGAATGCAAAAATCACTGTTAGCGGAAGTAGCAGGAAGACCACCGGCACCATCATCGCCACTTCGCGGCGGGCTCCGGTTTCGATCAAGGCGCGCCGACTGGCCTCGCGCACATCGGCAGCCTGCGCATGCAGCACATCAGCCAGCGGAGTGCCCCGTTCGACGGCTACGGCGAGCCCCTCGGCGAATCTCGCCACCACCGGCAGTCCCGTGCGGGCGGCGAGACGGTCGAACGCCTTAGCGACCGGCGTGCCAGTGCGGATGTCGGCCAGCACTTTGACTAGTTCGGCAGAGAACTCCCCGTGGCTTCGTCGTACGACGCGGTCGAGCGCCGCTGACACGCTCTCCCCCGCCGCCACTGATAGGGCCAACAGTTCGGCGAGGATTGGAAACTCCGCCAGGATCTGTCGTTCCCGTTGCGTGACCTGAGCCGACAAGCGGTTCTCTCGCAGCAACACACCGGCCAACCCGGCCACCAAGCACGCGATCGCCAACGGCAGGGAGCGGGCGGGTTGCTGGAGTGAAATCAGCACACTCGGGATTGCTGCTGCCGCCACACCGACTAACCCCCACGTGGCCTGCTGCACTCTAAAGTCGCTCACCTTCAGGTCCAGGTTGGCTCGCTCCAACCGACGGGCGATGCTGGCCGACCCACCAAACACGCCTTCGATCCAATTGGCCACGGCTCGCAGGACCGGGCCGAACACGCCACGCGCTGCTGAGGTCTGGCTTGGCAGGCGCATCTGAGCGGCTGGCAGATCGCGCAAATAGGGCAGCACCCGGTCGGCGAGCACTGGGCGGCGAGCCCGGAGCCAGGCCAGCGCTAGGAGAAGTACGCCGACCCCAGTCGTCGTACCCAGAACCACACCCCAGACGGTCATGACAGGATCCGACCCTCGGTCGGGAGGCGTCCGATCCGCAGCATCAATCGATAAGCCACCACGCAGACCACCGCACCAAAGACGAGAATCGCAAGACCAGTCGGACTGGAGTAGCGCTGAATCACCTCCGGCTGGAAGCAGAGCAAAAGCAACACCAGCCAGGGGGCCGAGACGGCTAACCGAGCGCCGTTGATCGTCCAGGACTGCCGCGACTCCAACTCCGACCTGGTGCGCGCGTCTTCGCGCAGATGACTCGACAGCGAGCGCAGCAGGCGGCCCAACTCGCCGCCACCGACATCGCGGGCCAGCCGCAGTCCTTCGACCACGCGGTCTCCGACTGGGTCAGCAAGCCGCTGTTTGAGCAGGTCCAGACTGTCACCGAATCGGCCAGTCACTTGGTAGTCGAGGGCGAACGCGGCAAAGGCCGGGCGCAGTGGCTCGGGCCCGCGCGCGGCCAGCCCAACCAACGCTTCGGGCAACGAAAGCCCGGCGCGCACGGCGGAGGTGAGGTTGTCGACGGCCTCGGGCCACACTTCGGCGAACTCCCGTTGTCGGCGCCGCGCTCGCCCCTTCAAGATTGCCACCGGCAAGTAGGCCGCGAGGGCACCGAAGACTGCGGCGACGGTGAGAGTGCGCGACAGGAGAAAGACTGCCGCGCCCCCGACTGCCCCGCAGACGAGACACAGACCGATCACGCTGGCTGGTGAGACTGTCGACAAGCCGGCGGCCTGTGTGATCCGGCTGAGCGCAGGTGCAGTGCGCTGTCGTCGACGGCTGGAAGGCGCGGCGAATGCCGACCAAAGCAGCAGCACCCCGATCCCGAAGCCGAGCCCCACGATCACGCCCATCAGTCAGCGCTCCGTAGCAGCGCCTGGAGGTCGATTCCGGCTCGTTCGAACGCCTCAACTCGGGGCGGCATCCCGCTGCCGCGCAAGAGCCCGCCACTGCCCCGCACAAAGATCGGTTCGGTCTCGATGATGTCGTTCTCGACGCGTCCAGGCACTGCGACGATCTCGTTGACCCGTCGTACGCCCCCTGAGTCGACCCCCAGATGCACCACCAAATCGGTCGCCGAAGCCACGGTGGGCACCACGAATCGGGAAGAGATGTTCTCCCCCGCGAGCAGCGGCAGGGTACAGAGTTTGACCAGCGCCTCACGGGCGCTGTTGGCGTGAATCGTGGCCATGCCAGGCAGCCCGGAGTTCAAGGCGAGGAGCAGGTCGAGACACTCAGCGCTACGCACCTCGCCGACGATCACCCGAGTCGGTCGCATCCGCAGCGCTTCGCGCACCAGGTCCCGCAGCGTCACCGCGCCGGTGCCTTCGAGCCCATGCTGACGGGTCTGCATCGGCACCCAGTCAGGATGGTGGAACCGAAGTTCGAAAACTTCCTCCGCGCTGACGATGCGTTCGGTGCCCGGGATGGCGGCGGCCAAGCAATTCAATAGCGTTGTTTTTCCGGCCTGGGTTCCGCCCGCGACCACAATGTTGAGGCCAGCCCGGACGGAGGCATCCAAGAATCGCGCGGCTGGCTGAGTCAGGCTGCCTAGCCTGACCAGATCGCTCAACTGAGCCGCTCGCAGCACGAACTTGCGAATGTTGACCGCCGAGAACGACCGGGAGATGCCCTCCAGAACCACGTGCAACCGATGCCCCTCCGGCAGCATCGCGTCGACGAATGGTTGGCTGATGTCGAGTCGACGCCCGCTTGATTTGAGCATCCGTTCGACGAGTTCTTGGACTTGGGCCTCAGTGAGGATCACGTTGGTTAACTCGTGACGGCCCTGCCGCGCAACAAAGACCCGGCTTGGGTCTTTGATCCACACTTCTTCGACCTCGGGGTCATCGAGCAGGGCCTGTAGCGGACCAAACCCGGCGACCCTGGCCACCAACTCGCTGACGGCGGCTCGCGGGTCCTCCAACGGCCTGACCATGCCGGTCAGGCTGCGCTCATCATGGGCGCGGACGATGGACTCTGCGATTCGTCGTACGTGGGCCAGATCCGCTTGCGGGTCGACCCCGTCGCGGCGCACCACAGCGCGGACCTGCGCATCCAGGTCCTCGATGACAGCCGTGTTGGCAGGCACCCGCGTCACTCCTTCGGTCCCCCGACCCGCCGAAAGCCTCCCCTGAGTGGAGTCCCTAAGGAAAGCCCCTAACCGAAATCTGTGGATAGCGGGACCAAAGTGACGGCTGTGAAACGGTCGACGCGCGGGGCTCGTACCCAGGCGGACCAAAGGTCGTGCGCGAGGAGATATCCACGCTCAGCGCACAGACTTTGCGCGGCGTTTGGTCCACCTGGGTACGACGACTACCGCGCCAACTCCCGCTGAGCGCGCAGTACTGCCTCCACCAAGACCCGGATCCCGACTTCGATGCAGCGCTCATCGATGTCAAAGAGGCTGGTGTGCAGGGGAGCCGGGGGCTCGGTGGCATCCGGTGACGTGACGCCGAGGCGCACATAGGTGCCGGGAACGTGTTCGAGATAGAACGAGAAGTCTTCCCCACCCAGGCTGGGTTCGGCTTCGATCACCGCTCCGGCAGCCAACACTGCGCCCCCGGCGCGGGCGGCAATGTCGGTGATCGCCGCGTCATTGATCACCGGCGGTGCACCTCGACGGTGATCGAGTTTGGCGGTGAGCCGGTCGTCGTCCACCAGAGTCGCGAGCGCGCGACCAAGTACGTCGGGAGCCTGGTCCCAAATCTCCCGATGCAAAGTGCGGAAGGTGCCGATCATCCGCGCCTCGGTCGGAATCACATTGGCGGCATGCCCGCCCTCCATCACCCCGAAGACCAGCCGTGAGTGGCCCTCCTCCGACGGCAGTTCGTCCAACACCCGCGACGGCATTTCCTGCAACACCCGACCGGCGATCTCCAGCAAGTTGACGGTCAGATGCGGTCGCGCAGTGTGCCCGCCAGGACCACTCAAGGTGACCTCGACCAAGTCCACCGCTGAGGTGATCGCGCCGGTCCGAACGCCGATCTGCCCGACCGTCAACGACGGATCACAGTGCAGCGCCATGATCGCGGCTACGCCATCGAGACCTCCGCCCTCGATGATCTGTTTGGCTCCCCCGGGAGCCTTCTCTTCCGAGGATTGGAAGATCAGCCGCACCGGTCCGACTCGGGGCAGATTCGGATCGGCCTCCCCTGCCCGGCGCAGCGCATCCAAGGCGATTCCAGCGCCCATCACGATCGTCGTGTGCGCGTCGTGGCCACACGCGTGACTCACTCCCGGCACGGTCGAGGCGTAGTGCGCGTCCTTATGGTCCGGCAGCGGCAAGGCGTCGATATCGGCCCGCAACGCGATCAGTGGACCCTCGGCATTGGCTGGTACGTCGCAGATCAGGCCCACCTTCGAGGCCATGATCCGCAGCGGAAGCCGGGCCACATCGAGTCGACTGGCGATCGCTCGCGTGGTCTGAAACTCCTGCTGGCTGAGTTCGGGATGCATGTGCATCGAGCGCCGAAACGCAACCGCCTCCTCCCCGTGCTGCTTGAGCAGGTCGTCAAGGAAGGCGTCGAGTGCTGATCTGCTCTGGGGTGAGGGTGGGGCTGGGTCCGTGGTTTCGACAAGCTCAACCGACGGATGGGGCTCAACCAAACAAGCGGGCTCAACCGACGGTTGCGGGGCTGGGTCCGTGGTTTCGACAAGCTCAACCGACGGATGGGGCTCAACCAAACAAGCGGGCTCAACCGACGGTTGCGGGGCTAGGTCCGTGGTTTCGACAAGCTCAACCGACGGATGGGGCTCAACCGACGGGTTCGGCTCAACCAAACAAGCGGGCTCAACC
>WBZP01004051.1_pt1 | contig 15513 bp, 12 predicted proteins | sample 5204301 | NCBI WGS metagenome assembly WBZP01 (sample SAMN12412401, study PRJNA552823) | activated sludge metagenome | isolation source: activated sludge from nitrification reactor of wastewater treatment plant... | place: USA: Pennsylvania | collected 2017
GGCGAATGGGCACAGGTTTGCGGGCGATTTTTGCAACGATGGCGTTTGGGTTGGCGACGCTCTGGGCCGGGGCTGCCGGCGCGGTGTCGCCCGACGATCCGCTCAAGTCGGTGAACTGGACCGATCTCAAGCAACGCTTCTTCGGCGATGCGAAACTGGTTTTCGACGATCGGGTCAAGGTCACCGCGCCGACGCGTGCCGAGGATTCGATGAATGTGCCGGTCGGCGTCGATGCCGAGGCGCTTGGCGAGGTCGAGGAGGTGGTGGTGATCGCCGATCTCAACCCGATTATCAAGGTGCTGCAGTTTCGGCCGCTGGCGGCGCGCGCCTCGCTGTCGTTCCGCGTCAAGCTACAGCAGGCCACGCCGGTACGCGCGATCGCCCGCACGCGGGACGGCGTCTGGCATGCCGGCGGCGTGTGGGTCGATGCAACCGGCGGCGGCTGCACCGCGCCCAGCGTCGGGCGAACGAGCGGCAACTGGGCCGACACGTTGGGTCAGGTCAAGGCGAGGATGTGGAGCCCGGCCGAGGCCGGGCGGCTGCGCCTGAGCGTGATGCATCCGATGGACACCGGGCTGGCGCCCGGCATACCGGCGTTCTACATCGAGAAGCTCTCGCTCTCCGACGCGTCCGGGGTGCGCTTGATGGATCTCGAGACGTTCGAGCCGGTCAGTGAGAACCCGGTGTTCACTTTCGACTTTGCCGCCGGACGTGCGCCGAAGCTGCCGCTGCTGCTTTCCGGCGTCGATAACAACGGCAACCGCATCCAGGCGAAGGTGGCGCAATGAGCGCCTGGCGCGCGCTGCGCTGGGCGCTGCTGTTGCTGGCGACATCGACCTTCCCGATCGAGGCAGGTCTCGACTATCTGTTGAAGCCGCGCAAGATCGCGCCCGACACCTATGTGTTCGTCGGCCTGACCGAAGACTTCAGCCGGAGCAATGGCGGCAATATCGTCAATACCGGCTTCATCGTGACGACCGATGGCGTGCTGGTCATCGACACCGGCTCCTCGCGCCTGTACGGCGAGCAGATGCGCCGGGCGATCGCCGCGGTCACCGACCAGCCGGTGCGCCGGGTGCTGATAACCCATCATCATCCCGACCATTTCCTCGGCAACCAGGGCTTTAGCGACGTGCCGATCGCCGCGCTGCCGGGGTCGATCGGCGGCATGAAGGAGGAGGGCGGGGGGTTCGCCGACAACCTGTACCGGATGGCCGGCGACTGGATGCGCGATACCGAGCCGCTGGCGGCCGCACAGGAAGCGCGGCCCGGCCGCTCGACCATCGGCGGCCATGACATCGAACTGATCGCGCTGAAGGGCCACACCCAGGCCGACCTGGCGCTGCTCGATCACACCACCGGCGTGCTGTTCGCCGGCGATCTGGTGTTCTGGCAGCGCGCGGCCACCACGCCCCATGCCGCCATCGCCGACTGGCTGGCGGCGCTCGACCGCTTGCAGGCGCTCAAATGGAAGACCATCGTGCCCGGGCACGGCGAGCCGCACAACGATGCTCGCGGCATCGCGCAGACCCGCGCTTATCTGAAATGGCTCGACGCGACGCTGCGCCAGGCCGCCGCCGACGGGCTCGACATGCCGGATCTGTTGCGCCTCCGGTTGCCTGCGGAGTTTGCCGGCATCGCGCTGGCGCGCGAGGAGTTCGAGCGGTCGATTGCGCATCTGTATCGCGGCTTCGAGCAGAACGTGCTGTCCGGCGCGGCGAAATAGCAGGCGAATCAGCAGGCGAATCCAGAGCATTGGCCTGGAAGCCGCACCAGTTGGTCTTCTGCGGCATGGCACCCCCGGGAGGGCCTGTTCATGCGGCTTCTGGCGGTGCAGGCTTGGGGAGCCACGTCCGGCGCGGCTCACGCCAGGGGGTGCCGTCGGGCATGTTGCGTGCCGTTCTTGCCGGCACCGGCGTGGCACAAGCTACACGCCGCGCGTCATGACGATTGTGGCGCGATCAGATCAATCCCCGATCGATCTGCCCGCACTGTGGCGGAATGAAACAGTTTTGAACAGATCAAGTCAGCGACTCTTCCCGGGTAGCCCGTTTGGGTCGAAATCGCTGTGTCAAAAGCGTGGCACAGGTCTTGCGGCCCGGCGCTGTGCGCGATGACCTGCGGGTCGCCCGCCCTGTTTGACGAAACCATACTAGAGCTCGTTGGAGCCAAAGGAGGCTTGCAAGTGAAAAAATCCATCATCGCCGCATTGCTCGGCGCTTCGTTCGCAATCAGCGGGCAGGTCCATGCGGGCGTCACGACCGCAGATATCGAGAACGACGCCAAGACGACCGGTGACGTGCTGTCCTGGGGCCTCGGCACGGAAGGGCAGCGCTACAGCCCGCTGTCGAAGATCAACACGCAAAACATCAAGGGTCTGGTGCCGGCCTGGTCGTTCTCCTTCGGCGGCGAAAAGCAGCGCGGCCAGGAGTCGCAGCCGGTGGTGGTGGGCGGCAAGATGTTCGTCACCGGTTCGTACTCGCGCCTGTTCGCGCTCGACGCCAAGACCGGCACCAAGCTCTGGCAATACGAGCATCGCCTGCCCGACGGCATCATGCCCTGCTGCGACGTGGTCAACCGCGGCGCCGCCGTGTTCGACAACCTGGTGATCTTCACCACCCTGGACGCACAGATGGTGGCGCTGGACCAGAACACCGGCAAGGTGGTGTGGAAGGAAAAGCTCGATGATTACGCTGCCGGCTACTCCAACACCGCCGCGCCGATCATCGCCAAGGGCCTGCTGCTGACCGGCGTGTCCGGCGGCGAGTTCGGCGTCGTCGGCCGTGTCGATGCGCGCGATCCGAAGACCGGCAAGCTGGTGTGGACACGCCCGATGGTCGAAGGCCACATGGGCTACAAGTTCGATGCCGCCGGCAACAAGATCGAGAACGGCATCAGCGGCACCACCAACAAGACCTGGCCGGGCGACCTGTGGAAGACTGGCGGCGCGGCCACCTGGATGGGCGGCAGCTACGATTCGAAGACCGGCCTGGCTTACTTCGGCACCGGCAACCCGGCACCATGGAACAGCCATCTGCGTCCCGGCGACAACCTGTATTCGTGCGCGACGGTGGCGATCGATGTGGCCACCGGCCAGATCAAGTGGCACTTCCAGGGCACGCCGAACGACGGCTGGGACTACGACGGCGTGAACGAGTTCGTGACTTTCGACGCCGGCGGCAAGCGGTTCGGCGGCAAGGCCGACCGCAACGGCTTCTTCTACGTGCTCGACGCAAACACCGGCAAGTTCGAGAAGGGCTTCCCCTTCGTCAAGAAGATCACCTGGGCCAAGGGTCTCGATGCCGAGGGCAAGCCGATTTTCGACCCCGCCAACCGTCCCGGCGATCCGTCCAAGGGCGCCGACGGCAAGAAGGGCGAGTCGATATTCGCCGTACCGTCGTTCCTCGGCGGCAAGAACCAGATGCCGATGGCCTACAGCCCGGATACCGGCTATTTCTACGTGCCGGCCAACGAGTGGGGCATGGAAATCTGGAACGAGCCGGTCAGCTACAAGAAGGGCGCGGCCTACCTGGGTGCCGGTTTCACCATCAAGACGATCGACGACAAGTACATCGGCGCGTTGCGCGCGTTCGACCCGAAGACCGGCAAGATGGAATGGGAAGTCACCAACAACGCGCCGCTGTGGGGCGGTGTGCTGACGACCAAGGGCGGCCTGGTGTTCTGGGGCACGCCCGAGGGGTTCCTCAAGGCGGCCGATGCCAAGACCGGCAAGGAAGTCTGGTCGTTCAACGTCGGAACCGGCATCGTTGCGCCGCCGATCACCTGGGATCAGGATGGCGAGCAGTACATCGGTGTGGCGGCTGGCTGGGGCGGCGCGGTGCCGCTGTGGGGCGGGGATGTGGCCAAGAAGGTCAACTTCCTCAACCAGGGCGGCTCGATGTGGGTATTCAAGCTGCACAAGGGCTGAGCCGGGTTCGGACTCCTCCTGCTGCGCTCGGTTTGTTTCGAGCGACAACAACCGGCGCCTGGTGCGCCGGTTTTTTTGTGTGGCCGCGTGTGCAGCCGGTAGGCGGCTCCGCCCTTACGCGGCGAGGGCCACCGGGCCTCAGGTGCCGCCTTACAGGCTCTTCATCTTGCGGTAGATGGTGTTGCGGCTGATGCCAAGCTGACGAGAGGCCGCCGAGACGTTGCCGCGGTGTTTCTCCAGCGCTTCGCGGATCGCCTGCAGTTCCAGGTCGTCGAGCCGGTCGCTGAAACTGGCGCGAAATTCGCCGACCGCCGTTGCCGCGGCCGGCTGCGGCCGGGGTTCGCTGCGCGGCGGCGGTTCGCTCAGTTCGTCGAGGAAGTCGTCCGGCAAGTGCTCGCGGCGGATGACGCCGTCCTCGTCGGCCATCACCAGCGCAGTGCGCAGCAGGCAGGTGAGTTGGCGCAGGTTGCCCGGCCACGGGTGGCGCAGGAACAGCCGCATGACTTCATCATCGACGCGGGGTGTGCTGCCCGCGGGCGCTTCCTTGTGCAGAATGCGCTCGACGACAGTGCGGATGTCGCTGCGGGTGCGCAGCGGCGGCAGATTCACGGTCAGGCCGTTGAGGCGGTAGTAGAGATCCTCGCGGAATTCGCCACGCGAGACCATGTCGCGCAACTTGCGATTGGTGGCGCAGACAATCGCGATATCCACCGGGTAGGACTTGATGCTGCCCAGCGGCGTGACCTTGCGTTCCTGCAGCACGCGCAGCAGCCGCGCCTGCAGGTTGAACGGCATGTCGCCGATCTCGTCCAGAAACAGCGTGCCGCCGTCGGCCTGCAGGATCTTGCCGGCGTTGCCCTTGCGCTTGGCGCCGGTGAACGCACCTTCCTCGTAGCCGAACAGCTCCGATTCGATCAGGGTGTCCGGAATCGAGGCGCAATTGACCGCAACGAAGGGCGAGCCGGCGCGCGGACTGTCTTCATGGATGGCGTTGGCGATCAGTTCCTTGCCGGTGCCGGTCTCGCCCTGGATCAGGATGGTGATGTCGCGGCCGAGCACGCGGCGCACCTTGTTGCAGACTGCCTCGATCTGCGCATCGCCGGTCATCAGGCCGGCCAGCGCGCCGACGCCGGGCAACGGACGTTGATCGCCGGCATCGCGCTGCGGCGTGCCCGTGCGGTCGAAGGTGAAGATGCGCATCGGCCGCCGCGCGCGCGAGCCGATCCGCACGCGGCCCAGCACCGGCGTGCCCGAGGCCAGCGACAGGCGCAGCGGAACATCGCCCTGCGCCATCGCCTGATCCAGTACGTTCTGGATGCGGTTGCCGAACAGCGTGGAGAACGTGTGCGCGCGAAGATCGGCCAGGCTGCGTCCGAGCATCGAGCAGGCGCTGCGGTTGGCCGAGATGAATTGGCCGTCGGGCGAAAAACAGACAATGCCTTCGCACAGCGTGCCGAGGAATTCCGGCCGGCCGTGCATATGGATCGCGATGCCTTCGGGGAAGGCATCCGAGAACAGGTGGTTCTCGATCATCTGCGCCGACATCTTGACCAGCGCGATGGTATGGCTGTTGTAGCCGCGGTGATCCCCGGTCACGTCGAGCACGCCGACCATGCGCCCGCGCGGGTCGCTGATCGGGACCGCCGAGCAGGTGAGGAAGCGGTTGGCCTTGAGGAAGTGTTCGGCGCCATTGACGCAGATCGGCGAGCGTTCGATCAGCGCGGTGCCGATGGCATTGGTGCCGCGACTGTCTTCGGACCAGGTGACACCCGGCTGCAGGGCGACGCGCTGCGCGCGCTCCAGGAAATCGGTGTCGCCCAGCGAATGCAGAATCAGTCCCTGCTCGTCGGTCAGCACCACCATGCTGTGGGTGCCGGCCAACTGCTGATAGAGCGTTTCGAGCACCGGCAGCGCGTGGGAGACGAGGTTGTGGTTCTTCTCCAGTTCCTCGCTCAGGAAGTCGCTGCGCAGCGGGCCGAAGTCCGGCTTGTCGGTGAGGTCAAGGCCGTAGGAGCGGCAGCGATCCCAGGATTTCTCGATGGTTTGCGGCTTCGCCAGCTGCGTCTCGCCGAGCGGCGTGTCCCTTGCATCGGTGGACGAGATGCCGGAACCGTGTCGTTGAGCCATGATCGCGTCCCCTCCGGAGCTTTGCCCCTTGATTTTCTCCGCATCTGTTGGCTGCGTGCAGAGTGTCCCGAAATGTATCATTCGGGAACAGCAAAGTGAAGCGATCCGCGCAGCGGGTCGACCAAAGCCGCGACCAACCTGCCACAATGCTGGCGGCAGGATGCTTTTTTGCGCAGCGCGGGAGCAGCCCGCCCTCGTTTTGCGGTGCAAGCGAAGGTGGCGCAATGGCACAGTCTCTGCTAAAGATGGTCGAATGATTTTGTTGGCCGCTGCGGGCGGTTTTGCCGGGCGGTGTCACTGGGTGGAAAGGAAGATCGGCCGTGAATCCAGATACCAGGTTTGCAACAAGACTGATGCTGAGTGCCGCATTAGCCCTGATTGCCGGAAATGCGGCATCGCATGGCGACGTGACCCCGCAGGCAGTGGACGTCTCGACGCTCAAGCCGCTCGGGGACGATATGCGGGATGTCAATCCGTATCGCAACGACAAGCCGGCGATCAAGGTCGGCGCTTCTGCGTACAACCAGAACTGCGCGCGATGCCACGGGCTCGAGGGAGTCTCCGGCGGCATCGCACCTGACTTGCGCAAGTTGGACCTCGATCCGGACACCGACGTTTATTACCGCAATGCGGTTCTCGCCGGCAGGGTGCGCAACGGCGCGGTCTACATGCCGCCGTTCGCCGGCATCCTGAGCCAGGAAGCGATCTGGGCGATCAAGGCTTATCTCGAAACGCGACGTGATCCGCTGGATAACTAGGCTCGCTTGCGTTGCCGCGGCGTTCCTGCTGGGCGCCTCGGGCGCAGCCGCAGCGGATGCCTACGACCTTGCACAGGTAAAGGCACGCGGGCAGATTCGCGTCGCCCTGTACAAGGACTTCGCACCTTTCTCGGATGATGAGAAGGGCGGTGCCGGGGTCGACGTCGATGTCGCGCGGCTGCTGGCGGAAAAGCTCGGCGTGAAACTGCAGGCGCTATGGTTCGACGCCGACGAGAACACCGACGACGACCTGCGCAACATGGTCTGGCGGGGCACCTTGTTCGGCTACGGCCCGGCCGATTTCATGATGCATGTTCCGGTGGACAAGGAGTACATGGGGAAGAACGACAAGGTGATCTTCTTCGCACCGTACTACCGCGAGCGTTTCGCGATCGCGCGCAATCTGGAGCGTGTCGACAAACTGGAGAATCTCGACGCGTTCCGCAGCCAAAGGATCGGTGTCGAGGTGGCCACGTACCCCGACACGGTTCTGCTCACGGCTGACGCCGGCGCCTACCGCGCCAACGTCGTGCATTACAAGACAGCGAGCGAGGCAATTCAGGGGCTCAAGAGCGGCGAGGTCTCCGCGGTTATGGCGATGCAGGGCGAACTCGAAGGCGGGTTGTCCGGTGCCAAGGGCTTTGCGATTTCCGACCCGCCACTGCCGGTCATCAACCGCCGTCAGTGGCCGCTGGGTCTGGCGGTCAAGGCCGGTCATGAAGATTTGGCGCGCGCCCTGCAGCAGGCGATGAACGAACTGGCCAGCGACGGCAGCCTCGCCAAGGCTTTCGCGCGACACGGCGTCACCTACCGCGCGCCTTGAGGTTTGTGCCGGGCGCTGTTACAGCCGTTGCTCCTTGCTGCAACACTTCGTTCTCGTTTTCGGTCCGCCACCTGACTGCGGCACTCTGACGACCACCCCCGGCCGTCCGAAAGACCCCGGGAGCAATTCTTGCTCGGGACGTAGCCTGTGCTACCTTGAGCATAAAACCAGACTCTGATCACCGAGGGGACGCGTAATGCAAAAGTCGCTGCATATCGATCCGGTCAAATGCACCGGTTGCCGCCAGTGCGAGATGGCCTGTTCGTACGAAAACTACGGCACATTCAACATATCCAAGTCGCGCATTCGCATTTTCGATTTCGAACATACGGGCCGCAAGGTTCCTTACACCTGCACGCAGTGTGCGGAAGCCTGGTGCCTGCACGCCTGCCCCGTCGAAGCGATCAAGATCGACACCAATACCGGCGCCAAGGTCGTTATCGAGGATGTCTGCGTCGGCTGCAAGGTATGCACGATCGCCTGCCCGTTCGGCACGGTCAATTACATGGCCGATCTGGGCAAGGTGCAGAAATGCGATCTGTGCGGCGGCGAGCCGGCCTGTGCCGAGGCCTGCCCGACCGGGGCCATCACCTATATCGACGCTGACTGGACCGGGCTCGACAAGATGCGTCAGTGGGCCGAAAAGACCGGCAACCAGGCCAGCGCCTGAGTCGCTTGCGATCACCGAACCTGCAGGAGCAGAAACATGGCATGGACTCGTAAGTATCTGCGCATCAACCTGACCGCCGGTACGGTCAAGGTCGAGAACCTCAACATGCAGTGGGCCAACGACTACCTTGGGCAGCGTGGCCTGGCCACCAAGTACTTCGTCGAGGAAGTCGATCCGAAGATCGATCCGCTCTCGCCCGACAACAAGATGATCTTCACCACCGGTCCGCTGACCGGCACCATGGCTTCAACCGGCGGGCGCTATTCCGTGGTCACCAAAGGACCGCTGACCGGCGCGATCGCCTGCTCGAACTCCGGCGGCTACTTCGGTGCCGAACTCAAGTTCGCCGGCTGGGACATGATCATCGTCGAGGGCAAATCGCCCAAACCCGTCTATCTGTCGATCCAGGATGACAAGGTCGAAATCAAGGACGCCGCCCACCTGTGGGGCAAGACCGTTTGGCAGACCGAGGAGATCATCAAGAAGTCGCATCAGGATCCGCTGGTGCGCGTCTCGTCGATCGGGCGCTCGGGCGAAAACGGTGTGCTTTACGCCTGCATCGTGAACGATCTGCACCGCGCCGCCGGACGGTCGGGCGTGGGTACGGTGATGGGCTCGAAGAACCTCAAGGCAATCGCGGTGCGTGGCACCAAGGGGGTCGGCAACATCCGCGATCCGAAGGAATTCATGAAGGTCACCTACGAGAAGAAGAAGGTGCTCGCCGACAACGCGGTGACCGGCCAAGGCCTGCCGACCTACGGCACCCAGGTGCTGATGAATGTGATCAACGAGATCGGCGCGTTGCCCACCCGCAATCACCGCGACGTGCAGTTCGAAAGCGCCTCGAAGATCTCCGCCGAGGCGATGCACGAGAAACGCCCCGACGGCAAGAGCCACCTGGTCACCAACCAGGCCTGTTTCGGCTGCACCATCGCCTGCGGTCGCATTTCCAAGCTCGACGAGAAGCATTTCACTGTCAAGAACAGCCCGCAATACTGGGGCGCGTCGGGCGGGCTCGAGTACGAAGCGGCCTGGGCGCTCGGCGCCGCCAATGGCGTCGGCGACCTCGACGCGTTGCAGTATGTGAACATGCTCTGCAACGAGGATGGCTTGGATCCGATTTCCTTTGGCGCCACGGTCGGTGCGGCGATGGAGTTGTATGAGCTCGGCCTGATCAAGCAGGAGGAAATCGGTTTCGACGCGCCGTTCGGCTCGACCGAAGCGCTGGTCAAGATGGCCGAAATGACCGCGCGCGGCGAAGGCTTCGGCAAGCTGCTCGGCCTCGGTTCAAAACGCCTGTGCGAGAAATACGGCCGCGGCGATCTGTCGATGTCGGTCAAGGGCCAGGAGTTCCCGGCTTACGACTCGCGCGGCATCCAGGGCATCGGCCTGGCGTATGCCACGTCCAACCGTGGCGCCTGCCATCTGCGCGGCTACACGGTCGCCTCGGAGGTCTTGGGCATTCCGGTCAAGACCGATCCGCTGGCCACCGAAGGCAAGCCGGAGTTGGTCAAGGCGTTCCAGGATGCGACGTCGGTTTTCGATTCCTCGGGCGTGTGTGTGTTCACCACCTTTGCCTGGACACTGGCCGACTTGCAGCCGCAACTGGCCGCAGCGCTGGAAGGCGACTGGTCGATGGACAAGCTCAACCTGATGGGCGAACGAATCTGGAACATGGAGCGCCAGTTCAACATTGCCGCAGGGTTCACCAGCAAGGACGACAACCTGCCGCCGCGCCTGACCACCGAACCGGCCAAGACCGGCCCCGCCAAGGGATTGGTGAATGGCCTGGCGACCATGCTGCCCGAGTACTACCGGATCCGCGGCTGGGACGCCGAAGGCCGTCCGACCGCGGAAACGACCCAGCGTCTCGGCCTCTGACGCAGCGGATGTGCGGCAAGCGAGGGCGCAATGGAGAAGGTTGCGTTGCGCCCTTGTCCTCGCTTTTGTCATGAATGCCCCGGCGTAGCGGATCGCCCGCCCGGCACGACGGATTCCGATCGCCCGCAGCCGGGCTTGCTCCGCGGCACAGGCGATAAGCGCACCGGCGCGGCAGGCGTCCGCCATCGAGTTCAATCGCAAGGACATCTCCATGAATCATCTCATTCTGGGTAACGGCCCGACCGGTGTCATCGCAGCGGAGACGCTGCGCAAGGCCGATCCGAACGCATCGATCGTGATGGTAGGCGACGAACCCGAGCCGCCCTATTCGCGCATGGCAATTCCCTATTTCCTGATGGGCAATATCGGGGAGGAGGGAACCCATCTGCGCAAGACCGCCGGACACTTCGAGTCTCTGCGCATCGTGAACATCGTGGCGCGCGTCACCCGGGTCGACACCGAAGCAAAGACCGCCACGCTCGACAACGGTCAGCAGCTTTCCTACGACAAGTTGCTGATCGCCACCGGATCCCATCCGCTCAAACTCCCGGTGCCCGGCATCGATTCACCCAATGTGCATACGTGCTGGTCGCTCCCGGATGCGCGCGAGATCGCAGCCAAGGCCACGCCGGGCGCCCGCGTGCTGCAGATCGGAGCCGGTTTCATCGGTTGCATCATCCTCGAGGCGCTGACCCAGTGCGGGGTCAAGCTCACGGTGGTCGAAATGGGCGACCGCATGGTGCCGCGCATGATGACTCCGGGTGCCGGCGGCATGATCAAACGCTGGGTCGAGTCCAAGGGCGTGACGGTCCATACCAACGCGCGGGTCGAGTCGATCACGCCGAAGGACGGCGCGCTGGTGGCCAGGCTGGCAGGCGGAGAAGAGGTGATCGCCGATCTGATCATCGCCTCTGCCGGCGTCAAACCGAACGTGGCTTTCCTGGCGGGTAGCGGTGTCGAGATCGAAAACGGCGTGTTGGTCGACGAGCGCATGCGGACCAATTTGCCGGACGTCTATGCTGCCGGCGATGTCGCCGAGGCAGTCGACTTCTCCACCGGCAAGCGGCTGGTCAATGCGATCCAGCCCAACGCTGCCGATCAGGCACGAATCGCCGCGCTCAACATGGCGGGCACGGGCGCGCATTCGCAGGGAACGTTGTCGGTCAACGTTCTCGACACGATGGGGATGATCTCGTCGTCGTTCGGGCAGTGGTGGGGCGATCCTGCCGGCCAGAGCGCCGAGATGATCGACGAGGCCAGGGGTCGATACCTGTCGCTGCAGTTCAAGGACGACATACTGATCGGCGCCACCTCGATCGGGCTCACCGACAATGTCGGCGTGCTGCGTGGGCTGATCCAGACGCGCACGCGGCTCGGCAAGTGGAAGGACGAACTGCTGGTCGATCCGACACGCATCATGGAGGCGTACCTGGCGACCGCGCAGGCCCATGCGCCGACCAAGCTTGCCAGCTGATCGACCGACAAGCGGGCCGGCGTGGTCGCACGACCGACCCGGCCGGCCGATAGCGGCGGTCCGCACGGCAGGGTCGCCCCGATCCATACGATGACAAGGGGAGTGCGATGAAATACGTGATCATAGGAGCCGGCGCGGCAGGCGTACGCGCGGCCGAAACGCTGCGCAGCGTCGACGCCGACGCCAGCATAACCCTGGTCAGCGGTGAGCCGGGGCCACCTTATGCACGGATGGCCATTCCCTACATTCTGAGCGGGCGCATCGACGAGCAGGGCGCCCACCAGCGCCGGGAGGCGAACCATTTCGACCTGCTGAAGATTCGCTACCTGAACAACAAGGCGCTGGCCGTGCATGCCGGGCCGACAGGCGGCACGGTCGATCTGGACGACGGTTCGCGGCTGGAGTACGACCGCCTGCTGGTTGCCACCGGCTCCTCGCCCTCGCTGCCGCCGGTCGCCGGTACCGACACCCCCGGGGTGGTCGCCTGCTGGACCCTCGAAGATGCGCGCGTCATCGCCGGCAAGCTCAAGCCGGGCGCGCGGGTGGTGATGGTGGGTGCCGGCTTCGTTGCCGGCGTCTGCATGAAGTCGCTGGTCGAAAGCGGGGTCAAGCTGTCGATCATCGCCGGCCGCGCCGGGCAGATCCTGCGTTCGATGATGACGCCGGTCGGCAGCAGCATGTTGCAGCGCTGGCTGGAGAGCAAGGGCGTCAACGTCATCACCAAGGGACGCACCGAACGCATCGAGCCCGGCCCGCGGCTGGTGATGGACAACCAGACGCTCGATGCCGACCTGATCATCCTCGCCACCGGCGTGCATCCGAACCTGTCGTTCCTCGACGGCGTCGGTGCCGAGGTCAATGAGGGCATCGTCATCGACGATCGCATGCGCACCAGCGTGCCCTGCATCTACGCCGCCGGCGACGTGGCGCAAGGCCGCGATTTTTCCACCGGCGAGTGGGTGGTGCACGCGCTGCAGCCCACTGCCACCGAACACGGCCGTGTGGCCGCGCTCAACATGGCGGGCCGCGACGTGCCTTACCGCGGCAGCCTCAGCATGAACGTGCTCGATACGGTTGGACTGAACTCCTACACCCTGGGGTTGTGGAAGGGCGTCGAGGGCGGCGAAGTCGCCGAACTGGTCGATGAAGCGCACTACCACTACACGCGCCTGTGCTTCCATGGCGACGCATTGATCGGCGCGATCATCATCGGCGCGCCGAACTCCGTCGGTGCGATACGCGGGCTGATCCAGACGCGGCGCAGCCTGGGCCACTGGAAGGATGAATTGCTGAAGAATCCGCACCGCGTGGTCGACGCCTTTGTCGATCTGAACGAGTAGCGCGAACCCGACCCCGCTTGCGGAACTCGGAAGCCTCCGTGCGCCTCGAACGGAGGCCGGCCCCTTTCGTGATAGAACCTGCGCATGAACATCACCGTCAAGCTCTACGCCACGCTCGGCGACTACCTTCCCCCGGACGCCCGGCGCAGCAACCGGCTGGTCATGCAGGTCGGCGACGACACGACGGTCACCGACGTCATCGCGCCACTGAACATGCCGGAGAAGTTGGTTCACCTGGTGCTCCTCAATGGGCGCTACGTACCGCCTGCGGTGCGCACGACGCACAAGCTGGCCGACGGTGACGTGCTCGCCATCTGGCCACCGATTGCCGGTGGTTGAATGGCGATCGACGAGTCGCGCGATCCATCCAACGTGGGGGCGGTGCAGTCGACCGCCCCCTGCGATTTTTCATGGGACATGTCGATCTCCCGCGCGGAGTTCGAGCGCAGCCTTCCCGAGGCGGTGAACAACGTCGCTTACCGCATCGACGGGCAGCGGTTCACCCACCGGGCCGACGACCGATTCTGGCAGATCACGCTCGAGCCGCTGCCCGACCGGGTGATTGCGCTACTGCGGCTGCCGCGGCATCGGGTGGGCTTTCGCCTGGAAGGTTTCGACGATGCGGCGCGCGCGGCGTGGATCGAGCGCTTTCGGCGGTACTTTCAGCGCGGCGGCGGGTGACCTGTTAGAATCCGCGCCGTGGCGGGTCTCCCCGCATTGCAGCGTGGTGAACCTGGTCAGGTCCGGAAGGAAGCAGCCACAGCCGCTTACTGCAAGTGCCGGGGGTCAGGCTCGCCACCCCGAACCCCACAAAGCCCGCGGATGCTTCCGCGGGCTTTTTTATCGGCTGGCCTGAGAGCCGCATCCACAGGCGTTCTCCGGCATGGCAAGGCTGGGAGCCGCATGAAATGGCGCTGTGCGGCCATGCCATGCGGGGATCGCCATTCCATGCGGGTTCCCGGCCACCCGCCGGATACCGGTCCGAACGCTGCGCCGCGTGGTCGCGCGACGGCGCAGCCGGCTCAGAAAACGATGGTCAGTTGGAGGCCGGCGACGCCGCCGCCGGCCGGACCGCCGCCGACCCACGCGCCGAGGCTGAAATCGCCCGCCTGCATGCTGGCGGCGCGCGAGGCCGTGGTCACCGCCGCCTTGACCGGATCGATATAGGGGGCGATAACCTGCTTGGACTTGGAGACATTTCTCACGTCCAGTTTGTCGATATTGCCCAGCGCGCCGCGCAGCGCCGCCTCGCCCTTTTTGAACACCGATTCGATGTCGCCGAGGTTGGGTGCGAGCTTGCCGAAAGCCATCATCAGGCGCCAGTCTTTCTCGCCCAGCGCCAGCGTGAAGGCCAGGCCGGGCGCCTGGGTTTTGAACTCGAAATCGCCGCCCCAGCTGCGCGTCACCGAGTGCTGCAGCTTGCCCGCATTCATCTGCACCGTGGCGCCCGAGACCGAGACCGTCACGCCGCCGCCCTCGCACCGGTAGTCGATCGAGGTCGGGATCGATGCGAACAGCCGCTTCAGGCGCGAGACGATCTCCGCCTCGCCCGGCCCCTTGCCGGCCGCGCCGGGGCTCTGGATGCCGTTGGTCTTGGCCCACTCGGCCACCATCGCGGCGAGATCGCCGTCGTTCAATGCGACGATCTGCGGCCCGAGCGCGGTACGGACTTTGGCGACGATCGTCGGCGCGTCCAGCGCGCGCAGCGAAGCGGTGTTCGATTGCAACCAGTTGCGGACCTTCTCGGCCGGCTTGGCGATGTAGTCCGGCGACAGGGACAGATTGATTTTGCGCGGGTCGGTCATGGCCACTCTCCGTTCCCTGAAACGCCAGGGTGTTGCCGGGGAGTATTGCGAGCCGCGGCATCCCGGTCAATCCAACGGACGGCCTACACCTGTCGGCCGCGCAATCGACGGCAACCGCACGCCGGCTTCGTCGATCCAATCGACGCTGCAGCGGGCCTTTGCGCGCTGCCACCATCGCGGGTTGTCGAGCCTGTAGAATCCCCGCTTCACCGCACCAACGCGAATTTCCATGGCCAGAATCTCCATCTACGACTCGACGCTGCGCGACGGCGCGCAAGCGCAGGGCATCTCCTATTCGGTCGAGGACAAGCTCAAGATCGTCGAGCGGCTCGACGCGCTCGGCGTCGCCTACATCGAAGCCGGCAACCCGGGTTCCAACCCGAAGGATCTCGAGTTTTTCGCCCGTGCCGCGACGCTCAGGCTGGCCAATGCGCGCATCATCGCCTTCGGCGCCACGCGCAAGGTCGGCATCGACGCGGGCGAGGACGCCAACCTGCGTTCGCTGCTCAAGGCCGGCACCTCGGCCATCGCCATTTTCGGCAAGAGCTGGGACTACCAGGTGCTGGAGATTCTGCGCACCACGCTGGATGAAAATGTGGCGATGATCGGCGATACCATCCGCTACCTCAAGCAGCACGGCAAGGAAGTGGTGTTCGACGCCGAGCATTTTTTCGACGGCTACAAGGCCAACGCCGAGTACGCCCTGC
>WBZP01004052.1_pt1 | contig 15512 bp, 13 predicted proteins | sample 5204301 | NCBI WGS metagenome assembly WBZP01 (sample SAMN12412401, study PRJNA552823) | activated sludge metagenome | isolation source: activated sludge from nitrification reactor of wastewater treatment plant... | place: USA: Pennsylvania | collected 2017
GGACATGATGGCCGGCGCCTCCTGGGCCTTCTTCCGCAACTACGTCCTCAAGCGGGGCGCCCTCCTCGGGAGCGCGGGGCTCATCGTGTCCGTCCTCAACACGCACTACACCTTCGCGAAGCTCGCGAAGCTGCGCGAGCTGGGACGGCCGGCCCCGCCCTGCCGATGAGCGGGGCCGTGCTCCACGTCGACACGGCCGCCGGCTGGCGGGGCGGGCAGAACCAGGTCCTGTTGACCGCCGCGGGCATGTCTGCGCGCGGCGTGCCGGCGGAGGTCGCCTGCCGCCGCGGGGGGCCCCTCGAGGGCCGCGCGGCCGGGGCCGGCCTTCGCGTCCACTCGATCCCGTTCCGCGGCGACCTGTGGCCGCCCGCGATCCTCGCGCTCGCCCGCCTCCTCCGTCGCTCGCCGCCCGGCCCGCTCGTGCTGCACGATCCCCACGCCGTCTCGGCCGCCCTCGTCGCCACGCGGCTCGCCGGCCGGCGGCCGCTCGTCGCGGTCCGCCGCGTCGACTTCCCGCTCGCCTCTCCGCTGTCGCGCCGGAAGTACGCGGCGTGCGACCGGGTCGTCGTCGTCTCCCGCGCGATCGGCCGCGTGGTGGAGGCGGGCGGCGTGCCCCCGGAGAAGCTGCGCCTCGTCTACGAGGGCGTCGTCGACCGGCCGCCCGTGCCGGGCGGCGAGGGCGCGCTCGCCGAGCTCGGCGTACCGCGGGGGGCGCCGGTCGTCGGCAACGTCGCGGCCCTCACCGACCACAAGGACCACACGACTCTCGTCGAGGCGATGGCCCTCGCCCGGCCGCGCGTGCCCGAGGCACGGCTCGTCATCTGCGGAGAAGGGCCGCTGCGCGGCCCGATCGAGGCCCGCGTCCGCGAGCGGGGGCTCGCCGACCGCGTCGTGTTCGCGGGGTTCCGTCCCGACCTCGACCGCCTGATGCCGGCTTTCTCCGTCTTCTGCCTCTCGTCGCACCTCGAGGGCCTCGGCACGAGCCTCCTCGACGCGATGGCCTTCGGCCGGCCGGTCGTCGCCACCGCCGCGGGCGGCATCCCGGAGGCGGTGGAGGACGGCGTCAACGGCCGCCTCGCCGCCCCGCGCGACGCGCGCGGCCTCGCGGACGCGCTCGTCGAGGTGCTGACGGACGACGCCCGACGCCTCGCCCTCGGAGCGGCCGGGCGGCGGAGGTTCCTCGAGCGGTTCACGGCCGAGCGCATGGTCGAGGCGACCGTCGCCGTCCTCGCCGAGGCCGCCGCGTGAAGGTCCGGGCGATCCTCAACCCGCGCGCCGGGGTCGCCGCGCCCGGTGCGCGCGAGGCGGTGGAGCGCGGCCGGCCGTCGTGGCGGGACTACCGCACGGCTCTCACCGAGGCCCCCGGCCACGCGGTCGAGCTCGCGCGCGCGGCCGCGGCGGAGGGGGCCGACGTCGTGCTCGCGGTCGGGGGCGACGGCACGGTGAACGAGGTCGCGCGCGGCCTCGTCGGGACGCCGAGCGCGCTTGCCATCGTCCCGGCCGGCTCGGGCAACGGCCTCGCGCGGGCGCTGCGCGTGCCGCTGCGCCCCGCCGCGGCGCTCGCCGCCCTCGACGGCGGCGGGATCCGGCCGATCGACGTCGGCCGGGTGAACGGCCGTCTGTTCCTGAACGTCGCGGGGACCGGGTTCGACGCGGTCGTGGGGCACGCGTTCCACGAGCGGGGCCGCCGCGGCGCCCGGCGGGGACTCCTGGGCTACGTGTACCTGAGCCTGCGGGAGCTGGCCGCGTTCCGGCCGGTCGACCTGGCGATCGAGTGCGGCACGGAGCGGCTGGAGACGCGGCCTTTCGTCGTCACCTTCGCGAACGGCCCGCAGTACGGCTCAGGGGCGGTCGTCAATCCCGGCGGCCGGCTCGACGACGGGCGGCTCGAGGTCGTGGTCTTCGAGCACGGCCCGGCGACGCGGCTCTTCCTCGCCGCGGCCCGGATGTTCACGGGCGGGATCGAGCGGACGCGCGGCTACCGACGGCTCTCCGCGACGGCCTCGACGATCACGGCCGAAGGGCCGGTGGCCCTCCACGTCGACGGCGACCCGGCGACGCCAGCCGCGCGCCTCGACGTCGACCTCCTGCCGATGGCCCTCCGGGTCGTCGTCCCGGCGGGCGTCGCGGAAGATCCCGCCGGACCCTTCGCGGCTGGGGTCAGATCTTGAATCTTGAAGAACTCAAGATTCAAGATCTGACCCCAGCCGTCAGACCGCCGCCTCCGCCGCCGCGAGGAGCGGGCGGATCTCCTCGCGCAGCGCGTCGGGCGCGGGGAGAAGCGGCGCGCGCACCGCGCCGCCGCGACGGCCGACGAGGTCCATCGCGAGCTTGAGGGCGGCGACGCCGTGGCCGGCGGTGACGAACGAGGCGAGGGGCGCCAGGGCCTCCTGGAGGCGCCGCGCGCGCGCGTGGTCGCCCGCCTCGAACGCACGGAGAAGAGCGATCGTCGGGCGCGGCGCGCAGTTCGCCACCGCGAGAACCCCGGCCACGGCCCCGGCGCACAGCGCGGGGTAGAGGACGGGCGCGTTGCCGCAGGCGACGCGGAACGACGGCGGCACCGACGCGACGATCCGCGACAGGAGGCCCACGTCGCCGCTCGACTCCTTCATCCCCGCGACGTTGGGATGCGCGGCGAGCGCAGGCGCGAGGCCGGGCGGCCACGGCAGGCCGGTGAAGGCCGGCACGGAGTAGGCGTAGACGGGGATCGGCGAGGCGTCGGCCACCGCCTCGAAGTGGCGGCGCAGGGCCTCGGCGGTCATACGGGACTTGTAGTAGTGAGGGGTGAGGACGAGCACGGCGTCCGCCCCCGCGCCGGCGACGCGCCGGCCGAGGGCGATCGTCGCGCGCGTCGACTCCATCCCGGTGCCGACCAGGAGGAAGCGACCCGGCAGGCGGCGGCGGGCCGCGCGCACGAGGGCGAGCTTCTCGTCCTCCTCGAGGCTCGCGGCTTCCCCGTTCGATCCGAGGACGAGGAAGCCGGCGAGGTCGAAGGCGGACAGCGACTCGAGGTTCGCCTCGAAGGCGGCGAGGTCGAGCGCGCCGTCCGGGAGGAACGGCGTGACGAGCGGCGGGACGATCCCGCGCAGGCTCACGCGCCGGCTAGGCGGCCGGCGTCTTCTTCGCGAGCGCCTGCGCGACGCGGCCGAGCAGCTTCGAGTCCGGGCTCGAGAAGGCCTCCCGGAAGTCGCTCCAGACCTCCAGGATGGCCCACAGCCCGGCCTCGGTCCGCACCGGCGCGACCATCACGCTTCCCTGCGCGAGCCCGATGGTCGCCCATGCCGCGTTCGACGTCACGTCGGCGAAGACGGTCGGCTGCTGCCCCTGCGCGGCCTCGGCGAGCGGGCCCTTGGTGGCCTCCACCCGCTCGGGCCCCTGCGGCCGCTCGAGCGCGGTGTGCACCGCGAGGTCCTCTCCGTCGGCCACGTACGCCGTGACCGAGGAGAAGCGCGCGAAGCGCTTCTTCATCGTCTCCACGGCCTGCCGCAGTGCCTCTTCGAAAGAAGGCGCCTTCTTGACCAGCTCCTCCAGCTCCTTGGCGACCTGCTCGCGGCGCTCCTGTGCCTTGCGGGCGAGGTCCGTCTTCCAGGGCTTGTCGTCCTGGGTCACCGTCATGTTCACTTCGATGCCACTCCTTCTTCGTAATCGGCCTTTCGGCCAAAACCCTATTTTCAGGCCAGTGAGCGTCCCCCGTCCACTCGGAGGACCTCCCCGGTCGTGTACGCGGCGCCGGCCAGCAGGAAAAGGACGGCCTCGACGGCCTCCCGGTGGGTTCCGAAACGCCCGGCCGGGACGCGGCGGCGCGCCTCCTCCGGGCCACCCGGGGGGTCGAGGATCCCGGGCGCCACGGCGTTCACCCGGATCTCGGGCCCCAGCGCGCGCGCGAGGACCCCGGTCGCCATCACCAGGGCCGCCTTGGAGGCGCAGTAGGCGAGGTGCTGCGGCCAGGGTCGCAGCCCGCCCAGGCTCGCCACGTTCACGATCGCCCCGCCTCCCCTCGCCCTCATCGGCCCGGCCACCGCCTTCGCCGCCATCACCGCCGCCTTGACGTTCACGTCGAACGCTTCGTCGAGGATCTCCTCGGTCAGATCTTCGAGCGGGGCGCGCCGGAAGACGCCCACGTTGTTGACCAGAAAGTCGCACCCGCCGAGTGCCCGCACGGCCTCGTCGACGAACGCGGCCACCGCGCCCGGCACCCGCGCGTCGGCCTCGGCCGTGAAGACACGCCGCCCGAGCCTCCTCACCGCCTCGGCCTCCTCGAGCGCCCCGCGGCGGCTTTCCCGGTAGGAGAAGGCGACGTCCGCCCCTGCCGCGGCCAGCGCCTGCACGATCGCCCGGCCGAGCCCCCGGCCCCCGCCCGTCACCACGGCGACGCGACCGTCGAGCCGGGGCTCAGGCATGGCGCGCGGGGCGCAGGATCATATCACTCCGCGGCGGAACTGGCCTCGCCCAGGAAGCGCGCGCCGACCCGGCTCCAGCCGGCCGTCTCGGCGTGCTCCACGCGGCACACGACCGCGCGGGCCCGGTAGGTTTCGCGGTTCCCGAAGTGGCGGCGCAGCGACGCCGGCAGCTCGATCGCGAGCTGGAGGCGGCTGCCGACCGGGATCAGGCGGTGGGTCTCGAAAGCGATCCCGCCCCCGCTGACGTTGAGGGTCCGCGTGACCTCGGTGAACCGGGACCCCGCCACGTCCTCTCCGCGCACCTCGAGCGGGAGGTGCAAGCCGACGCGCTTCTCGCGCTGGATCATCAGGCTCATCGTCGATCTCCCGGTCGTCCGGGGGCGCCGTCAGGCCTTGTAGCGCAGCAGGACGACCGTCACGTTGTCTCGACCGCCGGCCTCGTTGGCGGCGTCGACGAGGCGGGCGGAAGCCTCCTCGAGCGACTCGGGAACGGGGATCAGCAGGCGCGCGATCTCCTGGTCGTTGATCATGCCGTGAAGGCCGTCCGAGCACAGCAGGGCGACGTCGCCGTCCTCCAGCGGGTGCTCGATCACGTCGAGGTCGATCGTGTCTCGGGCCCCCACGGCCTTGGTGATGACGTTCCGCAGCGGGTGGTGCTCGACGTCGTCGTGGTTCAGGATGCCCTCGCCGAGGGCGGCCGAGACCCACGAGTCGTCGCGCGTCAGCTGCTTCAGCTCGCCGGCGCGCACGAGGTAGCAGCGGCTGTCACCGGCCGACCCGATCGTCATCAGGTTGCCGGTGACCACCGTGGAGACGACGGTCGTGCCCATCCCGGTGAGCTCCTCGCGGTTGTCGGCCGCCTGGAAGACCCGGGAGTTGGCGAGGCGGATCGCGGTCTTCAACCGGTTCGCGTCGAACGACAGATTCGCGTCGAGGCCCCAGGGCCAGGTGATCTCCTTCTCGATCGCGCTCTTCTCCACGAACGCGAGGAGGGTCTCGATCGCCATGCGGGAGGCGACCTCGCCCGCGTTGTGGCCGCCCATGCCGTCGCAGACGGCATAGAGACTCGCGTCCGGAGCGACGAGGAACGAGTCCTCGTTGACCTTCCGGCGGCGACCGACGTCGGTCCGCCCGTACGCCTCGATCATTGGAGTGGGCTCAGCATAGGGGCTTTCCCGGGCCTCAGTCAAACTCTATTGGCGCGCCCGTCCCGCATGGCGCGGGCCATCTCGCGGACCGCCTCGGCCATCCCGACGAGGAGGGCGCGGGCCACGATCGAGTGGCCGATGTTCAGCTCGACGATCTCGGTGACGGCGGCGATCGGGCCGACGTTCCCGTAAGTGAGGCCGTGGCCGGCGTGGACCTCGAGGCCGAGCCGCCGCGCGAGCCGGGCCGCGTCGTTGACCTTGCGCAGGGCAGTCTCCCGGGCGCGGGCGTCGCCCGCGTCCGACCACGCCGCGGTGTTGATCTCGATCGCCCGCACGTCGAGCTTGTGCGATTCCTTCACCTGTTCGAGCTCGGGGTCGATGAACAGGCTGACCTCGATCCCGGCGTCCTGGAGCGTCTTCACCATGGGCCGGATCTGGACGCTGTTCAGCACGACGTCGAGCCCGCCCTCGGTCGTCAGCTCCTCGCGCCGCTCCGGGACGAGGGTCACCTGGTGGGGCTTCACGGTGAGCGCGATCCGGGTCATCTCCTGCGTCGCGGCCATCTCGATGTTGAGCCGCGTCCGCACGGTCTGGCGGAGCACGTCCACGTCGCGGTCCTGGACGTGCCGCCGGTCCCCGCGGAGGTGGACCGTGATGCCGTCGGCCCCGCCGAGCTCGGCCAGCACGGCCGCATGGACCGGGTCCGGCTCGCTCGCGCGGCGGGCCTGCCGGACGGTCGCCACGTGGTCGATGTTGACGCCGAGCCGGAGCATGGAGGAGTGAGTATAGCCCGGCCTCACCGCCGCAGCTGAAGGACGAGGAGCATCGGCCAGCCGACGTACTTCTCGGCCCGCGGGAAGGTGGCGGCGAAGGCCGCGTCCGGCGCGTGCTCGGACAGCGCCTCGAGGACGAGCCCGGCGCGGACGGCCGCGGTGACGAGCTCTCCGGTGCCGTGGGCGAAGCTGCCGGGCCGTACCTTCTCGCCGGAGACGGGGTCGGTGAACGCGGCCTGGCTGCCGCGGAGGAACATCGCCGGGTGCATCGCGGACACGACCGCGCGGCCGCCCGGGCCGAGGACGCGGCGCGCCTCGCGGAAGAAGGCGCCCGGGTCGCCCAGGTGCTCGAGCACGAGCCCGCTCACGACGCGGTCGAACGAGGCGTCCTCGAACGGGAGCGGCCGATGGAGGTCGTGGACGACGAAGAGGACGCGCTCCGCGCCCGGCTTGCGGCGGGCCTCCTCCAGCATGCCGGCCGAGAAGTCGACGCCGGTCACCTTCGCGCCCTCGGCGGCCAGCCACAGCGCCTGGCGGCCGGTGCCGCAGCCGAGGTCGAGGACGCGGAGGCCCCGCACGTCGCCGAGCGCGTCGCGCACGACCGGCTCCTCGAGTGCCGTCAGCGGGTTGCGGTCGTGGTCGTAGACCTCGGCCCACCGGTCGTAGGCGTCCCGGACCGCGATCGTCCCCGGCTTCTCGAACCGCTCGCCCACCGCCGCACCTCCGCGGCACACCATAGCCGATCCGGCCCCCTTTACAGCGCGCCCCGGGTCTGATTGGATCGGGCGCGCAAGGGAGGTGCCATGCACCCGGTTCTTCGCTTCCGATCCCTCCTTCCCCTCGTCGGCGCGGCGCTCGCGAGCGCGGCGCTCGCGGCGCTCGCGGCGCCCGCGCCGCCGGCCGCGCGGGCGACCGAGCTGCGCTGCGAGTACCAGAAGGACCCGCTCGGCCTCGACGTCGCGGCGCCCCGGCTCGCCTGGCAGCTCCGCTCGGACGCGCGCGGGGCCGTGCAGGCCGCCTACCAGGTACAGGTCGCGAAGGACCAGGCCGCCCTCGCCGGCGGGCGAACGCTGTGGGACTCCGGCCGGGTGGCCTCCCCGCAGTCCGTTCACGTCGCTTACGCGGGACCCGCCCTCGAGTCCTCGCGCCGCTACTACTGGCGCGTGCGCGTCTGGGACGGACGCGGGGCGTCGACGCCGTGGAGCGCGCCGGCGTGGTTCGAGACGGCGCTCCTCGCGCCGTCCGACTGGAAGGCACGCTGGATCGAGCCGTCCTTCAACGAGGACCTGAAGAAGTCGCAGCCGGCGCCGATGCTGCGGGGCACGTTCGCGGTCAAGGGCCGCGTCCGCTCGGCCCGGGCGTACGTCACGAGCCACGGCCTCTACGAGCTCGAGGTCAACGGCCGCCGCGTCGGCGACCAGCTCTTCACGCCGGGCTGGACGAGCTACGGCAAGCGGCTGCAGTACCAGACCTACGACGTCACGCCGCTGCTGCGCTCCGGCGACAACGCGATCGGCGCCCGGCTGGGCGACGGCTGGTACCGCGGCTACCTCGCCTGGCGCGACCGGCGCAACGTCTTCGGCGACCGCCTCGGCCTCCTCTGCCAGGTGCGGATCGAGTACGCCGACGGCCGCGTCGAGACCGTGGTCACGGACGACAAGTGGAAGGCGACCACCGGGCCCATCCTGGCCTCCGACCTCTACATGGGCGAGACCTACGACGCCCGTCTCGAGAAGCCCGGCTGGAGCGCCCCCGGCTACAAGGACGAGGGGTGGACGCCGGTGCGGGTCGTGGCGGAGACGCCGAAGCACGCGCTCGTCGCGCCGGCCGGGCCTCCGGTCCGCGCGATCGAGGAGGTGAAGCCGGTGAAGATCCTCCGGACGCCCGCGGGCGAGACCGTGTTCGACATGGGCCAGAACATGGTCGGCCACGTGCGGATCCGGGTGAGCGGGCCGGCCGGGACGAGCGTGGTCCTGCGCCACGCCGAGGTGCTCGACAAGGACGGCAACTTCTACACGGCGAACCTCCGCGCGGCGAAGCAGGAGGTCACGTACACGCTGAAGGGCGGCGGGGTCGAGACCTACGCGCCGCACTTCTCGTTCCAGGGCTTCCGCTACGTGGCGGTCGCAGGCTGGCCGGGCGAGCCGACCATGGACGCGCTCACCGGCGTCGTCGTCCACTCCGACATGGCCGTCACCGGGGCCTTCGAGACCTCGAACCCGCTCCTCGACCAGCTCCAGCACAACATCCGCTGGGGGCAGAAGGGCAACTTCCTCGACGTCCCCACGGACTGCCCGCAGCGCGACGAGCGGCTCGGCTGGACGGGCGACGCCCAGGTCTTCTCGCGCACGGCCAGCTTCAACATGGACGTGGCCGGCTTCTTCACGAAGTGGCTGGCCGACGTGGCGGCCGACCAGAACGCGAAGGGACAGGTGCCCCACGTCGTCCCGGACGTGCTGTCGCGCAGCGACATGAGCGCCCTCGACGACAGCCCGTTCCCCGGCGGCTCGGCCGCGTGGGCCGACGTCGCCACGATCGTGCCGTGGAACATGTACCTCGCTTACGGCGACCGCCGGCTCCTCGAGCGGCAGTACCCGAGCATGAAGGCCTGGGTCGAGTACCAGCGCCGCGAGGCGGGCGAGAAGAACCTCTGGACGACCGGCTTCCACTTCGGCGACTGGCTCGCTTACGCGACGACCGCCTCCGACTACCCCGGCGCGACGACGGGCAAGGACCTGATCGCCTCCGCGTTCTACGCGCACTCGACGGACCTCCTGCAGCGGACCGCGGAGGTGCTCGGGAAGAAGGACGACGCGGCGTTCTACGCGGGGCTCCTGCCGAAGATCAAGGAGGCGTTCCTCCGTGAGTACGTGACCGCGGCCGGGCGCGTGGGCGAGAACACTCAGACCGCGTACGCCGTCGCGCTGCAGTTCGACCTGCTGCCCGCGGCGATGCGCGCCGAGGCCGCGCGGCGGCTGGCGACCGAGGTGCGCACGCGCGGCCACCTGACGACCGGCTTCGTCGGCACGCCGTACCTGTGCCACGTGCTGAGCCGCTTCGGCTACACGGACGTCGCCTACATGCTGCTGAACCGCGACAAGTACCCGTCCTGGCTCTACCCGGTGAAGCAGGGCGCGACGACGATCTGGGAGCGCTGGGACGGCCTGAAGCCCGACGGCTCCTTCCAGGACGCGGGCATGAACTCCTTCAACCACTACGCCTACGGCGCGATCGGCGAGTGGATGTACCGGGTGGTGGCCGGCCTCGAGATCGATCCCGCCGAGCCGGCCTACCGCCACGTGCTCGTCCAGCCCCAGCCGGGCGGCGGGCTGACGTCGGCGAAGGCGACCCTCGCGACGCTCTACGGCGAAACGGCCTCCGGCTGGTCGATCGCGGACGGGAAGGTCACGGTCCTCGCCACCGTGCCCCCGAACGCGCACGGGACGGTGCGCCTCCCCGCGGCGGCGCTCGCCGAGGTGACCGAGAGCGGCGGGCCGGTGGCGAGGACGGAGGGCGTCGCGAAGGCGGCCCAGGACGGCGACGACGTCGTCGTCGAGGTCGGGGCGGGGCGCTACGCGTTCGTCTACGACGGCGCCCGGCTCGCGGCGCGCCTCCGGCCGAAGGGACGGCTCGACACGAATGCGCCCATCGAGTCGCTCCTCGCGAGCCCCGGTGCGCGGGCCGTCCTCGACAAGCGCGTGCCGGGCTTCACGACCGACGCGCGCGTGCAGCAGGCGCTCAGGATGAGCCTCCGGCAAGTCGCGCCGTACGCGCCGGAGGTCTTCACCGCGGCGCTCCTCGCGACGCTCGACGAGGAGCTCGCGGCGGTCCAGTAGATCGGCCGAGGCCCGGCCGGCGGCGAGAGAGCCGGCCGCCTCGACGAAAGGCCCGGGCCGCCGCCGGCGGCTCGGGCCTTTCTTTCGTCGGCGGCGCTTCCGGGCTTGACACCTATGGCTTCTACACGTACATATGTAGAAGTCGGAGGTATCGAGCGCCCATGGCCCCTGCCCGCGCCGAGCTGCCCCAGGGCACGCTCGACCTGCTCATCCTGAAGGTCGTCGCTCTCGCGCCCCTGCACGGCTACGCGATCGCCCAGCGGCTCCAGCAGATCTCCCGCGACGTCGTCCAGGTGCAGCAGGGCTCGCTCTACCCGGCCCTGCACCGCCTCGAGAACCGCGGCCTCCTCGCCGCCGAGTGGAAGGAGACGGAGACGGGCCGCGAGGCCAAGTTCTACCGGCTCACGGCGAAGGGTCGCGCGCAGCTCGGCGTCGAGGCGGAGGAGTGGCGCCGGCTCGCCGAGGCCGTCCGGCTCGTCCTCGCCGCGCGGGAAGGGGAGGCGTGATCGGCCGGCTCCGGCGGCTGCTGTCGCGCGGGCGGCTCGAGCGCGAGCTCGACGCCGAGCTGCGGGACCACCTGGCGCGGGCGGCCGCCGACTACGAGCGGGCCGGGCTCGCCCCGGACGTGGCGCGCCGCCGGGCGAGGCTCGACCTCGGGGGCGTCGAGCCGGCGAAGGAGGCCTGCCGCGACGCGCGCGGCACGCGGCTTCTCGAGGACCTCGGCCAGGACGTGGCCTACGGCCTGCGCGTCCTGCGGCGCAGCCCGGCCTTCGCCGCGGTGGCCCTCGCATCGCTCGCCCTCGGCATCGGGGCCAACACCGCGATCTTCACGCTCGTCGACGCGCTCGTGCTGCGCTCGCTGCCCGTGCGCGAGCCGGAGCGGCTGGCGCGTCTCGAGGGCGGCTCGTGGACGAACCCGATCTGGGAGGAGATCCGCGCGCGCCAGGGCGAGCTCTTCGCGTCGGCCGCGGCCTGCTCGGACACCCGCTTCGACCTCGCCCAGGGCGGCGAGGCGAGGCTCGTCGAGGGCCTCTTCGCGAGCGGTTCGTTCTTCGAGACGCTCGGCGTCCCGGCCATGCTCGGCCGCACCCTCTCGCCCTCCGACGACCGCCGCGGCGGCGGCGACGAGGGCCCGGCCGCGGTCGTCAGCTACGGCTTCTGGCAGCGGCACTACGGCGGCGCGGCCGACGCGGTGGGGCGCACCCTCGTGCTGAACGGCGTGCCGTTCACCGTGGTCGGGGTGACGCCGCCGTCGTTCTTCGGCCCGACCGTCGGCCGCTCGTTCGACGTCGCGGTGGCGATCGGCATGGTCGATCGCGTGCAGGCGTCGGGCGGCGGCGGCGGCAGCATGCTCGACGGGCGCTCCACCTGGTGGCTCGAGGTCCTGGCCCGGCTGCGGCCGGGGCAGGACCTCGCGGCGGCGGAGCGTGCCGTCCGCGCGGCCCAGCCGCGGGTGCGCGAGGCGACCGTCCCGCCGCGGTGGAGCGCCGAGATGCGCGAGGGCTATCTCCGGGAGCCGTTCGTCCTGGCGCCGGCCGCGAGCGGCTTCTCGGAGCTGCGCGGCCAGTACCAGCGGCCGCTCCTCGTGGTGATGGGGGTCGTGGCGCTCGTCCTGCTCATCGCCTGCGCGAACCTCGCGAGCCTTCAGCTCGCGCGGGCGAGCGCGCGGCGCCAGGAGCTCGGGGCGCGGCTCGCTCTCGGCGCCTCCCGCGGCCGCCTCGTGCGGCAGCTCCTCACGGAGAGCCTCCTCGTGGCGGTGCCGGGCGGGCTCCTCGGTCTCGCCCTCGCGCGCGGCGCGAGCCGCTGGCTCGTCGCCCAGATCTCGGGGCCGGGCGGCGGCGGAGCGGGCGCGCCCGTGTCGCTCGACGTGGCGTTCCACCCGAGCGTCCTCCTCTTCACGGCCGGCGTGACGATCGGGACGGCGCTCCTCTTCGGCCTCGCCCCGGTGCGGGACGCCTTCGGCCTCTCTCCGTACGACGCCGTGCGTCAGGGCGCGGGCGCGGTCGGGGCGCGGGCGTCGACCGGCGGCCGCCTGGTGGTCGCCCAGGTCGCCCTCTCGCTCGTCCTCGTCTTCGCCGCGGGCCTCTTCCTCCGCACGTTCGCCGGCCTCGCGGCCCGGGACCTGGGCCTCGACCGGGACGGCATCCTGGCCGTGAGCCTCGACGCCCAGCGCACGGGAGGAAGCGACCGGCGCGCCCTCTACTCCCGCGTGGAAGAGGCCGCGGCCGGCGTGCCCGGCGTCTCTCGCGCGGCCGTCTCGCTCGTCGGCCCGGTGAGCGGCCAGGGCTGGAACGACGGCGTCCGGATCCGGGGCGAGGCGGAGCTCGCGGGCGACGGAAGGATCTCCTGGGTGAACGCGGTCACGCCCGGCTGGTTCGGCACCTACGGCACGCAGCTCGTGGCCGGACGCGACTTCGACGAGCGCGACCGCGCCGGCGCGCCGCCCGTCGCGATCGTGAACGAGGCGTTCGCGCGGCGTTTCCTCGGCGGGAAGAGCCCGATCGGGCGCTTCGCGCAGCAGGACGGCCTGCCGGGGCGGACGCCGCCGCCGCTCGAGATCGTGGGTCTCGCGCGCGACACGGTGTACCGCTCGCCGCGCGACCCGATGGAGCCGATCCTCTACCTGGCGATCGCGCAGCTCCCGGCGGAGGACGCGTGGCCCTTCGCGACGCTCGGCGTGCGCGCGACGGTCTCGCCCGCGCTCCTCGCCCGCGACGTGGCGGCGGCGGTGGGCCGGGTCGACCCGCGCGTGTCCCTGAGCTTCCGCCCGTTCTCGGAGCAGATCGGCGGCGCCATCCGGCGCGAGCGCGTCGTGGCCGGCCTGTCCGCGTTCTTCGGCGGCCTCGCGCTGCTGCTGGCGTCGATCGGCCTCTACGGTGTGACCGCGTACGCCGTGGCGCGGCGGCGGACGGAGATCGCCGTCCGCATGGCCCTCGGGGCCGAGGCCCGCGGCGTCCTGCGGCTCGTGCTCGGCCGCGCGCTCGGGCTGGTCGCGACCGGGCTCGCGATCGGCGCGGTCGCGAGCCTCTGGGCGTCGCGATACGTCGCGTCCCTCCTCTACGGCCTCGAGGCGCGCGACGTGCCGACGCTCCTGGCCGTGGCCGCCGCGCTGGCGGTCGTCTGCGCGCTCGCCGCCTTCCTGCCCGCGCGCCGCGCGGCCCGCATCGACCCCGCCCGCGTGCTGCGCGAGGGATGAGGCGGGCGGGGGACTACCAGCTCGAGGCCTGGTAGTCCTTCAGGAACTTGCCGTGGACGTGGACGCCGGAGATGAGGCCGGCGAGGAACGGGTCGAGGACGCGGGCCGCGCCGTCCACGATGTCGAGCGGCGGCTGGAAGCCGAGCTCGTCCTTCTTGCGGCTCGCGTGGATCCAGGGATCCTCGTCCGTGACCCAGCCGGTGTCGACGGCGTTCATGTGGATGCCGTCCTTCACGTAGTCGCGGGCCGACGTCAGCGTGAGCATGTTGAGGGCGGCCTTCGCCATGTTCGTGTGGGGGTGGCGGTCGGTCTTCGTCCCGCGCGAGAAGATCCCCTCCATCGCCGACACGTTGACGACGTGCTTGTCGCGGCCCGCCGTCCGCAGGAAGAGGGGCTTGAGCCGCGCGCACAGGATGAAGGGGGCCACCGCGTTCACGAGCTGGACCTCGATCATCTCGGGCGTCGGCACGTCCCCGAGGGTGAGCCGCCAGGAGTTCGTCGCGCGCAGGTCCACCTGCTGGAGGTCGGCGTCGCGGGCGCCGTCCGGGAAGAGGTCGGGGCGACGCGCCTGCTCGTCGAAGTCGAAGCGCACCTGCGAGAGCCGCGCGGAGTGGCGCAGGCCGAGGCCCGCCCCCCCGCCGCCCCACGCCACGAGGCCGCCCTTCGCCTCGGCGTCGGCGGGCGAGAGGGCCGGCACCGCCCGCGGCGACGCGGTCTCGAGGAGGGACACGCTCGCGTGGTGGGCGCGGACGAGCGGCTGGAGCGCTTCGGGGAGCGCGGCGAGAGCCTGCTCCTCGAGCTCGACGAGGTGCTCGTAGAAGCCGGGCGGCCGACGCACTGTCTGGCAGGCGTTGTTCACGAGCAGGTCGAGCCGCGGCAGCGTGCGGACGAGCTCGCTGCAGAGGATCTCGACGGAGGGCGAGTGCCGCAGGTCGACCCCGCGCACCTCGAGGCGGTCCTTCCACTCCGCGAAGTCCGGCTCCGTCGCGTAGCGGCGGGCCGCGTCGTGCGGGAAGCGGGTCGCGGCGACGACCGTCGCGCCCGCCCGCAGGAGCTTCAGCGCCGCCTGGTAGCCGATCTTGACCCGGGCCCCCGTCACGACCGCGACGCGGCCGTGCAGGTCCGTCGTCTGGAAGCGCTTCGCGTAGTTGAGCTCGGCGCAGTCAGGGCACATCGAGTCGTAGAAGAAGTGGAGGCGGCGGAACTCCGCCTTGCAGACGTAGCAGGTCCGCGGCGTCAGGAGCTCGCCGGCGGGCTCCGCCTCGGGGCCGGGCGGGAGCTGCTTCGCCGGCGCGACGAACACCGCCGACTCGCGGGCCTCGCGGATGCCCGTCCGCGCGAGCTGCTCCCGGTCGCGGGCCTCGTCGCGGCGCCGCTTCGACTGCCGCAGCGTGCGGACGAGCCTCCGCTTCTGCACGATGTCGGGGTGCACGACGCGCCCGGCCGCGACGAGGAGGCGCTTCCTCTCCTCGTGGGACAGCGTCGCGAGAAGGGCACGGTCGGCCGCCGCCGCCTCGAGGACCTCGGCCGCCCGCCGCAGCTCGTCGGGGCCGGGCCCGTGCGGCGCGCTCCGCGCCGTCGCCACGGCCCCCGCCCGGTCCGCCGGCTGCGCGGCCGCCGGGCCGCCGTCGTCGTCGTGCTTCATCTCGTCCTTCGCTCCGGCTCGCGGGCGGCGCCGGCCTAGCCGACGTCCTGCCGCGCCGCGGCGACGAGGTCGTGGGCCATCGCCGCGATGCGCGACTCGTCGGGGCCCTCGACCATCACCCGCAGCTTCGGCTCGGTGCCGCTCCAGCGGACGAGCACGCGCCCGTCCCGACCGAGCGTCTTTCGCACCGAATCCGTGCAGCGCGTGAGCGCGGCCATCTCCTCGAGCGGCTTGCGGGCGGCGAGGGTCACGCTCTCGATCACCTGCGGCACCCTTTGCATCGCCTGGCGCGCGAGCTCGGAGAGGGGCTGGCCGGTGCGGATCATGAGGGCGAGGACCTGCAGGCTCGCGATGAGCCCGTCGCCCGTCTGCGCGTGGTCGAGGAAGATGAGGTGGCCGGACTGCTCCCCGCCGAGGTTGAAGCCGCCCTTCCTCATCGCCTCGACGACGTAGCGGTCGCCGACGGCGGTGCGCACGAGGGTGATGCCCTGCTGCGCGAGGGCGCGCTCGAGGC
>WBZP01004053.1_pt1 | contig 15506 bp, 12 predicted proteins | sample 5204301 | NCBI WGS metagenome assembly WBZP01 (sample SAMN12412401, study PRJNA552823) | activated sludge metagenome | isolation source: activated sludge from nitrification reactor of wastewater treatment plant... | place: USA: Pennsylvania | collected 2017
CTGCCCACGATCGCGCAGCTCCTGCCGATGGACATCACCATCGACCCGAACTCCAACGGGCTGCCCGGGATCGGGCAGCTCCGCAAGATCGTCGGCGCGGCCATGACCGTCGGTCTGATCCTGGCCGTCTTGGCGCTGATCATTTCGGCCGTTGTGTGGGCGATGGGCGCGAACTCGTCCAACCCGCACCTGGCTGGGCGCGGGAAGTTCGGGGTCGTGATCGCCCTTGGCGCCGCGATCGTCACCGGCGCCTCGGTCGCGTTGGTCAACTTCTTCTGGAACGTCGGCCAAGCGGTCTGAGTCGAACGCGAATCGAGAAGGAGCAGAACGATGGTCGACGTATGCGATGTCCCCGTGGTCTCCAAGGTCTGCGACGTGGCCGGCGACGCGGCCGCCAGCTTGGTCACCGCTCCCTTCGACTGGCTCGCCGAGGGCATGGGCAATGCCGCGGAGTGGATGTTCAAGTCCGTGTGGAACGTCTTCGACTCCACCACGTCGGTCGACATCACCAGCGACGAGTACATGAAGGTCTACAACATCCTGTTCGGCGTTGCGGTCTTCGTGATGCTCGGCTTCTTCCTCCTCCAGGTCATCGGTGGCATGGTCCGACGAGAACCCGCAGCCCTGACCCGCGCACTCACCGGTCTGGCCAAATCGATCCTCGGGTCCTTCGTCGCGATCACCCTCCTCGCTCTCGCGCTGGAAATCACCGACCAGCTCACCATCGGGATCGTCGACGCAGCTGGCACCAACATGAACGAGATGGGCGATCGCGTTGCCCTGCTCGCCGTCGGCATCGGCGGGCTCAGCCTCAAAGCCCCCGGCGCGGCCGCGATCCTGACGATCTTCCTCGCCGGACTCGCCATCGGTGCCGCGGTGATCGTGTGGATCAGCCTGCTGGTCCGCAAGGCCCTGCTGCTGGTCGCGATCGTGTTCGCACCCATCGCCCTGGCCGGAGCCTCGTGGGATCAGACCCGCGGCTGGATCGGCAAGTGGGCCACCTTCGTGATCGCACTGATCTTGTCCAAGCTCGTGCTCGTGGTGATCTTCCTGCTCGCCACCGCCCAGGTCTCCGCACCGATCGACGCCGACCTGCAGTCGGTCAGCGAACCGATCGCCGGCGTCGTGCTGATGCTGATGGCCGGATTCGCGCCGTACATGACCTACAAGGCGATCAGCTTCATGGGCTTCGACATGTACCACGCCATGTCGGCCGAGCAGGAGACCAAGTCGTCGATGAACCGACCCCTCCCGATCCGCACCGGCGGAGGCTCGGGTGGCATGGTCCCGAAGATCCTCGGTGGCGACGGCGGAGGGTCTGGCAGTGGAGGACGCGCCCCCGCACCTGCTGCCGCCCCCAGCGGAGGCGGCGGAACCAGCGGTGCCGGTGGCGCCTCGTCGGGCGGGGCCGCGGCTGGCGGAGTCGTGGCCGCCGGTGCCGTGGCAACGAAGGAGGCCGCGACTGCCGGCCCGAAGATGGGCAACTACGTGGCCGCACAGTCCTCGGGCCAAGCTGAGCAGGCGAGCGCACCCACCGGCGCCGCCGGGACGGTTCCGGCCCACACCGCTGATCCGACCCCGGCCATGACCGGCCGTCGCTCGGATGACTCAGGGGCCGGACGATGAACGCCACGAACACGACCCGGTCGGGCGACTACGAGCTGCAGCCGGTGAAGTTCTCCCGGCTGGCACGCCGCGGGGTCCTGTTCGGCCTGACCGCCTCCCAACTGGTGGTGGTCGGCATCGGAGCCGTGACCCTCGTCTTCTCCCTCTACGTCAGCGGTGGCGCGAGCTTGATCTTCGCCCTCCCCGTCATCGTCTTCTGCAGTGCCTTGGCCTGGGTCAGCGTCGGGGGCCGCAAACTCATCCAATGGCTACCCATCGTCGGCGTCTGGCTGTGGCGCTCCACGGGAGGCCAACTGAGCTACAGGCGTCGCGTCGTCGCCCCACGACCGGTCGGCACCCTCGCGCTTCCCGGGGATGCGGCCCGGTTGCGTCAGTGGCTCGACCCCGACACCGGCGCAGTCATGGTCCACGACCCGCACCGCTCGACGCTGACCGCCATCGTGGCGGTCTCCCATCCAGCGTTCATCCTGCTCGACCCGCTCGAACAAGAACGCCGCGTCACCGGCTGGGGCCGAGTCCTGGCCACCGCCTGCCGCTCGGGACGGATCGCCTGCCTGCAGATCATGGAACGCACCCTGCCCGACTCCGGCAAAGGGCTGGCCGAATGGTGGCACCAGCACGGCTCCGGGGACGACACCTTCACCGCCACCACGTACGGCGAACTCATCGACCGCGCCGGACCAGCCGGTGAACGCCACGCCTCGACCATCTCGTTGTCGCTGAACCTCAAGACCGCCAACCGAGCCATCCGCGCAGCCGGTGGAGGCAACCGCGGAGCAGCAGCCGTCCTACGCCAAGAGATGTCGACCATCATCGCCGCGCTGCGCTCAGCCGACCTCGCCCCTTCTGACTGGCTCGACCCCGGCGAACTCGCCGTCATCCTGCGCGGTGCCTACGACCCCGATGTCGGCGCGGCGCTGGAGCGTCACGGCGACGTCGGCCGCGACCTCGCCACTGCTGGCCCAGTCGCCGTCACCGAGAGCTGGTCAATGCTGCGCTCGGACTCCGCGCACCACTGCGTGCTGTGGATCAGCGAATGGCCACGATCCCTGGTCTTCCCCGGGTTCCTTGCACCCGTCCTGTTGTCCTCGGGCATCCGACGCACCTTCACGCTGCTCTACACGCCGCTGCGCACCGATCAAGCCGCCCGCGACATCCGCAAGAAGAAGACCGAGTACGTCTCCGACGCCGCCCAACGTCAACGCATCGGCCAGATCGAAGACGCCCAGCACAGCGCCGAATACCAGGACGTCCTCCAGCAGGAGGCTGACCTGACCGCCGGCCACGGCATCCTCCGCGTCACCGGCCTCATCGCCGTCAGCGCCAGCGACCCCGACGAACTCGAACGCGCCGTCGCTGACATCGAACAAGCCGCCATCCAAGCCTCGTGTGAGACCCGGCGTCTGTGGGGTCAGCAGGCCCAGGCGTTCACCGTCGCTGCACTGCCGCTGTGCCGCACAGTGTGACTCGTAGGCGCTTCAAAACGAGCGGTTCGACCTACGAGATGGCGAAACGGAAGCTCATGCTTCCAACTCTCGTTCCTCGTCGAGGATCTCCGCTACATCCAGCACATCCGATTCCGACTCCGAATCCTCGTCGACCGCAGGACCTTCTCGAACCCAATCCTGCGGGTCAAGATCATATTTCTCGGAGAGGAATCGGACTCGGTACACATCCTCCGCCCTCTGATAGACGTGCCTCGTCATATTCGCGCTGAGCGCAGCGTTGATACCCACGCCGACGAACGGCACGGTCTGCGCAAGCTTTCGCTGAGTCAACTTGATACCCAGCACCTGATACACGCGCCCGATGACTCTGACAATGACCTGTTCATTGAGCTGCTTCCAGGTTGCCTGCCGCATCATCTGCTGCGTAAGTCGCGACAAGGCAGCGAGCGCCGTGTGCTTGGCTTCCAGCGTCCCCGCTATCCCCAAGGACAACACACCCATTGCGAAGAGCTCTTCGTCAGGAAGCCGGACGTCGTACCCGTATCTGACTGCGACTGATCCAACACTTCGACCCATCATCGCCAGCGACGCAACTGTGTCTGCAGCTACTGCTGCAACCACGGCGCCCGACGCAACGCCTCCGCTTACGGTCGTAGAAACCACGGTGCCAGTGACGGCGAGGGATGTCGCGGTGCCCTGAACGGCGGACGTCGATACGTACAACCCTTTGCGACGCCTGAAGCGATCAAGGTCGCGAACGTCCAACTGCTTCAGATCGTCCAGACAAAGGAGTCCATCGTGCTTCTTCTGGTACCCACGGAGCGCCCCCTCGGCACTCGCTGACCGAAGGGCGGGATTGAAGGTGAGCTCGAGAGTCCCATTCATGGTCTTCTCGACGATTCCCTTGACTGCGGCCGTCGGCAAGTGCGCATCAGCGAAATCGGAGGCCCGCTCCGTCGTGGTACTGGCGATCTCACGCACCTTCCTGGGCACGACTGCCTTGTGCGGCGGCTCGTGCAAGCGCGTCAGGCTCTTCTCCCACGCCCCACGCTCGTATGCGCTCATTCGATCCGCGCTTTGCTGCTCCGCCACCGACCCACCGTCCTCCGTTTGCTCTCCGCCTCCGGAGTCTATGACTGCCGTCCGACTGATTCCCTGGGCAAGAGCGCCTCAGCCACTGGCTCATCAGCCGCGTGGCGAGCCCGTCGGCTCACCTGACTGGTGACGTTCGCCCTCCAGGAGGAATCAATGCCGACCTTCGACAACCCCGCTGCTGATGCTTCCGAGGCCGAGCAAGCCCTGCGTGGCCTTGCCCACGCCACCCGACGAATCGATGATCCGACCCAGATCTACGGGGTGCTCGGATCGCTGTCCCGAGTGACCGCGTCGCTGAGTCAGGCGCTGCACCAGTTGGGTTCGTATCACGACAACCACGGGGCACGCGCTGACGCGACGATCGTCGATCCGAAGCAGACAGGCGCTGCGTACCGAGTGTCGTGGGACCTGCACCGTGCCGGCGAGATGCTAGCCAGCATCCAGAAGTCGATCGACAGCGCTCACCAATCAGAGGCCACGATCGTCTACCAAGACCCGGTCACCGCATCCCGACCTACGGGTCGCAGTCATGACGGGTTGTCGCTGTGAACGACCACGACGCCTCCCGGCTGCACAGCGCCGTACTCGTCTCGCCGAAACGCGAACGGCGGCGTGACCGGAAGGCTCGGAAAATCGCAGCCCGGGACCTTCTCGCCCGCGACCGCGCCGAGCAGAAGACCGTGGCCCGCGCCAAGGCCGACGCACTCACCGCCGAACGCAAAGCCACCGTGCTGCTGCCCAAGGCCGGCGAGCCCGGTACCGCGGCCTTGCGAACACCGGGCCGGCTACGACTCCCCCGCCACCAAGACACCTCCGCCACCCTGGCTGGCGCCTACCCGTTCCTGGCCGAAGGTGGACTCGGCAGCGACGGCGTGTTCGTCGGCCAGGACCTCTACTCCGGCAGCTCGTTCGTCTACGACCCGTGGGTCCTCTACGCCCGTGGTCTGATCACTGCCCCGAACGTCGTACTCGCCGGGATCGTCGGCTCCGGCAAGTCCTCCCTGGCCAAGAGCCTTTACACCCGATCCATCCCCTTCGGGCGCCGCGTCTACATCCCCGGTGACCCGAAAGGCGAACACACCGGCGTGGCTGAAGCGGTCGGCGGCAAGGCGATCGCCCTCGGCCACGGCATGTCCGCCCGACTCAACCCCCTCGACGAAGGCCACCGCCCCAGCGGACTCGACGACACCCAGTGGGCGGCCCAGGTCAGCGCACGCCGCCGCGACCTGCTCGGCGCACTGGCAGAAACGGTGCTCGACCGTCGACTCTCCCCGCTGGAACACACCGCCATCGACATCGCGCTGGCCGAGGTCGTCCGCACCGCCGAGGTACCGGTGCTTCCACTGGTGGTCGACCGGCTCCTGGAACCCGACCCGACTGTCGATCCCACCGGGCGCCTTACCGAAGACGGCCGACTGCCCGGGCATGCGTTGCGCCGCCTCGTCGCGGGCGACCTCGCCGGACTCTTCGACGGCCCCTCGACTGTCCGGTTCGACCCCACGCTGCCGATGATCTCCCTCGACCTCTCACGCGTCACCGAGAACGCCACCTTGGTCTCGGTGCTGATGACGTGCGCGTCGGCGTGGATGGAATCCGCGCTCCTCGACCCCAACGGTGGACAACGCTGGGTCGTGTACGACGAAGCGTGGCGACTGATGTCCCATCCCGCGCTGCTGCGGCGTATGGATGCCCATTGGCGCCTCGCCCGGCATTACGGCATCGCCAACATGCTCGTCTTCCACAAGCTCTCCGACCTCGACAACGTCGGCGACTCCGGTTCGGCGATGCGAGCACTCGCGGCATCACTGCTGGCAAACGCGGAAACCCGCGTCGTCTACCGCCAAGAGTCCGACCAGCTCGGGAGCACCGCCACTGCCCTCGGACTGACCGGCACCGAGCAGTCCCTGCTGCCGACGTTGGGAACCGGACAGGGCCTTTGGCGGATCAAGCACCGCTCGTTCGTTGTGCAACATCAGCTTCATCCCGCCGAGTTGGAGTTGTTCGACACCACGGGCCGCATGACCGGTGTCGATCCGGCAGCCCCGGCGCACCTGATGGACGAAACGTCGTCCAGGAGGTGAGGTCGAAATGCGGCACCAGACACCCGAAGCGCAGCAGGCACGCGAGGCCAAGCTCGACGCGCTGCACGCCAAACTGACCGAGTCGGTCAGCACGCTGGTCAGCAGCGATGACTGGCGCCGCGCCCTCGAGTTCTCCGCGAGGTTCCGCAGCCGATCGTTCAACAACACGATGCTGATCTACCTGCAGCACTACGAAGCCTTCAGGGCTGGCCGCGTTCCATCGGCGACCCCGACGTACGTCGCCGGGTTCAAGCAGTGGCAGACCTTGGGCCGACAGGTGATGAAGGGCCAGTCCGGCTACGGGATCCTCGCCCCCGTCACCGCTCGGTTCGCCTCCCGCACCCCCAACAGTGCCGAGTCATGGCGGCGTCTGGGCCGCGGCGAACGCTCCCAACCCGGCGAGACAACCCGCACCAAGCTGGTCGGGCTCCGACCCGCGTACGTGTGGGACGTGACGCAGACCGACGGTGAGCCGATCCCCGAACCACCGGCACCAACCCTGTTGTCCGGGCAAGCACCGCTCGGGCTCTGGGACGGACTCGCCGCCCAGGTCGAGGCCCACGGGTTCACCCTCAAGCAGATCCCAAGCGCCGACGCGATCGGTGGCGCGAACGGCATCACCGACTTCACCACCCACGAGGTCTGTGTCCGTAGCGACATGGACGAAGCAGCCCAGGTCAAGACACTCGCCCACGATCTATTGACCGCACCAACTGGGGTGTCCTGAGTCATCCCCCGCCGGTAGGCGAGCGACAACTCGCCGGTCGATGTGGATGTCCGCCGTTCCCGAGGCTTTGCGTGCTGCCGTTCTTCGCGGCAACGAGCGGAAGGACATCTGGGATGGAGCGAGAAGTGACGGCCTTGGTCGTCCCGGCCATCGGCGCCGTGGTCCGCATCGACGCAGCACCAGGGACGGTGCTGCTGGATGCGACGGGCGAGCCGGTCGAGGAGGTCAGCGAGTTCTTCGCCACGATGCTGGCCTGTGGCGCGAGCGTCAGCTCGCTGCGCTCCTACGGCCTGGCGCTGCTGCGGTGGTGGCGGTTCCTGGCCGCGATCGGTGTGCCGTGGCAGCGCGCGAGTCGGATCGAGGCACGCGACTTCGTGCTGTGGATGCGACTGGTCGGCCCAGCAGGGAGGCAGGGCGGATACGCGCCTGCGACCGTCAACCACGCCCTCGCGGTGGTGAAGATGTTCTACGCCGACCGGATCAGCACCGGCAACGGGCCGCTGATCAACCCGGTCCCCGACGCGGCCCACCGAGCCGGACGAAGGTCGCAAGTCCACCACAATCCGATGCAGCCCTTCGCGCTGGGGCCGCGGGCCCCGTTCCGGCAGAAGATGCCCGAGCGGATCCCGCGACATCTGCCTGACCGGCTCTTCGACGAGCTGTTCGCGGCACTGCGTTCGGACCGGGACCGTGCCTTGCTGGCGTTCTACGTCTCGACCGGCGCAAGGGCTTCCGAACTTCTCGGCGTCACGGTCGACCGGGTGAACCCCGGCGACCAGCGGATCGGGGTCCATCGGAAGGGCTCGGGCCGATTGCAGTGGCTACCGGCCTCGGCGGACGCGTTCGTCTGGCTGCGGCTGTACGAGCAGCACGCCCAGCGCCCGGACGGTGAGCAGGCGTTGTGGCTGACCCGGCGCCGCCCGGTGCGCCCGCTGACCTATTCAGCGGCACGACGGATGTTGCAGCGCGCGAACGAGTCGCTGGGCACTGCGTGGACCCTTCACGACCTGCGACACACCGCGGCGCAACGGATGGTCGATGACCCGAGCATGTCGCTGAGCGACGTGCAGTGGGTGCTGGGCCACGCCCACATCACCACCACCCAGATCTACCTGCGTCCGCGGCAGGAAGAAGTCGTGACCCGGGTGCTCGCCCATCACCGCGACCTTGCCCAGCGGCCGACACCACCACCGACATCGGCGGACACCGCCGGTTACTCGGCCGAGGTCTTGGCGGTTCTGTTCGGCGGGCCGCGGCGATGAGCGACCACGTCGACGCGGTCGCGCATCTGCAGAAAGCTGCGCGTCCCTCGCGCCACGTCTCCGTCAACAACCGCCCCGTACGACCCAAGGCACCGACCCCGACGCTGCCGACACCCGCGATCGCCCGACCGACCGTGTGGGCCGCCTCCCAGATGAGCTACGAGGAGGTGCTCCACGCGGTCCGCGACCTGGAAGTCGCGAACGGCACCACCTCGCCGAAGCAGGTCCGCAGCCAGGTGCTGTTCGCGGAAACCCTGCTGGAGTGGCTGCTGACGTTCCACGGGGAGTCGTGGCAGCAACGTTGGCACGCGTCCGGCGCGGACGCAGCCGGGAAGGAATGGACCACCCTGGCTACCGAGCCCGACAAACATGGCTACCTCGTCGCGGGGGCGGGCAGGCTCCTGCTGCTCGACGTGATCCGTCCTGACTACTCCTGGCTCTACGCCACCCACGCCACCCCCAGGCTCTACGAGCGACTTCGGGCGCTGCGTGATCCCGCGGGGTTCGCCACCATCGATGGCCTGTGCGACGCGGATGCGCGGATGCTGCCCAGCGACCGGCGTCACGCTCTCAACCAGCTCACTCGGATGCTGGTCCACAACGGCGGCACGCTGGCCGACATCGCCCTGCCGGACTGCATCGAGGCCCACCGGGCACAAGACCGCTACCGTGGCCGATCCCACCCACGCTGGTACACGCTCCTCCGCGAAGCCGCGATCCTGCCGGCCGATAGCCCGCCGACCATCTTCGCCGCGTCCCGACGAGGGCAACTCACCATCGAGGAGATGGTCGACCGCTACGACGTCGTGTGTCGCCCGGTCAGGGACTTGTTCGTCGCCTACCTCTACGAACGCCGTGCTGCGATGGACTACAACTCCATTCGCTACTTGGCTTCCAAGCTCGTGCTGCTGTTCTGGCGCGACCTGGAGATCCACGAACCCGGCATCGGCTCCCTCCACCTGACAGACGAGGTCGCCCGCCGCTGGAAGACAAGGCTCAGCGGCCCGGTGCTGTACGGCAGCAACCGCGTCGGGAAGAAGCGTGAGGACCCGTACACGATCCTCATGGCCGTCCGCGCCTTCTACGCCGACCTCTCCCACTGGGCGCTGGAAGACCCGGCCCGGTGGGCCGCTTGGGCCGCACCCTCACCGGTCGACTCCCGCGACCTGGCCGGCATGGCCAAGATGCTCAAGCAGTCGCGGTCACGCACCCACCAACGCATCCGAGAACTCGCGCCGCTGCTTCCACGCCTCGTCGACGCAGCCAACGACAACCGAGCCGCAGCCAAGGAACTGCTCGACACCGCCGCCGCCACTCCGCCCGGCGAGTCCTTCACCCAAGCCGGGCACATGCTACGACGGGCATCCCTCAGCGACGACGCGAAGAGTGGCAGGAAGATCAGTCGTGGGCACGTGTACGTCGACACGCCGCTGCGTAGCGGCACGAGCGCCCGGCCGCAGGACAATCGCAGGAACCTGAGCCTTGAGGCCGACCGGGCGTTCTGGGCGTGGGCGCTGGTCGAGGTGCTGCGTCACACCGGGGCACGCATCGAGGAAGTCCTCGAGATCACCCACCGTTCCTTCGTGTCCTACCGGCTGCCGTCGACAGGTGAGGTGATCCCGATGCTGCAGATCACCCCGTCCAAGACCGACAAGGAACGGCTCCTGGTCATCGGCCCAGAGCTCGCGGTGGCGTTCGCCGAGATCATCTCCCATGTCCGCGGCGACAACGAGCAGCTGCCGCTGGTCAGCCGCTACGACAGCGCCGAACGCGTCCACAGCCCCGAGCTTCCGTTTCTCTTCCAGCGGCCGTGGGGCACGGGCAGGATCGCGATGAGTTCCTCCTACGTCATCAAGCTGCTCGATGAGCTGGTCACTACCGCGAAGATCACCAACAGCGACGGGACACCTGCCAAGTTCAGCCCCCACGACTTTCGCAGGATCTTCGCCACCGAAGCCGTCGCGTCCGGCCTGCCGGTGCACATCACCGCCAAGATCCTGGGCCACGACTCGATCGCGACCACGCAAACGTACGTCGCGGTCTACGACCAAGACGTGATCGACCACCACCGTGGCTACATCGCCCGCCGGCGAGCGCTTCGACCGTCGCAGGAGTACCGCGAACCGACAGACAGCGAGTGGAATGAGTTCCTTGGCCACTTCGCCCAACGCAAGCTCGAGCTCGGCACGTGCGGGCGTGCCTACGGCACCGGCTGCCAACATGAGCACGCGTGCATCCGCTGCCCGATGCTCCGCCCCGACCCTGCACAGCACGAGCGCCTCCGAGTCATCATCGACAGTTTGGAGGAGCGGATCGCCGAAGCCACTGAGCGTGGATGGCTCGGCGAAGTCGACGGCCTCCGGACCAGCGTCGCCGCCGCGAACCGGAAGCTCACCCAGATGCAGCGCACAGCAACCAACCTCGGCATGCCGATTTTGCCGCCCAGACCTGACGTCGCGCACTAGAAATCGGCCCTCACGGTGTCTCGCATCGAGGGAGTATTGTCTCGTACCAGGGCGTTGCCCGATGGGCTGCCGACAACTAACTTGGCGTCGCGCACCACGGGCGACGCTCGCCGGGCCGCCAGCAGGGATTGGGCCCACGATGCGGCCCCGTCAAGGGTCCCGACGAACTTGCAGCATTCGCTGAACGATGTCGCCAGGCTCGGCTACTGTCAGGCTCACGATGCTGCGCTGAGCGTGGCGATGACGACACCACGAGGTCGACGCACGTCGATCTTGGCGTTCAAGAGGGGGCATGGATGCCACGCTTTGGTTTGTTCGCACCGTCGGCGACAGGCAAGCGACGCACGGTCGGCACGGCGCGGGCGTTGCTGGCGCTGGGAGCGGGACTTGCGATTGCCGCCGGCGGCCTGGCCCCATCCTCTGGCCCTGAGGACCGCGGCAGGCTGACCGCCGAGTCCACCACTGAGGAAGCAGTTCTGTCCGCGGACGACGGAACCTTGTCCGCGGAGGAGATCACGGCCCTTGAGGCGGAGCCCGGTATCGCAACAGAGGAGGCCGTGGTCGTCTTCGAAGGCGGTATCCAGGACATCACGGTAGGGGTCAACACCGAAACCAACACAACCCCGGTAGCCATGGATCGGGCGGTCATCGGCACGTTGAATGACATGGAGCTCGACGCTCAGAAGTACCCGTCCCCGGACGGCAGCCTCGAAGAAGCGATCGATGCAGCGCAGGAGGCAGCCGCCGACTCCGTCGAGTACGACACCGTGGCCGTTGAGATGCAAGACGGCGCCGAAGTTCCCACTGACATGGAGGTCGTAGAGCAGCAATCCGATGCTCCGGATCAGCCCTTCTACCTCGCAAATGACGCCGACTGCGGAGACACGTGGTGGCCGAACTACGTCATCGGGCACTCCGGAGCCTCTTCGGTGGCCGGCATGCGGTACGGCACCGTCCGGTTCGCCTGGACCACCAATTCGCGGATGACGAATCTGCACTGCTACGACGACGTCACGTTCGAGCCGGACTTCAAGACCTACAACTACGACGACCGGCACTACTACCGCAAGACCATCGAGGCATGGTCGACATCGATGCCGGACGGCTACAAGGACACCCAGTTCCTCGACGGCGACAACGAGTACATCTTCACCATCGGCACGTCGCGCGCCGGGAAGCTCGACCCCGACAAGGAGTACCGCACCTACTTCCGAACCGAGAAGGGCAATACCTCCTCGGACGACGGCGCCATCTACCTCCAGCGGGGCAATCGCACACCGTCCTACTGCGATTCGACGTGGTGCATCTTCGCGCGAGAGACGAAGAAGTACATTGCCGCTTGGACACTGCCAATCCCTGGCCTTCTGACGGAGAGCAAGTGACTCGGACCCGAATCTTTGTCGCCGCGGCGATCATCCTGGCGCTGGCCGTCTACGCCTTCGGCCCTCGGCTTCTTGCGCCCCAGTCGGACGCTGCCGCAAACGAGTGCGCCGAAGAGGTCGCGAGCGAGACGTCCTCCATCGACTGGCGGGTGTTCCCGGTAGCCGGCTGGGTCTGCCAAGACGCAGACGGCCACGAGAGTTACCTCGGTTGGTGGGCCTGAGCCACAACCCCCACGACCGCCGAAGCTGGATCCACCAGCGACACTGAGGAGAGCTTGTGAAACGAATTGCCGCCCTTCCCATCGCGCTTGCGATGGCCGCGCCGGTTGTCGTAACGACGGCCGGGCCGGCCGTCGCCGCCGGTCCCGACTGTCCGACAGGTACCACCGCCGTCGACTACCGCAGCGTCAACGACCACTTGGCCGCCAAGGTCTGCTACAAGGGATCGGTCGACAAGGTGTTCTGGCAGGACATCTACGCCGATGGCATCAGCGCCTACGCGAAGGTCTACTACTACGCGCCGGGATCCTCGCAGACCAGTGTGTACGTGAGCCCGTACGACAGCGACGGCGCCAACAACGGCTGGAACAGCGCGCAACTGAACGTGGATGAAAGCAAGGCGCTCATCATCTATGCCTGCTCCTACGATGCCGACGGGGGCTCGGGCACGTTCAACTACGGGTGCGGAACCGGCACGCCGGTCGACCGCTCCGACCGCTGATCCCCCGCGACGTACGGTCCCTAACCTGGCTGAGTTGCGCGGGCGGCGGACAGTCTGAGCGCCCGGTCCACACGCCGGTGGGCGCACACGGGCGGAGGCGCTGAGGGGTGCGGTCCGTCTGGAAAAGGAATCGTTGGAGGCGATTCCACCGCCTATTGCGTTCTTCGCAGTCGTGAAAGACCTGGAAGAGGAGCTCTGCGCCCGGCGAAGGATTGATCGCGTCCTCGGGGCTTCACCGGGCCCCGCTCCCACGTTCCGCGCAAACATGCTGCGCAGGTCTCGCCTCCGCACACGCCAATTCCGGCAGCGCATCAAGCCGGTCAACGCGCGACCTGCTCGGGCAGCCGCGTTCGCCAGTCCCTGCTTCGGCAACTTGCAGTTTGCTCTCAGTGCTCAGCTGCTGCCTGCTGGCGATCGTGACCGTTTGGTCCAACGAGCACACCTGAAAGCATGACCAGATGCAGCGAGATCACTCGTCCACCTTGGTGCAGAAAAGAACTCGGCCACGTCATGCTCCACTCCCCCGAAGCCCGCACCGGCGACGACACCGCCACCCGCGACGCGGCGCTGCACCGCGGCATCGCCGAAGTCGAAGCCGAGTCCGTAGCCCTGATGATCGGTGCCGTCCATGGCCTCGACACCAGCGCCTACACGATCCCGTACGTGTCGAGCTGGGCCAGCAGCATTCCAGGCAGCGACCCGGTCGAGGTCATCCAGTCCACAGCCGAACGAGTCCGCACCACCGCCGTCCGCGTCCTCGGCCAACTCGACACCGCACAGATCGGCAACGGTGACCCGCCAGGCCTCGACCGCTCCGCCGCCGTCCCTACGGCGCCGGTGCGCCAGCAACAGCCGGTCGTCGAACCGCAGGTGGTCAGACTATGAGCCTGCTGAACCCAGCAACCGCCTACCGCCGCTCCACATCACGGCCACGGATCCCCGTCGTTCTGCCGCTGGTCCGCGTCGCGGTCGACGACACCGGAACCTTGAGCGTCACCGTCGATGACGAACCACTCACCGATCAAGCCTCAGCGCTCACGCGCGGCGAACTGCGACCGCTCCTGGACCGCATCGCCACCGAACACGAATCAGCGCTGCGCGTCGAGATCCACGAACCCGACGGCAAGGTCTTCACCGACATCCACACCCCCGAACCGAAGGCCGCGCCTGAGCGCACTCCGGAGCCAGTCCGTCACGAACGCAGTGCCCACGACGGACAGCCATCGGTGAGGGTGAAGGCAGGCGCTCTGACCGGAGAACGCTTCCAACCCGGCGAAGAGGTCGCGGTCGCGATCGTCGTGCACCGCACCACCAGCAACGCCGACGGCACTCTCGAGCTGCACCTGCCCGTGGCATTACTCGACCGGACCGCCAGCGACGTCGTGCTCGTCGGCGAACAGTCCGGGGCCACCCGCCCCCAGTCAGAGAAGACCGACACGTCGGAACGTGGAACCTCGTGAACGCCACGGGCCGCCCGGTCGACGACACCCTCGTCAACCTCGCACTCTTCGCCATCGGAGTCGCCGGCGCCGCTGCCACACTCCTGCGCGGCGCCGCAGCACTCACCGCTTGGGCGAGCGGAACTGAACAGCCCACCGCCGGCTGGGCTGCAGGCATCCGAGTGCTCGGTGACCCCGCCGACCCAGGCAGGGTCTTCGGAGCAGACATCTCACCCTGGACCTACTGGCCCGTCCTCGCCGCACTCGTCACCACTCTGCTCGCGACCGGGTTTCTGATCTGGCGAAAGGTCGACTCGCTCCGCCACAAGACCCAACACGACCCGCGCCGACTCGTCGGTGTCGCCACCCGCACCGACGTCGCCACCGTGGCATCCAAGAAGGCTCTCCTCGCACGAAGTACGACCCTGCGACCCAGCCTCACCAGCGCCCAGCCCAGCGACGTCGGATACCTGCTCGGACGCTCCCGCGGCATGGAGGTCTGGGCCTCAGTCGAGGACTCGATCCTGCTCCTCGGACCACCACGCTCAGGCAAAGGCCTGCACGTCGTCATCAACGCCATCCTCGACGCCCCCGGCGCAGTCGTGACCACCGCAACCCGACCCGACAACATCGCCGCAACCATCACCGCCCGCCAGAAGGTCGGGCCCGTCGCGGTGTTCGACCCCCAACGGCTCGCCGAAGGACTCCCCTCCGGCCTGCGCTGGTCCCCCGTCCGCGGATGCGAAGACCCACTGACCGCGATGATCCGCGCCACCGGCCTCGCCTCCGCCACCGGACTGTCCGCGGGCGGCGTCGAGTCCGGTGGATTCTGGGAAGGCAAGACCCGCACCGCGCTGCAGTCGCTGCTACACGCGGCAGCACTCGACCACCGCACCCCGGCCGAACTGTTCGCCTGGACCCTGTCCCCATCGTCGGCCAGCGACGCCGTCGCGATCCTCGCCTCCCACCCAAGCGCAGCTGCCGGCTGGGGCGAATCGCTCGACTCGATGATCCACTCAGACGCCCGCACCCGAGACTCCATCTGGATGGGCGTCTCCCTTGCGTTGTCCTGCCTCGCCGACCCCCGCGTCCTCGACGCGGTTACCCCACGCCCCGGGGAACACTTCGACCCCGTCGAGTTCCTCACCGGCAACGGCACGCTCTATCTGCTCGCCACCGGCGCCGGAGCCGGTGCTTCCTGGTCTCTGGTCGCAGCCTTCATCGAAGACCTCGTCGAGACCGCCCGCCGGCTCGCAGCCG
>WBZP01004054.1_pt1 | contig 15506 bp, 13 predicted proteins | sample 5204301 | NCBI WGS metagenome assembly WBZP01 (sample SAMN12412401, study PRJNA552823) | activated sludge metagenome | isolation source: activated sludge from nitrification reactor of wastewater treatment plant... | place: USA: Pennsylvania | collected 2017
CCTGCCAATACCATCAGTTTCCAGGTGGGTATGCCTGAAGGACAGGTTTACCAGATATATATGGCATCAAGTCCTGAAAAAACAAAGAACGTAACTACAGAGAACATTCAGGATTTATGTTCAAAAATGTCGAAAGAGGTTTTTAATGGCGTTGACCTCAACTTTCATTTTACGGATGTCAGGTTTAAGCCATTCCTCTCTTATAGCTTCGATTCTGTAACCGACACGATAAAAGTTATCAACTAAGAATTAATATTAAACCTGGAGTGCCTGCCTGTCCCGGGCAGGCATTTTTATTTTTACAATACGAAATCCTATTTTTACCGAAAGCAACCATAATGCAGACTGCATCAAAAAAAGTGGTAAACGGGTGGGCCATGTACGACTGGGCCAATTCTGTCTATAACCTGGTTATCACCACCACATTTTTTCCTGCTTACTATGCGGCGGTTACCAAACCTGAAAATGAAGGTTTTGAAAAAGGCGTCAATTTTCTGGGACGCAACTTTGTCAACACCGAACTGAAAGACTATGTGCTGGCTTTCGGGTTTTTGGTTATTGCAGCCCTGTCGCCCATCCTTTCTTCTATTGCCGACTACAAAGGCAACAAGAAAAACTTTATGCGGTTCTTCTGCTACATGGGTGCAATTAGCTGTTCGCTCATGTATTTTTTCGAAGCCAGCACCGTTACCATGGGTTTGTTCGCCTTCATGTTTGCCGGTATTGGTTTCTATGGCAGCCAGGTCTTTTACAATTCTTACCTGCCCGATATTGCCGCTATTGACGACCGGGACCGCATCAGTGCCAAAGGATATACCTATGGCTATATCGGCAGTGTGCTGATGCAGATGGTGGGCTTTGCTTTGGTAATGCTGATGAAAGACAAAGGCGAAGCCTTAAAAATCACCTTCCTGCTGGTGGGCTTGTGGTGGGTAGGTTTTGCCCAGATCACTTTTAACCGGCTGCCCATGGCCAGTGCATCTGAAAGAAAAAGCAGGAAGAATGTTCTCACCAACGGTTTCCACGAACTGAAATTAGTTTGGAACCAGATGGTACATCTGCCGGTGTTGAAGCGTTTTCTCGCTGCATTCTTCTTTTACAGCATGGGCGTACAAACTGTGATGCTGGTTGCCATAGACTTTGGTATCAAAGAACTGAAACTGGCTGATGATAAACTAATCATCACCGCCGTACTGATTCAATTAGTAGCTATTGCCGGTGCCATTGGCATGTCCAGGTTATCAGAGAAACTCGGCAACATAAAAGTACTGTTGCTGACGGTGCTGTTATGGATTGGCGTTTGCATTACCGGCTACTTCATTACCACAGAATATCATTTTTACGTTCTGGCCGCACTGGTTGGTTTGGTTATGGGGGGCATTCAATCGCTTAGCCGCAGCACTTATGCCAAACTGATGCCCGAAACCAAAGACACCGCTTCCTTTTTCAGCTTTTACGATGTAACAGAGAAAATAGCCATCGTAATCGGTCTTTTCAGCTTTGGGTTTATAGAAGGATTCACCGGCAGCATGCGCAACTCCATCATTGCCCTGATTATTTTCTTTGTAATTGGTTTGTTCTGGCTGCTGCTTACCTACCAGGCCAACAAGAAAAATAAAAGCATAACACATACCTGACAGGTCACTGTTATACAATTTTATTTTCAATAAACTGCTGCCCTGTTTAACTTGCGGCATCAATACTACTATATATGAAACTCTATTCCATAAACACCGGTTATTTTAAACTCGATGGCGGCGCTATGTTTGGCGTGGTACCCAAAACCATCTGGAACAAAATCAACCCGGCTGACGAAAACAACCTCTGCCCCTGGGCATTGCGTTGTATGCTGATTGAAGACGGTAACCGCCTCATACTTGTTGATACCGGCAACGGCGACAAACAAGACACCAAATTCTTCAGCCACTATTACCTGCATGGCGATGACACATTAGATAAATCACTTGCCAAATATGGTTTCCACCGGGATGATATTACGGATGTATTCCTTACTCACCTGCACTTCGACCATTGTGGCGGCACCATCAACCGGGAAGGTGACAAGTTAGTTCCCGCATTTAAAAACGCTGTTGTATGGAGTAATACCGAACACTGGGACTGGGCAGTGTATCCCAACGACAGGGAGAAGGCTTCCTTCCTCAAAGAAAATATTCTGCCAATACAGGAAAACGGCCAGCTTCAGTTTGTGGAAATAAACGGCGGTATTGATGGCAAACTGGGCGAAACCAGATTCAACGACACCATGTCTGTACGCTTTGTAAGCGGCCATACCGAAAAAATGATGCTGCCCCAGGTACAGTACAAAGACAGAACGCTGGTGTATATGGCCGACCTGCTGCCCTCACAGGGACATATTCCTATTCCTTATGTAATGGGCTATGATATGTTCCCGATGACAACGATGAACGAAAAAAAATCTTTCCTGAAAGAAGCCCTCGAAGGCGACTACATCCTCTTTTTCGAACATGACCCTGTGTATGAATGCTGCACTCTTCAGCAGACCGAACGGGGCATCAGGCCTAAAGATTTTTTTAAACTGGAAGAACTGTAGATTACACCTCCTGCTAAACAATAATTTTTCAATTATCACATAGTTGATAAAAACGACCTGTTTGCTTTTGTAAATTAAAGCCCCTCTTTCGGAGGAGTTTGGGGAGGCTGTTATTTCTTTTTAATCAATGAAGTAAGCGGATGCCGCAGATTGGCATAGCTCATCATATCCACTTTTACCTTGCCCACCACCAGCGGACTTTCCACCCTCACAGGAATATGATTGGCATCGTCTGACACCCACACTGTCATGTGTTCACCTCCATCAAATATCTGTCCTTTCAGCAGCAGGGGTTTTATCTTAATGGCATTGAACTTGCCATAGCGGGTCTTTATCACCTCCTTGCCCATATAGCGGATGTACATATTGAACAGCTCATTATCTAAGAACATTGAGAACGGTATCTTGTCATCCGGTCTTAGTTTCGAGAAATCAATATTACGGGCATAATACATCGAGCTGATTACATCCTGCACACAGGCAGGCACTTTAAACACTCCATCCTGCGATACGGCTGTGTTCGCTATTTTATTAAACGTCACATTCTGGTACTTCTTATAACCACCTTCATTCACATTGCGCACAAACTTCAGCGGCTGCATGGTGGCAGTGTCAATGTACGACTCATACTTATCCCGCACTTTATAAATCAGGTCGTAAGAAGAATGCGTCTTGCCCTCACCGGTAACATGATATACCGGGCGGTTATTCACGGTTTCCAGCTTGCTGGTAAATGTGGCATTGCCCGCATCCACATACAATCCGGCAACGGCATAATACACTTTAAAATTCACTTCCTCATCCACCTGGAAAGCAACATTCTTAATACCGCAGAAAGTATCTGCAGGTTGCTGCTGCGTCTTCACTCCAAATCCTAACAATAATACAGCCAGGGGCGACAGTAACTTAAGTTTGTTCATCTTCTTCTTTATATAGTTTTTTAATTCCCAGAATTAACAGGCTGCCCGCTATGGCCGGCAGCACCAGGTTAATAAACCAGATGCCTGTTGTGGCAAAAATAATACCGGCAATATTACCGCTGTAAATACCCACCACCATCTTGGCCACATAACCCCGCTGCGCCAGTTCGGCAATCGCAAAAGTGGGTATCACTGCCATTACCAGAAACGTCACACTCACTGTCCAAAAAGTTTGCCACATACCGATGTTCACATCAAACAACTGAAAGAGCAAATAGTACTGCACGATAAATACTATATAGCGCAGCAGCGAAAAAGACAATAACCTCAGCAATAACGTTGCATCCAGCTCCTCCAGTGTCTGTACAAGGTACAAAAAACGCTTACTGCCCGGAAGACGGTTCACCAGCCGCACCAGCCACGACAACCTGAAATAAAATACTGTTAAAACTGCCAGCACCGTCAGCACTCCGTATATAATCACCTGCAACCAGAGGCCCTGCACCAGGTGCGCCGCTTCAATATCCCGCTTCATAATAATCAATCCTGCCGCACCCATCAGTATCGTAATAATCAACTGGCTCAGGCTGCCCACCATGGTCATGGATATGGTGCGGAGCCTGTTCCCCTCATCCATATACAGCACCCGGCCCAGGTACTCACCAATGCGGTTAGGTGTACTTACCGAAAACGACACACCCGACAGCACCGCCCTGAACGCCTTCAGAAATCCGATGGGCTGTATCGGCTTTACCGACAGTTTCCACTTGATGGCTTCGATGGACCAGTTCAGCACCATCAGCAGCACCACAGGGATAAAATAAAATAGTTTGGCACTGCTGAACACTTCCAGCGCCGCTTCCAGGTTGGGCTGATTCCGTATTTCATTATAGATAGACCACGACAGCCACAGAAACAAAATCGGCCCCAGAAAGTAATTGATGAATTTCCTGTAGTTCCAGGATTTGATATTTCGGTTCAGCTTCATTAATCTTGTGATGTTGTAAAAATACAGTCCTGTTTGCAAAAGCACTCTAAAATAATACTCGGCATCGACCCCGGCACCATTGTAATGGGCTACGGACTTATTACCGTGCAGGGACATACCGCCTCGCTACTTGAAATGGGTGTGCTCAAACCCGGAAAGGTAAAAGACGGCTACAAAAAACTGCAGCTCATCTTCAACACCGTCAGCGGATTGATTACCAAGTACCAGCCTACCGACTTTGCCATCGAAGCTCCCTTCTTTGGCAAAAATGTGCAGAGTATGCTCAAGCTGGGACGGGCACAAGGTGTGGCCATTGCAGCCGCCATGCGCCACGGACTGGAAGTAACCGAATACTCACCCAAGAAGGTAAAACAGTCCATCACCGGCAATGGCAATGCCGATAAAGAACAGGTGATGAAGATGCTGCAAACCATCCTCTCGTTTAAAGAAAGCCCCAAACACTACGATGCCACCGATGCTCTCGCCGTAGCTCTCTGCCACCATTTTCAAAGCAGCTCACCGCTGGGCAAAGCCGCCAAAGGCCTTAAAGGCTGGGACGATTTTATAAAACAAAACCCCGGAAGAGTGGTGAAGAAGTGATCCGATTGCTATCGGATGGTGAATAGGGAGTGGTTAATGAATTGGGATTGGGGATCAAAAATTTGGAATTTTCGCATGAAATGGGTGTACACCATAATGATTATTCTCGCCGCATTCATCATACTGTAGCTGCTGTTCTGGATTTTCTGGGAGGATATACTTTATTCTCTTTACTCATAACGTAATTCAACTCCTCTTCGTAGCAGAGAAATTAGTTATTATTTTTACGCTATTCACTCAAATCTTCAAACTCGCAGGTAATAAACAGGTATAAATAATACGACTATGGCATTTGGATTTTCACCTAAACACATACAGGAATTTATTCTTGACAATCTTTCTCAGGAACAGTTTCTTGTTCTTGCAATTGAGGCTGTAAAAAAATTAGGCTGGAATATTGGCTACACAAGCGAAACCGGTTTTATTGCTTACACTAAATTTTCAATGAGTTCATGGAGCGAGGAAATAACGGTAAAAATTGAAGACGGGAATGCCACCCTCAAAAGCGAATGCACCGGCAGCCAAATGGTAGACTGGGGAAAAAACAAAAAGAACATTGAAGCATTCATTGTCTCAATTAATGAGCTAAGAAGCATATTCACAACAGAAGAACTGGCTCAAAAATATGAAGAGATGAAATCAGGCATATCAGCACAAAAAGAAGATATGTTAAGCCAGCCTTTACCAGACAAAAAAGAAAAAATAACTGATTTTTTAGCAATTTTTAAACCAGTAAAGGGATACTTCATCACACCAATTTTACTAAACACGAACATTATTGTTTTTATTTTAATGGCAATCTCTGGCACAAATATTTTGCTTCCCGATAACGAAAGTCTAATTAAGTGGGGAGCAAATTTCCGGCCGCTCACACTAGAAGGGGACTGGTGGAGACTCATCAGCAATTGCTTTTTACACATTGGCATTCTTCACTTGGCCATGAACATGTATGCCCTGCTTTACATTGGTTTACTTTTGGAGCCTTTGCTTGGCAGGACAAGATTTATTATTGCCTATCTGCTGACAGGACTAACAGCAAGTATCGCAAGCCTGTGGTGGCACGACTTTACAATCAGTGCCGGGGCTTCAGGAGCTATTTTCGGCATGTATGGCGTTTTCTTGGCAATGCTTACAACAAACCTCATTGAGAAATCGGCACGAAAAGCACTGCTTACCAGTATTGCAGTCTTTGTTGGCTACAACCTGCTGAATGGGATGAAAGGAGGCATTGACAATGCCGCACATATTGGCGGCTTAATCGGCGGACTTGTAATTGGTTATGCCTATTTACCAAGCCTGAAAAAGAATGAAGCTACCAACCTGAAATACTCAACTATTGGAATTCTGACAATCATTATTCTTGCAATATCTTTTATCGTATATAAGAATATCCCAAACGACATCGGCGAATATGACAAGAAAATAAAAGAGTTTGTTTCAATGGAGAAAAAAGCACTTGAAGTTTTCTCATTACCTGAGAATACACCAAAAGAAAAAACTCTTTCTGAAATTCAAAACAAAGGTCTTTACTACTGGAACGAAAACATCAAATTGCTTAACAGTCTGGAGAGGTTAAAACTCCCCGATGAAATTCAAACCAGGAATAAGAAGCTGCTTACTTATTGCGACCTTCGAATAAAAAGTTACAACCTCATTTATAAAGCAATTAAACAGGATTCGGACAATTACAAAGACAGCATTGAGTATTACAATACTCAAATTGAAACAGTTATCGACGGACTTAAATAACAACTTAATTTCTCACAGTCACAATTTTTATTCTTCCTGGTCTTCCAAATCTGTCAAGCAGCCTGTCGCATATGCTGTTGGTCATCTGCATGCGCCGCATTACCCTCACACAAGACGCAACAGCGGCGTGTTACTTTCCAAAAAGACAAACAAGGGCAACAAACCGTTATCGTATCATTCTTCATTAATCTCAATTTGCCATTCAGCCTCAGTTTCTTTATTCATCAACAGGTTTAAGTCAAGGTACTTTTCAGAGCCCTTCACAATAAAGTGCAAATCAGCCTGTCCTGTCGAACCTTGTGAATTTGTCGTCATAGATATAGCCCCAAAAGGTACAAGAAATATGCCTTTAACTATTCCGACTTTGTTCCTGATTTCTTGGTTTGTCTTTATAAAATTGGCAGCACTTTCATAAGCAGATGTCTGTTGTATTGCAAAAAACAATACCCCTTTTACACTATATAATTCACTACCTCAAAGTCAATTGAAAGCAATTGAGACGAGAGATAAGAAAGCCAGCACATAACATGTGTAAAAAAACCAACCAAATTATGTTCTGCCTTATCGCTGCTTTTTGCCCGCATAGTTTGCCAGAAAGTCCCTTGCAATTCTTCCCCATTCTTTAATAACGCTGTCTTTCCATTTTCCTTTTGATGCGGCGGCTGGTTCGAGTACCGAGCAGGTTTCTTTTTTGTCGGATACCGACCAGGCAACCCAGCTCAGTTTGTTTGCATCCATCCAGTTCACAAAGGCTTTCCATTCGGCATGGTCAACCGGGCCATCGCCGCTGGCTTCCATGCCTGCACATTCCGATACAAATACCGGCAGGCCTTTTTTAATGGCTTCACCGGTCCTGTCACGCAGCCACTGCTTATGCGTGCCGGCATAAAAGTGCATGGTGTACATAAGGTTGCTGTACCCGGTGATGGGGTCGGCGGCAGGCAGGTGTATGTCCTGGTCCCAGCGGGGAGAACCTACCAGGATGATATTGTCGGGGTCGTGGGCACGGATGGCTTTTATTACTTCCACTGCATAGGTTTTTACTTCGGGCCAGGTTTCATAATCCGGCTCATTAAACAGTTCGTAAATGACATGGGGCTGATGGCCGTACTCTTTTGCCATCATGGTAAAAAAGGTAACGGCCTGCTGCTGGTGTATGTTATGGTCGTGCCAGTCAATAATCACATACACCCCTTCTTTAATGCAGGCATCTATCACTTTCTTCATCAGCTTCACCGATGTTTCGGGGCTTTTTAAATAACCGCTGTCGTTTAATTCAATACCCATGGAAGCCCGGATAACGGTGCAGTTCCATTTTGCTGCCAGTTCGTGTACGGCACCTTTGTTATAGAACCGTGGCCAGAGGTTGTGCCAGCCAAAACTCATACCGTGCAGCACAACAGGCTGTTCTTTGCTGCTTACCAACTGTGTTCCTTTTACTTTAAGCTGGCCATATTCTTTTACAGACTGTGCCTGCACACCAATAACTATTGCTGCCAGCACAATGCGATGGATATTTTTTTCATCTCTTATAGATTTTTCTCAGGTCGTTTTCAAATAATGTGTATGGGTTATTATAAAACTTAATGAAGTTATCTGCGGAAAGCTGTCCCGGAAAAGGAGCATAGTAATGCGTGGGGCTTTTGCTGTCGTTTCGCCATACCAGCACATAGCATAGTTTCAGGTTGCTGCGTTGCAGGGTTTTCAGAAGCACATCTGTCCACCATGATCCGCTGGTGATGCTTTCCAGGCCTGTTTCAGTAAAGGCTGCTAATTTCTTATTCGTTTGAGCAAAATCTGATATTATCTTCAGACGCTGATAACCTGAATCTGTATTGTATTTCCCATAACGTCCAAAATCGGCATAATCATCCATGCCCACCATATCCACCCAGTCGTTTCCGGGATAACGTTCCGTATATTCTTTTTCACTGTTAAAAGTGCAATCCGGTGAAAAAGCATATATGAAATTATGCACCTGCAGCGAGTCACGCAGGTATGAAACGGTGAACCGCCACAACGATTTTAATTCTTCTGCTGTGCAATGTTTGCGGCCCCACCAAAACCAGTTACCATCCAGCTCATGATAGGGCCTGAAAATCATGGGCACAGTTTTTCCATCCCTTCCTTTGGCTGAATTGGCCAGCCCGGCAATTGTTTCCAGAATTTGTTTATACTGCTGATGATGTGTACCTCCGGGAATAAGGTGACGGACAACCGGTTTTGAGATTGAATCCACCCAATAAAACCCACCCGGTGAAACAGGATTGGAAAAATGCCAGGACACTGTTATCACACCGCCCCTGTTGTAGGTGTCAGTAATTATTTTACGCAGCCTGTTTTTTTCTTTTTCTATTTCTGCTTCAGGCCTGCCGGAAAGCCCGCCAAAATCAACACCGATAACAGCAGGATGAGAACCGGTGACAGACTTTATATCACTCCTGTTATCATCTCCTGCCCAGCCATGACCATACTCTGTCGCATGCTGATGACCAAAAAGAATATGCTGCTGCGAAAGTTTATAAAGGTTTTTAAATAGTGCCTTTGTCTCTTTGGTTGCCTTTTTATCAACCAGTTGAATTTTATTTTGTGCCGTACCGATTATTTGTACAGACAAGAAAAACAAAAGCAATATTACCCGGTACATTTTCTGTACGTTTTACATTTTTGTAATACGCATCGCAAAGCCACCACCCGGTGCAAGATGAACGGTTAGTTTATCCGCAGGGTTTACCGTCATTGTTTCTTTTTTATAGTCGGTGGCATCTTTTCCAGCATTCAGGCCATCCCTGAAGAGTTCAACGCTATAGTTGCCTTCTTTCAGGAAAGCAAAGTCGATGGTAATATCCCGTTCGTTCCAGTTGGTCATGCCACCCACAAACCAGTTATTATCTTTTCTGCGGGCAATAACGGCATACTCACCCAGTTGCCCGTCAAGAGCAATCGTTTCATTAAATGTGGTGGGCACTTTAGCTATAAAATCTGTACACTCCTGTTCTTTTGTATAAATGGTGGGATTATCGGCGAGCATCTGCAGCGGCGCTTCATATACAATGTACATGGCCATCTGGTTGCAGCGGGTGCCCAGGCTTTGCGGAAAAGAATTGCTTGGCTTCGCATTTTTTCTTGTTGCATTACGAAAAGCACCGGGAGTATAATCCATCGGCCCGGCCATCATGCGAATAAAAGGAAGGCTTACGGCATGGCGGGAGACCCGGTCGTCGGCACTCCATTTCATGTACTCCATTCCTCTGACACCTTCGAAGTTTATAACGTTTGGCCAGGTGCGCTGCAAACCCTGCGGGGCAAACATGCCGTGAAAATCGAGCAGCAAATGGTGCTTTGCTGCAATGGCTGCCATTTCATAACAGGAAGCAATTATCTTCTGGTCGTTGCGGTCGAGAAAATCCACTTTGAATCCTTTCACACCCATCGCAGCATATTTGGCACACAGCCCTTCAATATCTCTTGACAAGGCATACCATGTGCTCCAGAGGATGAGTCCCACATTTTTTTGTTTGGCATATTCCAGCAGGGCTGCAAGATCGATAGCCGGGCTCAGTTTATTCAAATCCCATTCATCGCTCCAGCCTTCATCCAGCACCACATATTCTATCTTATTGGCAGCAGCAAAATCAATGTAATGCTTATAAGTTGGTGTGTTGATGCCGGCTTTAAAATCCACATGAGAAATATTCCAGTCGTTCCACCAGTCCCAGGCCACTTTTCCGGGTTTAATCCATGCTGTGTTTTCGATTTTATCCGGTTCGGATAAACGCTGTACCATATCATTGTTCAGCAGGTCTTTGTCCTGCACACTTATAGCCAGCACCCGCCAGGGAAAAGTTCTGGTTCCTTTTGTTCTGGCAATATAATCAGCCCGTTTGGTGGGGATATAGTTGATTTTGCTGCGTTTCCCCAAAGCTTCTTCAACCGGGTAAGGAGCAAATGCGGCAGCAAGGGCCAGTTCGTTTTCTTTGCTGCGGTGAACAAACATTGCGGGATAGTCCTGCACATCCGCTTCGAGCAGTACTGCTTTTTTATGATTATCGTATTGAATGAGTAAAGGCAGGTAGCCCAATGTGTCAGTGCCAAATTTTGACACAGGAGTTTCTGTATAAAACTCTTCAAAGGAACAGGAGTACTTTTCTCCCTCCCGCAGGTCGCTGGTGTGCGGAATAAAAACGGTATAGTCTTTATCAAAGCTGAAGGCGGCTAATTCACTGTTAACAATAATATCTTCTTTACGTTGTGTAAAAAAGCGGCAGGCCACCCCATCATTATAGGCACGGAATACAACCCCGTAATCTCCCTTGCAACTTATAGTGAGCTGGTTGCAGTTGTTCTCCACCACATCTTTCTTATAAGCTATGGCAGTGATTGTTTCATTAATGACTTGCTGCTTTGCAGAAAGTATTTTCGGGTTAGTGCCTAATGTTTCGCCACCGGCAAGCTGCATCGCTATGGGTGAAGGGGCCAGCATGGTTTGCCCTTCATGCTGTACTGACCATGTGATCTTCTCTGCAACAGAAACAGTGACCTGAATTTTTTTGTCAGGTGAAGGAAGCTGAAATGTTTTTGACTTTTGCGCAAGGCCGGAGTGTGCTATAAAGAAAAAAGCAACAACGGGAATAATCCTTATCATAAATAAAACTATTTTCTATCGTATTGAATATTTTAAGCCTCTGTACGTTTTTTGTACCTGATTCTTGCGTTTTAAAAATGAACCACAATAGGCACAATAGAAACATAGTCCGTCACATAGACATCAGTTGCTCAAAATATTTTCAATCTGTATCAGTTCATCAGCAGTGAAAGACAGGTTGGAAAGTGAATCAATACTGTTGTGCAGCTGTTGCAGCGAACTGGCACCCACCAGTACAGAAGTTACCCTCTCATCTTTCATCAGCCAGGCAATTGCCATTTGTGCCAGCGATTGATTACGCTGCTGTGCCACAGTATTCAGTTGCCTGATTTTATTTATCATTTCATCCGACAAATCTTTTGGCAGGATAGCGCCGTTAGGCAGGTTTCTGCCTGCCCTTGAATCAGCAGGAACACCGTTGAGATACTTATCCGTCAGCCGTCCCTGTGCCAGCGGAGAAAATACGATACTGCCCATTCCCTGTTCGTCCACCACATCCAGCAGCGACTTCCCATCGTCCGTTGTTTTATTTTCCACCCAGCGGTCGAGCATAGAATATCTTGGCTGGTGAATAAGACACGGTGTGTTCAATTGCCTGAGTATTTCTGCTGCCTTTCTTGTTTGCGCGGCATTGTAATTAGAAATACCTGCATACAATGCTTTTCCGCTTCTTACGATATGATCAAGGGCCATCATGGTTTCTTCCACCGGAGTGTTAGGGTCGGGACGATGCGAATAAAAAATGTCAACATATTCCAACCCCATCCGTTTCAAACTCTGGTCGAGACTGGCAATAAGATATTTCCTAGAGCCAAAATCGCCATAAGGCCCTGGCCACATATAATAACCGGCTTTTGTAGAGATAACCAGTTCATCCCTGTATGCAGCCAGTTCTTCTTTTATTATTACACCAAAGTTCTTCTCTGCTTCACCCGATGGCGGTCCATAGTTATTGGCCAGATCAAAATGAGTGATGCCTTTATCGAAAGCCCCGAGGATGATTTCTTTCATCTTAGAAAGTTCATCGGCATTACCAAAATTTTGCCATAAGCCTAACGAGATGGCGGGCAACAATAAACCGCTTTTGCCGGTGCGGTTATACTTCATGGAACTGTACCTGTTTTCAGATGCTGTAAACATATTACTCTGGTTTTAGACGCAGCAATACTACATCATGCGGAGGAACTATAGCAGAAAATATTTTCTTAGTGGTTCCGGCCTTTACTTTCTTCCAAACATCGGTGATCGTAAAACTTGTTTTTGCAAAATCAATCACCGTGTTTGATACCGTATCATTAACCGGATGCTGCTGAAAATTGTAGCTGACCGTAACCGGCTTTTGAGAACGGTTCATAAAACAGATGGCCAGTTCGTTATCAGCCAAAGGCTTTATCCATGTATCCACACTGTCCTGCTGCTGCTCCAGGTAAGCCTGCACCCCTCTCTTATCCTGGTTGATGGCAATCACATCTTTATCGGTAAGAATGGAGATGGTTTCTTTCGTCATGTGGCGCAGGTCGTTTCCGGCAATCAGTGGTGAAGCCAGCATACACCACATGGTGAAATGCGCCCTGTCCTCATTCACACTCATCCCATGCCCCACTTCCATCATATCAAAATCATTCCAATGGTCAGGTCCGGCATATTGCCTGATGTTTTTCCTGGAATCAATAATATGTGTTACACCCAGGCTTTTCCAGGTGCCCCAGTCTTTGATGCAGTCAAAACAATTATAAATATCTCCGCTGATGCGCCAAAGTTGTCCAACAGGTGCAGCCCATTCCCAGGGACTGTTAGTTCCCCACTCACACAGACTGAAAATGATTGGACGCTTTGCCGCTTTGATAGCTTTACTCATAGTGGTATAAGCTTCCTTTGAGTTGATCCCTTCTGTAAAACACCAGTCGTATTTCAGGTAATCTATTTCCCAGGCAGCATATTGCTTTGCATCCTGGTACTCGTAGCCTCTTGTTCCGGGATATCCAGCACAGGTTTTTGTACCGGCACAATTGTATAAACCGAATTTCAATCCCTTTGCATGTACATAGTCAACCACTTTCTTTATACCGTTTGGAAATTTTACCGGGTCGGGCACAAGGTTGCCAGTAATGCTGTCTCTTTCCATGGCCATCCAGCCATCATCCAAAACAAGATAAGTGTAGCCGGCATCTTTCATTCCGCTTTTCACCATATCATCAGCAATCTCCATCACTAATTTTTCATTGATGTTGGTGGCGAATGTATTCCAGCTGTTCCAGCCCATAGGCGGTGTAAGGGCAAGGTTCTGGAACTTTTGTGCCTTTACAAACAACGTAATTGTTACAGCAATAAGCAAAAGTATTTTCTTCATAGCTATGTTTTTACCATTTCATGATCTTCTTAATTACCGCTGTCAGTTCAGCAGCTATTTCTTTGTGTTCGGTTTTTGACGGATGTGCATCACAACCGGCGATGTATTGCTTTTCAAAAACATGGGTAAACAGTTTCTTTTCTCCCTCCTTCATCAGCTTTGCCCTTACTTCATTAATACTGCTTCGCAGGAAACTCCGGAGTTTATCATCCGCCATCGGACTGGTGAGCAGTATAATTTTTGCAGTTGGATAATGCTTGCGCAACTGGCGAATAAAAGAAACATAGTTTTTGCAGAATGTTGCTGAATCCTGCACACCATCATTCTGACCGAGGCACACAGAAACCACATCGGGCTGATAACGGGCAAAGTTCCAGGCGATGGTATCGCCAAACATATTGATATTGTCAAACACCTGCGGCATTACAATTTTGTGGCCACAGCAACTGTGCATTAAACCAATACCTGATACAGACGACAGATGAAATTGGGCCTTCAGTGTTCTGGCTGTGATGGAACCATAGCTGAGCCAGGCATTATGCTGGTCGTACCAGTTTTTGGTTTTGCAGGGAATTTTACTGTCGTCATTTCCCATCCCGCATGTTATTGAATTACCAATGAACTCTATCTTACGTTTTGGCTTTGCCTGCGGTTTCATCAACTGCGGGCAGCGGATACCAACCAGTTCCATGTAGCCAATATTTGCTTCTGTGTTCTTACACAACACAACCGTGTGCTTCCCTTTTCCCTTCAAATAAGGAACCAGGGAAATTGTGTCGCATTTTGTCTTTGTCTGCAACCGGTATTCATTTCCATCAACCACCAGTTCAATGTAATTATGGTTGTTACCCCACAGCACTTCATCGTTGAGGATGATTTCACAGTTATTTCCCATAAAGGAAAAATCGATGTACACACCCGGCTGCCAGAAACGGGGCAGTTGCGGATTGGAGAAATCAATCCGGCCAGTGTATTGTATCAACGGGTTATCCGGTTTAAAGAATAAGAGGCTTTGCTGTTTCTGAGCCGAAGCAAACAATACTGCCTGAATAAAAACCGACAATAAAAGGATTTTCCTGTTCATACTTTACTGGTATGTGAATTTTGCTTTTTTATCTCCAATCATTAGTTCAAACTCACCCGGCTCTGTTACAGTTTTCAAAGCTGCATTTACAAAGGCAAGATCGTTTCTGTCAATGATGAATGTTACTGTCTTTGTTTCACCGGGCTGCAGGTCTATTTTATCAAAAGCCCTGAGGCGTTTCATACTTGGCGTTATACTGGCGAATAAGTCTTTTGAATATAACTCCACAGTATGTTTACCAGCCCTGCTGCCGGTATTCTTCACGGAAATGGAAACTGTCAGCTTTTCATCACCACTAAGAGTTGCAGTGCTCAGTTTTATATCACTATATTCAAAAGTGGTATAACTAAGTCCGTGGCCAAAAGCGAATAGCGGATCGTAACCGGCACCAACGTTATCATTAAAGATTTCCCTTACCTCTTCTGTTCCTTTGCGGTCATACAACACAATTTCACCCATACTCTTATGATAAGTATAGGGCAGCCTTCCGTCCGGGTTGTAATCTCCAAACAATACATCGGCAATTGCTTCGCTTGTTTTCTTTCCGCTCCAGTAAGCCATCAGGATTCCTTTGGCAGATGGTTCTATGTTGGTAATG
>WBZP01004055.1_pt1 | contig 15505 bp, 14 predicted proteins | sample 5204301 | NCBI WGS metagenome assembly WBZP01 (sample SAMN12412401, study PRJNA552823) | activated sludge metagenome | isolation source: activated sludge from nitrification reactor of wastewater treatment plant... | place: USA: Pennsylvania | collected 2017
CTGGACGTCGAAAGAGCCCGCCACGGTCGTGGTGCCGACCGGGTCATTCGCAGTGAAGGGCTGCAGGGGGATCACGCCGGTCGCCGGCGTCGAGGCCCCGGGCAGCTGGTCGGCCTTGAGCCCTGAGGTCGGCCCCCAGGTCGCCGAGGCGATGGCCACTGCGGCCACCGCGGCGGTGCCGACGACGACACGGCGCACCGTCTGCCGGCGGACCGCCCGGTTGCCCTGGTCGAGGACGACGGACAGCTCGGGCATGGCGGAGGTTGGCGGCTCGGCCGATCCGAGGCTCAGCCGAAGGTCCTGCTCGAAGTCGGTGCTCATGACGGCGTCCCTTCACGGGAGGTGCGGGTGGTGGTCGAGGCGGACTCGGCGGCCGAGGGGGCCGCGGCCGAGGCCAGGGGGCGCAGGGTGGCCAGTCCCCGGGAGGCGGCACTCTTGACGGCGCCGACCGAGATGCCGAGCTGGTCGGCGACGGCCTGCTCGGACATGTCGGCGTAGTAGCGCAGGACGACGACGGTTCGTTGCTGCGGAGGCAGGTGGTCGAGGAGCCGGATGATCTGGTCCCGGTCGTCCGAGGTCGCGGTCGGCGACCGGCGCTCGGCCAGCACGGCCGGCTCGGGCGTCTCGTCGACCACCGCCTCCCGACCGAACTTGCGCCACTGCTCACGGTGGTGGTTGACCAGGACGGCCCGCGCATACGCCAGGGCCTGGCCATCGCGAACCCGTGGCCAGGCGACATAGGTCTTGACCAGGGCGGCTTGGACGAGCTCCTGCGCCGCGTCGCCATTGCCGGTGAGCAGCCACGCCGTGCGGGTCAGGCTCGGGGACGCGGAGGTCATGAAGGCGGTGAAGGCCGCCTCCCGCTCCTCGCGACGTATGCCGAACATCGGTGTCCTTCCGGTGGGCTGCGACGCCGTGGGTGGCGCCGTCACCGAGGTCTATGCGGGAAGGGCTCCGAAGGTTGCTCCGACACGCGGCTCAGCGGCGCGGCATCAGCACCGTGTAGTCGAGGTCGAGGACGACATTGGGGAGGTACTTGCCGTCCTCGCCGCGGTACGGGAAGTCGGCGCAGCCGAGATCCTTGGTCGCCACGGTCCGCAGCCGCAGCGCACCAAGGTCGGTGCGCCCAGGCAGCTCCACCTTGTCGAGCACCTCGGACCAGGCGTAGATCGTGTTGCCGGCGAAACTGGGGAAGCTGTGCGTGCCGCCGTTGATCGCAGCGATCGTCACGGCATTTGCCAGTCCGTTGTACGACAATGCGCGGGCCAGCGAGATGACGTGGCCGCCATACACGATCCGGCGCCCGAACCGACCGGCCGACTCCACATGCTGGTTGAAGTGGACCTTCGCGGTGTTGTGGTAGAGCCGGGTCGCGAGCATGTGCTCGGACTCCTCGATGGTCATCCCGTCGACATGGTCGATCCGCTCGCCCACCTCGTAGTCGTCCCACAGGTGCGGGCTGCCGCCAAGAACCGGATCGTATGCCGTCCCACGGAGGTCGTACGGGACGGCGAGATCGTCGACTGAGACGACCGAAGGCAGCTCAGGCACGACAGTCTCCGGCGCCGGCGAGGACTCGTCACGCTTGCGGACCATGACCCAGCGGACGTAGTCGAGGACGGTCTCGCCGTCCTGGTTGACCCCGCTCGAGTGGACGTAGACCACTCCAGTCTTGCCGTCCCGGTTCGCCTTGAGCCCGATCACCTCGGAGGTCGCCGAGAGCGTGTCGCCCGGGTAGACCCGCACACCGAACCGCCCACCGGCATACCCGAGGTTCGCGACGGCGTTGAGCGAGATGTCCGGGACGGTCTTGCCGAAGACGACGTGGAAGGTGAGCAGGTCGTCCAGCGGCATCCGCTCCAGGCCCATGGCCCGGGCGGTGGTGAGGCCGTTCGTCGGCCCGAAGCGCGGCCCGTAGAGCGCGGTGTAGAGCGCGACATCACCCTCGGTGACGGTCCGCGGGGTGGCATGGACCAGCCGCATCCCCAGGGCGAAGTCCTCGAAGTAGTTGCCGCTCGCCGTCTTCATCGCCGCTCCTTGGCCCGGGGATCCTTCGTCGATCCTCCCATCGGGGGCTGGCCGCGGTGACGGTGGTGTCGGTCACGTCAGGTATGCCGGTCCGGCCTTGGGGCAAGGACCTGCGCCGCTACCTGCTCCAGGATGGACGTCGACCCGGCATACGGGCCGTCGGGGCGCGGCCAGTGGGTGATGACGTCGGTGAACCCCAGCTCGGCGGCCCGACCCACGAGCTCCTCATAGAGCCGCACCGACGACAGGGCGAAGACCGGGCCCGCGTCCAGGGAGAGGTAGCGGTCCAGTCGGCGCCGCCTGGCCCCCGCATCCTGAGAAGCCACCTCGGCCTCGGCCTCGTCGAGCCGTCGGCACAGGCCCGCCACCTCCGCGAGCCAGGCCTCCACGTCGTCACCGCCGGCCCCGGTGGTCACCCAGCCGTCGCCGTACCGTGCGGCCAGCCGCAGCGAGCGCGGCCCGTTTGCGGCGATGACGAAGGGCACCTCGGGGCGGACGGGGGCAGGCAGGGTCCGGGCGTCGCGGGTCGTGTACCAGGCCCCGGCGTGGTCGACGTGGTCCTCCCGCAGCAGCCGGTCGAGCAGCGGGACGAACTCGTGGAACCGGTCAACGCGCTCACGAACCGTGAGGTCCTGGCCGAGGATGCCCGCGTCGAGGGTTCCACCGGCCCCCAGCCCGCACCGGAACCGGCCACCGCTGACGGCGTGCAGTGCGAGGACGTCCCGCGCGAACTCGTACGGGTGGCGGTAGTTCGGTGAGCTGACGAAGGTGCCGAGCCCGATCGACGCCGTCACCTGAGCGGCGGCCGCCAGGGTCGGGACCGCTCCCATCCACGGGGCGTTCGGCAGACCGCTCCACACGAGATGGTCGTAGGTCCACGCGTGGTCGAAGCCCATCTCCTCGGCGGCCCGCCACATCGGGGCCGCCACCGGCCAGGCGTGCTCGGGGAGGATGGTCAGCCCGTGGCGCATCGGCCAACCTTGGCACAGCCCGTGCACCGCTGTCGGTCGGCGCTCCTAGGGTGGACATGTGCAGCGCATCGACCTCCACACCCACTCGACCGCCAGCGACGGCACCGACTCGCCCGCCGAGCTCGTCGTCGCCGCGGCCCAGGCCGGACTGGACGTCGTCGCGATCACCGACCATGACTCGACGGCCGGCTGGTCCGACGCCGTCGCCGCCGGTGAGCGGGTCGGCGTCCGGGTGGTCCCTGGGGTGGAGATCTCCACTGCCCGCGACGGCCGTTCGCTGCACCTGCTCGCCTACCACCTCGACCCCGCCGACCTGTGGCTGCTCGCCGAGACCGAGCACACCCGCAGCTCCCGGCAGACCCGGCTCCAGCGCATCGTCGACCGGCTCGCGGCGGGCGGCATACCGGTGACGCTGGCGGAGGTGACCGCGCAGGTCCCGCCCGGGGCGACGGCGGGGCGCCCGCATATCGCCGACGCCCTCGTCGCCGGTGGGGTGGTCCGCGACCGCGACGAGGCCTTCCGCCGCTTCCTCCACGGCGGGAGCCGGTATGTCGTCTCGCACTATGCTCCGGACCCGGCCGACGCAGTCCGCGCGGTCCGCGCCGCCGGAGGAGTGCCCGTCCTCGCGCACCCCTTCGGGAGCACCCCGTATGCCGGCTCCGACGCGATGGTGGAGGAGCTCGCTGCGGCCGGGCTCTTCGGGCTGGAGACAGCCCACCGCGACCATGACGACGCGGCCCGCAGGCGCGGACGCGCCTTAGCCGTCACACTGGGGTTGCTGGAGACCGGGGCGAGCGACTACCACGGCACCGGCAAGCAGAACCGGCTCGGTGAGCACCTCACCGACCCCGACACCCTTGCGGCCATCGACGCGGCCGCCACCGACGCGAGGACGACCTCATGACGACCTGGCTCACCCAATGGGGGTCGGTCTTCGTCACCCTGGTCGTCATCCTCGACCCACCCGGGGCGGTGCCGATCTTCCTCGCCGTCACCGCGCCGCTCACCCCACGCCAGCGGGTGGCTGCCGCGCGCCGGGCCTCCCTCGTCGCCTTCGGCCTGATCGCGGCGTTCGCCGTCTTCGGCCAGCAGATCCTCAACTACCTGCACATCTCGATCGCGGCCTTGCAGGGGTCGGGCGGGCTCCTCCTGCTGCTCATCGCGCTGGAGCTGCTCACCGGCAAGGAGCAGGAGCAGTACTCGGCGACGGCGGCCAATGTCGCGCTCGTGCCGCTCGGGACTCCTCTGCTCGCCGGGCCGGGGGCGATCGTCGCGACGATGCTCGCGGTCCAGGGCGCCAGGGAGCCTCTGGACCATCTCGCCGTCGCTGCGGGTCTGGTCACCGCGATGGCGGTGGTCTGGCTGACGCTGCGCTTCGCGGGGCGGATCCGGGGCGTGCTGCGCGAGAGCGGGACGATGCTCGTCACCCGGATCGCCGGTCTGCTTCTCTCGGCCATTGCAGTGCAGATGGTCGCCGACTCGATCCGGGCTTTCGTCTCCGGCCAGGGCTGAGCCGATGGCCGAGCCCGCCGCCGAGCCCGCTGCCGAACCCGTCGCCGAGCCCGCCGCCGGGTCGACGGCCCTCGAGCTGCCCGGGATGCCGCCGCGGCTGTATCTCGCCAGCCCCAGCCGGCTGCTCAGCTGGCTGACCTGCCCCCGGCAGTACCGCTTCGCCTATCTCGACCGGCCCCGACCGAGCGCGCGCCCGCAGCGCGCCCACACCAGCCTGGGCATCTCGGTCCATAATGCGCTGCGCGACTGGTGGACGCTCGACCCGGCCCGCCGCACCCCCGGCGAGGCGGCCGCCCTGGTGCGCTCCGGCTGGATCCCGGTCGGCTACCGGGACGAGGGGCACAGCGCGCACTGGCGGGAGCGGGCCGCGGCGGAGGCAGCGGCATACCTTGCGGCCAACCCGCCCACCGACGAGCCGGTCGGCACCGAGCGGACCGTCGCCGTCAAGCTCGACGGGCTGGCCCTGACCGGCCGGGTCGACCGCCTTGACGCCCGGCTCCGCACCGACGACCCCGGCCGCTACGAGCTGGTCGTCGTCGACTACAAGACCTCGCGCCGGCCGCTGCACCCCGACGATGCGCGTACGTCGCTGCCGCTGGCCCTGTATGCCGCCGCGGTGTGGCGGATGTTCCGCCGCCGGTGCGTCCGGGTCGAGCTCCACCACGTCCCCACCGGGGCCGTGCTCGCCCACGAGCACACCGAGGAGTCGCTGCGCCGCAAGCTCGCCGAGGCCACGTCGATCGCCTCCGACCTGCGCAAGGCCGACGCGCAGTATGCCGAGCAGGGCGTCGACGCCCCGCTCCTGGGCCCTTCGCCCTCGCCGCTGTGCCGCTGGTGCGACTACCGTGCGCACTGTCCGGACGGACAACAGATGGGGCCGGAGCAGTCGTCGTGGGCAGCCCTGGACAGCGACGACGCACCGGCATCGTGGGAGGAGTGAGCATGGCGGCATACGTCTTGGCACTGGCGAACCAGAAGGGTGGCGTCGCCAAGACCACGAGCGCGATCACCCTCGCGGCGGCCTTTGCCGAGCAGGACCTGCGCGTGCTCCTCGTCGACCTCGACGCCCAGGCCTGCCTGACGTTCAGCATGGGTGTGGACCCGGACGCGGTGCTCCGCTCGGTCTACGACGTCCTCGTCGGCACCTGCCCGGCCACCGACGCGATCGTCGCGGGAGAGGACGGCGTCGACGTCATGCCCGCAGTTCTCGACCTCGCCGCAGCCGAGTCGGTCCTGCTGCCGAGGGCCGACCGGTTCGAGGCCCTGACGACCGCGTTGGCGCCGCTGCGGGACCGCTATGACGTCATCGTCCTCGACTGCTCCCCGTCGCTCGGGGTGCTCACCCTGGCGGCGCTGACGGCGGCCGACGGCCTGGTCATCCCGATGCCCGCCGAGATGCTCGGCCACCGCGGGGTCGGCCAGCTGCTCGACACGGTGAGCGACCTGCAGCGCACCCACAACCCCCGGTTGCGCATCGTCGGCATCCTCCCGACGCTGTATGACGGCCGCAGCAACCACGCCCGCGCGGTGCTCGCCGATGTCGGGGAGCGGTATGCCGTGCCCGTGCTGCCCCCGATCCCGCGCAGCGTCCGCTTCGCCGAGGCGCCGGCACTGGGCCGCACCGTGCTGACGACGGCGTCGCGGTCCAAGGGCGCCGCGGCCTATCGCGAGGTCGCCGCCGTGGTGATCGAGCGTGAGGGGCTGCCCCGACGCCGCTGAGGCGTCGAGCCAGAACTATCTCGCCGGAGGCCTAGCCCTGCCGGCGCGGTGGTCGGCTGCCTACTCGGCGGCCACTGCTCCCGGGCCGCCTGCAGCGCCGGTGCGCCGCCGCCGACGCGGCCGCGACCGACGCGCGGCACCGCCCTCGCCGACTGAGTCAGCGCCCGACCCGTCCGTGCTGGCCGTCGAGCCCAGGTCTGCCTGCTGCGTCGCACCAGCCCCGGACTGACCACCCCGAGTCCGCCGGCGCGACCGGGGCCGGTTGGTGCCGGACCCCTCGCCCTCCGAGCCGGCCTCGCGGGTGCGCTCCGCGGGGCGCTCGCCCGGGCGCGCGCCACCACGGTCGCCACCACGGCCGCCGCGCTCGCGGCCGCCACGCTCGCCCCGGTCCCGGTCGCCGCGGCCACCACGGTCACCGTGGCCGCTGCGGCTCTTGCGTCCACCGGTCTCGCCGAGGTCCTCGACCTCCTCGGCGTCCAGGCCCTCGCGGGTCCGTGCCGCGTTCGGCAGCCGGCCCGTGGTCCCCTCCGGGATGTCGAGGTCGCTGAACAGGTGGTCCGAGGACGAGTAGGTCTCGACCGGCTCGGGGATCCCGAGGTCGAGGGCCTTGTCGACCAGCCCCCAGCGGGGCAGGTCGTCCCAGTCGACGAGGGTGACGGCGATGCCGGTGTTGCCCGCCCGGCCGGTGCGCCCGGTGCGGTGGACGTAGGTCTTCTCGTCCTCGGGGCACTGGTAGTTGATGACATGGGTGACGTGCTCGACGTCGATACCGCGCGCTGCGACATCGGTGGCGACGAGGACGTCGACCTTGCCCTTGCGGAAGGCCCGCAGGGCCTGCTCGCGGGCGCCCTGCCCGAGGTCGCCATGCAGCGAGGCGGCCGCGAAGCCGCGCTCGGTGAGATCGTCGGCGACCTTGGCTGCGGTGCGCTTGGTCCGGGCGAAGATGATGGTGAGGCCACGGCCCCGGGCCTGGAGCACTCGGGCCAGCAGCTCGGTCTTGTCCATGGCGTGCGCGCGGTAGACGAAGTGCTCGATCGCCGCGACGGTGTGCGAGTCGACGCCGTCCTCGGCCATGGCGCGGATGTGGGTCGGCTGCGACATGTACCGGCGGGCCAGGGCGACGATCGCGCCGGGCATCGTCGCGGAGAAGAGCATCGTCTGCCGGGTGGGGGAGACCTTCGACATGATCGTCTCGACGTCGGGCAGGAAGCCGAGGTCGAGCATCTCGTCGGCCTCGTCGAGGACGACGGTACGGACCTTGTCGAGGATGAGGTGCCGCTGCTTGGCCAGGTCGATGAGCCGGCCGGGGGTGCCGACGACGACGTCGATGCCGTCGCGCAGCGCAGCGACCTGAGGCTCGTAGGCGCGGCCGCCATAGACGGTGAGGACGCGGATGCCGCGGCGCTTGGCCGTCGCGGCGAGGTCACCGGAGACCTGGACGGCGAGCTCGCGGGTCGGGACGACGACCAGGGCCTGCGGCGCGCCGGGGGCGGGGAGGTCGGCATACTCGGCGTCGCCCGGGGCGACCACCGAGTTGAGGAGGGGGACCCCGAAACCCAGGGTCTTGCCGGTGCCGGTCTTGGCCTGGCCGATGATGTCGTGCCGGCCGAGCGCGACCGGGAGGGTCATCGCCTGGATCGGGAAGGTCGTGACGATCCCCATGTCGGCCAGGGCGGCGACGATATCGGGGTGGACGTCGAAGTCGGAGAACGGGGGCGCCTCGTGCGTGGTCTGGGCGCTGCTGTCGATGGTGAGCATGAACGGGCCTATCGGGTCGGCTCCCGCGGGATCGTCCGGGCCGCGGACACCACCGGGAACGGTCAGGTGTCGACGCGCGCGGGACGGCGGGCGCAGTGGGTCGGGCCGATCGGAGTTCTTCATGGGCGACGCCACAGCGTCGCTACGTCGGGCCGACCGGGCACCGGTGACCAGGCCATCGTACCGTGGCCGAGGGTCCCTGCCCGGCATACCGCGTGAGCGCTATCGTCGCGGCCATGACCTCGACCGCACCACACGACGGCATCGTCGACCTGCTCGGCGTCGTTGCCTACCTGGAGCTCATGGCCTTCTCCCAGCTCGCCGCGGATGCCGGGATGGCCCCGACCCAGCCCGAGCGGGCCACCGTGGCCAAGCTCGCCGTCGCCCAGTTCGGCCATTACGAGACGATCGTGCGGCGCCTTGAGTCCCTCGGCGCCGACCCCGAGACGGCGATGGCGCCCTTCGTCGCGGCCATCGACGAGTTCCACCGCCGCACCCGGCCGCGAGACTGGTTCGAGGGCCTCGTCAAGGCGTATGTCGGAGACGGTGTCGCCCAGGACTTCTACACGGAGGTCGCGCGCTTCGTCGACCCGCAGACCCGCGATGTCGTCGTCGAGGTCATGTCGAACACCGTCCACGCCGAGGTCGTCATCCCCACCGTCCGCGAGGCGATCAGCGCCGACCCCGCGTTGGGGGGACGGCTCGCGCTCTGGGGCCGCCGGCTGGTCGGGGAGATGCTCACCGAGGCGCAGCGCATCGGCGTCGAGCGGGAGGGCCTGACCTCCCTGCTCGTCGGCGGGGTGGACGGGGTGGGCGCCGACCTGGCCGAGTTCGGCCGGATGCTCGCCCGGATCACCGACGAGCACACCCGCCGGATGGAGCGGCTCGGTCTGTCCGCCTGAGGCCCTGGGCGGGTCCGCGAACCCTCCGACCACGAGCCGGCCAGGGAGCGCGCACAAGAACAGGGGCCCGCGCCGGGTGGCACGGGCCCCTGTCGATCCCGTCCTGGGCTCGTCGAGCCGAGAGTTCGGGAGGGTCGAGGTGCGGACTACTTCGCGGTGCCCTTGAGCATGCCGTAGCCGCCGACGAAGACCATGGCCAGGACGATGCTCAGCACGGCCTGCCAGACGTCCGGGCCGGACGTGTCCGCGAACTTCCCCCAGCTGGCAATGGCCCAGCCGACGAGCGCGCCCAGGCCCCCCAGGACGACCGTCATGACGGGTGTGATGTTCTGCTTCCCCGGGAGCAGAAGGCGCGCCAGAGGGCCCACGATGATGCCCGCCAGCAGCGAGACGAGGATCCGGCTGATCATGTTGACTCCTTCTGAGGGCTTGCGCCCTCGTCTCCTGACCTCTGTCAGCGACCTGGTCACAGGCCGATCAGGTGTCCCCCGGAGGGCTCCGGGCGACATACATCACAACTGTGAGGGGTGGCGGGCCATTCCGCGACTCGCCACGCCGGGCGGGTCATCCCGCGCCGACCCCCTGACGAGCGCCCCCCGCGCCCTCACTGCGTCGCGAAACCGACCCTACCCTTGGCCTGCTCGCCAATGTGGACATAGCCCAGGGCGGCGACAGGGACGACGACCACCCGCCCCTTGTCGTCGGTGAGCGCCAGCACGGAGCCGCCGTCGAGGGCGGCGGTGACCTGGTCCTGCACCTCCGTCGCCGACTGGGCCGACTCGAAGCTGATCTCGCGCGCGACATCGCGGACGCCGATGCGAACCTCCACCGGGTTCCCTTTCCTTGGTGCGTATGCCGGCCCGCGCCCGACGCGCGACCGGTCCTGGTGTGAAGGCTAACCCGCGGCGGCGGGCCGACCTTCCCGACCCCGCTTGGGGAATCCGCCCAGCCCGCGCCAGGCCAGCTGCCCGACCACCGCGGCGGCCTCCTCGCGGGGCACCGGACCGCCCTGGGCGAGCCAGTCTCGGGCGGCGATCTGGGCCATCCCGGTCAGGGCCATGCCGAGCAGGTGCGCGTCCTCGGCAGAGAGCGAGGTGTCCGCCGAGATGACCTCGGCCATGGCGGCGGCGCAGGCCACCGAGAAGCCCTCGAGCCGCGAGCTCACCTCGGGCTCGTTGCGCAGGTCCGACTCGAAGATCAGCCGGTAGGAGCCCCCCTCCTGCGAGACGTACTCGAAGTAGGTGGCGATGGTCGCCATGACCCGGGCCTTGTTGTCGTTCGTCGCCGCGAGGGCGTCCCGGAGCAGCCCGAGCATCTCGTCGGTGAAGGCGTCGATGAGGGCGAGGTAGAGCTCGAGCTTGCTGGGGAAGTGCTGGTAGAGGACCGGCTTGGACACCCCGGCGCGCTCGGCGATCTCGTCCATGACGGCCAAGTGGTAGCCGGACTCGACGAAGACCTGCTGGGCGGCGTCGAGGATCTGGGCGCGTCGCTGCGAGCGGGGCATCCGCTGCCCTCGCCGGACCTGCTCGTCGTCCAGGTCGCTGCCTGGCAGTCCCACGCTCGCCATCGTCGTCCCGTCCTCGTCGGCCCCCGGTGGTGCTCTCCACATCCTAGGGCTGGGTACCCTCACCACCATGGCCTATCCAGCGCTGGCCGGCCCGGCGGGTCCGCTCTCTGCGGCGCAGCTGCGTCGCTACGCCCGGCACGTCATGCTGCCCGAGCTCGGCCTCGAGGGCCAGCAGCGGCTCCTCGGCTCCCGGGTTCTTGTCCTCGGGGCGGGTGGGCTGGGGTCCCCGGTGCTGACCTATCTCGCGGCGGCCGGTGTCGGGTCGGTCACGGTGGTCGACGACGACGTTGTCGAGGAGTCCAACCTCCAGCGCCAGGTTGTTCACGGGGTCGGCGACCTCGGCCGGCCCAAGGTCGAGTCGGTTGCCGCGACCCTCGCCGAGCTCGCGCCGGGGGTTGTGGTGGCCCCAGTCGCGGCCCGGTTCACTCCCGACACCGCCGCCGAGCTCGTCGCCGGTCACGACCTCGTCCTCGACGGCACCGACAACTTCCCGACCCGGTATGCCGCCAACGACGCCTGCGTCACGGCGGGTGTCCCGCTGGTCTGGGGGTCGATCCTCGGGGTGGCCGGCCAGGTCAGCGTGTGGTGGGCCGGGCAGGGCCCGTGCTACCGGTGCGTCTTCCCCGACCCGCCGCCGCCCGGATCGGTGCCCTCGTGCGGGGAGGCCGGGGTGCTCGGCGCCCTGTGCGGGGTGATCGGCTCGCTCATGGCGACCCAGGCGGTCCAGCTGCTCACCGGCACCGGGGACCCGCTGGTCGGGCGGCTGCTCGTCCATGACGCCGCGGCCTCGACCTTCGACACCCTGCGCGTGCGCGCCAACCCGCAGTGCCCGGTGTGCGGCGCCGGCACGCCTCCGGCCGCCGCGGCCACGCCTGGGTATGCCGCCCCGCCCTCCGACGCGGCGGCCGTCCCGTCCATCGGGGCGAAGGCCCTGGCCGCCGCCCTCGCCGGCCCGAACCCGCCGCTGGTCGTCGACGTCCGGCCGCAGGGCGAGCGAGAGATCGCGGCCCTGCCGGCATACCTGGCAGTGCACCTGGACGACTTCCGCTCCGGCGCGGCCTTCGCCCGGCCGGAGCTGGCCGACCGGGCCCGGACCATGGTGCTGGTCTGCCGCAGCGGCGCCCGCTCGGCCGAGGCGACCGCGCTCGCCGCGGCGGCGGGCTACCCGGGGGCGACGAACCTCGACGGCGGCGTCCTGGCCTGGGCCCGCGAGGTGGACCCGACGATGGCCACCTACTGACCCAACGGCCCGGATGGTTGTCGGTCGGCCGTGGTCGGATGACCCCATGGTGAGCCTGTGGCGCAGCGCGCCGGCCCGGTCGCGGCCGGTCGTGCTCGACGACGCCCAGCGGGCCGCCGTCGAGGCGCGGGTGCCGCTGCTCCGGGTGCTCGGCGCGCCGGGCACGGGCAAGACCACGGTCGCCGTCGAGATCGCGGTCAACCGGGCCCGGGCCGGGTCGCCGCTGGACCGGACCCTGCTGCTCACCTCCTCCCGAGTCGCCGCGGCGGCGCTGCGGGACGCGGTGACGGCTCGGGTGGCCGGCACGTCGACCCAGCCGCTGGCCCGGACCCACCAGGCCTTCGGGTTCGCGATCCTGCGCCGGGAGGCGGCGCTCGCCGGTGACCCCCTGCCGCGGCTCATCACCGGGCCGGAGCAGGACGTCATCCTCCGGGAGCTGCTCGCCGGGTACGCCGCGGGTGACCGCCCCGAGCCGGCGTGGCCGGCGACGGTGGCGCCGGCCCGGCAGACCCGAGGGTTTCGCGCCGAGCTGCGCGACCTGCTCATGCGCGCCGTCGAGCACGGCGTCGAGGCCGACGAGCTGGCCCGGCTGGGCGTCGCCCACGGCCGACCCGAGTGGGTCGCCGCGGCCTCGGTGCTCGCCGAGTATGACGAGGTCACCGCGTTGTCCCGGCCGGGCGCCTACGACCCGGCGTGGGTGCTTACCGCCGCCGCGGACCGGCTCGAGGACGACCCGGAGGCGCTCGGCCGGGTGAGCGCCGAGCTCGACCTCGTCGTCGTCGACGACGCCCAGGAGGTCACCTCGGCGGCGGCCCGGCTGCTCGCCGTGCTGTCCGCGGCCGGGGTCCACCTCGTGCTCGTCGGCGACCCGGACAGTGCCGTCCAGACCTTCCGCGGGGCCGACCCGCGGTTCCTGGCGTCCGGGTGGGCCCAGCTCGGGGACGGCCCGACCCTCGTCCTGCCGACCTCGTACCGGCAGGGCGCCACGCTGCTGGGGGTGACCGCCGCGGTGGCCCGCCGGATCGGTGCCCTCGGCGGGGGCGTGCAGCGAGACCCCGTTCCTGCGCCCTTGCTCGCCGACGGCCAGGTCGAGGTCGCGATGGTGCGGGCCGTCGCGCAGGAGGGTGCGCTCGTCGCCGCCCGGCTACGGGCTGCCCACCTGCTCGACGGGGTCCCGTGGTCGCAGATGGCCGTCGTCGTCCGCGGCCGGGCCCGCTCGCTGGCGCTGCGGCGCAGCCTGGCCGCGGCCGGGGTGCCTGTCACGCCCGGCGACCCGGCAGTGGCGCTGCGCGACGAACGCGCGGTGCGCCCGCTGCTGGCCCTGCTCGACATCGTCGCCCGGCGGGCGGACGACCCGGCATACCGGCCGGACGTCGACACGGTCGTCGACCTGCTCACCGGCGCCGTCGGCGGCGCCGATCCCGTCGCGCTGCGCCGCCTGCGGCGCGCGCTGCGGGCCCACGAGCTCGACTCCGGTGGGACGAGGTCGAGCGACGAGCTGCTCCGCGCGGCCCTGCTCGACCCGGCGCTGCGGGTGCAGGCCGGCTCTGCTGTGGCCGGGCTGGCTCGGCTGCAGCGCGCGCTCGAGGCCGGGCTGCAGGTCATGGCGCCGACCCGCTCGGCGTCGGAGGTGCTCTGGGCGGTGTGGTCCGCCCTCGGGGTCGCGGGGCCGTGGGAGGCCGCCGCGCTGGCCGGTGGTGCCGCGGGCGTCCGCGCCGACCGTGACCTCGATGCCGTCCTCGCGGTCTTCGACGCCGCGGAGGGCTTCGCCGAGCGGCTGCCGCGGGCCGGCACCCGGGAGTTCCTCGACCATGTGGTCGGGCAGGAGGTCGCCGCGGACTCGCTGGTCCAGCGGGCCCCGACGGGGGAGGTCGTCGAGCTGGTCACCCCCGTGGCGGCCGCGGGGCGGCAGTGGCGTTACGTCGTCGTCGCCGGGGTCCAGGAGGGAGTCTGGCCCGACCTTCGGCTGCGCGGGTCGCTGTTGGGTTCTTCTGACCTCGTCGACCTGCTGTCCGGTCGCGAGCTCGGCTTCCGGGCGGCGCACAGTGCCGTGCGGTATGACGAGACCCGGCTCTTCCACGTCGCGGTGTCCCGGGCGAGCGAACGGCTCTTCGTCACGGCGGTGCGCAGCGAGGACGAGCAGCCCTCGGTCTACCTCGACATCGTCGACCCGCTGAGCGACCCCGACCCGCAGGCCGATGGTCTGCGCCCCTTCACCGAGGTGGACGAGCGGCTCAGTGTCCCCTCGCTGGTCGCCGGGCTGCGCCGCGACCTGGCCCGCAGCGAGGGCTCCGACGCCGACGCCGCGGCCGTCCTCGCCGCGCTGGCCGAGCGGGGCGTGCCCGGCGCGGCCCCCTCGACGTGGTGGCCCAGGCTCCACCCGACCGACGACCGGCCGGTCGTCGAGCCGGACCGACCGGTCCGCGTCTCGCCCTCAGCGCTGGACGGCTTCCAGAAGTGCGGGCTCCGCTGGCTGCTGACGACCCGGGGCGGATCGGGGCCGAGCAGCAGCTCGCAAACCCTCGGCTCCCTGGTCCACTCGCTCGCTCACGAGCTCGGCGCCGCCGACGCCGGCGTCTACCGGGCCGAGCTGGACCGCCGCTGGGGCGAGCTCGGCCTGCCCCGGTCCTGGGCCACCGACAAGCAGCACGAGCTCGCTGCGACGATGGTCACCCGGCTCGCGGCCTACCTCGGGGCCGTCGAGGCGGCGGGCTGGGAGCCGGTGGGCTCCGAGGTGGACCTGCGGGTCGAGCTCGGCCGGGCCGTCGTGTCGGGCCGGGTGGACCGGCTCGAGCGGCGGACCGCCGACGGGGCACTGCGGGTCGTTGACCTCAAGACCGGGTCGTCCAAGCCGTCCGGGGCCGAGCTCGCCCGGCACCCCCAGCTCGGTGCGTACCAGGAGGCCGTCGAGGAGGGTGCCTTCGGCGAGCTCGGGTCCGTCTCGGCGGGCGCTGCCCTCGTCCAGGTCGGGAAGGCCGCCGGGACGACCGCCTCGCCCTCGGTCCAGGCCCAGCCCGCGATCTCGCTCGACGCCGAGCCGGGCTGGGCGCGCGAGCTCGTCGCTGCGGCGGCGGAGGGAATGTCGGCCGGTTCGCTGGTCGCCGCCCCTGGCGGACACTGCCGGGTCTGCCCGGTGACGACGAGCTGCCCGGTCCGGCCCGAGGGGGAACGGCTGTGAGTACCCCTGGTGTCGTCCGCGCGGCCGACATCTCGGCCGCCCTCGGTCTGCCGCCCCCCACCGCGGAGCAGGTCGCCGTCATCGAGGCGCCCGCCGCAGCCCAGCTGGTCGTCGCCGGGGCCGGCTCGGGCAAGACCGAGACGATGGCGGCTCGGGTGGTCTGGCTCGTCGCGAACGGCCAGGTCGACCCGGACCAGGTCCTCGGCCTTACCTTCACCCGCAAGGCCGCCGCCGAGCTGTCCGAGCGGATCGCCCGACGGCTGCGGGGGCTGCGCACGGCCGGGCTGTGGACCCCCCGGCTGGACGACGGCACCGGCGCGGAGGTCCTCGGCGGCACCCCGACGGTGTCGACATACCACGCCTATGCCGGCCGACTCGTCCGCGAGCACGCCCTGCGGGTGGGGGTCGAGCCCGAGTCGCGCCTGCTCAGCCAGGCCGCGGCCTGGCAGTACGCGGCCGAGGTGGTGGCCCGCTACGACGGCCCGATGGACGAGGTCGGCTGGGCCGAGTCGACCGTCATCACCGCCGTGGTCGAGATCGCGGGCGAGCTCGCCGAGCATCTGCTCACCCCCGAGGAGATGGCCCGGTATGTCGACCAGGTCCTCGCCGACCTCGCGGCAGTCCCGCCGG
>WBZP01004056.1_pt1 | contig 15504 bp, 11 predicted proteins | sample 5204301 | NCBI WGS metagenome assembly WBZP01 (sample SAMN12412401, study PRJNA552823) | activated sludge metagenome | isolation source: activated sludge from nitrification reactor of wastewater treatment plant... | place: USA: Pennsylvania | collected 2017
CGGTAAGCGACCCGGTCAGCGTCGTGACGGCCCTCGGGCCGCAGGCGGCATCCACCTCGGCGTCCATCAACACGTCCAGAACCTGCAGCCCGGCGCCCACCGCCAACGCCAACAACCCCTCCTGCGCGGCCTGCGCGATCGAGGCCATCGAGATCGTGACCTGCTCAGGGAACACCAACGACGCCGACGACGCAGCTGCTGGTAACGGATACTTGGACACGGCGGTCCCCTTCCATGGATGTCTTGGCGGACACCCGAGACCTACCACGCGGCAGGCCTCAGGCGGGGGACCGCCACCTCAACTTCCACGAGAACCGGGACAACCTCGGCACGGCCCGTGTGGCCACACCGTCGAGACTTTCTAGCCCTCATCGACCGGCGCGTCCGGGAGCGCTAAGACTTCGCAGAGCGAGCGATGTACAGCCGTGCTTCTCGGGCCAATGCCTCGAACTTGGCCCACCCCCGCCAGTCCTCCCGCTCCCGGCGCATCTGGACATACGGCTGTGCCCGATCCCAACATCTGACGACCGGTCGCGCCCAGAGTTCCAGGAGCGACTTCTTGTCGATGTATCCGCGCTCTACGTACCACCCCGCGATATCGAAGAGTGATAGGGCAGCGTTGATCTTGTCCGCGTCACCGTGTCCAAGCTCCCCTTCAGCCGTTGGCAACCACCACTCGTCTCCCTGCTCCGCATGAGCGTGGAGTAGCCTGCGACCTTCCTGCATCTTGGGGTCGATCAACTGCTCGGTGAGTTTCAACAGGGTTGATCGGCGGTCCACTCGGTAACTCCGCCACAACGCAACTGCCCCAACCACGGCAGCGGGCGGAACTGCCTGCAGAATCGGAGTCAGATCCATCCTCGGCCTCGCTTGTTCACCTTGCTGCCGCCTTGCCGCCTGATGCCTGTTGGAAGCGGAACTCGACGACATCTCCGTCGGCCATCACGTAGTCCTTGCCTTCCATCCGCACCCGCCCGGCCGCGCGGGCGGCGGCCATCGATCCGGAGGCGTCGAGGTCGGCGAAGGAGACGATCTCGGCCTTGATGAAGCCGCGCTGGAAGTCGGTGTGGATGACCCCGGCGGCCTGGGGGGCGGTCCAACCCTGCCGGATGGTCCAGGCCCGCGATTCCTTCGGCCCCGCGGTGAGATAGGTCTGCAGGCCCAGGGTGTGGAAACCGACGTGGGCCAGCTGGTGCAGCCCGGGCTCGGTCACGCCGACACTCTCGAGCAGTTCGCGGGCCTCGGCCTCGTCGAGTTCGGCGAGATCGGCCTCCAGTTTGGCGGACAGGAAGACCGCATCGGCAGGGGCCACGGAATCGCGCAGGGTCTGGTGCAGCGCGCTGTCGGTGAGCTGGTCCTCGTCGAGGTTGAAGACGTAGATGAAGGGTTTCGTCGTGAGCAGCGACAGGTCACGCACCGCGGCGAGGTCGACGCCGTGGGCGGCGCCCGCGGCATACAGGGTGCTGCCGGCTTCCAGGCAGCGTTGCGCCGCAACCGCATTGTCGTATGCCGCGCGCTTCTCCTTGACGACGCGAGCCTCCTTCTCCAGGCGCGGCACCGCCTTCTCCAGGGTCTGCAGGTCGGCCAGACACAACTCGGTCTCGATCGTCTCGATGTCACCGGCCGGGCTGACCCGGCCCTCGACATGGGTGACGTCGTCGTCGACGAAGACCCGCACCACCTGGCAGATCGCATCGGCCTCGCGGATGTTGGCCAGGAACTTGTTGCCCAATCCCTCACCGACTGACGCGCCGCGCACGATGCCGGCGATGTCGACGAAGGAGACGGTGGCCGGCAGGATCCGTTCCGAGGAGAAGATCTCGGCCAGCCGAGCCAGCCGGGCATCCGGCAGCGGGACCACGCCGACGTTCGGCTCGATCGTCGCGAACGGGTAGTTCGCGGCCAGGACCGAGTTCTTGGTCAGCGCGTTGAAGAGGGTGGACTTGCCGACGTTGGGCAGGCCGACGATGCCGATGGTAAGAGCCACAAACGGGTGAGTTTAGCGGCTGCTCGCCGACGCACCGTCCACCCTGGCGCGGTCCACGCCGGCGCCGTCCACACCGCTCTCGGGTTCCGCGGTGCGGGCCTCGCTGGCGTCGGGGTCCAGGACCCAGCCTCGGGTCATGGCCGCCATGTGGGCCCGGAAAATGGCGTCGCGAGTCGGCACCGGCAGCAGATGCGCGAGGATGCCGTGTTCCAGGTCGACGATCCCATGCATCGAGGACCACAGCGAACCGGCAACCGTGAACAGGTCGGCCTCCCGCAGCCGGCCCTGCTCACGCAACCGGGTCAAGCTCGCCACGAGCGGCCCCAGGCCGATCTGCATGAGCGACTGGACGGTGGTCTCCCGGCCCGGCACCGGCACCATCTGGCTGCCGAACATCACGGCATACAGGTCGCGATGATCCAAGGCCCAGCTCCGGTATGCCGTGCCGATGGCGAGGAGGTCGTCTTGCGGATCCGACGACGGCGCGACCCCCCGCATCGATGCGGTGAGGCTGTCGACGGCCTGGTCCACCACGGCTTCGATCAGGGCCGGCTTACCGCCGAAGAGGCTGTAGATGGCGCTCGTCGAGGTGCCCACCGAGGCCGCGAGTCGGCGCATGACCAGGCCCTCAACGCCCCCCTCGGCGATGGTGCGGGCCGCCTCCTCCAACAAGGCGGCCCGCAAAGTGTCGTCGTACGACCTCGGCCTGGCCACGCGCCGGAAAGTAGCATAGCCGACCTGGGAACAACGTTATGTAACAATGTTCGAGCCGCTCGGTGTCGTGCAGTGCCGCTCGGTGCGCTGGGTGGCCGCTGCGGGTGCTCAGTGCCGCGGAGGACGGTAGCCGCACAGCTGCCGGGACTGGGCCACCAGGCGACCCGAGGCATCCCAGATGCGCGCGTCCTCCTCCATGAGGCCACCTGCGACGTTCTGGGTGCTCAACTCCACCTGCAACCAGCCCGGCACCGGGTGGGCGCGGAAGTGTGCGGAGAACTCCAGGGTGGGTGTCCAACCAGCCAGCCCGAGGTCGAAAGCGACCGGAGGCATCGCGTCGAGGGCCCACATGAGACCGAAGACGTCCGGCTCGCGACCGTCGGCGAAACGCAGCCAGCCGCTGATGATCCCCTGCTGGGACGGTTTGCCACGCAGCCAGCCCGACGAGGCGGGGTCCAGCCGTAGGTCCATGCGGTGCAGCAACGAGGAGTGGGCCAGGAAGTCAGGCGTCTCCTTGCGCCCGAAGCAGTCGTCCGGGGGGCAGATCTTGGGGGCCGCGGTGGTGCGCAGCACCGGCTCCTGGCGCTCCCGCAGATCACCGAAGGTCGCCAAGGCGCGCATCCGTTCGACCGTGCCGCCATCCTCGTCGTGCTGGGCCAACACGACCTGCCCCGAGGACATCCCCCGCCCGGCGCGTAGCACCATGCATTGCGTCACCAGGTCGCCGGGCGTGGCCGGAGACAGGAAGTAGGCGCTGACCGCCAACGGGTCGGGGTGCAGTCCGTCGGTGTCGAGCTCCTGGCTCAGGGCGTGGGCGGCGATCGCCATCAGCAGCCCGCCGTTGACGCCGTTGCCCAGCTGCCACCGGTCATCGAGGCGGGCCCACCGCTCACCCGGGACGTCGCCGTCACGCAACTCGATGGCTCGATCGAAGTCGGAGGCGGCGGGTCCCGAGGCGGCACGCATGTGAGCAGTCTGACAGGGGGGCGAGCCGGGCTCCAGGTGTTCCGAGGAGCGCACGCACACGCCTACCGTGGACTCATGCAGAACGCACCGGTTCAGGCGAACCAGACGCCCGGACCCGCAGTCCCCGACACCCCCCAGCCACAACCCCCGACGCGGAGCTGGCGCCGGCGACACCGCATCCTCGCCGGGTTGCTCGTGCTGGCCGCTCTCGTCGTGCTCGGCCTGGGCGGCTACCTGGCCAATCTCAACCGGATCCTCACCGGGAATCTGCGCCTCGAGGACCTGCTGCCCAAGACGGCAGCCACGGCCTCGGACGGCAGCGTCATCGCCGTGCCGCCGCGCGCCGCATCCGCCAAGAACGCCCTCAACGTGCTGATCATCGGCACCGATACCCGCACCCCCAACGACCAGGGACGCTCGGACGTCATCATGGTGGCCCACATCTCCGACGACCGTCAGCACGTCAGCCTCGTGCATGTGCCCCGCGATCTCTATGTCTCGGTCCCCGGGCATGGCAAGGACAAGGTCAACGCCGCCTATTCGTATGGCGGTATCACGTTGCTCGTACTCACCCTGCAACGGCTGCTGGACGTGCCCTTCGACCACGTCGCCGTCATCGACTTCGAGGGCTTCCGAGACATGACCGACTCCATCGGCGGTGTCGACGTGACCGTGGCCGAGGCCAGTCCCGGTTTCCCCGTGGGCGTCATGCACATGAACGGCGAGCAGGCCCTCGTCTTCGTGCGCGAGCGTCACTCCCTCAGCCAGGGTGACATCTCCCGTGGGCAGCGGCAGCAGGCCTTCATCAAAGCCGTGCTGCTCAAAGGCTTGTCCGAGGAGGTGCTGCTCAACCCGGTGCGCTTCTCGTCCTTCGTCGACGCGGCCACTCGCAACCTCGTCGTGGATCGTTCGCTGGATGCCGCGGCGATCCGTGAGCTGGCCTTCGCCCTGCGCGGCATACGGCCCGACTCGGTGGCGTTCTTCACGGCCCCATGGACCGGGGTCGGCACCACCCCCTCGGGCGCATCGATCGTCAAGCCGAGCGAGCCTCAATTCGCCGTGCTCTCGGCAGCGCTCAAGGGCGACACGATGCAGACCTACACGGACCCGGTGTCACCGCGTTCCGGCTTCGGCCACTGAATCAGGGCTGAGCGACCGGAGGGCGCTGCGCCCGATCACGCTGCCTTGAGCCGGCCCGGCTCACCGTGATTGCGCCAGGACGAGGACCGCGACGGTCCGCCCCGGCACGACGGCGAGGCCGGCTCGACGGTGCCACTGGGTCGTTCGGACGACCGGATCGGCCCCGGCGGTCTGCACCGCAGACAGTCGCAGGGGAAGGCCGCGCAGGGTCGGCAGTTGCTGGCTCACCGGTGCGGGGGTCGCGTTGAAGACGACGACGAGACCGTCCAGCGTCGGGTCGAGGTCCGGGCCCAAGGTGTCGTCGACGTGCATGACGATCGCCCCGGGGATCGCGTCCGGCGTGCCCGACACCGGGAATCCCATCTTGGCGCAGATGAGTTCGGCCGAGCCAAGCCGGAACAACGGGCTGCTGAAGCGCAGCCGGAGCAGGTCCCGCGCGGCTGCGGTAGCAGCCTGGACGTCGGTGACCGTGGGTTTGAGGGCAGGGTCGGCCAGCAGCCGGCGCAGCAGCGGCCACCGCGCTGCATTGTCCGCGGCCGGGGGCAGGCCGTGCCCGAAGCCGTTGTCGGCGCCGGTCCAATCCAGGGTGTTGAACCAGTCACCGCTGCAATAGGAATTGCGGTCGAAGCTCTTGCTGCGTAACAGGTCCGCGCCCGCATGCCAGAGTCCGGGCGTCTGGGCCAGGGCGACCGTCGCGAGACAGAGGGTGTTCATCCGGACCCGCTCGGTCATGGGCAGGTCTTGCGGGAGCGCGAGATTGAGGCAGTCGAAGAGGGTCTCGTTGTCGTGCGCGTCGACGTACGTGACGATCTCGTCGGGCTGCGCGGCATACCCCGCGCGAGCGCCGCCGTAGCCGAGTTCGTCGCCACGCACCCGCACACCGCGGGCCTGACTCACGAACTCGTATGCCGCGAGGTTGCCGGCCAAGCCGAGCTGCACCAGGTCGGTCGCCTGCGCCAATGCCTTGGCCCGCGAGGGGGCGTCGCCGTCGAGGCCGCTGCCGTTGTCGTCACCGGCCAGGCCAGTGCCGAAACCCTGGGCGCGTGGGTCCTCGTCGAAGGGCCGCCCGCCGCGCACCGCGTCGCGCAGCCGGTCGCTGAAGGTGCCGATGCCGGTGCCACCGAGCTCGCCCTGGGCGGCCTGCACGAAACGGGCGTTGCCGGCGACCTCACCGAAACGCCACCCCTCACCGTAGAGGTGGATGCCGGCGCCGTCGACGCCGTCTCGGGCCAGCGTCAGCTCCCGCAGAGCGGATTGCACGGCAAGCAGATTCGCCTTCGAGTGATGCCCCATGAGGTCGAACCGGAAGCCATCCACCCGGTAGTGCCGAGCCCACGAGACGACGGAGTCGACCATGAGGCGCTGCGCCAGGGCGCGTTCGGTCGCGACGTTCTGGCAGCAGGTGGAGGTGAAGACCTCGCCATTCGGGTCGAGTCGGTGGTAGTAGCCGGGGACGATCCGATCCAGCACCGAGGTGGCCGCCTGACCCGCAGCGTTGGTGTGGTTGTAGACCTGATCGAGCACGACCCGCAGCCCGTCGGCGTGCAATGCCCCCACCATGGTGCGGAATTCGGCGATCCGGGCGCCGCCGTCGGCGGTCTGGGCCGAGGATGCGTAGGAGCCCTCCGGGGCCAGCCAATGCCACGGGTCGTAGCCCCAATTGAATGCGCTAGCGTCGGAGGCCGCTGTCACACAGGCCTGTTGACGACCGCTCGCCGGCCCGTATGCCGCGAGGTCAGCCGGGCTGCTCCGACGGGCCGGATCCTCCAGGACAGTCGCGAAGTCGAAGGTGGGCAGCAGGTGCACCGTCGTGAGACCGGCGGCCGCCAACGCCCGCAAATGCCGTCGCCCGGCACCCTCATCAGCGAAGGCGAGATACGAACCACGATGACCCGCAGGCACATCCGCGTCATTGATGGAGAAGTCCCGCACGTGCAGCTCGTAGATCATCGAGTCGACCGGTTGGCCCAGTCGCGGCGCCGCGGTCGTCTCCCACGCCCGCGGCCGGTATGCCGCGTCGGCCAGATCGATCGCCACCGAACGGGTCGAATCGAGCGTCAGGGCAACCGAATACGGGTCGGTCACATGGTTGGTTTGGATCCGCCCGGTGGTCGGGGCGTAGACGATCACCTCGTAGAGATAACGCACCTCGCGGTCGCCGGGCTCACCGGGCAGCGCCCACGAGCCGTCGTCGGCGCGGGTCATCGGCCGGCGCCGGGCGGTGTCGATGCCGGCATCCCGGGAGCCCGGCGGCCAACAGAGCAGCGCAACCGAGCGCGCGGTCGGCGCCCACACCCGGAAGGTCGGCAGGCCGTCGACGAAGGTCACGCCGAAGCCTGCGCACGCAAGGGCGCGGGCGGCATACAGGTCGTCGAGGACCGGCCCGAGCTGCACCCCGGTGACCTCGACGAGCCTTCCCGCCGAGTCGTATCGAGCCACGACGACCTGCCCGCGCAGGATCTCCTCTACCCTGCTCGCGGCGTCGGGTGGTATGCGCAGGGCACGGTATCCGGCCAGCTCGGGATGGGCCGCGGTCACCTGCTCACCCAGTCCAGCGGGGTCGAGCGTCAGGGCGATCTCCGCGCCGCCCGACGAGCCGCTGTCGAAGGACAGTTGCGCGATCGGGCTGTGGTGCAGCCGGAAGGTGGACCGGCCAGGGTCGGGCGCCGCCGGCCAGGCGATGAGGTCACGACGGGCCCACACCGCCCGACAGTGGGCGAGGGCGGGCAGCACGGGCGCCATCCCGGCAGACTAGGCCACGTGCGCGTCGACCCCGTTGTCCGTTCCCGCCGGTCGCCCGGCGCGACGGCGAAGGGCGTCGTGGCGGCCCTCGTGCTCGCGCTGTCTGGGCTCGCCACAGTGCACGTCGGGTGGTCGTGGCTGGGCCCGGCCAGCGACGAGACCCGCGTCGGCACCCAGGTCGCGTTCCTGCGCGAGGCGCTCGAGGGCGGCGCCGGCCCGGCCATGCAACAGCTGTTCCCCGAAGGGGATCTCTTCACGCACGTGCTCACCGGCACCGCCGCGGCGCGGCTTGCGGCGGGACCGGTGGAGCGGGCCGGTGACCCGACGATCCGGGCCGGGCACCTGTCGCTGGCTCGGCGGGCGCTCGCCGCGCTGGACGCCCCGCGCAACCGCGACCTCTTCGCGGGGGTGAGCCTCCCGCCGTCGGGGGTCTTCTGGCATGGCTGGCGCCTGCACCTACTCGTCGACCTCGCGCTGGCCGCCGCGGGCAGCGCGAACGGCACGGCCAGCCCGGCCGGCGATACAGCCCCGGACCGGCAGGCGGTGGCAGACCGGCAGGCGGTGGCGGACGAGGCCGCGGTGCTGCGCGCGGCGCTGCAGAGCTCAGCCGGCGGGACGACCGGCGACCCACTGCTGCAGTCCTATCCGGGCCAGGCCTGGCCGTGTGACAACGTCGTCGCGCTCGCTGCGTTGGCTCGGGCCGGCGACCTGCTCGGTACAGCTGACCGCGACCTGGCCCGGCGGCGGTTGGCCCTGCTGGATCGCGTGCGCGACCCCGAGACCGGCCTGCTGGCGCATCGCGCGACCCCGGACGGCCGGGTCCTGGACGGGCCACGAGCCAGCTCGCAGGCGATCATCATGACCTTCCTGCCCGATCTCGACGGGGCGGTCACGCGGCGGGACTGGGCGGCATACACGCGGGCGTTCGTCGTGCGGGTGGGCGGCTTGGTGGGGGTGCGCGAATACCCGATCGGGCGCGAGGGTGCCGGCGACGTGGACTCCGGGCCGTTGGTCTTCGGGGTGTCGGCCAGCGCCTCCGCGGTGACCCTCGCGGCGGCCCGGCGGGTCGGTGACCTCGCGCTGGCGGAGACGCTCGACCGGGAGGCGGAGTTGCTCGGCCTCGGCTTCTCCTGGGGTGGCACCCGCCGGTATGCCGCGGGGCAGCTCCCGGTCGGCGACGCCTTCCTCGCGTGGGCGCGCACGACCCCGATCGGCGACCTCACCGACGCCAGCGTGCCGGCGGCCCCGCGACCCTGGTGGGCGCTGCTGGTGGCGGCCGCGGCGCTGCCGGGTCTGCTCGCGCTGCTCGCGCTGCGCCGGCTGCGTCGAAGACCGGGCGACCGTCCCGGCGCGCCGGCCCACAGTGGTGTCGCAGGTGCGTGAGAGTGTCGCGGCATGGACCTGCTGCGAGACCTGCTCCTCGGTGCGCTCGGTGGTGCGTTGCTGTGTCTGCTCGGGCTCCGCACCCGGTATGCCGCGCCGCTGGCCGCGCTGCGCGCCGAGCGTGACCTGCTGCGCGAGCGGGTGGCCGACCTCACCGAAAGGGCGCACGAGGCCGACGAGACCGCCGAGTTGGTGGCGCCGCTGCGGGAGAGCCTGCGTCGGGTCGAGGCCCAGGTGCACACCCTCGAGCGGGAGCGGGGCGACCAGTTCGCCCGGGTGGCCCTCGAGCTGACCCGGGTGCAGTCGAGCACCGAGGGGCTGCGTGAGCAGACCGCCTCGCTCGTGGGGTCGTTGTCCTCGGCGAACATCCGCGGCTCGTGGGGAGAGGTGACGCTGCGCCGGGTCTTGGAGGCCTCCGGCATGCTGGCCCGCTGCGACTTCGACACCCAGGTGAGCACCGGCGGCTCGCCCGGCGGAGGGTCGGGGGGCCCCGGCACCCGTCGGCCCGACGTCGTCGTGCACCTGCCCGGTGATCGGCATCTCGCGATCGACGCCAAGGCGCCGATGAGCGACTTCCTGGCTGCCCATGTCGAGGGGCGCACCGCGGCCGAGCGCACGGCTGCGCTGCGCCGACACGCAACCGCCCTGTGCGGGCACGTCGAGGCGTTGGCCGCCAAGGACTACTGGGCGGGGCTGCCCGACTCCCCCGAGCTGGTCGTCTGTTTCGTGCCCGGCGAGGGGCTGCTTGCCGCCGCGCTGGGGGCCGATCCAGGGCTGCACGAGCACGCCCTGCGCCGCGGCGTCGTGCTGGCCTCCCCCGCCACCCTGCTGGCCCTGCTGCGCACCGTGGCGCTCGCCTGGCGCCATGACGCGTTGGCGCAGGGCGCGCGTGAGCTGCTCGTGCTCGGCCGGGAGCTGTATGCGCGGATCGGCGCCGTCGGGCGGCATACCGAGGCCGTCGGCGAGGCATTGGCGCGATCGGTGAGCGCCTACAACGCCCTCGTCGGCTCCGTGGAGTCCCGGCTGTTGGTCACCGCCCGCCGGATGGAGCAGCTCGGTCTCGGCGACGCCGGCTCCGGTATGCCGCCGGCCGGTGCCGACGGGGGCGCCGTGGCAGCGCCCGCCTCCGGAGCCGCCGAGTCGCCGCCAGCGACCCTGCACACGGCTCCTCGGGCGCTGCGAGCCCCGGAGCTCTTCGCGGCCCTCGACGAGCAGGTCGGCCGGCCGGAGCTCCCGGACCTGAAACCCCCCGTGCCCCCGCCGGCCCCCGACCCGCGCTCCAGTGCCGCCGCGGCCTCGTGACCCGTCACCTGGCAAACGACGGTCATTCGGCCACCGCGAGATAGACCAGCTCGCGGGCCTGGACGATCCGGCGCTTCGCGCACCTCGAGCACACGAAAGCCGTTCTGCTCCAAAAACATCCGGCTCTGCTCATCGCTGCGGAAACGCAGCGTCGAGTTGGCACTGAACTCGCTGCCGTCCGGGAAGTCGAAGACGTGCCGGAACGACACGAACGGCAACTCGACGCCGGTCACCACACGGCGCAATCGCACCAGACCGACCTGCTCGACGGTGTGACTGGCCTCGAACGGCTGCTGCTGCCAGCGCTCCCACGCACGGTCCTCGGGGCGGCGGGTCTCGTAGACCAGATGCCCGCCGGGGTGCAGTCGCTCCCGGATCGCCCGCAGGGTGGCCTGCCACTCGGCGTCATCGAGGAACACCTGCGCGACGTTGCCGGTCAGCACCGCCAGATCGTGCCGCGCCAGCGGGGCGTCGGCCAGTTCACCGCAATGCCAGTGCACCTGCTCGGCTCCCGGCTTGCCGCGGGCCACGTCCAATGAGGCCTGCGCCGGGTCGACTCCGCTGACTCCCAGCCCCATCGCTGCCGCGAGGATGGCGAAATACCCTGTCCCACAGCCGACGTCGAGCACGCTGCGGGCGCCCAGCTCCCGAGCCAGCCGCAGGTAGACCGCCAGATCCGTGCGATCCCCGTCGAAGATGTCATAGAGCCGCGCCAGTCGAGGGTCGGCGAACAACGCATCGGGCACCCGCCGAGCCTACGAGCATCGGCGCAGGCGCGGCACGTCATTGGCGCGGTCGCGAGATCCATCGGTGGTGCATCTGGTCGCGCTGACACCCCGGGTGGTCAGCGCTCGCGCATCGGCCTCAGCGCAGCCGGTCACGCAGCCAGGCGATGTCGGCGGCCTGACCGGCCCGGTCACCAGGGGTCTCGCAGATGACCGGCGCGCCGGCGGCCCGGACGACGTCGACGAGGTCGTCGGCAGCGATCCGGCCGGCGCCGAAGTTGGCATGCCGGTCGGCGCCGGAGTCGAAGACGTCGCGGGAGTCGTTGGCGTGCACGAGGTCGATCCGGCCGGTGATCGCGCGCACCTTCGCGACGACGTCGGCCAACTCGATGCCGCCGGCGTGCGCGTGACAGGTGTCCAGGCAGAAGCCGACCGTGTCTCCGCCCTCGGCCCGCCCGATCGCCTCCCACAGCCGGTCGATCGCCGCCAGTCGCCGAGCCATCGCGTTGTCGCCGCCCGCGGTGTTCTCGATGAGCAGCGGCACCGGCATCCGCAGCCCGTCGATGCACTTGCGCCAGTTGTCGAAACCGATCGCGGCATCCTCACCCGCGCCCAGGTGCCCGCCGTGCACGACCACCCCGGCGGCGCCGATCTCGGCGGCGGCGTCCAGGTGTTGTTGGAGCAGTTTGCGCCCGGGGATGCGCACCCGGTTGTTCGTCGTGGCGACGTTGATCGGATACGGCGAGTGCACGTAGAGGGTGACGCCGGCCGCGGCGGCGTCGGCACGCAACGCGGGGGCGCCCGCGGCATACCGGATGACCGGGCCCTGGTAGCTCTGCGGGTCGCCGAGGAAGAACTGCACGACGCCCGTGTCACGCGCTCGCGCCTCGGCGATCGGATCCTCTTGCGCCACGTGGGCACCCACCGCGATCTGCACCATCCCTTCACCGTATGCCGCCGTCGCGTCCCCGCCAAAGCGCGGGCCCCCGGCATACCGTCGCAAGCATGCGCGTGACGATGATCCTGCCGGCGGTGACCGAGGCGACCAGTCCGTTGTTCCGCCCGGTGAAGTACGCGCTCTTCCCTCCGCTCGGGCTCGCGACCCTGGCCGGGCACCTGGGGGCCGATGATGAGATCACCATCGTCGACGAGCACGTCGGGCAGCGCCCGGCCGACGACGACGAGCCCGACCTCGTCGTCATCGAGTGCTACGTGACCTCCGCCCGCCGGTGTTATGAGATAGCGGACCGCTACCGCGCTCGCGGCGCCCACGTGTGTCTGGGCGGCCTGCACCCCAGCGCTTGTCCCGATGAGGCTGGCGCACATGCCGATACGGTGTTCGTCGGTCCGGGCGAGGACACCTGGCCGGCCTTCCTCGCCGATCTGCGGGCCGGGCGGCCGGGTCGGCGCTATGTCTCGACCCGCCGCACCCTGGTCGGTATGCCGCCCGTCCGCCGCGACCTCATCGACCGCAGTCGTTACCTCGTGCCGAATTCCCTTGTCGTGTCACGTGGTTGCCCACACTCGTGCGACTTCTGTTACAAGCCGGCGTTCTTCGAGGGCGGGCGGGGCTTCTACACGCAGGCCGTCGACGACGCGCTCGCCGAGATCGACGGTCTGCCGGGGCGGCATCTGTACTTCCTCGACGATCACCTGTTGGGCGACCCGACCTTCGCGAGTGCGCTCTTCGTCGGGATGGCGGGTATGGGCCGGGTCTTCCAAGGGGCCGCCACTGTCGCGAGTGTGTTGCGGCCCGGCCTCATCGAGCGGGCCGCAGACGCCGGGTTGCGCAGCCTCTTCGTCGGTTTCGAGACCCTGTCCGCAGCCAATCTGCGCAGCCAGGGCAAGCGGCACAACCTCGGGCGAGACTACGCGGCGGCCATCGCACGGCTGCACGAGCACGGGGTGATGGTCAACGCGAGCTTCGTCATCGGGATGGACGACGACGACCCGGATGTCTTCGAGCGCACCGTGGCGTGGGCGGTCCGGCACGGCATCGAGACCGCGACCTTCCATATCCTCACGCCCTACCCGGGCACCGCGTTGCACGCCCGGATGCTCGCGACCGGACGCATCACCAGCCACGACTGGGAGCGCTACGACACCCGGCATGCGGTCTTCACTCCGGCTCGGATGACCGGAACCCAACTGGAAGAGGGATATTGGCGGGCCTACCGGGACTTCTACTCATGGCGCAACATCGCGCGCGGCGCCCTGACGCAGGGTCGGCCGGCGGCCGTGGCCCGGCACGCGGCATACGTGATCGGCTGGAAGAAGCTCGAGCCGATGTGGGATCTCGTCATCCGCACCCGCCAACTCGCCCGCACGAGAAGCACTCTGGAACGGGTGTTGCAAGGGTCACGGGAACGGCACGGACCACGGGAGAGGACCGAATCCCCCGATGCCCCGGCTCAGTGCAGCGGGTCGGGTCGACTGTCGTCCGCACCGCCCACTCGCCGGTATGCCGCGTCGTGACGCCCGGCGCCGGCCTGCCCGTCGCCACCGTTGCCGGCGGCCTTGACATCACGACGCAACTCGTCGGACGCCAAGCCTACGAGCATCGGTGCGGCCGCGAGCACACATCACTGGTGCATATGGTGACGCTCCGGCGGCCCGGACGACCTCGACCAGATCACCGGAGGCGTGCCGGTCGGCGCCGGGCTCGAAGACGTCGCGGGAGTCGTTGGCGTGCACGGTTCTGCGCTGTCAGAACCGGTCGCTAGTGTCGACGTCGGAGGCCGAAGCCCAGCGTTGCTCCGCAGGTCTTGCGTGCCCTGCCTGAGCACGTACTGCCTTCTCGGTTCTGACCAATTATCCTGCGTACCAATCTGATTGACGACCATTGACTTGTCATTCTGGTCGAACTCACGTATGATGCTGGACATGGATAGCACTCCCGGACAGGCGCGTGTGGAGGCGGTCGACCACCTCCACACGCGCCTGTCCGTGGTGTGCACCACCCTGGCCCGAGCCCACGCCGACCTGGTCGACATCACCGCCGACGCCTTGCGCGACGACGCCTGGGCCGAAGCCGGTATCCGTTCCCCTGAGCACTGGCTGGTCGTCCGCGCCGCCCTGTCCCCTGCCCGAGCCCGCGAGATCGTCGCTCTCGCCCGGCGCCGCGACGAGTTGCCCGACACCATCGAGTTGCTCGCCACGGGGCGCCTGGGCATTGACCAAGCCGTCGTCGTCGCCCGACACGTCCCCGCCGGGTACGGGCAGTCCGTGGCCGAGCTGGCTGAGCACGCCACCGTGCCACAACTACGCCGGTGCCTATCCCGCTACGAATTCCTCGACGATACCTGCGCGAAGCCCGAGGCAGACGCCCCCGCACACACGGACCCGAACGACAGCCCGGGCGAGCCCGAAGGCACCCTGCCCGCAGACCCGGATCTCAAGCGAGCCAGCCTGTCGATGTCGACCGTCGACGGCCGCTTCCAGCTGAGTTTCACCGCCCCGGCCCACCTCGGCGCCCTGGTCGAGCAGGCGATCCGGGAAGCCAAGGACGCCCTGTTCGCCACCGGACGCGCCGACGCCACGCTCGCCGACGGCCTCATCGAAACCGCCCGCCGCAGCCTGACCGGCATCCCGGACGGCAGCCGCGCCAGCATCTGGCGGATCTACGCCCACCTGGACACTCGCGGCGGCTTCATCGCCACCGGAGGGCGCCTACCCACGCACATGATCGACCGGATCACGTGCGACGGCATCCTGCGGCCGGTCTGGGAGACCGACGCCGTCCCGGTCAGCGTCGGGCGCGCCCAGCGCATCGTCCCGGCCCGCACCCGCCGCCTCGTGCTCGCCCGCGACCAGGGCTGCCGCTACCCCGGCTGCACGGTCGGGGCAGGCCACGTGGAGATCCACCACATCGATCACTGGCGCACCGGCGGCGCCACCGACCTCGACGGACTCGTCGCCTTGTGCGACTACCACCACGATCGCCATCACGAGGGCACCTTCACCATCACCGGGTCTCCGACAACCATCCACGGGCTGGGCTTCCACGATCGCTACGGCACCCCGATCGGCCTTCTCACCGCCGGTCACCTGAACACCGGCCACCCGGACACCGGCCACCCGGACATCAGCGCCAGCGTCGAGCCGATCACCTGGCGCGGGCCGACCGGCGAGATCCTGCACTCCAGATGGGTCGACTTCACCCCGGATCGAGCACTCCACCCACCCGACGAGCTGGACGAGCTCGATTCCGCCTGAGCGCGACTCGACCCCGCACGTCGCGCGCGTCAGTGCAGGCGCGAGTCGACGCCGGGCACTCCGCCGACGGCCTTGAGATCACGACGCAACTCGTTGGGCAAGGCGAACAGCAGCGACTCCTCGGCGGCAACCACCGGCTGCACCTGCGTGAACCCCTGCGCGGCAAGCAGATCCAACACGTCACGCACGAGGATCTCCGGCACGCTCGCGCCCGAGGTCACCCCGACGGTGTCGACCCCGACCAGCCAGGCCGGGTCGATCTCCGCGGCATAGTCGACCAGATGCCCTGCGCGAGCGCCGTGTTCGAGGGCGACCTCGACCAACCGCACC
>WBZP01004058.1_pt1 | contig 15497 bp, 15 predicted proteins | sample 5204301 | NCBI WGS metagenome assembly WBZP01 (sample SAMN12412401, study PRJNA552823) | activated sludge metagenome | isolation source: activated sludge from nitrification reactor of wastewater treatment plant... | place: USA: Pennsylvania | collected 2017
CGCGTAACCCTCCAGCCAGGTGAGCCGGCGGGAGGCGTCGAGCCAGAACCCGCGCAGGAATCCCAACTCGCCAGCCGTGTTGCCGACGTAGCGGGCCAGGCGGAGCCCGGCCGCCAGCACGAGGGCGACATCGCCGGCCGTAGTCCCGCGCCCGCGATCTGCCACGAACACGATGGTGACGACGTAGCCGGCGGCGAACACCGCCCAGGCTGCGCAGTGCCAGAGAGCCGAGGCGATCCGCGTCCGTGACACCGGCCGGTACCACGCCTCCCATGCGCTGCGCCGGGCGTTGACCAGCCACTGCGCCGTGGCGGTGATGCGCACCTCCTTGCCGGGTGGCGCCGAGGTGCCGAGGGTGAACAGGTGGCGGGCCAGGCGGGTGTTGCCGATGGCCGCCTCCTCGACCCGGTTCTCCACGGCTGGCCGCCACGTGCTGACCCAGAACGCCGGGAGCGCGCACAGCAGCAACAGCACCAGTCCTGGATGCACGCTGGCCAGCAGCCCTGCCGTGATGACCAGCCGGAACATCCATCCGAGGGTGCTGAACAGCGACATGAACATATGGTCCAGCGTGAACACCTGGTCGCGCAGCATGGCCAGGCGGTCGAGGTACTCGGGTCGCTCGTGATGCTCGATCGTTGGGACGGATGCCTGCAGGTTGGCCACATGGGATTCCATGACGATGGCGATGCGATCACGGAACTTGCGCTGGACGCGCTGGGAGACCACCGACAGGTACCACGTCAGCGTGACCGAGACGGCCGTGGCGATGGCCGCGGTCATGATCTTCGACGACTGGCGCTGGTCGATGCCGTCGACCAGCAGCTTCAGCCACACCGCCAGGAGGGCGTCGGGCAGCATCATCAACAGGGCGATGCCCAGCGACAGTGTGAGCAGCCGCGGCTCGGCACGAGCGCCGATGCGGAACGTGCGCCACAGGCTCAGGATGCGACCGGGCAGTGCCGCCTCAGGGTCCACTGCGGTCTCAGTCGAGGACCTCATAGCGCACCTCCTCGCCCTGCTCGTCGTACTCCGGTTCCGAGTGGGCGGTGAACCGGCTGGCCTGCATCTGAAACATGGTGTGATACCGGCCGCCGAGAGCGACGAGTTCGTCATGGGTGCCGTGCTCGACGACGGTGCCGTGCTCGACCACGGCGATTCGCTCGGCCAGGCGGACGGTGGAGAAGCGGTGAGAGATGAGGATGACCGTGCATCCCTGCGTGGCCCGCAGGACGCGTTCGAAGATCTCCACCTCCCCGCGCACGTCGAGTTGGGCGGTGGGCTCGTCGAGGAGGACCACCCTGGCCCCACCACGAACGGCGCACAGGGCTCTGGCCAGGGCGACACGCTGCCACTGCCCTCCCGACAGGTCGGTGCCGCCGGGGTAGGCCTTGGACAGGATGGTGTTCAGGTCACCGTTGGCCAGATGGTCGGCCCCGGCGTCCCGGAGGGCGCCGCGGATGGCGTCGTCGCTGGCGCCGCGCGGCGCCACGTTGTGGCGGACCGACAGTTCGAAGCGGACGAAGTCTTGGAACACGGCGGTGACGTGCCGGCGCCAGGCGGTGGTATCGAGATCGGCCAGCGACACCCCGTCGGCTTCGATGACGCCGGCCGTGGGGTCGTACAGTCGGCACAGCAGTTTGGCGAGCGTGGTCTTGCCGGCCCCGTTCTGGCCGACGATGGCCAGACTGGTAGCGGCGGGGACCTCGATGTCCACCCCGCCGAGCACCGGCCGCCCAGCCTCGTTCGGGTAGGCGAAATGCACGCCCCGGAACGCCAACCGCGGTGCGCCCTCCGGTACTGGCGAACCGGCCCCCTGCGCCAGCGCTCCCGCCGGGGCCATGGCGACCTCCAGCCGGGCCAGCGCCGCAACCGGCGCAGCAGCGCCGTCGAGCGCCCAACTCAACCCGCCGAAGGCGATCGCCCCAACGCCGATGGCCGACTGGGCGAACACCACAGCGCTGGCCACCGACAGGTCACCGTTGGTGGCTTCGTGGCCGATGAGCCAGAACAGCCCGACGTTGGCCGCAGTGACGATGAGCAGGCACAGGCCAACGGATTTCTCGCGCAGCCGGGTGGCCTCGTACTGCAGGTCGTACAACTGGCGGCGCATCGAGATGAACCGCTCGGTTACCCATCCGGCCAGCCCGAAGTAGCGAAGTTCCTTGGCCGGGGCCGGGTCCACGGCGAGCCGGTAGGCGTACTCGGCGTGACGCTGGGCGGTGCGAACCTCGTCGGTGTTGCGGTCCTTCCACACGCCACTCTCACGCAAGAGCCAGTGCGTGCAGCCCCAGGCGACGGCCAGCCCGATGCCGGCCCACCAGTGGTATCCCGAGAGCACCACTGCGGCGCTGATCCCGACGACGAGCTCGACCAGCCCGCCGGCGATGAAGCTCATCGACACGCTGAGCGGCGGCCCCAGCATGCCCTGGTCAAACTCCCGGGCCATCGTCAGGTCGTTGGCCAGATCGGCGCGCTCGAGGTGACCGATGCCCTCCGGCGACGTGCTGGCGATCATCAGCCGGTCGTAGAGGTGAGCTGCCATCTTGCTGCCGAGGTTCTCAGAACACAGCTGCTGCAGTGGCTGCAGCACGAGCATGAGCGTGAAGGCGCCGCCCACGGCGGAGAGCGGGGCGGCCAGCGACTGGCCGTGTTGGTGGGCGTTGATCAACCAGCCGAACAGGACGCTGGTGGCTGCGGGCAGTAGGCCATTCAGCAGCAACGACAGCCACCACGCCCAGGCGTAGCCGGGGGACGCCTGATGCAGCGCGCCGAAGAACTTCCACTCCGGCCGCTCTCTGAGCCGCCGGCGAATCGAGCGCAGGGTTGCTGGCATGCCCACACCCTGCCAGATCGGTGTCACACGGTTCGCGGCGTGATCAGGCCCGGCGACGTGATCAGCCGGCATCGCCTTCCCAACCACCGGTCCTGATCACGCGAACCCGGCAGCCGTTCACCAGAGATCGGCCTGGTCGGGCGCCGATAACCTGGCCGGCGGAACGGTGGCAGAGCGGACAAATGCGCGCGCCTTGAAAGCGTGAGGCCCACAAGGCCCGGGGGTTCGAATCCCTCCCGTTCCGCGTTGGAATTCCGTGGACGTTCGAATCTCAGTGCTCTGACCGGGTCTTTCATTGCGCTGACGTCCACCGGCGTCGTACCCGGCCCGACGAGCGTTGCTCCTCCGGTTGCTCCTTTTCGGGGTCGTCGCTCCCGGGTAGCTCCCGTCCCAGGGCACATTCCGGAGGGGATTCGAACCCATCGCTCGCAAGGCAGCCAGCGAGCGAACGACGAGCGCCGACGGCTGCGTGAGGATCCACCGGAAGGCCCGAACGGCGAGGGCTCGATCTACCGCGACGCCGGTGGTGAGTGTCGGGCGACGTACACGGTGGCCGGCGAGACGTGGCCTCGGGGCGTGCGTCGGCACGACGCGCGAGGAAGCACTCGCCCGTCGGGCAGCGAAGTTGGAGGGTCTGGCGCGGACGATGTCGGGCACGTTCCACCGCGACATGATCGTCGCCGAGCTGGCGGCGTGGTGGCTCGACACGGTGGCACCATCGGGTCCCGCACGCGACGTTCGGCGAAGACACGAGCCGCGTCACGAAGATCACGGCGACGTTGGGCGTGATGCCGGCGTGCACGGTGAAGGCCGAGCACGTCGCAAGGTGGCAGTCGGAGCTGTTGAAGGGGGGCCTCGCGTCGGGGACCGTCGCGCGTATGTTCGATCGGTTCCAGAATCCTCGACTACCCTCTGGTGTGCCTGAGAGGCGGGGAAGATGAAGGAACGACGAAAGACGACGACCTCCAACTTCGGCGTGAGCGCCCGGGAGAACCACGACTCAACGCCGTTCTACGAACGATTCCGTGCACCGGAACTTTCCGACGACCAGGACGTCCCGCAGCCATTGCCGGTAGACGAGCCGTTCGTTCACGGAGATGCACGACACATGGATCGCATCGCCGATCGATCGGTAGCGCTCGTGGTCACGTCGCCGCCGTACTTCGCTGGCAAGCAATACGAGGAGGAGTTGGAGAGAGAGGGCGTACCCGCTTCCTACCTCGAGTACCTCGAGATGCTGACCGACGTCTTCGCCGAGTGCGTACGCAAGCTCGAGCCGGGAGGCCGCATCGCGGTCAATGTCGCAAACCTCGGCCGTAAGCCATATCGCAGCTTGTCGGCCGATGTGATCCGCATTCTCGAACACGACCTCGGGCTGCTTCTTCGGGGGGAACTCATCTGGCAGAAGGGAGAGGGTGCCAGCGGTTCATGTGCCTGGGGTTCATTCCGAAGCGCTGCCAATCCGGTGCTCCGCGATATCAGCGAGCGGGTGATCGTGGCCAGCAAGGGGCGATTCGACCGTGCTCGCTCCGTGAAGCAGCGCGCGGCAGACGGCCTGCCACACGAGAGCACGCTGATGACCGAGGACTTCATGGCCATGACCCTGGACATCTGGTCGATTCCGCCAGAGAGTGCGCGCCGGGTCGGTCACCCCGCTCCGTTCCCCGTCGAATTGCCTGAGCAGCTCATCCGTCTGTACACGTTCAAGGACGATCTCGTGCTTGATCCGTTCATGGGAAGTGGGTCGGCGCTCGTCGCGGCCGCTCGTCTTGGACGGCGCTACGTCGGCTACGACCTTGACGACAGCTACGTCGAGATTGCTCGTCGCCGTGTCCAGGAAGCGCTAGAGCCGAGTACGCCCGAAGTTCAAGCGAGCCGGAGGCGCGCGGTAGAGGTGCCAGCGATGGACATCGATGACGCCGAGGACTTCCAGAGTCGAGCTACGAAGGAAGGAAAGGCAGCGCAGAAACTCGCCGAGCAACTCATTGAGGAGGCCGGGTTCACGATCGCAGAACGCAATCGACGTATACGCAAGACCGGCGTCACCGTGAACTTCGTCGCCACCGACGTGGACGGAGCCAGTTGGTTCTTCGACGTGTCGGGCGCGTTCACGAGCCACCGAGGTGGCCTGCTTCGTACCGACACTGTGTGGAAATCGCTTGGACGTGCCTATGCGCTGAAGGGTGCCCGCGGCGAGGTGCCGTTGGTCTTCTTGACCAGCCACCTTCCGAAACGGCCCAGTGAGGGCGACACCGCGCTCCGGGCGGCCGGGCCTGACGCGTTCTTCGATGCGATCGAGATGCTTTCGCAGGACAGCCTCGAACGGCTCGAGCGCTACGCGAAGGGTGGGTTCACGGACAACCCACAACCGGGGTTCTGGACAGCTCAGGACCTGGCCCGGAGGACCCCGTAGTGGAGCGTCCGTAGCGTGTGCGGTCGTTCGTGATGATCCACCGCAGGTCTTCATCGCTGAGGACCAGGAAACCCTGAACTGGGTCCTCGCCTTGCGCCTGATAGCGCGCATACCTGGACACGAACTTGCCGACGGACTTCGAGACCGGCTTCGTCAGGCCTTGTGGGACGAGCTCTGGGGCGGTACAAGTGACCATCCGATCGGCCGACTGGCTGACCGACGGCAGCGGCACGTTTCACGACACCGTCGCCGGACGCCCCATCGTTTCGGTGCCGATGGCTACTCGAGCAACTCGGGAGGATCAGTCCCAGCAGCCGCTCGGCCGCCTCGACGACCGTCCGCGAAGTCGTCAGGGCCCAAGCAGCGTCGTCGCGGCTGATCTCCGTTCGACGGGTCGAAGTATTGAGCGGCGTGATGCGTCCGGCGAAGGCGTTCGAACGTTGGCTTGGCGAGGCCAGGGATCGCCATCGCGACTTGCCCGCTGACGGCATCCTCGACGGTCACGTGCGCCCTCGCCACCGGTGGCGCGCAGCCCTTGTCGGATGAGTAGTGCCTCGGCGGCCATGCGGTAAGCGTCGTGGGCAGCGGCGGACGCGCCCTCGACGTCACCGGCAGCGAGGTCTCCATCAGCAGTCAGACGGCGCCGTCGGCGTCGCCATGGAAGTCACGGTACTTGGAGGGTGTCTCGCTGTGGCCGGTCACGGATGTAGCGCCGGATCTCGCTGAGCGGGATGCGGCGTGAGCGGCCGATGTGGACCGAGGCGAGCTGGCCGGTGGTGAGCAGGTCGTCGAGCGACCCTCGGCTGACGGAGAGGAACCGGACAGCGTCCGGCAGGGTGACGAGGCGGAGGTCGTCGTCGAGGTCGGTGGCCACCTCGTCGTCGACGTGCGGGGTCCGATCCGCCGGCCGGCGCGCTCTTCCTCACCGCGCCCCCGCAGCGACGAGGCGCACCTGGTGTCCGTCCACCGGGCAAGATCCTCGGCAGAGCCCGTCCGCGCCGAGGAACGATGGTCGACTTGGGGCTCTGAGTCGCTCGAACTGGCGGTTTGCTCTGCAAGGATCGGGTCATCCAGTCTGCAGATCTCGGCCTAGACATGTTGCATCTCTCGGCATACGGGTAGCATTGATTCGTGGACACGCTGGAAGTCCTGGGACGGCGGTACCGGCCGCGGGTCGTGGATAGTCCGCTCGAGCGAGCGTTGGCGATCTCGGGCGCCGTGGTGATCGAGGGTGCTCGAGCGACGGGCAAGACGATGACCGCACTCCACGCCGCTTCGTCGTACGTGTTGCTCGACGATCCTGAGTCACGGCAGATTCTCGACGTTGCACCGCGCTCGGTTCTGGAGGGCGATGCCCCGCGGTTGCTCGACGAGTGGCAGCTGTCGCCTGAGCTGTGGAACCTCGTCCGACGAGCCGTCGACGCATCGCCCGAGCGAGGACGCTTCATCCTCACGGGATCGGCGGTGCCGGCCGACGACATCACGAGACATACCGGCGCCGGCCGGTTCCTGCGGTTGCGCCAGCGGACCATGTCGTGGTGGGAGAAGCTCCCGCCAGCGCCGATGTCGGTGAGCCTGGGCGCGCTCATCGACGGTGTACCGCCGGCACCGAACCTCGACGCAGCACCCGATCTCGCCGACATCGTCGACGGTGTCTTGCGAGCGGGGTTTCCGGCACTGGTCGATCTCGACCCGGACCAGTCAGCCACCAGCATGCGCGCCTACCTCGACGAGGTCGGCCGCGCCGACATCCAGCGACTGGCCGACGTCCGCCACGGGCCCGACGTGATCCGGCGGTTGATCGTCGCCATCGCTCGATCCGTCGCGTCCGACGTCGCGTTCACCACGCTGACCGCCGATGTGCGCGCCGTCGCGCCATCAATCAACGCCGAGACGGTCAGCAGCTATGTCGGGCTCCTCGAGCGGTTGTTCGTCGTCGAAGCACAACGGCCATGGACGCCGGCCCTTCGCTCACGGGCGCGGCTGCGCACCGCGGCGAAGCTCCACCTCGTCGACCCAGCGCTCGCGGCCGCCGCGCTCGGTGCCGGTGCCCGCCAGCTGCGAGGTGACCTGACGACCCTCGGGCTGCTGTTCGAGAGCGCCGTCGTGCACGACCTCGCGGTGTACGCCGGCGCCCTCGGCGGCGAGGTCCGCCACTATCGCGACTCCAACGGCAAGGAGATCGACGCCATCATCACCCTTCCCGATGGTCGCTGGGCCGCCATCGAGGTCAAGCTCGGCGGACCCCAGATGAGCGCTGGAGCGAGGTCGCTCCGCGACGCCGTGGCACAGATCGACACCGAGGTCGTCGGCGAACCGATCCTCCGCCTGGTGGTGACCGGCACCGGTCCGATCCTGACGCTCGATGACGGGACCGTCACGTGTCCACTGCGGGCGCTCGCGCCCTGAACGGCGTCGCCCTCACCGGCCCGCATCGGCGCCAGGCGAACGACGCACGGGCTGGCCTGCGGGGCGTCAACATCTGGGCCCGTCGACGGCCGCTACCTCGGTCGCTGACAGTTCACGCTCACGCGCGTTGAGCTCGGATGATTCCGCTGCGATCGCCGACCACGTGGAGCCGGGCAGTCTCACCGACGGCGTCGTGTTCGGCGCCGTCAGGGTGCGCTTAATCCAAGCCGCTCGTCGCAGCGGCGTGTCGGTTGCTCCATCGACGACCGAACCTCGGCGGGGTGGCTCCGTCTCGGGGCTGAGTCGCTGTCGGCACGCTCCGCAGGCGCCGACGGAGGAGGTCGTGCCGGCCGGCGTCAGCGCTTGCCAAGGATGAAGAGGGCGAGAGCGATGATGGCGAGGATGACAAGGATGGTCCAAAGCATGGTCACCGTGTACCCCGGAGTCGAGGTGTGCGAAACACGCTTCTACCATGCGGTCGATGTCGTGAGGTGAGTTGGCGGCGTCTGGGAACGCTCGGGCGGTTTGCCGGCACGGATCTTGGGTACTCGGCGAACATGTTCAAACATCCAATTCGTACGATCATCCGGAAGATGCCGCTCTCTGCGTGGGCCATGCTTGGTTGGACGCAACGTCACAGCGTGGGCTTGTGGTGGCGCTCCATCGTCGCCGAAGCAAAGCGAGACGAGCCGCTGAGCCTGAAGCGCTGGGCCACGCTGTTCAAGGCCCTCGTGAAGGTGTCCGGGGACCACCGGCTGGCCAACGCCAGGGCGCTGAAACAACTGACGGTCGACGGGTCGGCCGTTGTCGCGACCGCAACTCAGAACTGGAGCGAGCGCGGGACGTTGACAACGGTGCTTGAAGGTGTGTCGGAGGCATCCGACGTTCGAATCTCGTCATCGTCGCCCGTCGATCGACCCTGGTCCGCGACGGGCCCAGCTTGACAGCCCGTCACGAGACGTGTTCCACCATGGAGTTCACGGTCGCCGCGACAACGGTCAGAGAAACTGCGAATTTCATGTTTGCGAGATGGCTGGCGGGGTAACCCGATCCCGTGTCCGCGAGGAACACCAACCCGCCCCACCGCCCACTGGAGTCATCATGATCGGATTCATCCTCTTCCTACTCGTCGTCGGCCTGCTGGCCGGATTCGTCGCCCGCGCACTCGTCCCCGGTAAGGACTCGATGACGGTGGGCGCGACCATCGTGCTCGGCATCGTCGGCTCGTTCGTCGGTGGATTCCTCGGACGGGCGTTGCTCGGTACGGACAAGGGCCAGGGCTACCTGCAGGCGTCCGGCATCGTCGGTTCGATCATCGGCGCAGTGCTCGCCCTGCTCGTGTACCGCGCTGCCAATGGCCGGCGTATCACCACCTGATCCCCCAACCCACCCCCCAACGAGGGGCGTCGGCTTGCCGGCGCCCCTCGTTCGCGCGTTCAGGAGGATCGAGTGAGTTCGGCGGGCGACTTTCGGATCACCACGCGGCAACCGTCAACCAAGAACGAGTCGACCACCGACGTCAACAGCGTATGGGCGATGAGGTCAGGTTCTTCCGGTGCGCGACCGTCCTCGTGGGCGACCTCGACTTCCAGCCCTCCCGCGACAACGTCGAAGGCGACCGAAATCCGCCCACCAGCCGCAGGGTCGAAGAGGGAGAACACTTCGGTCAACGCCAACCGCAAGTCATCGATCTCGTCCAGAGAACACCCGGCGTCGGCGCCGAGACACGCCACCATGACGCGCAGGGTGGAGGCGAACTCCGGGGCGGACGGCACCGTCATCGTCACGCGGGTATCTGGCGAATCCGTCACGGATCGATCCTAAGCCTCGAACCGACGCCGGTGATCATCACTCGCCGTCACCCGCGAGGGCGCGCATCCGCTCGAACGACGCCTTCAGCAGACGGGAGACGTGCATCTGCGAGATGCCGACGATCTCGGCGATCTCGGCCTGCGACTTCTCGGCGAAGAACCGCAGTTCTACGATCTGTCGTTCTCGCTCCGGCAGCCGGCTCATCAGGGTTTCGAGCAGGATGGTGTCGGTCACCGCATCACGATCGTCTCCGCCGTCCAGTATCTCGTCGTGGGCACGCCCCGTCGCGGACGGTGTATTGATCGAGGACGCGCTCTTGGCCGAGCCCACCGACATCGCCCGTAACACGTCATCGGCGCTCACCTCGAGTTGTTGAGCGATCTCGTCAACCGACGGCGAGCGGCCCAGACGCTGCGACAAGGCGTCGATTGCTGCGGTCACCGTGGCGTAGAGCTCTTTCGCGGACCTGGGAACGCGAACCGACCACGTCGTATCTCGGAAGAATCGTTTGACTTCCCCCTCGATGGTGGCGCCGGCGAAGGCAGTGAATGCATGGCCCAGCGACGGGTCGAAACGGTCCACCGCCTTGATCAGACCGACCATCGCCGCTTGGCGAACGTCTTCGGCGGAACGAGCCCCGCTATAGCGGCGGGCAATGAACGAAGCGAATCCCATGTGCGCCTCAACGATCCGGTTCCGAGCCCGGCGGTCGCCCTCTCGGGCGCGAAGGAACTCCTCGGTCAGATCCGGATGCTGATCGCTCACTGCAGTGCTGTCATCGGGTGTCCCGCCAAACACTTGCACACCATCGCCGGGCGACGGCGCCTCCTACCCGATCATCCCCCGAAGAGAACTATGTATCCGCCGTATCGAGCGTTGCGGTGATGGTGAGGGTGTCGCCGCCGCCATCCAGACCTACCCGCCGAGCGAGGGACGCGACGATGGCCAATCCTCTGCCTCGGGGGGTCGACGCTGACGGCGCCTCCCACGGACGCGGCGGGAGCTGATCCACTCGCCCCCGACTCGTGAGAGCGATCTCGACGTCTGCGCCGATGATCCGGATCGACACCCGGAACGGCGCTCCCGGCGCGGCTTCAACCGCGTTTGCGGCGAGTTCGCTCACCACCAAGCTGGCGCGTTGACGGACAGACTCCTCGAGGCCGGCGCCGCCCAACCATACCGACGCGGCTCGGCGGACCTCGCCGATGCTCTTCGGCGCACCGTCACACGTCTTCTCAAAGCGCTGCGTCCGCAGGGGATGTACGTCAGGCGTGGAAGCGTCGTCATGGGGCATCAGGCGGTCCGATCGGTGGCCTCGTACCCAGCGCCACTGCTCGTCAAACAGCGTTCTTCAGTCGGATCCTGTCAACGACAGAATGGCGATGTCATCGGCCGCCTCATCCCAGGTCCCGGGAAGCGCGCGCAGAACCGTCTCGATCAAGGCAGCGGGGTCCTCGTCCCAGGAGATCATCCCGGCCAGACGGTCGTGCTCAAGCCGCGGGCGGACGGTGTCGGTCAGCCCGTCGGTGTAGCAGAACAACAACTCGCCGCGCCGAAGGGTGAACTCCTGCGACGGCCAGGCTTCGGGGCACAGTCGCGAGCCCAGCAACGGCCCAGTGAGCGCTACGGTTTCCGTCCGATTCGGCGCCACCAGGAACGGGGCGGGGTGACCGGCGGAGCTGACGGTGACCCGGAGACCGTCGGTATGCTGTTCGGCGATTCCGAACAGCGCAGTGCAAAGATGCCCGTCTCCCTGGGTCAGCAAGCTGTCGTGGAGGAGTCTCAGCGCCTGTGGGGGATCGGCGCGTTGCACGGCGGCGGCCCGAAGGGTGTATCGGGCGAGCGCTGTCGCCGCGACGGCGTCGATGTCGTGGCCGGCGATGTCCCCGATGAAGAAGGTAGATTCGTCTCCGACCTCGACGACGTCAAAGAAGTCGCCTCCGACGATGGCCCGCCCTCCCGCGGCGCGGTACCACGTCGCGTACTCCACCTTGGCCGTGCGAGTCGCGTGGCTCGGAAGGAACGCCTGCTGCAGCACTCGCAAGCGGGCACGAACCTCGTCGTCCGCGTTGTGCTCGGCCGTGATGTCGGCGAACAGGGTCAATGCGCCGCGCTCGCCGTCGAGATCCACTGGATACGAGTCGACCAGAAGCCAGCGCACCGCATGTGTGGGCGTTCTCACTCCCATGATCACGCCGCGCTGCTCCTGTCCGGTTTGCACGCAGCGCATTGCTGGGTGACGCTCCCCGGGGAACGGTTGCAGCTGCGTGTCGACCGCCATCCACGATGGGTCGGTCGAAGTACGGCCGAGCAACTGGTCCGACGTCAGATCCAACACGGCGAGGGCCGAAGCGTTGAACATCAGGATCGATCCGTCCGCGCCTTGAACCACGACTCCGTCGGCCATCCGGTCCACCACGATCTGGGAGAGTGTCGCATCAAGCTGGTGGTGAACCGGCATCGGCGGCAGCGTACCGCCAACGCAGTTGGCGGCCATAGACTCCGGAACCCGTGGCCTGTTCGGGCCGTTGCGATGGGAAGACATTGGAACAGTTGACAGTCACCATTGACCTCACCGACGCCACCAGCTCCCGGCTCAGCGCAACCGGCGAGATCGACGCGGCGTCCTGCTCGGTGCTCGACTCCGCTCTCTTCGAGGCGATGGCTGCTGGTTGCACCAACGTGGGCGTCGACATGTCCGGCGTCGAGTTCATGGACTCGTCCGGCATTCGTGTCCTGGTCCGCTACGGCGAGCGGCTACGAGAGATCGGCGGCCGGCTGACGCTGTCGGCCGTCAGTCGGCCCGTGGAGCAGGTGCTGCAACTGACCGGACTCCTCGCTTTGTTGACCGAGGACTGACTTCGCCACCCTCGGACGTCGGAGTCGCGTCGACCTGGCGAATCGTGTTCGAGCCCGCCGACGACGGGGGCCACCGAGGATCTCGACCCGGTGACCACCGACCAGTTGGCGCGACAGACGACGACCCGGAGATGTATCACTGGTTCGTGCGAGCTCACCTGATGGGCGCGGCCGGCACCGTCGTCAACGCGGGGTCTCGACGGAGATGGCTGCCGCCGGAGCGGGCGCGAAGCAGCAGCCGAGCTGACTGCGCGACCTGTTCGAGGCTGTCGGGTCAGGGGCGGCGGCCGATGAAGGCAAGAAGCCTGGTCTGCGGGTCGGCATCGTGGGCGACGTCCACACGCGGCCCGTAGTGACCGCTTTGGCGCAGCGCCTCGTCCATCGGCAGCATGCCATCCAGCATTGCCGCACACCGCTCGCCATCGAGCGTGTCGTCCTGGCCGGTGGCTCGGGCGAGATCCCAGCGGTGTAGGAACACGTCGCCCGTGTAGATCATGCTGATCACGTCCTCCATCGCCATCGAACCCAGGTGCGGGAACTCGTGGACCTGCTGGGCGGCGAACGGGTCATCCAGCAAGGCCTGCACCGCGTCGGTCTGCGTCTGCCATGCGCCGGCGGGATCGTCGTCCACGGAGGGACCCGCCGGCAAGGTGAGACCGGTGGAGGCGTGCAGGAACGCCGGGAACCATTGGAGGAGATGCCGGACCACGTCTCGTGCGGTCCACCCCTCTGGTGGGGCGGGGTGCCCCCACGCGTCGGGGGTCACGCCCTCCACCGTCGCGGTGAACTCTCCGGCGATTCGGCGGTGCTCCTGCGCGGGACCACTCACCGGTCCGCCTCCAGCAGCGCGTCGAGCTCGACGTACCCCTGCTCCACGCCAGTCTCCATGCCACTGGCCAGGAACTGGTCACGGCCCTCGAAGCTGTCGACCAACGACTGGGCGTGCAGACGGCACCGACCGTCGCCGAGGTCCTCGATGCGCAGCGTCTCGAGGGCGACGCCCTCTGGGTAGCCGTCGTAGGTGAACGTCTGCACGATGCGGTCGTCGCCGACATCGTGGAAGCTCCCGTGGAATCCGAACTCCTCGCCGTCACGCCGGAGGCGGTACCTCCACCGGCCGCCCGTCGTCGCGTCCCAGGCGAGGATCTCCACCGCCATGCCGTCGGGGCCCACCCATCGTGCGAACAGGTCGGGATCGGTGTGGGCTCGCATCAACTGCCCGACGGTGCCGTCGAAGTCTCGGGTGATGCGAACCATGGGGACGGTCGGGTCGGCCTCGATGGTCGTGCGGTAGCGGTGGTGGCTCATGATGCTGCTCCTCGTCGGGTCGTGGGTCGTCTGGCCGTGTCACGGGCGTTGAGCTGTGCCAGGACGGCGTCGAGGCGGTCGAACCGCGCCTCCGCCTGGCGGCGATAGCGCTCGATCCACGTGGTCATCAGGTCGAAGACCTCAGCCTCGAGGTGACACTGGCGCCGTTGGGCATCCTTCGACTTGCTGACCAGGCCGGCGTCGGTCAGCACCCTGATGTGCTTGGAGACCGCCTGCATCGAGACCCCGTAGGGATCCGCCAGCTCGCCGACGGTGGCGTCGCCCGCGGCAAGCCGGGTCACCATGTCACGCCGCGTCGGATCGGCGAGAGCGGCGAAGACTCGCGACAGTGGATCATCGGCCAACCGGGACACTCCTTCTCAACTCATTGGTTGAGGAGAAGTGTGCACCATCGCATCGCCATTGTCAACCACATGGTTGACAATGGATGGTGCGAGGGGCGCCAGAACCGTCAGCGCGCTGGGGCGCGGCGACGGCTGCGGCTGCGTGACCGTGGGCGGCCGGAGCGCTGCGGGTCAGCTGCTCGCTCGGCCGGGCGCGGGGTGTGCACCCGGGTGGTGACTCGAGCGCCCGGGGCGATCTCGGCCAGCAGTGGGTGGCCGGCCGAGACCCGGGTGGTGGTGGGTGTCACGCCTGCCTGGCGGGTGAGCTTGCGCACGTCCTGGACCTGTTCGTTGGTCATCATCGTGACCACGGTTCCCGACGCGCCGGCCCGGGCGGTGCGCCCGGAGCGATGCAGGTAGGCCTTGTGCTCGACCGGTGGGTCGGCGTGGATCACTAGGCGGACGTCGTCCACGTGGATGCCCCGAGCGGCGATGTCGGTGGCGACCAGTGTCTGCGCCGCACCACTGTGGAAGGCGTCCATGGCCTGCTGGCGGGCGCTCTGCGACAGGTTGCCGTGGAGCTCCACCGAGCGCACGCCCTCGGCGTTCAGCAGGCGGGCCAGGCGCTTGGCGCGGTGCTTGGTCCGGGTGAACACGATGGTCCGTCCGGGCGCCGAGGTCAGGTCCACCAGCACCTTGAGGTGCCCGTCGGTGTCCACGTGCAACACGTGGTGGGTCATCTCCGCCACCGGCGACTGCGCCGAGTCGGCCTCATGGATCACCGGCTCGTGCAGGTAGCGGCGCACCAGTTGGTCCACGGCGTTGTCCAGCGTTGCCGAGAACAGCATGCGCTGACCAGAGGAAGGAGTGCGGTCGAGGATCCGCTTGACCCCGGGCAGGAAGCCGAGATCGGCCATGTGGTCGGCCTCGTCCAGCACGGTGATCTCCACCGCGTCGAGCTTGGCGTGACCCTGGCCGATGAGGTCCTCCAGCCGGCCTGGGCAGGCGACGACGATGTCGACACCGGCGCGCAGCGCGGCAACCTGTGGCTGCTGGCCCACGCCACCGAACACGGTGCGAGTGGTCAGCCGGTATGCGGCAGCGAGCGGGGCGATGGCCTGCTCGACCTGCACCGCCAGCTCACGGGTGGGTACCAGGATGAGGGCTCGTGGTCGCTTGGGCTGGCGGCGGGCGGTGCTGGCGCCGAGGCGGGCCACCAGCGGGACGGCGAAGCCGTAGGTCTTGCCAGAGCCGGTGCGCCCGCGCCCGAGGACGTCACGTCCGGCGAGCGAGTCGGGCAGGGTGGCCGTCTGGATGGGTGTTGGCACGGTGATCTGCCGCGCGGCAAGCACGGCGACGAGGGGCGCAGGGACGCCCAGGGCAGCAAAGGTGGTGTCGATCGACACGGAGGAACTCCAAATGGGAAGGGGCGCTCCGGTTGGTTCCGGAGCGTGATGCGGTCGGTTCTGCCCGGCGCGTAGCGGAGCGGGGGCTCCGATGCACGGCGCGGTGGCAT
>WBZP01004059.1_pt1 | contig 15495 bp, 14 predicted proteins | sample 5204301 | NCBI WGS metagenome assembly WBZP01 (sample SAMN12412401, study PRJNA552823) | activated sludge metagenome | isolation source: activated sludge from nitrification reactor of wastewater treatment plant... | place: USA: Pennsylvania | collected 2017
CGGAGAAGCTGCTGCCGACGTTGTTTGTGCCGATGACCGGCAAAGCGGAAGACGCACGGCTGGTGAAGCCCGATCCGCTCAAGCCACACGCGGTGAACGGCGATTTTGAGATTCCGCCTGACGCGAAGAGCGGGATCCCCGGCTGGTATTACCTACAGCAGGGGAAGCTTGTCGACGACGACAAGGCGCCGTCCGGCAAGCACTCGGTGACCTTTAGCAATCGCGACGCCGGCCGTACGAGCGCCATGCTGCAAGGTTTCGGCATCGACGGCACCAAGATCTCCGATCTCGATGTCTATTGGACGATCATGGGTCAGCTCCGACGGCAGGCGAAGGGCCTCCCTGAGGGGACATCAATCAGGGGGGTCGCGCGCGACGAGTAACCGTTCCGGATCAGTTGCCTGCGGCGAGGAGTTTGAGCCTGGTTTTGGTGACGAAACTCTGTCCGCTCACGACGCCCTCCAGAAACCCCCGCCAATAATGCGCCCCGTCAGAAACGTGCCTTCACGGTTGTTGTCGCGTCTGCTCAACCCTCGCTGCTCGTCACCACAGCCGCCGCGGGGACCTTCGAGGTCAACGCCTCAGCAGCTAGCTGGCGATCAGCAGGCCAGCGAAAACACCCAGCGCGTAGAGCAGTTCGGCGGCTCCGGTGAGTTGCAAGACCTTCACCAGGTCGTGTCCTACTGCCCCCGAGCGGACGGTGCTGATGGCCTTGGCGGCCGGGACGAGGAAGGCGAACCCGAGCGCAGCCCAGACTGAAGTGCTCATCGCGATGCCAACCAGGGCGATCGCGGCCCCCACGAGCATGAAGATGTAGAGCGCTCGGGTGCGTTGGTCTCCCAACCGCACTGCCAGGGTCAGTTTATTGGCCTCCTTGTCGGTGGGGATGTCGCGCAGGTTGTTGGCGACCAAGATGGCGCTGGCGAGTGCCCCGATGCCGATGGCGCAGTACCAGGCTGGCAAGGGCAACTGCTCGGCTTGCACGTACGTCGTACCAAGCACTGCGACGAGCCCGAAGAACACGAAGACCATGACCTCGCCGAGTCCGGCGTAGCCATAGGGCCGCGACCCGCCGGTGTAGTACCACGCCGCCAAGATGCTCACGGCACCCAACGCGACCAACCACCAACTGGTGGTGAGCGCCAGCGCGAGCCCGGCGAGGGCAGCCACCCCGAATGACGCGAATGCCGCGACCTTCACCTGCGATGCGGCAGCCGAGCCAGAGCCCACCAGACGCAGTGGACCCACCCGATCAGCGTCGGTGCCCTTGATGCCATCGGAGTAGTCGTTGGCGTAATTGACCCCGACCTGCAACGCCAAGGCCACCACCATGGCCAGGGCGGCTTTCCACCAGACCTCGCTGTGGTTGAACGCAGCGACGCCCGTGCCAGCCAGCACGGGAGCGATCGCGGCAGGGAGGGTGCGCGGGCGAGCGCCCTCAATCCATTGCCCAGGTGTAGCCATGTCGCACATCCAACCAGCGGCGCGCATTAGGTTGTGGACGTGGGTTCACTTTGGCCGGTCTATGGAGAGCAAGACGAGCTCATCGATCTGCTCTCGGCCTGGCTCAGCGACCCCGATGAGCCTCGGCCGTTGGTGATTGAGACCTCAGGGTCGACTGGCGAACCCAAACGGGTGCGGCTTTCGCGACGAGCGTTGCTTGCCTCTGCCGATGCCACCCATGCCCGACTTGGCGGTCCGCGCCCGTGGACCCTGCTGGTGCCCGCGACCTACGTCGCAGGTGTGCAGGTGATCGTTCGCTCGTTGCGCGCTGGGTTTCGGCCCTTCTGTGAGTTGGGTGGCGAGGGCTACATCTCGCTGGTGCCCACCCAACTGAGCAAGTTCCCGTTGGAAGACTTGGCCAGTTATGACGCGGTGCTGGTCGGTGGTGCTCGGGTTGATCCCCACGTGCGAGCACGGGCCGAGCAAGGTGGCGTGCGGGTTGTAGCGACGTACGGCATGAGCGAGACATGCGGTGGCTGTGTCTACGACGGAGTGCCCCTCGATGGCGTCTCGATGCGCATTGGCGATGACGGTCTGGTCAGGCTCAAGGGGCCGATGCTCTTTGATGGGTACGACGACCAACCCGCCCCCTTAGATGACGGCTGGTTTGTGACCTCCGATCGTGGAGAGATCGTTGATGGGCGGCTCAGGATCACTGGCCGGGCCGACGACATGATCAACTCCGGCGGACTCAAAGTGCCTGCCGCCGTGGTGCGCGACCGGATAGTGCAGCACCCTCTAGTCGCGGCTGCCGAAGTTGTGGGAGTGCCTGATCCGGTCTGGGGTGAGCGCGTCGTCGCGTTCGTCGAGGGCAGAGTTGAGCTTCCGGAGTTGCGTGACTGGGTGTCGGCTGAGCACCCCCGAGCTTGGGCTCCGCAGCAACTCATCGTGGTCTCGTCATGGCCGATGTTGGCTAACGGCAAAGTTGATCGACTCGCGTTGAGGAGCCTGGCGTGACACGCGTCTTTTCGCTCCCGCTGCGCACCAGGTTTCGCGGCATCACTGTGCGCGAAGGCATGGTGTTTCGCGGCGATGCCGGCTGGGGGGAGTGGAGCCCGTTTGTGGAGTACGACGACGCCACGGCACTGCCTTGGCTGCGCTGTGCCCAAGAAGCCGCCTTCGTGGGTTGGCCAACACCGGTGCGCTCCCAGGTGCCGGTAAACGTGACCGTGCCTGCGGTCGATGCGCCCACCGCCTTCGACATCGTGACGCGTGGAGGCTGTCTAACAGCCAAGGTCAAAGTCGCTGAGCCTGGGCAAACCCTGGCAGATGACCAAGCTCGACTTGAGGCTGTGCGTTCGGCTCTAGGGCCAGCAGGCCTGATCCGCATAGACGCCAATGCGGCCTGGACGGTGGATGAAGCCGTGCGTGCGGTGAGGTTGTTGGGGGCCGCCGCCAGCGGCCTGGAGTACGTCGAGCAGCCCTGCGCCAGCGTCGAAGAACTCGCCGCCCTGCGACGAGTCGTTGACGTCCCGATCGCGGCAGATGAGTCGATCAGGCGCGCCGAGGACCCCTATCGAGTGCGTGACCTCGAGGCGGCCGACATCGCAGTGCTCAAGGTGCAGCCATTGGGAGGGGTGCGCGCATGCCTGCGCATTGCCGAAGACATTGGGATGCCAGTCGTGGTGAGCAGCGCCGTGGAAAGCAGCATTGGGATTGCTGCGGGAGTGGCCTTGGCCGCGGCTCTGCCCGAACTCCACCACGCCTGTGGCCTAGCGACCGTGCAGTTGCTCACGCATGACCTTGGTCAGCCCTCGATGCTGCCAGTCGACGGGATGCTTGAGGTCAGGCCAGTGGAAGCCCTCGACGGATTCGGTGCCTCAGATGAGCGCACGGCATGGTGGTTGGCTCGCTACGAGCGGGTCAAGGGCATGATGGACTCTTGTGACTGACGCGACCGCTTTGGCTCGAGCCCTCGTTGACCTGTGGGTTGGCTGGGGTGTGGAGCATGTGGTGTTGTGCCCGGGCTCGCGCTCAGCGCCGCTGGCTTTTGCGTCGTACGACGCCGCGAAGGCGGGACGGGTGCTACTTCACACCCGCATCGATGAGCGCACGGCCGGATTCCTCGCTCTTGGCATCGCTAAGACCTCTGGGCGACCAGCAGTGGTCTTCTGCACGAGCGGCACCGCGGCGGCAAACCTGCACCCGGCTGTCTTGGAAGCGGCGCACTCTGGCGTGCCCCTCGTCGTGGTGACTGCAGATCGGCCAGCTTCGCTGCGCGGCACGGGTGCAAACCAAACCACCGATCAGGTGGGTCTCTACGGTGACGCGGCACCCTGCTTCGACATCAGTGGTCCGGTGCCAGTGCCGAGGCCCTTGGGTGGTCCGCTGCATCTGAATGTGCAATTTGTGGAGCCGCTGACGCCTTCGGGTCAGGCCCCTCAACTTGAGTGGCCATCGCCGCCAGTCGGAGCCGGCCAGGTGCCCAGTGAAGGTGTGCTGAGCATTGGCCCGCGCACGGTCGTAGTCGCCGGAGATGACGCTGGACCACCGGCACGGATCTTGGCCCAAGACGCCCATTGGCCGCTATTTGCCGAGCCTTCGTCGGGCTCGCGCACCGGCAACCACCCCATTCGCAGCTATCGGCTCCTGCTCGAGTCAGAGCTTGGCCAGGCCATTGAACGCGTGATCGTCTTCGGTCACCCCACGCTCTCTCGGCCGGTCTCTGCACTTTTGTCGCGGCCCAACCTTGAGGTCGTCTCGGTGCGACCTCGCGGTCGGTGGACAGAGCGTCCGCACCCCGTGGTGGCCACCTACGACCAGGTGAGCGTGGCAGGTCGAGATGAGAGCGATTGGTTCTCGCGTTGGCAGGCACTGGATCGCTCAGTTTGCGCTGAATTGGACGCCTTGACCGATGAGGAGCTTGGTCCCCACGCCGTTGCCCGTGAGGTCTCTTTAAGTGTTCCCCCCGGTGGGTTGCTCTATCTCGGCGCATCCAACCCGATCCGCGACCTGGACCTGATGGCCTATTCACCCACTCCGGGTCAACGTCGCAAAGTGTTGGCCAACCGTGGCCTGGCGGGCATCGACGGCACCCTCTCATCTGCCATCGGTGCGGCCCTGACCCGGCGCGGTCGCAACCTCCTGCTTCTAGGCGACGTCACCTTCATGCATGACCTCACTGGGTTGGTGATCGGGCCTCACGAAGAACGCCCCGACCTGACCATCGTGGTGGTCAACGACGACGGCGGGTCGATCTTTGCTTCCCTCGAGCAAGGGTCGCCACAGTTCGCCGAGTCCTTCGATCGGATCTTCGCCACCCCACATGGGGTCGACTTCTCTGCGTTGTGTGCTGCTCTCAAGGTGCCGCATTGGCGGGTGACCTCGCGCGAAGAGTTGCGTCACGCGTTGGCATCGCCCCATGGGGGCATTGAGGTGGTTGAGGTCGTCGTACGTCGCGACAACCGGCGCGAGGTTGACGAAGTGATCCGCGAACTAGGTAAAAGTCACAAGTAAACCTGTGACTTTTACACCGAAAACCCGATCGGAAACTCCAGCGCCCCAGTGTTTCCGCTGATCGGCAGCCAGCGCCCCGGACCCAGCGGCCGAGCATGTGGCATCCGCCTGGCCAACTGAGGCAAAGCCACCGCCATGTCGGTGCGCGCGACGAAGTGGCCCAAGCAGTGGTGGACCCCGGCACCGAAACCGAGGTGGGGAGCGCGCTCGGCGGTGATGTCGAAACTTGGGTCGGGGTTGGCGCGCGGATCAGTGCCCGCAGAGTGTGAGAGCACCTGCACGATGCCACCCTTGGGAATCAGCAGCCCGTTGAGCATCACGTCATCGAGAGCCTCGCGGGTGATCCAGGTGACCGTCGGATTCACCCTCATCACTTCTTCCACGGCGTTGGACCCCAGGGTCGGGTCAGCGGCGAGCATGGCCAATTGGTCGGGGTGCTCCATCAGGGTCTGCATCGCCAGTCCCAGTTGGTTGCGAGTCGTCTCCATGCCCGCGAACGCCAAGAAGGCCAAGGCGACGCTGAGTTCTTCACGAGTCAGCGAATCGGAGTCTGTCGATGCGCGCACGAGTTCGCTCACCAGGTCCTCTTGCGGATCACGCTCGCGTCGACGTACGACGTCATCTAGGTAGTGCGTCATCTGAGTCAACGCCGACTCGATCACCGGCAAGTCAGCAGCAACCGAGATGCCAAACGATCGACCCAAATCGTCGGCCCAGTGTGCGATCTGCTCCCAGTCCGACTCTGGCAGGCCCATGAGCAGGCACAAGATCCGCGCGGCATAGGGCTCGGCAAACTCGGAGATGAACTCCACCTCGCCTCGGGCAGCAAACTGATCGATGAGTGAGTCAGCGAGTTCGGCAAACGCCGGTCGCATGGCAGCGATTGTCTTGCTGCGAAAGGCTGGCATCAGTAGTCGTCTCAACCGGGCGTGGTCATCGCCTTCGAGGCTGAGCAGGACCTGCTTCCACCAGTCGTGGAAGAGCCCAGAGTGGATGCCGTTTTGCTCGGGCCACCGCCCGTTGCCTTGCGCGAAGCGGCGGTCTTTCAGCAAGGCGCTGGCCTCGGAGTACCTCAAGACAGCCCAACCCCACGTTGTTTCGACGTACCACTGCTCTTCACGAGCTGCATGCACCGCAGCCGAGGTAGTGCTGAAGGCGGGATCGCCCATGTCCCAGGTGCTGGTGGAGGTGCTCATAGGGCCATCGTGTCGCATGTGCGGCGGGTGGGTGGTGGTTAGCCGCCGAGTGAGTCTCTGACGGGGACGAACTTCGCCATCGCCTCAGCAAGTTCGTCCTCGGGGTTGGAATCGGCCACGATGCCGCAGCCCGCAAAGAGGCGCACGGAATTGCCGGTCAACAAGCCAGAGCGCAAGGCGATGCCAAACTCGCCATCGCCGCTGGCATCCATCCAGCCAACCGGGGCGGCGTAACGATCGCGAGGCATCCCCTCGATCTCCTCGATCAAGGCCACCGCAGCTTTGGTGGGGGTGCCGCCCACTGCAGCAGATGGGTGCAGAGCTGCAGCCAGGTCGAGGACGTTCGCCCCAGCCATGCCGTCATGGATCACGGCAGTCACATCGGTGGCCAGGTGCATCACGTTGGGCAGGTGGAGCACGAACGGCGCGTCAGGCAAGTTCATCGAGTCGCAGTACGGCGCGAGCGCGTCGGCGACTGAGCGCACGGCGTACTCGTGTTCTTCAAGGTCCTTTGACGAACGCGCCAACGTGGCTGCCAGAGCCAGGTCGCGATCGTCATCGCCGGTGCGCCGGATGGTGCCAGCCAGCACGCGTGAGGTCACCAGGCCCTTTTCGCGCCGTACCAACATCTCAGGGGTGGCACCAAACATGCCTTCGACATGGAAGGTCCAGCAGGTCTCGTAGTGAGCCGCGAGTTGCTGGAGCGGCCAACGAACATCGATGGGTGCCTTCGCCGTCGCAATGAGGTCGCGAGCCAGCACGACCTTGTCGAGATCGCCCGCGTTGATTCGGGCAACCGCGTCGGCCACGACGCTTTCCCAGGCTGCGCCGCTCAGAGCCCCATCTGCGTAGGTGACTTCTTGGGGCACCCGCGCCGCCGGACCAACATGTGGCTCATAGCCTCCGACCGGGCTTTGCCCAGCTGGCGTAATGGTGGTCACCCAGGCGGTGCCGGCACGTCGACCGATGATGACCTCAGGTACGACGAGCACCGAGGATCCAGGTTCTTGAGCGAATCCGAAACTGCCGAAAGACACCAAGCCACTGCCAGGGGTGTTCACCTGGTCGTCGACCTCGGCGACCGCGATCAGGTCGCGCCACCAGGCAGCGGCGTCAACGAATCGATCGGCTCCATTTGTTTCAACCCGCGCCGCGACTCCCCAACCCACAAAGCCTTCGGCTCGACGCAGCCAGGCGAAGGTGTCGGAGCGATCTGGCAGCAAGGTCAGCAGTGAGCCCGGATCGGCGATTTCGGTAGTGCGAATAACCAGCGGGATAGGTGGGCTAGCCCCCTCAACTGCACTGGTCACCGGGGCAGCCTAGTCACCAGTCCGGGCGATTTGTCACTCGGAGCGGGGTGGATCACGCTGAGGGATGGGTCACGTTGGGAGCCGCCGCGCATTTCAAGGCCAGGCATGGTGCTGGTTAGGCTGCTGCGCGTGACCCGCGCTGACCTGAGCAAGAAGCCTGCCGAAGTGCAGGCAATGTTTAACGACGTTGCCAAGCGCTACGACATCACCAACGACATCTTGTCCTTGGGGCAAGACCGCCGCTGGCGGCGCGATGTCATCAACGCGGTCGAACCACTCCCGGGGGAGCGGGTCTTGGATCTTGCGGCGGGAACCGGCACCTCGAGCCAGCCGTTCGCCGATGCTGGGGCCGAGGTCGTGCCCTGCGATTTCTCTATCGGCATGTTGCAGGTGGGCAAGCAGGCCAAGCCGCACCTGATGTTCACCGCAGGCGACGGAACGAAGCTCCCCTTCGCCGACGCATCCTTTGATGCCGTCACCATTTCGTTTGGGCTGCGCAACATCGTCGACACCGATGCTGGCTTGCGCGAGATGCGTCGAGTGACCAAGCCTGGCGGGCGTCTTGTGGTGTGTGAGTTCAGCACCCCCACGTGGGCACCTTTCCGCACCGTCTATTTGGAGTACCTCATGAAGGCGCTCCCACCAGTTGCGCGAGCCGTCTCCTCATCACCCGATGCGTACGTCTACCTCGCCGAATCGATCCGAGCTTGGCCCGACCAACAAGGTCTCGCTGACCGCATCACCGCCGCAGGCTGGACAGCGACCAAGTGGCGCAACCTCACCGGCGGCATCGTGGCGTTGCACCACGCGATTGCCTAGACCAATCCGGGGTTCAGCTTCGGGGGAGTACGTCGTTCGCCGTACGTCAAAGTGGGCTCGAAAGGGCGGTACTTCCCATGGAAAACTTGCGCTTCCCATGTGAAGTTTCACAGGGGAAGCGCAAGTTTCACCGGGTACCCGGTGAAACTGCACGCGCGTCGCGCCCCCCACAGTTCGCACTACCCCCGAGTCGGTCATAGGATGACTCGGGCGATTCGTGAACGCTTTCACATGCTCACGAAGTGTTCGCCGTGCAAGGAGGAACGATGCAGCTTTATACGCCGATTGTGGCGCTGATGGCTTTGGCCCTTGGCTTCGCGGTTTTCTCGATCATCATGAGTGCCGTCGTAGGTCCCAAGCGCTACAACAAAGCCAAGGCAGACGCCTACGAGTGTGGGATTCAGCCCACCCCTCAGGCCGCCGAGGGCGGGCGCTTCCCGGTGCGCTACTACATCACCGCGATGCTGTTCATCGTCTTCGACATCGAGATCGTGTTCCTGTACCCGCTGGCTGTGGCCTACGACCAGATGAAGTTGTTTGGATTCATCGAAATGGTTCTGTTCATCGTCCCCGTGTTCGTCGCCTACTGGTACGTGTGGCGCCGCGGCGGGCTCGAGTGGGACTGATTGGAGAACAAGAATGGGCATCGAAGAGAAACTCCCAAGTGGGGTTCTCCTCACCACAGTTGAGGGCGTTGCGGGTTATTTCCGTAAGGCGTCGTTTTGGCCAGCTACCTTCGGTTTGGCGTGCTGCGCCATCGAGATGATGACCACTGGTGGCCCGAAGTACGACTTGGCTCGTTTCGGCATGGAGGTCTTCCGGGCCTCGCCGCGCCAGGCCGACTTGATGATCGTGGCCGGTCGAGTGAGCCAGAAGATGGCGCCGGTTCTGCGCCAGATCTATGACCAAATGGCCGAACCCAAGTGGGTCTTGGCCATGGGTGTCTGCGCGAGTTCGGGTGGGATGTTCAACAACTACGCCATCGTCCAGGGTGTCGACCACGTCGTTCCGGTCGACATTTACCTGCCTGGTTGCCCTCCGCGCCCTGAAATGTTGATCGACGCGATCGACAAACTGCACAAGCAACTGCAGGGCACCAAGCTCGGCGCCAACCGGATCGCCCAGATTCGTGAACTTGAAGAAGAAGGCCTCAACGCCTTGCCGACCTCGCAGATGAAGGGGCTGCTTCGATGAGTGAAGAGACTGTGCCGGCCCCCGTCGAGGAAGGCACCCAGACCGTTAACCGGGCAGTCGAGCACCGCACTGGCATGTTCGGTGTGCGTGGCTCGGGAGACACCTCCGGCTACGGCGGCATCCAACGCAGCATCGAAATGCCAGCGGCTAGCCAGCCCCCCTTCGGTGGTTGGTACGACGAGGTCCACTCGGCCTTGGTCGAGGCGGCCGCCGCGAGCAGCATTGAGAACGCGCTCGAATCAGTAGTCGTCGACCGCGGTGAGATCACCTTCCACATCCGCCGCGAGGACTTGCCAGGCCTGGCCAGGCTGTTGCGCGATGACGAGAAGTTGCGCTTCGAGGTGTGCTCCAGCGTGAGCGGCGTGCACTACCCCGAAGACACCGGGCGCGAATTGCACGCGGTCTACCACTTGCTCTCGATCACCCACAATCGTCGGATTCGTCTCGAGGTCACCGCACCCGATGCCGATCCGCACATTCCGAGCGTGGTGCCGACGTACCCGACGGCTGATTGGCACGAGCGCGAGACGTGGGACATGTTCGGGATCATCTTTGATGACCACCCGGCGTTGACTCGCATCTTGATGCCTGACGACTGGCCCGGTCACCCACAGCGCAAGGACTACCCCCTTGGTGGCATCCCGGTTGAGTACAAGGGCGCGACCACTCCTCCTCCGGACCAGCGCAGGAGCTACAACTAATGCCAAACACCGATCCTTACGCACAGTCCAGCGAGACCTCGCAGGGCCGCGTCTTCACTGTTACCGGCCAAGACTGGGACTCATTGGTCTCCGGCATCGCCGATGAAGGTGATGACCGCGTTGTCGTCAACATGGGTCCTCAGCACCCATCGACCCACGGCGTGCTTCGTCTGATCCTCGAACTCGAAGGTGAAACAGTCACCGAAGCCCGCGCGGGCATCGGCTACCTGCACACCGGCATCGAGAAGAACATGGAGTACCGCTCCTGGACTCAGGGCGTGACCTTCTGCACCCGCATGGACTACCTCTCGCCGTTCTACAACGAGATGACCTACTGCCTAGGCGTTGAGCGCCTGCTGGGCATCGAAGACCAGGTGCCTGAGAAAGCTCAGGTCATGCGAGTCATGTTGATGGAGCTCAACCGCATCTCTTCTCACCTGGTCGCAATCGCAACCGGTGGCATGGAGATTGGCGCACTGACCGTCATGACGATCGGTTTCCGTGAGCGCGAAGAGATCTTGAAGATCTTCGAAATCATCACCGGCCTGCGCATGAACCACGCGTTCATCCGCCCCGGTGGCGTGGCCCAAGACCTCCCGGCCGGTTCGCTCGACGACGTACGCCGCGTGGTGGCGCTGTTCAAGAAGCGTCTTCCTGAGTACGCCGCCCTGTGCAACGCCAACCCGATCTTCAAGGCTCGCCTCGAAGGCGTCGGTCACCTTGATTTGGCTGGCTGTTTGGCGCTGGGCATCACCGGTCCGGTGTTGCGTTCCACGGGTTACCCCTGGGACCTGCGCAAGGACCAGCCTTACAGCGGCTACGAGGACTATGACTTCGACGTCATCACCTGGGACACCGCCGACTCCTACGGCCGCTTCCGCATCCGTCTCGATGAGATGTGGGAGTCGCTGAAGATCATTGAGCAGTGCGTAACTCGTCTCGAAGGTCTCGAAGGCGCACCCGTGATGATCGATGACAAGAAGATCGGCTGGCCCAGCCAGTTGTCGATTGGCTCCGATGGCATGGGCAACAGCCCCGAGCACATCAAGCACATCATGGGCGAGTCGATGGAAGCCCTGATTCACCACTTCAAGTTGGTGACCGAAGGCTTCAAGGTCCCGGCTGGTCAGGTCTATGTGCCGATTGAGTCGCCTCGCGGTGAACTCGGCGCGCACATCGTCTCTGAAGGCGGCACCCGTCCGTTCCGCGTGCACTTCCGCGACCCGTCGTTCACCAACCTCCAAGCCACCTCGATCATGAGTGAGGGTGGCCAGGTTGCCGACGTGATCGTGGCGATTGCCTCCATCGATCCTGTGATGGGTGGCGTTGACCGATGAAAGAAGGAAACGTGAAGGGGATCGACCCCACGACGTACGACGAACTCAAGCAGATCGCGGCCCGCTACCCCCACAAGCGCTCGGGGCTGTTGCCGATGCTGCACTTGGTGCAATCGGCTCAAGGCCAGATCACTCCTGAGGGCATCGAAGCGTGCGCGGAGATTTTGGAGATCACCGCCGCTGAAGTCAGCGGTGTGGCGACGTTCTACACGATGTACAAGCGCAAGCCGGTCGGTGACTACCACGTCGGCGTGTGCACCAACACCTTGTGTGCGGTGATGGGTGGCGACGCGATCTTCGCGAAGTTGAAGGACCACCTTGATCTGGGCAACGACGAGACCACCGACGACGGCAAGATCTCGCTGGAGCACGTCGAGTGCAACGCAGCGTGCGACTACGCACCTGTCGTGATGGTCAACTGGGAGTTCATGGACAACCAGACCCCCGAGTCGGCCACTGCGTTGGTCGATGACCTGCGTGCTGGCAAAGAGGTCCACTCCACCCGAGGCCCCAAGTTGTGCACCTGGCGCGAAGCCGAGCGTGTCTTGGCAGGTTTCAACGATGGCCAAGCCGATCAGGGCCCTGCTGCTGGTCCGGCCTCATTGGTGGGCCTGAGCATCGCCAACGACAAGGGCTGGACCGCACCGGAGGGGGACAACTGACATGGACACCCTGACACCTGTGCTCACCAAGAACTGGGCAGATGATCGTGCCTGGACCCTTGAGGCCTACACCAACCAAGGTGGCTACGGCGCCTTGAAGAAGGCCTTGGCTATGCAGCCTGGCGACGTGATCGAGGCCGTGAAGGCTTCGGGCCTGCGTGGTCGCGGCGGCGCTGGCTTCCCCACCGGCATGAAGTGGGGCTTCTTGCCTCCCAATGAGGAAGGCAAGGCTCCCAAGGACCGCTACCTCGTCGTCAACGCTGATGAGTCAGAGCCGGGCACCTGCAAAGACATCCCGCTGATGATGGCCAGCCCGCACACCCTGGTCGAGGGCGTGATCATCTCCAGCTACGCCATTCGCGCCAAGCACGCCTTCATCTACGTGCGCGGCGAAGTGCTGCACGTCATCCGTCGGCTCCAGGCTGCGGTGCAAGAGGCCTACGCTGCCGGACACCTCGGCAAAGACATCCACGGCTCGGGCTACAACCTCGACCTGATCGTGCACGCCGGCGCTGGTGCCTACATCTGTGGTGAAGAAACCGCACTGCTTGACTCACTTGAGGGCCGTCGCGGCCAACCCCGGTTGCGCCCGCCGTTCCCCGCGGTTGCAGGGTTGTACGCCAGCCCGACCGTGATCAACAACGTCGAGTCGATCTCAAGCGTGCCCAGCATCTTGGAGCACGGCGCTGACTGGTTCGCATCGATGGGCACCGAGAAGTCCAAGGGCTTTGGCATCTTCTCCCTCTCGGGCCACGTGGCCAACCCCGGTCAGTACGAAGCGCCCCTGGGCATCACCTTGCGCAAGCTCATCGAACTTGCCGGCGGCATGCGTAATGGGCACGAGTTGAAGTTCTGGACCCCCGGTGGTTCCTCAACCCCGCTGTTGACCAGCGAGCACCTCGACGTACCTCTGGACTTTGAGGGTGTCGGCGCGGTCGGCTCCATGCTGGGCACTCGTGCGCTGCAGATCTTCGACGAAACGACCTGTGTCGTGCGTGCGGTGCTGCGGTGGACTGAGTTCTACAAGCACGAGTCGTGTGGCAAGTGCACCCCGTGCCGCGAAGGCTCGTGGTGGCTGGTTCAGACCCTGAGCAAGCTCGAAACGGGTCGGGGCCAAGAGTCGGACTTGGAGCAGTTGCTCGACATCTGCGACAACATCTTGGGCCGCTCGTTCTGTGCCCTCGGTGATGGCGCAACCAGCCCGATCAGCTCATCGATTAAGTACTTCCGCGACGAATACCTCGCGCACCTCGAGCACGGCGGCTGCCCGTTTGACCCGGCCGCGTCCGCTCTTCACACCGACGCCGGTCAACAGGAGGTTGGGGCATGACAACCACGCCTGCCAAGTCCGACTTGGTGACGTTGACCATCGATGGCATCGAGGTCAGCGTTGCGCCGAACACCTTGGTGATCCGTGCTGCTGAGCAAATCGGCGTACAGATCCCGCGGTTCTGCGATCACCCGCTCCTTGACCCTGTTGGCGCCTGCCGACAGTGCCTGGTCGACGTACCTGATGCTGGCAACGGCCGCGGCTTCCCCAAGCCTCAGGCCTCCTGCACCCTGACCGTTGCCCCCGGCATGGTGGTCAACACTCAGGCCACCTCCCCGGTTGCTGACAAGGCTCAGCGCGGCGTGATGGAACTCCTGCTGATCAACCACCCCCTTGACTGCCCCGTGTGTGACAAGGGCGGCGAATGCCCGCTGCAGAACCAAGCCATGAGCAATGGCAACGGAGAGTCGCGATTCGCCAACGAACCCGGCACCGTCAAGCGCACCTACCCCAAGCCGATCAACATCTCGGCTCAGGTGCTGCTCGATCGCGAGCGCTGCGTCTTGTGTGCTCGATGCACTCGGTTCTCCCAGCAAATCGCCGGTGACCCGTTCATCGCCCTGGTCGAACGCGGTGCGTTGCAGCAAGTCGGCATCTACGAGCGCGAGCCGTTCGAGAGCTACTTCTCTGGCAACACCATCCAAATCTGTCCCGTGGGTGCACTCACGAGCGCGGAGTACCGCTTCCGCTCACGCCCCTTCGACCTCGTCAGCACCCCCGGTGTGTCCGAGCACGACGCCTGTGGCTCAGCCATCCGAGTTGATGCTCGTCGCGGCAAGGTGATGCGTCGCCTCTCAGGTGAAGACGCCGAAGTCAACGAAGAGTGGATCACCGACAAGGACCGCTTCGCCTTCCGCTACGCCGCCCTGTCCGATCGGCTCACGCACCCGATGGTGCGCGAGGACGGCAAGCTTCGCCCGGCCTCATGGCTCGAAGCCTTCGCGGTCGCTGCCCGTGGACTCCAGGCAGCCAAGAGTGTCGGTGTGCTCACCGGTGGACGTCTGACCAACGAAGATGCCTACGCCTATTCGAAGTTCGCTCGCGTGGTGCTCAACACCAACGACATCGACTTCCGGGCCCGTCAGCACTCCGCTGAAGAGGCTGGCTTCTTGGCCGAGCACATCGTGGCTCGTCAAGGCGTCACCTTCACCGATCTGGAGTCGGCGTCGGTCGTCGTACTCGCCGGGCTGGAGCCCGAAGATGAAGCTGGCTCGATCTTCTTGCGGCTTCGCAAGCGTTCGCGTCGCGGTGGTCGTGTAGTGACCATTGCGCCGTTCAGTTCGCGAGGCACCCGCAAGATGCAAGCTGAATTGGTTGCCACCAAGCCAGGCGACGAGGCCGCAGCTATTGCCAAGCTCAAGCTCGACTCCAATGCAGTCGTCCTTGTTGGCGAGCGTCTGGCCGCCGTGCCAGGTGCCCTCAGCGCCGCCGCTGCCGCAGCCACCAAGTCGGGTGCCCGACTGGCCTGGGTGCCGCGTCGCGCAGGTGACCGAGGCGCCCTCGAAACTGGTTGCTTGCCAACGCTGCTTCCTGGCGGCCGCCCGGTCTCCGACGCCTCTGCGCGAGTTGACCTTGCTGCTGCGTGGGGTGTGGACCGTCTGCCCGAAACCGTGGGTCGCGACGGCAACGAGATCGTCTCCGCCGCCGCATCGGGCCTGCTCGACGCACTGGTGATCGCTGGTGTCGACTCAGCCGACCTGGCCGACCCGAGCTTGGCTCAGCAGGCCCTCGACAAGACCTTCGTGGTCAGCCTCGACCTGCGCGAGTCATCGATCACTCAGTACGCCGATGTGGTCTTCCCGGTCGCAGCCGACACCGAAAAGGCCGGCAGCTACGTCAACTGGGAAGGCCGAGTTCGCGAGTTCGAGCAAGCCTTCGAGACCCCAGCCGCGCTGCCCGACCTGCGAGTGCTGGCCGGCATCGCTACCGAGATGGGCGTCGACCTCGGCTTCCGCACGCCCGCACAGGCCGCAGACCAGATGCACAC
>WBZP01004062.1_pt1 | contig 15489 bp, 11 predicted proteins | sample 5204301 | NCBI WGS metagenome assembly WBZP01 (sample SAMN12412401, study PRJNA552823) | activated sludge metagenome | isolation source: activated sludge from nitrification reactor of wastewater treatment plant... | place: USA: Pennsylvania | collected 2017
ATTTCGTGGTCGGCAACAGCACGGCCGGATTGCCGCAACTGCTGCCCGGAACGACGTACTACTTCAACGTCGCCAATCGGCAGAACGGCGCGCCGTCCTGCACGTCGGACAACTGCGACTCGCGCATCGAGCTCGCGAAGCCCAGGGGCCTGTAGCCACCGCGGGCGCCGGGCCGGCGCCGCCGCGGCTTGCTGCCGATCAGGCGCCCGTCTCGGCGGGCGCGCGCTCGCGTTCGCGGCGGTACGCGCGCACGACGTCCAGCAGGTCCCGCAGCAGCGGTGAGGCATCGCCCTGGCGATAGGCGCACTGCAGCTCGATCGCCGCGCAACCATCCGCCTTCGCGGCCAGCGGCCGGTACACGAGGCCCGGCAGCTGCAGCACCTGCACCGACTCCGGAACGATGCAGACGCCGAATCCGGCGGCGACCATCACCAGGCCGCTGACGACGTCGGCCGCCTTCTGGCCGAGCCGCGGCTCGAACCCGTTCGCCCGGCACAGTTCGACGTTGCGGTCGGCGTGACGGGCGTCGCGGCCGTGGATGAGCGGCTGGTCGCGCAGCAGCCCGATCGGGACGCGGGCGTGCGCCGCCAGCGGGTTCGTCGCCGGCAGCGCGAGCACCTGCGCCTCGCGCACGACCCGTTCGACGACCAGGTCCGCGTCGTCCGGCAGGAAGCGGTCGAAGGCGATCAGCAGCCGGTTCTGGCGCAGCGCCTGCAGCTGCGAAGCCTGCGGCGCGTTGAGCAGGACGACCTCGACGTCCGGGTGTGCTGTCGAGTAGCGGCGCAGGATCTCCGGGACCACGGCCAGCATTCCCGACCCGAACACGCCGACGTCGAGCCGGCCGGCGGCACCCTTGCCGACGCGCCGCGTCCGGTCCCACGCGTGGTCGACCAGCGCACGGATCCCGTAGGCATTCGTCAGCAACTCCTCGCCGGCCTGCGTCAGCTGCACGCCCCAGTGCGTCCGCTCGAACAGCAGCACGCCCAGCTCCTCCTCGAGCAGCTGGATCTGCCGGGTGATCGGCGGCTGCGAGACGTGCAGCCGCGCCGAGGCGCGGGTGAAGTTGCGCTCCTCCGCGACGGCGACGAAGTACTTCAGCTGGCGGAGATCCATGGGAATCGGCCATACGGCAGCGGTATCGCCTGCCAGAAAAATGATATTGGACCACCCGTCCCGCCGCTCGCAGAATGGGCCGCACTGGATCGCAGGTGCCGCAACAGAACCCGTGCCGGGCGCCGGCAGCGATCCGTCGAGATCAGACCGAAGCGACGTGCGGGCGTCGTCAAGGCCAATGCACCCCGGCGGTTCCGCGCCCTGCAGCAGGCATTCTCGCCGGCTGCCGCAGCGCTGGCAATGTCGCCGAAGCTGTGCCGCCTGCACCGGCTCACTGTGAGAGGAAACGAGATGAAGGCAACGAAGACGATGCTGCACGTGAACGGAAGCGCATTTGCGTTCGCCCGGCGCGCCATTCCGGCGGCGCTCGCGGCAGGAACGCTACTCGGCGGCCTCGTGGTTGCCGGTTGCGGCGGCGACGACGACGGTGGCATCGTGCAGCCGGCGATCAGCGCCAGGTCCAAGCCGGTGCTGACCATCGATGGCTACCAGTTCAAGGACCTCAACGCGAACGGGAAACTCGACGCCTACGAGGACTGGCGGCTTTCGGTCGACGCCCGCATCAACGACCTCGTCGCGAGGATGTCGCCCGAGGAGAAGGTCGGGATGATGATGATCAACGACAACAACGCCGGCTGCGGCGGCGCGGTGACGGCCACGACGCTCGACTATGTCAACACCCAGAAGATGACCCGCTTCATCCTGCGCTCGACGGCGACCGCGACGCCCGATCCCTGCGACGGCAGCGTCGTGCCGGGACGCGGCGGCTACAAGGTCACCCCCGAGCAGCTGGCGACGTATGCCAACGCCGTGCAGGAACTGGCGGAAAAGACCCGGCTCGGGATCCCGGTGGTGTTCAAGGACAACGCCCGCAATCACATCGAGACCGACCCGCGCCAGGGCATCGGCGCCGGCAGCGGCGCGTTCACGCAGTTCCCCAAGGAGGCCGGCCTCGCCGCCGCCGCGCTGGGCGAGCAGTTCGTCAAGGAGGGCAAGGCGACCACCGGCGACATGGCGGTGATCCGGACCTTCACCGAGGTGATGGGCGCCGAGTACAACGCCGTCGGCCTGCGCGCGATGTACGGCTACATGGCCGACCTGCTGACCGAGCCGCGGTGGTACCGCGCGCACGAGGTGTTCACCGAGGACGCCGACCTCAACGCGAACATCATGAAGTCGCTGGTCGAGGGCCTGCAGGGCACCCGGATCAGCGATGGCACCTCGGTCAACGCCAGTACCCGCGTCGCGCTGACGATGAAGCACTTCCCCGGCGGCGGCCCGCAGGAGCTGGGGATGGACCCGCACTACTCCTTCGGCAAGTACCAGCAGTACACGACCAACTTCGGCTACCACCTGAAGCCCTTCACCGCCGCGATCGGCGCCGGGGTGTCGGCGATCATGCCGTACTACGGCGTGCCGATGACCGGGCGCGACGCCGCCCGGAACCCGATCCCGCTGACCTTCGAGGGAACGACGTTCCCGTTGACCGGCTTCGCGTTCTCGAAGTCGATCGTCACCGACCTCCTGCGCGGCAAGCTGGGCTTCCAGGGCTACGTCAATTCCGACACCGGCGTCATCAACTCGATGGTCTGGGGCCTGGAAGACAAGAGCGTCAAGGAGCGGGTCGCCGCGGCGATCAACGGCGGCACCGATACGCTGTCCGGCTTCGCGACCAACGCGACGATCAAGGAGCTGCTCGACGCCAGGCTGATCTCGCAGGAGCGGGTCGACGAGGCCGCGAAGCGACTGCTGAAGGAGCAGTTCCAGCTGGGCCTCTTCGAGAACCCGTATGTCGACGCCAGCAAGGCCGGCAAGGCGATCGGCGTGGACGCCAATCGCGCCAAGGGCGTCGAGATCCAGAAGAAGTCGGTGGTCCTGCTGCAGAACCAGGCGCTGGCCGATGGCAGCAAGGCGCTGCCGCTCAAGGCGGGCGCGAAGGTCTACACCATCGGCTTCGGCAAGGCCGACGTGGAGTCCTACGGCTACGCCGTGACCGACGGCAACTACGACGCGACCAAGGGGCAGACGCGGCCCGCGGTTCCGGCCGGCACCGACGTGGCGGTCGTTCGCGTCCTGGTCCGCGACGTGTCGTCGTTCTACCACAGCAAGGACCCCGCCACCGGCGACAACCCGGCGCTGCTCAACCCGCTGACCGGCAAGACCTGGGGTGCCGAGGATCCGTGCCGCATGTTCCCGGCCCCGGCCTACCCGGATAATGCGAAGTGCTCGGACGGCGACTACTTCGGGCCGGCGACGCTGTTCGGCGGCGCGCTGCCGTGGGAGATCGGCGACATCAGCTTCACCGGCATGGCGACCGCCAAGTCGCGGACGATGTACCCGACGCTGGCCGACATCAAGAGCATCATGGCCGAGATCGGCGACCCGCGGAAGGTCGTGCTGAGCATCTACTTCCGTGCGCCGTACGTAATGGACGATGCGAGCGGGCTGAAGAATGCCGGCGCGATCCTGGCGACCTTCGGCGTGACCGACACGGCGATGATGGAAGTGCTGTCCGGCAAGTTCAAGCCGCAGGGCAAGCTGCCCTTCGCGCTGCCGAAGTCGCAGAAGGCGATCGACGAGCAGCGATCGGACCTGCCGGGCTTCGACGAGACGACCGACGGCGCGCTCTACAAGTTCGGTTACGGCCTCACGTACTGAATTCCGCCGGGGCCACTCCTGCCGGAAGTCGACGGGCGAATTCCGCCGCTTCGGGGGAGTTCGCCCGCGGGCTTCGCAGGGCCCCGTCGTTACCGCGCCGGTGCCCGCCCGCCGGCGGCAGGCTGCCTCGAGCGACGCGCTGCGTGCGCCATCGCGCGGGCCAGGCGACCGGTATCCTGCGGCGCCAACGACCAACGCGCCGGCGCCGCAGGCGGAACGCCAAGACCCGCCATGCAGAGGTGTTGACACGGGTCCGGCGACTGCCTAGGCTGCGATCGCGATCCCTGAAGGGGAGTAGCCTCACAGCAGCCGCCGTCATTTCGGGACGTCGTCCCCGGCGCTGCTGGCAACGCGCGCCGTTCGACGGTGCCGTTGTCGCGAGACCTTTGCCGCCCGGTAGAGGTCTTTCCTTCGCTGAAGATCCGAGCCGCAGGGCGGCAACCGCGAGCCGCGGTGTCCGGCGGCACGACCGGCCCGTGGCGCGGTGTTGGGTTGCCGTGCCGTCGCCGGCACCGGCACGCCCGGCAGCCACCTGCTGTCCGGGCACCCGGTACCCGCGGCCGGCGAGGGTTCGTGCCGTGCCATTCGTCGAGGAGCCTCGACCATGCTGAAGATCCTGATCCCCGTCGCCGAATCCAAAGCCAGCCCGTACGCGATTCAGCACGTCATCCACCGCGTCTGGACCGGCGAAGCGCTCGACGTCCACCTGCTGCACGTGCGGCGTCGGTGGAGCCGGTACCTCGGGCGCCTTCCTGGGCGCGGGGACGGCGACGATGCGCGGCGGGTCGCGGGTGCGTTCGCGGAGCCGACGAGGCTGCTCGAGCGTGGCGGCCTGCGTTTCCAGACGCATGTGCGCACGGGCGATCCGGCACTGGAGATCGTGCGTTTCGCGCAGACGAACGGCTGCGGAGGCATCGTGATGGCATCGAACGGGATGGGCAGCGTGTCCGAGATGCTGTTCGGATCGGTCACGGCGAAGGTGCTGCGCACCAGCCGGATCCCCGTGGAAGTCGTGCCGGCAGCGCCCCGCTCCCGGCTGCGCGCGTACGCCGGCCCGGCCGGCGTCGGCGCCGGTTTCGGCGCCCTGCTCTACATCGCGCTCGACTGACGGCCGCCGTCGCCGACCGCGATGAAGTGGCACGCCGCCGACGTCGCCTCGACGCTCGCGGCCCTGGAGGCCGACCCGGTACGGGGACTGAGCCAGGCCGCCGTCGCCGAACGCCTGGCTCGCCACGGCCCGAACGAACTGGCGAAGGAGGTGCGGCGCTCCGCGGTCGCATTGTTCTTCGGCCAGTTCCGGAACACGCTTACGTTGCTGCTCCTGGGAGCAACGGTCCTCTCCGCCGCGATGGGCGAGGTCGTCGACGCCGCCATCGTGCTGCTGATCGTGCTGTTCTGCGCGATCCTCGGCTTCGTCCAGGAGTACCGCGCGGGGCGTGCGCTCGACGCGCTGAAGCGGATGCTGGCGCCGGTGGTCACGGTGGTGCGCGACGGCGTCGTCGGGAGCGTGCCGTCGGCGACGCTGGTACCCGGCGACACCTTGCTGCTCGAGGCCGGCGACCGGATCGCGGCCGACGCGCGACTGGTCGAGACGCACTCGCTGAAGTGCGACGAGGCCTCGCTCACGGGCGAGTCGTTCCCGGTGGACAAGGACCCCGCCCCGGTCCCGGCCGACGCCGCGGTCGGCGATCGCCGCAACCTGGTCTTCGCCGGAACGGCGGTGATCCACGGCCGGGCGCGGGCGGTCGTCACCGAGACCGGCGCGCGCACCGAGTTCGGCCGCATCGCCGAGCAGGTGACGGCCGTCGCCGCGGAGAGGTCGCCACTCGAGCGACGCACTGCGGAGATCGGCCGGTGGCTGGGCGGCATCGCGCTCGCGGTCTGCGGGCTGGCGATACTCGCCAGCCTGGCGCGCGCGGCGCTGGACGGACACGTCGACCTGCCCCTACTCGTCAGCATGACGATGTTTGCCATCGCCCTCGCGGTCGCGGCGGTGCCGGAGGGCGACGAGCTCGAGACCGAGTTGACGTTCCTCGGCCTGATCGGGCTGATGGACCCGCCCCGCGACGAAGCCGCGAGCGCGGTGGAAGCCTGCCACCGGGTGCGCATCCGGCCGATCATGATCACCGGTGACCACCAGCTGACGGCCGTCGCGGTGGCACGGGAAGTCGGCATCTTCCGCGACGGCGACGCGGCGATCACCGGCGCAGAGCTCGACGCCCTGAGCGACGATGCCTACGCGCGGATCGTCGACACGGTGACCGTGTACGCCCGGGTCTCACCGATGGACAAGCTCAGGATCGTCCAGGCCTGGAAGCAGCGCGGCGCGATCGTCGCGATGGTCCGCGTCGGCGTCCTGCTCGCGATCGAGGCGGCCAAATACGTTCTCAGGTCCAGCGAACCGAAGCGCGGGCCGGCAGCCGTCGGCGGCAGGCTGGCGCGCAGCTGAGCGCTGTTGCGGGCAGAACGATGCCGCGGGAGGTGAAGCCGCCGGCCGGCCGGCGCCGGGGTCGGCAACCTGCCGGGCGCGAGCTGCACCATAATCGCGTTCTGTGCGGACGAGGCCGGGTTCGGCGCCGTCCGCGTCACCTTTGCCTGCGCGGCTCGGGCGAGCCGGAGGGCACGGCAATCGCCGGGCCGCAGCGGGCCGGACGGCGGGCGCGATGCGCGATCTTGCAGAAGTCGTGGAATCCGGCAGGCCGCCGACGGCGCGGGCGCCCGGCAGGGCGGATCTCGTCTCCATCGTCGTCCCCGCCTACGACGAGGCCGAGAGCATCGGCGAGTTCCACCGCCAGTTGGTTGTCGTCCTGGCAACGCTCGCGCGACCCGTCGAGATCATCTACATCGATGATGGCTCGACGGACGGGACGGCCGCCGCGCTGGACACCATCGCGGCCGCCGACCGGCGCGTCGTCGTCGCCCACATGCGTCGCAACTACGGCAAGTCCGCCGCGCTCGACCTCGGGTTCCGCCTGTCGGCGGGCGGCGTGGTGATCACGCTGGATGCCGACCTGCAGGACGATCCCGTGGAGATTCCACGCTTCCTCGCGGCGCTTGCCGCCGGCAACGACGTGGTCAGCGGCTGGAAAAGGCCGCGGCTCGACCCGCTGGACAAGACGTTGCCTTCGCTGCTGTTCAACTGGTTCACCCGCAAGGTATCCGGGCTCGGGCTGCACGACTTCAACTCGGGTTTCAAGGCGTACCGCCGCGAGGCCCTGGTCGACCTGAGGCTCTATGGCGAATTGCACCGCTACCTCCCCGTGCTCCTCCACTGGGAGGGGTTCACGGTCGGCGAGATCGACGTCGCCCATCGTCCCCGCGTCGCCGGCCGTTCGAAGTTCGGCGCGCGGCGGCTCCTGACCGGCGCGTTCGACCTGATGACGGTGCTGCTGACCGCCAAGTTCCGCAGCCGCCCGCCGCATTTCTTCGGATACGGCGCCGTGGCCCTCGGCGCGCCGGGCGGACTCGGCCTCGGCTACCTGTTCGTCCTGTCGTTGTTCGAGATCGACCCGATGCGGCCGCGACCGATGCTCTATGCGTCGATCACCATGATCTTCACCGCGGTGATCCTGATCGCGACGGGCCTGCTGGGCGAGCTGGTGAAGAGCCTCGACCCGAACGGCGCCGACTATCGGCTGCGGTCCATCGTCCGCTCGAAGGCCGAGGCAACCGAGCAGGCCGATGACTGAGCGTGCCCCCGCGGGCGATTTCCTGCACCAGCTGCGGCATGTCGGCGACTCGGCGCACCGGCTCCTGGCGATGCAGGACCGCGATCCGCTGTCGCCGTCGTTCGGCAGCTTCCACTACCCGTACTGGCGCGACAAGACCTCCGAATTCGCCGATGCGCGATTCCAGGAGGCGGGGGCGGCCCTGGGGCTGCTCGCGCATCCGCGGTTCCGGGCCATGGGGGAGCAACGCGGCTGGCCGACACCGGTCGAGCTGCTCGCCGCGTTCCGCGCGGGCCTCGCCAACCTCCGGCGCCTCCAGTATCGCGAGGGTTGCTACGACGAGTGGTACAAGGGCGAACGCGGGTTCGCGGCCACCGCCTTCACCACGTTCGCCTACGCGGCGGCCGCCATCGAGCTTGGCGACGGCCTGCCGGCCGACCTGAAGGCCCTGCTGGTCGAAACGCTGGCGCCGGCGGCGCGATGGCTCACGGGCCGCGAGGATCTGGTCAAGGTCAACCACGAGGTGGTCGCGGCGGCAGCGCTCGCCGCCTATGGCCGGTTCGCCGGCGACCCGGCGGCGCTCTCGGGCGGGCGCGACAAGCTGGCCCGGAGCCTCGCCACGCAGCACGCGGAAGGCTGGTTCCCGGAGTTGCGCGGCATGGACTTCGGCTATTCGGCGCTGGTTGCCGACTACCTGGGGCACTACGGCAGGCTGGCCGGCATGGAGCCGCTGGTGGCGCCCGCGACCCGCCTGTTCGGCTTCCTCCTGCCTCACGTTCACCCCGACCTGACGCTCTCGGCCGAAGGGGGAACCTGTCGGAATGCCTACGCCGGACAGGCCGGCTGCGTCCTGTTCGCGCCGCACGTCCCGGCGGCAGCGGCCCTCGCCCGGCGGCTCGCGGCGTTACCGGCGGCGGCCAGCCGGCGCCGCGCGATGGTCTATCTCGCTGACGACCTGCGGCTGGCGCGGTGGTCCATCCTGCCGCTGCTGGGCGCGCTTGCCTTCCTCGACGGTCCGGACCTGGGCACCGTGGAGACGCTTCCCTACCCCGAAGGGTGGACGCTGCACCGGGGCGCCGGCGTCGCCGCTTTCCACGCCGGCAGCGTCCACGTCTTCGCGCCCTATGCGGGCGGGGCCGTGACCCGCGTCTACGTCGGCGACGAGCTGCTGCTTGCCGACCTCGGCCTCGACGGCGACCGCGGCGGAGTGGCGCTCACGTCGCTCACCTACGATGCCGATCGCGCCGCGACGGTCGACGCCGGCGCGCTCGCGACGCGCTTCCCGCTGGCCGGCGCGGGCTATTTCTACCCCGGCTTCCTGCAGCGGCTGGTATTGCGGCTGGGTTCGACCACCGCCTGGTCGGCGCGGCGGATGCGCGCGGCGATCGACTGGTACCGGCAGCGCAAGCGTACGGCGATCAACCAGGCGGCGACCTCCGTCGGCCGGCCGGGCGGCAGCCAGGTGCTGGAACGCCGCGTCGAGATCGGCACGGGCCGGGTGGTGATCCGCGATGTCCTGGAAGGCCACGGCATCGGCGCCCGGCCACGGCTCAGCGGGCCGCACCTGGCGCCCGCGGCCGGCGTCGCGATACCGGCGAACGGCGCGGTCAGGATCGTCAAGACCGTCGATCTCGCCAGCGGCCGCGTCGAGGTCGAGTGCGGATGAGGCTCGCGCCGGCCGCCGGGCGCTACGTCAGGCTCGCTCTGACGGTCGTGCTGCTCGGGGCGCTGCTCCTTTCGCTCGACGGATCGCGTTTCGCCTCGGCACTGTTCCGGGTCGACCCCGGCTGGATGCTGCTGGGGGTCGCGCTCTGCTTCGCCTTCGTGACGGCGCGAATGGCCAAGTGGATCTTCCTCGCCCGGGCGAACGGGCTCGAGGCCGCGCCGCGGGAGCTGCTGCGGGCCATGGCGTTCGCGCTCGCGCTGGGCATCGTCACGCCGGGTCGGATCGGCGAAGTGGCGGCGATCGCGCCGTTTGCCGCGGCGGATCGGCCGCGGGCACTGCTGGCCTACGTCTTCGACCGGATCGGCGAGCTTGCCACGGTGCTGTTGTTCTGCGCGCCCGCGGCGCTGGCCTTCCTGCCGGGCTGGGGCCTGTGGGTCGGCGCGGGCCTGGCCGCCGGCGCGGCGGGGATCGTGCTTGCCGTCCAGGTGCCCGCCTGGCGCCGGCGCATCGCCGAACGCCTGCCACCGCGTACGCCGACCCGACTGCGCGAGGTGCTGGGTTCGGCGATCGCCGTGCCCCCGGCCTACTGGCTGCTGTCGATCGTCACCTACGTCGTCACCTATGCCTCGATCGCCGCTTTCATCGCCGGGACCGAGCCCATCGAGCCCCTGGCGCTGCTGCTGCTGCCGCCGGTGACGCTGTCCAATCTGGTCACCATCACCATCGGCGGGCTCGGCCTGCGCGAAGGGCTGGCGGCGCTGGTGGCGCCGGCCGGCCGGGTATCGCCCGAAGTGGCGGCGGCGGCGTTCTTTCTCAGCTTCTTCTGGACGCGCCTGGTGCCCGGCCTCGTTGGTGTCGGCTGGAACCTAGTTCGATCGCTGCGGCCGCAGCACGGCGGCGAATAGCACGCCCTGCCGCCGGACTTCCCCGACCACCTCGAAACCCTCGGGATTGGTCAGCGAGCAGCGCGGCAACCGGACGAAGTAGTCGACCGGCAGCTTGGGGTCGCGAACCGGCCGCAGCCGCGGGAACTCGTCGAAGTTGATGGGCGCACCGCAGGCGTACACGTCGGCACGCTCGCTGCCGCCCGGCAACTGGTCGCTGATCCGTTGCAGCGCCTCCCGCTCCGCCGTGCGCCAGACGTCGATGTAGAAGCGATTCTCCGCCCCGCGGACCCCGCCGACCAGCGCGTTGTACGCCGAATACTGGTAGGGAAAGAGCGACACCATCGTGGTCGTCGACCAGCCGGCAAACAGCACGAATGCCGCCACGGCGCCGAGCCGGGGCAGCGACTTGCCGCCGAGACTGCCCAGCGTGACGAGTCCGTAGCCCGCGCCGATGCAGAGGAACGGTACGGTGAAGAGAAAGTGGCGGAAGCCGTTGTAGACCTGCGCCTGCGTCAGGAACTGCACGACGAGGAATGCCGGCGGCAACAGGATGGCGCCGAGCACCGCGATGCGCCGGTTCATCAGCGCCAGCGGGATGCTGACGACGTAGAGCGCCAGCGGCAGCAGCGGCATGGTGATCAGCAGGTAGGTCACCAGGTAGGCCGCCGGTACGTGGTTCTGGTCGAAGAACTCGCCGTCGAGCAGCACCCTGCCGCGCCAAGGATCGTAGTCCAGGAAGCGCAGCATGACCTTGATCGTCTGCCAGGGCGAATAGAGGTAGAGCTGCGGCCAGAATGCGATCGAGAAGATGGCGATGCCCACAAGGCCGGCGCCGGCGCCCAGCAGCGCGCGCCGCGCGAGGACGCGGACCGGTCTCGACCCGGCTTGCCGCCGCCAGAAGACCAGCAGCACCGCGACGGTGAACGCGAGCAGCAGGACGCCGGTGAGCTTCGTGGTGCCCAGCGCGCCGCACCAGGCCGCGAGGCCGAACAGCGTCGTCCGGCGCGGCCGCTCGTCGTCGCCCATGACCGTGAGGCCGTAGTAGCTCGCCGCGATCAGCGCGGTGGCGAACGGAATGTCCTTGAGGTTGATGTAGCTGTAGCCGAGCCACATCGGCGTGAAGGCGAGCAGCCCCGCCGCCGCCGCGCCGGTCCACCGCCCGCCGAGGCGCCGGCCGAGCCGCCAGGTGTAGTAGACGCCGAGCACGCCGAAGAGCGCCGACACCAGGTGGCGGCTGTCGTGCCCGACCGCCGGGAACAGCCGTTCGATCCACAATGCCAGCACGTCGGCCATCGCGCCGTAGAAGTTCTCCGGCCGGACGCGGGTCAGTTCGGCCGTGTCGACCCCGCCACTGGTGAAGAAGCCGAGGATGTTGCGGGCGCGGATCAGCCCGTTCGACTCGTCGGAGGAGAACCCGTAGCGATCGAAGGTCAGCGCGCAGAGCACCAGCAGCGCCACGATGAGGGCCGCCACGGCGATCTCGGGAATCGGCAGGCGCGCGCCGCGGCGCGATGGCACCATGTGCTCCGGTTCGACGCGCACCGATCGGTCACCTGACGACCGGGCGCCGCTTTCCAGCAATGGGCCGTTCGAAATTCCCAATTCAGGTCACTCGCAAGCTCGCCCTCGCGTTCGGCGATGCCAACGAAGGGTCGGCCACTCCGGCGCGGGGCCGCGGGACGATTCGCATCAGAACGGCAGCGGCGCCGCCCGTGGAAACGGGCGCACTTCGCGCCGCCCTACCCACAACAGCGCGCCGGCGTCGCGCGCCCTGCCGTAAGCCCAGCGCGCCACCCCCTCGGCGGCCGGCAGGCTGCCGGTCACACCGCGTTCTGCCATCGCCGCAGCCAGCTCGTCGCCGCTGCGGAGATTGCGCTCGCGCCACCGGTCGAGATGCGGCAGGTCGGCGAGAAGATCGGACTTGTCGGTGTTGCACTGGGCGTGGGCGACGACGAGATTGTGCGCAAGGCTGCCGGGATAGAGCGCGAACGGAACGAAGTGGTCGACGTGCGCCGCCGTCCCGACGCGTTCGCCGCAATAGAAGCACCGACCTTCCTGCAGCGGCAGCAGGATTTCCCGGGCGGCACCCAGCGCCACCCGCCCGGTTCCGAACAGGAATTCCTCCAGGCTGTCCGACTCCCCGATGACGTAGGCATTGCGCGCATTGGCGCGCACCTCCCGCAACCAGCCGGATCGCGCCAGGGAACGGACAAACGAGGCGAAGCGCCGCAGGCAGAAGCCGACGCCCGGCAGCAGGACGATGGCGCCTTCCTGCAGCGATTCTTCGTAGAGAAAGCGGTGCTTCACGCCGCCGCGAAGCGTCTGCAGCCTGAACAGCGGCATCGACTCCACCTGCCGGGCCGCCTGCTCCAGCAGCCGCGGCCAACCCGTGGATTTCCGCACCTCCGCGAGCGTCGTCGCGCCTCCTTCCTGCGCCTGCGCCAGCAGCGTCAGCAGGGCGATGTTCCTGCCCTTGTTCTGATACAGCGGCTCGACGCCCCGATAGGGTCGGGTGTGGCCCCAGAAGTACTCGACGAATTTCTCGGCGATGGCGAGCAACGGCACCGGCAGCGGCTCGTCGTCGTCCCGCCCCCGCTCGACGTCGATATCGACGAGGGCCGCCAGCAGCGCGAACTTGTAGGTCGCGGTGAACTGCCCCTCGTCCAGCAGCCGCTGGACACCCGACAGAAATTCGAGCTGCCTCGTCTCCGAAGGGCCCGCGCCGCTCATCGACGGCCGGACCAGTAGTCGGCCCGTTCCGGAATCACCCAGCGCACGCCGCCGCGCGGATCCGGACGATCCCCGGCGTAGCGCGGGATGAGGTGCAGGTGCAGGTGCGGCACCGTCTGCCCGGCGGCGACGCCGTCGTTGATGCCGATGTTGTACCCGTCCGGGGCATGGAGGTCCTGCAGGTACGTGCGGGTCTGGGCGAGCAGATCGAGCATCTCGGCGCGTTCATCCGCCGTTGCGTCGAACCAGGACGCGACGTGACGCCGCGGAACGATCAGGCAGTGTCCCTCGCTTACCGGGTAGGCGTCGAGCATCGCGAACGCGTGCGGTGTCTGCCGGAGCAGGCCCGCGCCGGCGTAGGCGCAGAACGGACACCCCTCCGCCACCTCGCTACTCGACCGTGACGCTCTTGGCGAGGTTCCTGGGCTTGTCGACGTCGGTCCCGCGGATCACCGCCGTGTGATACGCGAGCAGCTGCAGCGGAATGGTGTGGACCACCGGCGACAGCTGGCCGGCGTGCTCGGGCAGCCGGATGACGTGGATGCCTTCCGACGACTGCAGGTGGCTGTCGAGGTCGGCGACGACGTAGAGCTCGCCGCCGCGGGCGCGCACCTCCTGCAGGTTGCTCTTGAGCTTCTCCAGCAGCGAGTCGTTGGGCGCGATGGCGACCACCGGCATCGACGCGTCGACCAGCGCCAGCGGCCCGTGCTTGAGCTCGCCGGCCGGATACGCCTCGGCGTGGATGTACGAGATCTCCTTCAGCTTCAGCGCGCCTTCGAGCGCGATCGGGTAGTGCAGCCCGCGGCCGAGGAACAGCGCGTCCTGCTTCCTGGCGAACTGCTCGGCCCAGGCGATCACCTGCGGCTCGAGCGCCAGCGCCGACTGCAACGCCGCCGGCAGGTGCCGCAGCCCGCGCAGCCAGTAGGCTTCCTCCTCCGCGGTGAGGCGGTTGCGCAGCTTCGCGAGGGTGAGCGCCAGCAGGAAGTGGGCGATCAGCTGCGTGGTGAACGCCTTGGTCGACGCGACGCCGACCTCGACGCCGGCGCGCGTCAGGTAGGTGAGCTCGGTCTGGCGCACCATCGACGACGTGGCCACGTTGCAGATCGCCAGCGTGTGCGTGTGGCCGAGCTCCTTGGCGTGCTTCAGCGCCGCCAGCGTGTCGGCGGTCTCGCCGGACTGCGACACGACGACCACCAGCGCCCGCGGGTTGGGGACGCTGTCGCGGTAGCGGTACTCGCTGGCGATCTCCACGGCGCAGGGAATCCCGGCCAGCGACTCGATCCACTGCTTGGCGACCACCGCCGAGTAGTAGCTGGTGCCGCAGGCGAGCACCAGCACGCTGTCGACCGCCGGCAGCGATTGCGGCGCCTTCGGCCCGAACAGCTCCGGCCCGATGCTGGCGACGCCTTCGAGCGTGTCGGACACCGCGCGCGGCTGCTCGAAGATCTCCTTCTGCATGAAGTGGCGGTAGGGGCCGAGCTCGACAGAGGCTCCCGACGCCTCGACGTTGACGACCGCGCGGTCGACGCGCTCGCCGCGGGCGTCGAAGATCGCGCAGGTCTCGCGCGTCAGGTCGGCGACGTCGCCCTCTTCCAGGTAGGCGACGCGGCGGGTGACCGACAGCAGCGCGGCGGCGTCGGAGGCAAGGAAGTGGTCGTCCTCGCCGTAGCCGACGACCAGCGGGCTGCCCTGGCGGGCGCCGACGATACGGCCCGGCTCGCGCGTCGAGATCACCGCGATCGCGTAGGCGCCGTGGAACTCGGCGATCGCCGCGGTCACCGCCCGCCGCAGGTCGCCGCCGCCGGCGGCGTGCCAGTGCGCGTGGATCAGGTGGGCGATGACCTCGGTGTCGGTCTCGGTCGCGAACGCATAGCCCTGCATCTTGAGCTTGGCCCGCAACGCCTCGTAGTTCTCGATGATGCCGTTGTGGACGACGGCGATCTCGCCGCCCGACGTGTGCGGGTGCGCGTTGACCGACGTCGGCGCGCCGTGCGTCGCCCAGCGGGTGTGCGAGATGCCGGTGGTGCCGACCAGCCGCGTGCTCTCGGCCTGGTGGGCGAGATCGGCGACGCGCGCGGTGCTCACCAGCCGCGCCAGCGTCGGGGCGCGGGCGGCGGTGTCGATCACGGCGAGGCCGGTGGAGTCGTAGCCGCGGTACTCCAGCCGGCGAATGCCGTCGATCAAGACGGGGACGATGTTGCGGGCCGAAGCCGCGCCGACGATGCCGCACATGGTGGGAAGCGCCTAAGGTTTGGGTTTCTTGACCGGCCGTTTCCAGCCGCGGACCGAGGTCTGCTGGACGCGCGAGATCGTCAGCGTGTCCGGCGGCGCGTCGCGCGTCAGCGTGGTGCCGGCGCCCAGCGTCGCGCCGCGGCCGACGGTGACGGGCGCGACGAGTTGCGTGTCCGAACCGATGAACGCGTCGTCCTCGATCACCGTGCGGAACTTGTTCGCGCCGTCGTAGTTGCAGGTGATCGTGCCGGCGCCGACGTTGACGTTGCGACCGATTGTCGCATCCCCGATGTAGGCGAGGTGATTGGCCTTGCTGCCGACGCCGAGGCTCGCCTGCTTGACCTCGACGAAGTTCCCCACGTGCACGTCGTCGGCGAGGGCCGCGCCGGGACGCAGACGCGCGTAGGGACCGATGCGGGCGTTCGCGCCGACGGTCGCCTCGTCGAGGTGCGAGAACGCGGCGACCTGCGTGCCGGGCCCCAGCGTCACGTTGCGCAGCACGCAGTGCGGGCCGACGGAGACGTCGTCGCCCAGG
>WBZP01004063.1_pt1 | contig 15488 bp, 15 predicted proteins | sample 5204301 | NCBI WGS metagenome assembly WBZP01 (sample SAMN12412401, study PRJNA552823) | activated sludge metagenome | isolation source: activated sludge from nitrification reactor of wastewater treatment plant... | place: USA: Pennsylvania | collected 2017
ACCTTGTCGGCATAGGCACGGCGCAAGGCAGGGCGGGTGGCGTTGTAGGCGCCGACGGCGTCCCAGGTGTAGCCGAGGCGGGAGACATTCCCGGCAAGAATCCAGGCGCCGACATGGATGTTGATGCAGGGCTCGAACAGATCGCGCTCATTGATGCCGTGCGAGGCCAGCGTCGGCAGCCAGGCGGAATTGATCTGCATCAGACCGATGTCGCGCGAGCCGTTGCCGTTGCGGCCGACGGCCTGCGGGTTGAGGCCGGATTCGGTGCGCGCGATGGCGTAGAGCAGGGCGCTGCTGACCTGGTAGCGCTGTGCGGCATCGTCCCAGCAGGCCTGCGCAGGGAGGGCGGCACCAAAGGCGAGATGGATGCTCAGTCGCACCGCTAAGGCTCGCCTCCATGGTCTTTGCATGCTGTTCTCCTGGTCTGATGTCTGCGCGCCTGGCGGGAATGCCGCTGCGCAAAAGGTGGAGCGCATCGTAAGCAGGGAGGACGGGCAACTGAGCCTGATTCGGGGCCTCGATGAGGCCTCCAATCCGCTTGACATCGGGTGGCGGTTCACGAAACACGGTGGCGAACCACGTGTTTGCGTGGGTGGAACGAATTGCTGGCGCGAGTCAATGGGGATTGGGGACCTCATCGAGGCCTCAATTGACGCAGATGCCCTGAAACGGACCGGCAATACTCGGTCGATGATGATCAAGTGGATGATCCGGTGCGAGCGCAGAGCGGAGCCGGGAAGCGGACTTGCGGTCGCCGGGACGTTGTTGCGCAGGCCACTGCCGGCGAACACGCCTCAGTGCTTGCAGGACGAGGCCCTGGTCGACCTCATTCGGATCAAGATGGGTTTCCCCATCGAGGTGTTCGAGCCGGTGGTGCGCTCGGTCATCGAGGGCTATGCGGCGTACTTGCACGGGCTGCCGGCGACGGAATCGCGGCCGCAGGCGGCTACCGGTGCTCGTTTCACGCACGCCCTGCAGGTCGGCAGTCGCGCGCTCGATTTCCGTCGTGGCCAGATCCTGCCGCGAGGAGCGGCACCGGAGGTGATCGGTGCGCAGGCGCATCGCTGGACCTACGCCGTGTTTGTCGCCGCCTTGCTGCACGACACTAGGCACGAGGGGCTTGCGGAGCAATTACTGAATCGCTTCGTACCGCCCCTGGTTCTCGAATGGCTGGCGGCGGACCCCGTGTTAATGCGTGAGCTTGTTACATTCCTCTCGGGAGACGACTCGGCGCCGACTGGAGCGATCAGTGAGCTGGTATTGCGCGCCGCCGGTCAATCGCCGAGCCGCGATCTTCGTCCGCGCGGTCGAGGTGATCCCCAAGTGCAGGAGGCTGCGCCGGCCGTGAATCCGACTGACGTGAAAGCCGAAGGCGACGTCGAGGGCCCCGCAACCACTTCGACTGCGACAGTGGCAATGGATCAGCCGGCACTTCCGGTCGAGGAAACGGAGTACCTCGAAGCTGTCGACGACGGTCAGGCGGAATCTGCCTCGCTGCCGTCGCAGAAATCCATGACATCGGATTCAGCAGGGCCGCAAGCACCCGATGGGGCGCATCGCTTCATGGCCTGGCTGCAGCAAGGACTCGCTGATGGCACGCTTCCGGTCAACGTGGCCGGAGCGCTCGTGCATTTCGTCCCCGAGGGCATGCTTCTGGTATCGCCCCGCATCTTCCGCGAGTTCGCCACGCGTTTCGGTGAGGACAGTAACGGTCCGGCCCCCGCTGCCGGCGACCCGGATATCGGCAAATCGATCCAGCGCCAGTTCCTGCGCGCAGGCTGGCATCGGCGGGCCGGGAAGGGCGTCAATATGTTGAGCTACCAGGTGGTGCGCGGCGAGCGCGCCGTGTCACAACTCTCGGGCGTCGTGATCCCGAACCCGGAACGCTTCATCCACCCGGTGCCTGCCATCAATCCGGCGCTGGTCCACCTGCCCGCAAAGGAAGGAGAAGCGTAAGCCCATGGCCTATCCGCTTGAATCCCTGCTGCGGCCCGCCTACGAATTGCGTGCGGCGGCCGTTTCCGCACTCGCCGCCGCTGGCGTGATGACGAAGCCATCAGTCTTCCTGCTGACACCGGAACTGGCCTGGGGACTGGCCGGCGCCCTGGTCTGTCATGCCGCCTGGCGCTGCGTTGCCGGGCTGAGGATCCTGCGTTACCGCGCTAACCTGCGGCGCCAGCGCCGCTATGTCGTGGCATCCGAAGATATCCCGTGGTCGGCCGAGCGCTTGTTTCTGGGCCGAGGGTTCCACTGGGATCAGCGTCACACCCAGCGCCTGCACGAAGCCCGCCTTCCCGAAAAGCAGGACCTGCTGCAACCCGGACTGATTGGCACGACCACAGAATTCCTGCATCACCTGCCGCCGGAGCACTCCGCCGTCGGTGGCGACCCGGCGATCCACGGCGTTGAACCCGCAGAGTCCGACATCTGGATGGATATCGGCGACCGCGTCGGCCACACCCTGGTTCTCGGCACCACCCGTGTCGGCAAGACCAGGCTCGCCGAAGTGCTTCTGACCCAGGACATCCGGCGCGGCGAGGTGGTGATCGTGTTCGACCCCAAGGGCGATATCGACCTGCTGCGGCGCGTCTATGCCGAAGCGAAGCGTGCGGGACGGCACAACGAGTTCTTCATGTTTCACCTGGGGCATCCCGAGGTCTCGGCACGCTACAACCCGGTGGGCAGCTTCTCCCGAATCACCGAGGTGGCGACCCGCATCGCCGGGCAGCTTCCGTCCGAAGGTCAGTCGGCGGCGTTCAAGGAGTTCGTCTGGCGCTTTGTCAATGTCATGGCCCGGGCACTGGTCGCGCTCGGCCGAAAGCCCGACTATGAGCAGATCAATCGCTATGCGTCGAACGTCGAGCCGCTCCTGATCGATTACTTCGAGCACTGGCTGGACGGTGAGCCGGGCGCAGCCGGCTGGCGTGAGGAAGTGGAATCGATGGCGATCGACAAGAAGAGCCTCGACAAGGGGCTGCAGTCGAGAGGGTTTCGCGCGGTGACCCTGGTCGAGTATGCGCGGCGCAAGAAGCTCTACGACCCCATCGCCAACGCGCTGGCGTCGACGCTCAACTACGAAAAGAGCTATTTCGACAAGCTGGTGGCCTCCCTCCTGCCCCTGATGGAGAAACTCACCACGGGCCGCACGGCCGCGCTGCTGTCGCCGGATCTTGACGACACCACCGACTGGCGTCCCGTGTTCGACTGGGCTTCGGTGATCAACCTGGGCGGTATCGTCTATGTCGGGCTCGATTCCCTGTCCGATTATGAGGTGGCCGCTGCCGTGGGCAATTCGATGTTCGCCGATCTCACCAGTGTGGCGGGGAGTATTTACAAGTTCGGCACGGGGAGGGGGCTTCCGGGCGAAACACCGCCGCGTCGCATTGCGATCCATGCCGACGAGTTCAATGAACTGATCGGCGACGAGTTCATCCCGCTGCTCAACAAGGCCGGCGGCGCGGGTTTCCAGGTGACGGCCTACACCCAGACCTGGTCGGACGTCGAGGCGCGCATCGGGTCGCAAGCCAAGGCCGGGCAGATTGCGGGGAACTTCAATACGCTGATCATGCTGCGGGTCAAGGAAGTGGCGACGGCGGAACTATTGACCAGCCAGTTGCCGGAGGTACGCGTGGTCTCGACGATTGTTTCGTCTTCGGTCTCGGATACCAATGATCCGGGGGAATTTGCGGACTTCGCCAGCCGCAATGAGGATCGCATCACGACAGAGAGCGCTCCGATGCTGGCACCGAGCGATCTGGTGCAGTTGCCCAAGGGGCAGGCCTTTGCTCTGATTCATGGCGGGCAGTTGCACAAGATCCGCATGCCCCTGCCGGATGCCAGCCATGATCCGCTGATGCCGGCCAGCCTTGAAGCGATCGGCGGCGAGGTGCGGTGCCGCATGGAAGGCCGGTCGAACCCGGCGCCATAGAGGAGACGAGAGTTGGCTTCCAGGAATGCAGCGTTTCACGAGGGCGTATTTGCCGGGGCGCTGCTGGCACCGCTGAAGCTGGGCTTCGTGCTGATTCTGGGATTGCTGGGAATCGTCGTGGTTGCTTGGATTGTCGACTGGGCCTTCGTGTTCAAGGTCTGGCCGGAGGGTGTCCGCCGATTGAAAGGCATCCTGGCTGCCGACCTTGCGCGTGGGATCGAACTCGCGGAGTGGCAGGGCGGGGTGCCAGGCGCCGTAACCGGAACGGCGAACTTTTTGTATGGGCTGGCGTTTGGGGTGACGGGGATCCACGACATGGGGTTGCGGTTTGCGGAGGGGGCTAAGCTTTCCATTCCGGACACCATCGTGCGCAATAGCTATCTGGCAAACATAGATGCCATCGAGGTGGCGATGATCGGCACGCAACTGCTTGGTGTTCGGCTGGCGACGCTGGCCATGATGGTGCCACTGCTCGTGCTGGTGTATCTGGTTGCGGCGGCAGACGGACTGACGCAGCGCGCGATACGGCGGGCCTGCGGTGGGCGGGAATCGGCGAGTCTGTATCATCGGGCCAAGCATTTGCAGGTCATGCTTTTGGCGATGGGCGGGGTGCTTGTTCTGATCCAGCCGGTATCGATCGATCCACGCCTGGTAGGGGTGCCCGTCGCGTTCCTTGTCGGCATACTGGCGAGACTTCAGTGGGCCTGTTACAAGAAACATCTATAGCGGCGCCGCACGCGGCTGCATTGCGCTAGCATATTGCCTTCATCATCCACATCGAAGGAGCTCACCATGGCCCGCAAGAAGAAGCTTGATTTCTCCGATATCGCGACGACTCGCAAGAAGGCTAACCTCAATCAATTGGATTTCTGGAAGCGTTACGGTGTAACGCAGTCGGGTGGGTCGCGCTACGAATCCGGTCGGAATATTCCGAAGCCGCTGGGGATCCTGTTATGGCTGCATCAGTCAGGGAAGGTGACGGACAAGGACCTGGCGGATGCGTTGAAATAGTTGGAAGTCAGTTGCCTCCAAAGTTGGCCCCGAAACTCCTGGCAGCGCGATTGATCAGCGTACGAATGTCCTCGAACCCATTTGGAGCGACCCTGCAACCGACCAGAACGAGTGACAAAGCAATACGGCAAGCGGACGGTCCATGGATTTGTGGACAGATCGCCTGCGGGCGAACCGGGCGGTATTGCCGTGGATAACGACAAAACCGTTACCCACCGCGCCGCCCTCTGACCACAAATCCACAGACCCCCAAGAGCAAGATTTTTTTTTGAGAGGGGTTCAAAGGCGAAACCGGTTCCCTGATCTTCGAACGGATGGAGGCGAATTCCTTGCGTCCGAGGTTCAAGCCGTTCGGCCGGGATAAGGTGAAAGCCGCCTCCCCGAGTTCAAGACGTGTCCATGCCAACAGTCCGGCGATCCGGCGAATAACCCTGTGCATTCAGTCGTCCCGGCGGGCTTCCTGGCCCCGGAATTTCAATGGCTGCTTCGCGGTGGTGAACTTGAAGGATTCGATTTCCGGATTGTGCCCAAAGCGGAACTACGCACCGCTTGCTTGGCCCGTACCATCTCCGTACTGGCGTTTCCGTGCCTCGAGGTCCTCTTCGCTCCGTCGCTGCTCGGCGGCGATCATCCGATCCAGCATAAGGTCATGGGCCTCGGCATACGCCTTAACGCGCGGCCGCGTATCGGTGAGCCAAGACTGAATTTCGGCTTTCTTACGCTGATAGGTCTCCCTCATTCCAAACTCTCCGCTGACTACGCCCGTCGAAATGAGCGCGACCTCTACCGTGGCCAGGGTGGGGTCGCCTGCGGGTACGGCCTCGACGATCAGCTTGTAGAGTTCGTGGGTTGAGGGCGACCCGCGGTAGCCGCGAAGTAACTCAGCGACGAACCGCGGCGCGCCTTCGCGTCCGGACACCAGCAACTCCTTCATCAGACCCTCAAGCTGCGCAGTAAGCTCGGGAAAAATGAGTGAGATAAGTCGGCCACCACGGTACTCGAAAAGCTGTGAGTTCTCCCGATGCCAGGTCTCGCACCGGGCCAGCAGATATGGCCCGGTGGTTGTGAGATGTTTGCCGAGGCTAGTGAAGCTGTAGGGCACAGCTTCGTAATGATCCACAACATCTTCTTCCTCGCGTTGCCGGAAACGGGCGCCGAAGAAGTCGATGACCTTCATGGGGAACCGTTTCGCGATTGGCACCAGCACGTATTCAGCGTGGTGGTCAATGCCTCGACGTGGGACGAGGACAGAAAGAACGAGATCGATTTGCTCGGGGGTCAAGGATTCGACGAGCGAACCCTTGGCGATATGCCCCCAAATCGCATTGACCCAAACCGTGTTGTCTCTTGATTTGAAGTAGCTGATGGCCGAGGTGAAGATCGCACCGAGTTCCTCGTGTGGGATCGCGTCCGACCGCGCAGCGCAAATTTCGGCGGCGTTCATAACTGCGCGATCATTCGCGTCCTCCACGGCAAGCGCAAGCGCGCGCTTGATGAGATCCACATCGACCTTGTCGGTGAATCGCTGGTGCCAGAGGATCTGGGAGAGGTAGCGGCGCTTGGATACCCATTGATCTATCCGCGCCTTCGCGGCGAACCAGCGGGAGGCGACCTCCATGCCGCGAAGCATGGCAGGTAGGAAGTTTGCCAGGTCATCACCAAGCCGGTCGAAGTAGGTCTCGACAACCTCTGGCTTGGTCCGAGCCAGTTCCTCGAGAAATCGACCGAAAGACGGGAATGTCGCAAGGTCGTTCGACTTCGTGCTTGCGCAACGCTGAAGGGTCTTCAGCCACGCGTCCTCGTTGGTCGCGTCTATCTCAGCGACGAGTTCGCTGATGCGCTCGTTCCGATAGGCATCCTCAGCGGCAGGGTCCATCGGGTCGCCTTCCCACTCCGGTGGAAATACTGACTCAAAGCCCACCAGCGTCTTGTAGACGACGAAGTCGCGGTTTGCATTGATGCGGTCGCGGAAAGCGAAGATCGCTTCGATGAACTCACGCCGCGCGGCTGCAATGGGCGCGTCCTCGGCCGGGGCATCGTCAGGCAGACGGGTATGTCGGTAGAGCCAGAGGAAGCTCTGTTCGAGGCTCTGCACCAGCTCGTGGCTCAGGGTGTCTGCCATGGAGACAAAAAAACGCGCGACGCGAGCCGAGTTCTCAAGAACGGTCAGCCGCAGCGCGGACTGACCACCACCGCGCTGGGGGAATCGTGTCGCGTCGAGGAGTATGTGCTTGACCTTGCGCCGCTCAGTATCATTCGATGCCGAGCGGAAGAGTTCCTCGAGGAGGTCGAGACTCTTGCCGCGGATACGTGTGAGCGCTTCACTCGGGACCACCTCCGCCGTGGTCAGCGTCATCGTCTTGTAAGTAGCCGATGTGCCGGTGGCCTCCGGTCGCATGACTTGCTCCAGTACGGTCAGCGCCACGGGACGCAGCGCGTCGAGTGTAGCTTGGTCCCACCCGCGAATCCTGCGAACAAGCATGTCCTGAACAATCGGCCCGCCGGCCTTCCATACTTGGTAGTTGTGCGCCGCAAGCGTTTTCACGCTCTTCAGGATTCGCTCCCGCTCTTTGTCGGACGCCGCCCCCGGGTAAAGCTCGGCGAGTGCGTCCAGAGTCAACTCGACTGCTTCGGTGCTGACGTATCGGAGGTGGTCAAAAACTTCGGCCCCTAGCTTGAGCACGTCCTCCGCCGTATTGCCGGGCAGGTCGCCCCACGGCGTGCCAATGGATTTGGTTGCCGTCGTGCGAGCAGCCTGAACGGAGGCTACGAGCGCATGCCGTATCTCGGCCTGCGCGCCGGCCAGGTCGTCGAGATGGGGGAGTACGTAGGTCTTGAAATGCTCGAGCAATGCGTGGCGCTCGTTGTTGTCCTTGCAATCGGCGAGGATATTCAGGGGACCCTTGTCGAAGAGCTCACGGCCGCTCGCGAGCCGGTTGTAGTCATCTACGATTTTCTGGAACTCATAGCCGGCCGGGATCAGCATCTCGCGCATTACCTTGTCGAACCTCTTCTGGATTTCTTGGAGGAGGTCCTTCCCGAAGCCAGCAGCAGGCTTGATCTTGTAGACGTCGTGCTCCATCTCCGACCAGGCGTGATTCAGCGTCGTCTGAATCTGAATCTCGCATCGCATGCCTCGAAACCGCGCGTATTCCGGCGCAGCGGCACGCTGCTCGTTCAGCTTGACGACGATATTGTCAGAAATGAAAAAGCGCCCCTCACTATCGGTCCCTGGCACAGGGTGATGAACCTTTGTGCGATCCCGGTCGATGATGAAATTGCTGCGCAGAATGTCGGACGACAAGAACCGCTTGACGTCCGCGTTGGTATAGAAGATGACCCGGCAGGCGGCGAGGTCCTTCACGACGTCCTCGACCTTATCGCTCTCAGAGGCGTTCAACTTCGCGAGCTTCTCCGTCAGAGAATTCGGACTCTTCTCGCGGTGCTGGATCTGTTGCAGTCGATAGACCTGATCGGCCTTGATCGCGGCTTCGAGGATGGTCGTGATCGCCTCCGCGAACGCCGCGAATTCGGGTCGCCTTTTGCGCTCGTACTCGTCAAAGTTCATGCAAGGCTAAGGCTTGGTCCCAGTTAAGGTGTCCATTATCAACGAAAATGCCACGCCTCTTATTACGGCTTTTGGTCGACAGCTGCGTTGGCGAGCGTCCGCAATGTAGCACCACAATTCCAAGGACAGCTTTCCGGTGGCGAACTCGCAGGGGCCAATGATGGCTGCGTGCCCAATGCTGCCGGTGGCGGAAAATGGTAGCAGCCATTCGCGCTAATCATCAGAACGGCGGAAGCCGCCGTTCGAATTTCGATTTATATTTTTCAGCCTGGCGATCAGGTGTGCAGTAGGAACTACCACTGGTGATGACGTGGGAATTTCACTTGTAGGCCAGTTCCCACCACAGTGCAGAGAGGATGGCCGTGCTAGAGTGAGCACATTGATGGTCTGGCCCCGCCTATGTTCTGGTCATGAGCATGTCTTTGTAGTGTAGTAGGTTTCCGTGCCGCTGAAAATTCCTGAAGTGATTCGGCAAGATCGTGACGGTTGTTATTAATTTACTGGGTAACAAAATGAACAAGAAATTATCTATAGCTTCGTTGGGGATTGCTATGGCTTCTTGCGCTGCATTTACCTATGCAGAGGAACTCCCGTTATCTGCATGTATTAGAACTAAAGACACGAAACAACGTCTAGTCTGCTATGACAAGGCTGCACCAGGTGCAATTAGGCAACTGAATGAATATGACGAAGCTAAGGCATCGGGGCTTGATAAGAAAGCTCTGGAGGTTGCGGCCAAGTTGAAAGAACAGCAGAAGTTGGTACGTGACACCGTCCGTGAGTTACGGAAACTTAGTACTGCTATCGAAGTGGGCGTATCAAAGGTCGAATATTCTCGAAGAGTTATTGATGTTGCTTCCACTGTCAAATTGAATCTTTCCGAAATTGACAATGTTGCGCTCCGTGAAAAGATTGGACAGGCACTCACAGCGTACACAGATGCCAAGTTGTTTTGGGATGGCATGTACAACGATAGGTATTTCGAGATATTCTTTGACAATTACGGCAAAGATACTGCTAAGTATGGGGTTACTTTGGTCACCTTCATGGCCACCTACAAGCACAACTACGCCTTAAACCGAAACTTCAACAATCGCAATTACTCCTCATTTGAAAGCGATTGCATGTCTCTGGTCTTAATGCCGGTTTGGCAGGCAGCAACTACGTCTATTGATCAAGCCGATGCTCTCATCGCTAACCCGTAACAGAGTGACTAGATTTCTGACCCACTGTTCTCTGTCCTTATGCAGCGTTGGCAATGGATGGAAATACTTATTTTCTGTGCTTGGCTTTTTGAGCCCTGTAAGCCTAGCCGTCACTGTCACCTTACTCAAGCACCTTTCAATGAGCGGGTCTAGATCAGGGCTGACGCCCCATGCGCAAACGATAGGTGCTTCTGGTTTCCTGTTCAGTTTGCGTCTCAATTCAATGGATCTGTCGTCAGCGAAGAGCGAATGCGCAGGAAACCCAGTTCGTCTTTCAATATCGATATAGCGTTCAACAAAGTTCCCGCTGTCGGGGTCTCTCAAGTCTGAGATATTCAGAACTCTGACATGACGCCAACCGCAATAGTGCATGACTCGCATTACCTGATACTGGGTCGTATCTGGTTTTGTTGGCACCAATGACACCTCAAGCTGGTTAATCAGATCCTCTGAAACGACGTTCTCTACTTCTACAAGCGGCGTTGATGAGCCAGGGTTCATCATGATAAAGATTGCATCAGGGGCATCGTCTAGCAGCGAGCCAATATCCGATGGTCTTCTTTGCCCAGCTACAATTTCTAAGACACTTCGGCAATCAATTGTCTCGCCAGACTTCAAATCCACCGAATAGAAATGACCGAACACTTCGAAGCGCTTCTTAAGATGTTCGGCAGGAATAAATTCCAGCAATTGTAGATACCTCATGAATGCCTGCGTAGAGATGACTGACCCTGCACGGCTTCATGCGCAAGGATCGTGGGACCGCCATCGTAGGATTCGCTTTCATGCGTGACGGTCTTGCTGTCGATCTTCTAGCAGACAAATGAGTGCCGATGGCGAAAGCGTTCGGACAGAAGATTTATTGCGACACAATTCCAAGGCTCTGATCACTTTGAAGTCGAGCGTGAGAAAGAATTCGCAGCCATTGTGCTCAGCACTCCAGAGATGGAATGCGTCTAGCAGTTGATTGTGATTCATGGGGCACTTACCTTGATAGGCGCCAGTCATCTTCTGTAGCTCAAGAAATCTACTATCACCAATTGAGCAGAGAAAGTCGTACTGCCTTTCGCGGGCCGGGATTTCGCCACCAACCAATATGCGTTCATACTCTAATGGAGCTTGAACGGTCTTGATAGGCGCGCCGTAGAATTGACCGGATTTGCTGTCCATATTTGGCAAGCCCCAACTCTCCCAAAGGGTTTCGCTACATATGGCGAACTCGATGACGCCGAGCTTTCCCATATCGGCGAGGCGTGGCAGTAGTTCTACCTCTGATTTCAGTTCAGCATTCAAAATCGAGTCGTTTGGATTGACTTCAACGATGTCATGAACCGTAGTGTCGAAGTTCTTTCCGCCCCAGTTGATCGACGTAATTCGTGGCTGCAACCTCAGCAACTCGGTTGCCGAGAACTTGAAGACGTTTGTGTCGAGGTAGACCTTTGCGGCGCGCATAGCTGACGAAACCTAACAGTTCAGTTGTTCCCGCGCAGAATCGTCCGGACTATTGGTAATAACACGGTAATAACACGGACACGGTGGGAGTGCCTCTACGGTATTGCATGACGCCGAGATTATCCGAACCCGGCGTCGTTATCAATCGACACCAGAAACATACAGCGCAGCCCCGACTAACAACACGCCGACGCACGCCACAATCCACTTCAAAGACTTCAACACAAGGCTTTCTCCGTCAGACCATTGATGCTGACATTACCGTTTGAAGCTCACATCTGACGTATGCCTCGGCCATTCAAATGCAACCCTCACAAATCCGTACAAACCCCAGAGAAGTAGGAGAGGAATCAGCAAAGTTTGAAGCACGAAAATCACCATGAGCTTTACGATATGCTCAGTTGCTTGCTCTGCCGTCTTCTTCAAATTATCAAAACGCGCTTTCACATCTCCGCCATTTGGCAACCAATTCGTCATTTGTTGCATCAATCCGGGTGCGGGAGCGGTAGAGGGAACGGGCGGGTTGAGCATTGCAACTTGACCGGACGATAGGTCGATTGCTTTTTGGCTTGCGATGTAGTCAGCGGCCAGAAATCTTTGCGACAGCATGTCCGTTCCAACGACTACCAGCGGTACGGCGAATCGAACCATCAGTAGGATGACGAGAATTCTGGACAGCCATGAAGGCGGGTGTTGTTGTCGGAAGTGGTACCACGTCCAGCCGAAAGCGACTGCCGTCAGCGCAAGCGATACCAGCCAATAGCCACCGATGCCGATCAATGCTTTCTGGATGCCGAATGCGACACTAGCCGCCAACATTAGGTCAGAAAAATGCTTCACCAATTCATTGATTGGAGCGAGCAACTGTCCCGGGGTCAGAGTTACTCCGACGCCGAGCGGCTGGGCTACGATCTCTGTACCCTGTACGACCGAAATAACGCCATTCAGCGCTCGGGCAGTAGCAAAGCTGACCAACGCCCTCTTCAGTCCTGCATCGACCTTTTCAGCAGCAGGCAAGTCCAATGGTGCAAACCATGAGCAGAGAATCATCGCCGTCATGCATAGAGCCAAGGCAACTTGGCGGGTGATTTTCATCTCTCCATCCCCATGGATTAAGAATCAGCCTGCGAGCTTGTCTTGCCACCCAAGTCAGAGCCTTGTGAATTGGACAGCGTTAGCGCACCCAGGCTATTCAAGAAGCACCATACGGCGAGCAATAGGCCAACGATCAAGAAGACCCATCCAGCGTTGCCCGCGATATCGACCTGTTCGCGGATCGTGCTCAGGTTCTTGGATGTCGTTTTTAGCTCCTGCAGTGCTTTGGGCAAGTCTTGCGTGTTTAGCTGTGCCAATGTTTTCTCTGCTTCCGTGATCACCTTGAGTGCTTGCGCACTGGTTGCAACGATGGCCAAGCTTAGATTTTGTCCATCCTGGCTGATAGTGGCCGCGACGTTTGATAAGCTCTGGCTGACGACTGTGAGGTTCTGAGCATTCGTTTGTAGAGCTAGTGCCGGCGTTGCGAATGGGTGTGTCATGACAAGAATTGGCGTTATCCCATTGAATTGAATGCCGGTTGGTACGGAAACCGACATCGCATTCCCTAGCGACTGGAGGGTGCCACTTAGACTACCGGCTAGGGATGCCGTTGACGCCAAACCGGAGGCATATTGTGGAGCAATTGTGGCCTGGTTCTGTGCGGTCGTCTGAATTTCACGAATAAGACTCTTTGTTGCCACGAGCATTTGCGCCGTCTGGTCGAGTAGGTCCCGCCTAGCTTCAACGGTTTCCGCGGTTATGACAACCACGTTTGACACAGCCTGGATGGAGGCTCCGACTGATGTTACAAGTTGTCCGAATGAGGCTTGATATGTTAGGTATCCAACGACAATCGCGGCGGCAAACAAAATGCTGACAAAGAGTTGAAGCCACGCGAGGAGAGCAAACAGTCCTTTTCTTGTTTTCAATCTACCTCCTGTATCAATCTCGTGAAAATGAGTAAAGGGAGCGACAAGTGGTTAAGCCTAAGCCCCGAACGGGTTGGTGCGAATAAATTGTCGTCGTCTTCTCCGTAGCGGGAGTAGCGCACCAACAGCGAGAGCAATTCTTCGTATTTTGCTCTCCATTCCACTGCCATCAACCAGATATAGAAAAAATGCCTTGAACATCCCATACATCCTGATGGCTCACAAGTCTCACCCGCGGGTGTTTAAACGTTGGCTTTGGGGAAGCGTCACTGCTGACCGCTGATGGCCGGGTGCTGAGATAGAATTTCCGAAGGCCAATGACCCCAATCTGCTTAGCCGCCACTGGCCATTCGGTATTCCAACCCTGCATTGCACACAACGGGCCGCTGGGTTTCCGTGCAGGGCAACCAGCTTTTGCACAAACGGATCAGTTTTTCAAAGCGCCGTTGTCTCATGGTTTCCAACATCAGAATGCAAATGGCCGAAATGACAGTCGACATGATGCGATATGGACGCCATTGATCGGGTATAAGATTACCGCTCTGTTCAAAGCAGTCGAGGTGATGATGATCGATTGGAATGAAGCGCCCAAGGGTGCGCGCTGGTGGGCGATGGATGCCAACGGGCAGTCGCATTGGTTGCTGGCACCGAATGTGGCGCCCTTCACAGACTTCTGGTACTCGGATCAAGTGCCTGCGCCAAGTTTCGGCTATAGCGGCAATTGGAAAGAAAGCCTGACAGAACGTCCTGATGCCTGAGTGCCAGCCCGTACCAATTGCGTAAATTCAGGATTTTCCGGTGCCCCAAGGCCAGCGCTGAGCCCGTTGGACTCCCTCACCAAGGCATGAGGTCGATACCTTTCGCATAGTTGCCCAGATTCAAGTTTTCCTCACAAGCCCCGATCCGGTATGCTGAACGCTGCCGGATCGGGGCTTTTTGTCGTTTTAGGGACAGAATCGCTTCGCTTTGCGCCTAATCCAAGGGTTTCTTCATGGGGGAGAGAATGAGTTGGTGGCCGTTTTCGAAAAGATTCTCTCGAGTGGATGACGCTCCGAAGAACAACCTGCCCATTCCCCTACCTGATGACCTGTCGTCTTTTGCTAACAACAACGACTGCATCAAGCTCTGGCTCCCGGAAAAGCTCGTTGAAGGGCTCGACACCCTGAGTTCTGCGCATGAAATGAGTCGCCCCGATGTTCTTCGATGGGTTCTGTTCGAACATGTCTATGGTCGACCGGCCCTGGAAAAACTTAAGGAATGGAAGCGCAAGAAGGATCGGGAAGAAGCCGAAAGACGCGAGGCGGAACGTCGTCGCTTCGAAGCGGAGACACCTAGTGTTGTGAAGTTCTCGGAGGTAAGGTACAGCCCGCAGCGGACCGTTTCGGAGCGCACCTACACCGCGCAGCTGCTAGGTAAATCTGTCGAGGACTTCAAGCTTTGGCTACCTGCACCGCTGAAAGCGGATCTGGAATCACTGGCCAAGTCGGAAGAACTCGCCCTGTCTGACTACATCCGCAAGACCCTCGTCCGAATCCTACTGGGGGAAAGCTTCTATCACCGATGGCGGAAGGCGGTCGGGAAGTTGCCTGATGAGGTCCGACGCTTTGAAGCTGAATGATTCTTGCACACGAAATTCCCCTCAATCACTTCACAAGATCAGTGCAGGCCAAGATAACATTTCCATAGCCCGCCAGCGAGAGAAGGTTGCTCCATAGCATTTGTGGCGGAGGATGGCTATTGGCCGGAGTACTTCTGGGCAACCTTTTCACAAGACTGACTGAGGGTGATATGCGGAATCCTAATTTCCCTGCCGCTTTCACACCGGGCAACCCTTATAGGTCAGTTGCCGTACCGAGGGAAATTAGGCGGTACGGGCCTGCACAAGGTGGAGCACAGTATCAAGCTTCACCCAATGTTTTTTCCCAAAAGGCAAGAACATCATCGGCAAGTTCAAGTACATGAACCACATTCCCATTCGTCAATTTGATGTTCAACCCAGCGAACTGAAATGACCCCGATGACCACGAACCACGCGACCAAGATCTGGGATCAAAGCCTCCCATCATGTCTAGCTGTTCCACGCTGTCATGTCGTCGATCAAGAGCCTGAAAATGCTTGGCACCACTTGCAACATCAGAAACGATTTTCAAAAGGTCATGGTTGTTTCTGAAGTCATCACGCCTTTCCCGCTGAAATTCATCAGGCCGATCTGGTATCAACCAATCGACAAGATGCTCTGCTGTAAGAAAGAAGTCGAAGGCGGCATAAGTATCGGCTATGTTTTCTCCCATACGCTTTCGGTCATATTCCAACTTCCCGAGCAAGTCATGAGGAGTTCGAAGATCTGCAAATCCTTCCGG
>WBZP01004064.1_pt1 | contig 15487 bp, 11 predicted proteins | sample 5204301 | NCBI WGS metagenome assembly WBZP01 (sample SAMN12412401, study PRJNA552823) | activated sludge metagenome | isolation source: activated sludge from nitrification reactor of wastewater treatment plant... | place: USA: Pennsylvania | collected 2017
GGCCACTGAAACTGTCCGACCTGGTCCACTTCCACGATAAACGGGTCGGCTTCATGAGCCGCTCCCCGAAACCAATACCATCCAGCCACTCTCGGCTTGTCGAGAGTCCACTGATAGCCCGCCATCTCCTCGATCCTCTCGTGCTTCCCCACGCGGTCTGTTACAGTCTGCTCCACGTGAGGTTGCACCCTATCATGTCTCGGCTCCCAATAGAAGATGTCCTTTCGGACCTCTGCCACGCGCTCATTCGGTCCCCCAACGGGCTCCTGACCGCCCCACCGGGGGCTGGAAAGACCACCCGTGTGCCATTGGCTCTACTGGACGCGCCCTGGCTCCAGGGCAAGAAAATCCTCATGCTGGAACCCAGACGCCTGGCCGCCAGGGCCGCCGCCCATCGTATGGCGTCCACCCTCAACGAGCGCCCCGGCGACACAATCGGCTATCGCATGCGGCTCGATACGAAGATCGGGCCGAAGACCAGGATCGAGGTCGTCACCGAAGGGATTCTCACCCGATTGCTCCAACAGGACCCCTCGCTCAGCGGCTATGGCGCCGTCCTCTTCGACGAGTTTCACGAGCGCAGTCTTCAGGCTGACACCGGCCTGGCGCTCTGCCTCGAATCGCAGCGGCTCTTCCGTCCCGACCTGCGCCTGCTCGTCATGTCAGCTACATTGGATTGCGGGCCGGTCAGCGAACTGCTGGGCGGCGCACCGGTCATCACCTGCGAAGGGCGGATGTTTCCGGTCGACACCATGTACCTGGATGAACCTGTCACAGGACATCTCGATATCGCCGTCACCAAGATCATTCGCCGTGCGCTGGCACGGGATCAGGGCAGTCTGCTCGTCTTTCTACCGGGCATGGCCGAGATCCGGCGCGTCGAACGGCAGCTGCTCGATGCGAATCTGGGCTCGGACGTACAGGTCGCACCGCTCCATGGCGACCTGCCCCAGGACGCACAGGATGCCGCCATCGCCCCGGCACGTCCGGGCACGAGGAAAATCGTGCTGGCCACCTCGATTGCCGAAACCAGCTTGACGATCGACGGCGTGCGGATCGTCATCGATGCGGGACTGTTGCGCGTGCCGCGCTTCGATCCACGGTCCGGACTCACGCGGTTGGACACCATCCGCGTCACGCAAGACTCCGCCGACCAGCGGCGCGGGCGAGCCGGACGATTGGAACCGGGCGTCTGCTACCGGCTTTGGACGGAACGGGAACAGGCCACACTGGCCGCCCGGAGGCCGCCTGAGATGCTGGATGCCGACCTGACCTCGCTCGTCCTGGAATTGGCGCTCTGGGGAACCACCAACCCGGCGGAACTTTCATGGCTCACCGCCCCGCCTGCTGGATCGGTCACCCAGGCATCCGAGCTGCTGATCCGATTGGGCGCGCTGGATCCGTCGGGCCACATCACGGCCCATGGGAGACAGATGGCCGAGCTGGCCCTCCATCCCCGCCTCTCGCACATGCTGCTCAAAGCCGTCCCCATGGGCCTCACTGACCTGGCCTGCGATCTCGCGGCCCTGCTGGGTGAGCGGGACCTGTTCCGGGGGCCGGCGGGACGGCAGCATGCCGATGTGCGCAGCCGACTCGATGTCCTGCATGGGCAGCACGACCATACCGCCGGCATGACTGTGGATCGCGGGGTCTATCATCGCGTCACCGGCACAGCAGAGATGTGGCGGCAACAACTCGGGCGACGCTCAGTGAACGCAGCCCCACGGACCGGCCGGAATCAACAGGGTATCGGCAGCCTGCTCGCCCTCGCCTACCCCGACCGGATTGCGCAACGACAAAGCGGCAACGAAGCACGCTACGTGCTGGCCAACGGACGCGGCGCGCTCTTCGCCACCCCCGATCATCTGGGATCGGAACCCTTTCTCGCCATTGCCGAACTCGATGGCGGTGCCCAATGGGCCAAGATCGAGTTGGCCGCGCCGATTTCGCTCGCGGAGATCGACAGGCTGTATGCTGACCAGATCGTCGAAACAGAAACCGTCAGCTGGGATGACAAGAGCCAAGCCGCCCTGGCGCTGCGTCAACGGCGATTCGGCGGACTGATTCTCTCGCAGCAGAACCTCTCCAAGCCGGATCCCGCCCAGATCACAGCCGCCTTGCTCCAGGGGGTCCGCCTGGCCGGAGTGAACCAGCTAGCCTGGACGCCGGAACTGCGCCAATGGCAGGCGCGGGTGCAGTTTCTCAGACGGACTGACGGCCCCGGTTCGTCATGGGCGGATCTGTCCGATGCGCACCTAACGCAAACGCTGGAGCAATGGCTCGGCCCGTTTCTACAGGGCATCACCACACTCGAACGCGTGAAACGGATGCCGCTCGATCAACCGCTCCACGCTCTGCTGAGCTGGGATCTTCAAAGGCAACTTGATCGCCTCGCACCGACCCACATCACAGTCCCGAGCGGTTCGAATATCCGGGTGGATTATGAGAGTGGCGAGATCCCTGTGCTGGCCGTGCGACTCCAGGAACTCTTTGGCTGCCAGGACACTCCCCGCGTCGCAGGAGGGAAGGTTCCCGTCATGCTGCATCTCCTCTCACCGGCGAAACGCCCGGTCCAGGTCACCAAAGACCTGGCCAGCTTCTGGGCGAATGCCTATCAAGAGGTCCGGAAAGAACTCCGCGGGCGGTACCCGAAACATTCCTGGCCCGACAACCCCCTCACCGCACCCCCGACGGCGAAGACTAAACGGCGGGCGCCCTGATGCCCACCGTTGGTAGGATAGATCGCCCGGAGGGACTCGCCGTATAGTGCCTCACCATGCGCACGGTTACCTTCCTGGTCATGTCTATTCTCACGGGCTTCATGGCTCTGCCGGCCTCGCTCAACGCGGAATCCGTGGCACCGCTGCCGCCGCCGACCTTCGACGTACCCTTCGATGACATTGATCCGGTCATCGCGCAACGAGAGCTGAATCAGGCCGTGAGCGTGTTCTTGAACAGGTTGCACGCACATTGGGGTTCGAGCCCGACATCTCTTCGCGACACCGTGACGGGAGAGATCGAGCGGGACGAGCGGGAAACGCTCGTCGTGGCCAAATACTTCGCGGATCACGACATCCTGGAGGGCTACGATTTCCGGGAGGGATCCTTGGTCGCAGGGCAGTATCTGGTGATGCAGCGCCCGGTCAACGGATTGAACGAATTCATCGACTATTACCAGGCGATCAAAACATCCCTGACCGAGCACTACGGGCAACCCAGTGAAGATCTGATCGTCTGGTCGAACGACCTCTACCAGCCGCTCCCGGATTATTGGGGCGTCGCCGTGCAACTGGGCCAACTCCGCTACGCCGCGAGTTGGACCACCTCCGATGGCCTCGTCACCGTCGAATTGACCGGCAACCACCACAGCCGTCTCGCGATCACCTACCGAAACGCCGCGTCCCTCGAACCCTCCCGCAACACCTAGTCGTTGAGAGCCTCTGAGCGCCCTTGAGCCGGTCAGCCAAGCCAGCTACACTGCCTGCCGAACCGGCAACAGTCCGAAACACGATCCATGCACAAAAAATCCGCACAACCAGGCAGACCAACAACGACGCAGCCGTCACAGTCTCCGTCTGCGCCTGCGACACAATCCGCATCGGATGACACCAAGCGAGTGACCCTGGACCGCCTATTTTCAAAACTGGGATTGGCCAGCCGAAGCATCGCGCAGGAATGGATTCGCGCCGGACGCGTTACCGTGAACCAACGCGTCGTACGGGCCGCCGACACCTGGGTTGCCTGGCCGGGCGACAGCGTCGCCCTCAACGGCCAGCCGATTCAGCCAAGCGCGCAACGATTTGTCCTCTTTCACAAACCGAAAAGCGTGGTGACGACGCGTCAGGATGAGCAGGGCCGGAAAACGATTTACGATGTGCTTCCAGAAGAACTGCAGACGCTCCACGCTGTTGGACGACTGGATCAAGCCACCAGTGGGCTGCTCTTGCTCACCAACGACACCGCCCTCTCCAGCTTCTTGACGAATCCGGCCAACCGGATTGCACGCCGCTATCTGGTCACCGTCCGCGGAGAGGTCACAGAAGAGACCCGCCTGGCCAGTCTCGCCGGTCTCACGGACGAAGGGGAGCTGTTGCATTGCGAGAGCGTGACGGTTCAGAAGCGCTCAGGACGGGAATCGCATCTCGATGTGACGCTGACGGAGGGAAAAAACCGGGAGATCCGGCGGCTCTTCAAGGCGCTGGGCCATGAAGTCATCCGGCTGCGCCGCATTCAATTCGGACCTTTCGAGATCGGCGACCTGCCGCCCGGCGCCTGGCGGGAAGTGCCGATCGCCGAAGCAAGAACAGCTTTGCACCAGTAGCTCTCATAAGACGAGAGCACCATCTCCTCTCTTTCCTCCCCTTTCATTCCTCCCCTACCCCCTCCTTACCAAGGAGGGGAAAAGATGGAAGAGCCTTCGCACACCACTCGGATTAACCGGCTGTTCAGCAACCGGTCAGTACCCGCGTCCCGTGCTGCCGCCACGGCCCATCCGGTCGAGGGGAAGGGCTTCATATCTGGTCTTCAGATCGGGATGCGCAGCGAGAAAACTCTTCACGCCCGCGTCATCGGCGAACACATCCTTACTCCGCCCGCGATACTCTTCAATCGTCAGCCCGTGCTTCGACAACAACGCGCCGAGCTTGGTATTGATATCCGCGCCCATTTCTTTCATCTGCTCGGGCGACGGCCGCTGTCCCTGGCCGAACTGCTCCCCGCCCTTGAAATAGTTCGTCATCATCTCGCCGATCTCAATCCGCGCCTTGACGAACTTTTCGATATCGGCCGGTTCCGCCGCCAGCCCTTGTCCGGCAAACAAGGCCAGACCCGCGATGAACCCCATCAGGCTCGACGTCTTGGTCATCATCATATCCTTTCGATAAAAATCCGCCCGCCGTCAACCGGCGCGGCTGTACCGCACCCGTTCTCAGGCACCGTCTGCTATGTCGGAATGTCTCTGGTCCCGTCGTATGACATGCGGGACTGAAACGACACTTTCACCGTGTCGCCGTCCTTCACCACCGTATCTTCTGTGCCCACCTTCTTGTTCACAGAAATGAGAGCTTCCCGGCTGTCGATAAATCGAAGCAGCGGTCCCAGGGATTCGGCGTTCGCCTCGATCAACTTTCTCACCGTCGTCGGCTCCGCCGACTCGATGGAGAATTCGTTTTCCCCGACGGCTTCCTGGATGACTCTGCCAAACACCAATACGGTCACCATAGTTCCTCGTCCTTTGCAGCACACAGGTTACGCCTATGGCTTATAGCATATCTCGGCCGACGACATCGGGCCTGACGACCCGTGGCCGACACCCACAACCGGCTCATCGTGCGTGGCAACGAAAGCAATCCTGCCGCCTGGGATGGCGATCAGGCAGCGGCTTGGCGGCGCTTGCCTGATGGCACGTCGTACAGTTTTTCTCCACCGTCACGGCCTGATGCTCAACATTCCGGGGGATGACCGGATTCCGGTCTTTCGGCGTCGGCAGCAACGACACCCCCACAACGACCACGACGACAAAGGCCACAAACAGCCAATCGACTTTTCGCAACTTCATGAACGGGGTGTTCCTTTGTCCTGTTCCGCTGCCTCATAGGCCTCGTTCAGCAATTGCGCCACATGCTTCACCTCGGCCCGCTCCCGCAATCCATGCTTGAGCTGAATCATACAGGCGGGACAACTGGTCGCGACGACCTCCGCGCCGACCTGCTCGACGGCCCTGGTTTTGCGCGCCATGATTTTTTGCGAGGTGTCATAGTCCTTCACGATGAACGTCCCGGCGCCCCCGGCGCAGCGATCGGCATCAGGCATCTCCGCATAGTTCATGCCTGGTAACGACGCCAGAATCTTGCGCGGCTCTTTCGTCACCCCGGCGGCCCGGAGATGGCAGGAGGAATGGTACGTGACACATTTGGTGCGCGACGCGGCTTGCGCCATGGGCGGATGCTCCGGCGATCGCGCCACGAACTCGGCAATATGCAGAACCTTCTTCGCCAGCGTTTCCGCCTGGCGCCGCTCATCGCCGTCGGGGAAGAGCGTGGGATAGTCCTTCAACATCAACGTACAGGACGCGCACCCTGTGACGATCGTGTCGTAGGAGGCAAAGGACTGCATATTGAAGCGGGCCCCTTCACGGGTCAGGTCCTGATGCCCGTAGGTCTGGACCGGCGTGCCAGAACAGCGTTGCGCCGGCAGAGCCGGCTCGACTCCGTGCTTCCGCAAGACCCCGATGACGGCGTCTCCGACTCCGTCATCGAAATAGTTCGCGGCGCAGCCATGGAAATAAGCGACGCCGCCCGGCGCGGGCGGAGCACCAGGCTTCGGGATCAACGAGGCGTGCCGCTCCCGCAGTTGTCGAGGCGCGATGCGCGGCAACAGCAACTCGTGAGGCAGCTTGGCCGTCGGCGCGAGGGCCTTGAGCACCAGCGCGGCGCCCCACTCCATGATGCGTCTGACAACCGGTCGATCCCACAGATGTTGCGTGCGGCCCAGGAACTTCAGGAAGGGTTCGAACGAGTTCCCCCTGGCCTGCCAGCGAAAGATCCAGCCGGTCAGGCGGTTGGGATGCTCCGCCCGTTTTTTCAAAATCAGGTCGGACACGTCGACGCCCGCCGGGCAGGCAGTCCGGCAGGATTTGCAATTCACGCAGGCTTCGACCACCCGCTTGGAGTTGAGATAGCTGTAGTCCTTCGACGTCACGATCTCGAACCAGCCGCGCGAACTCATGTCCTCCGACTGAAAGACATCGTAGACGGGACAGACCGCGTTGCACTTCGCGCAGGTCGCGCAGGATTTGGAGAGCCTGGTGTAATCGATATGCTCGGTGAACGAGGCCTCGCTGATCTTGATGCCGGGATTGAGCACATTGCCGGGATCAAACGCCCGCTTCACGTCGACAAACAACCCGTACAGTTCCTCGCCGAACATCTTCCTGACATACTCAGCGCGAATCCGCCCGTCGCCATGTTCCCCGCAGATGGAGCCGCCGAACCGGTCCAGGACCGTCGAATGAATCTCCCGATAGGCCAGCACCATCTTGTCGAAATCCTGGCGATCGTTCACGTCGAGCAGCGGCACGATATGCGCGTTCCCGTTTCCGATATGACCGAATATCGCAACCGGCACCTTCTGCCCGGCAAAGTACTCTTCCAGATAGTGAATCAGTTCGCTGATCCGCTCCGCCCGCACCACCACATCATCCACAAAATTGATCGGTTTCTTGCGCGGATCGAACCGGTAGAGGGTGGGATAGAGGGCTTTGCGAGCCTTCCACAATTGCTCGCGCTGCTCGGGGTCGAAGGCCAGCGTCAGGTCGGCCGCGAGACGGAACGGCCGGCAGGCGGTTGCCATCTGCTCCGCCCGCTCATGCAGATCCACTGCGAGCGAATCGGCATCGAGTTCAGCCAGCAGGGTAGCCGCCGCATCGGCAGGAATGCCATGCTTGGCGCGACCGATCAGATCGAGCGTGTTGGCATCCATGACTTCGAGCGCGCTCGGCTGCAAGGCCAGCAGCAGCGGCACCGCCGCCCCCACCTCCTCCAGATGCCGGAAATGGATCAAGGCCGTGAGCGTCGCTTTCGGTTTCTCGACCAGCCGGAGCGTGGCTTCGCTTACCACGCCCAGCGTGCCTTCGCTCCCGACAAACAACTTCGGGAGATCGAACTGCCCCTGCGCCAGCCCGTCGACCAAACCAAACAGGTTATAGCCGCAGCTGTTCTTGCTCACCGTCGGGCGCTTGCCGCTGATGAGGTCCGCATGGGACTGAGCCAGCACCAGCACGTCCCGCAGGGCCGGGATCGTCGACAGGAGCCGCTCCAGAGTCGGATCGTTCAGCGCGTAAGATTTCGCCTCCAGCCACGTTCCCGATTCCAGGCACAGGCGGAGCCGATGGACATTGTCTTTCACCGACCCGTAGCAGAGCGTATGCGGCCCGGATGAGTTATTCGCCAGCATCCCGCCGAGCTTGCACATGTCGCCGCTGGAGGGATCGGGCCCGAACAAGAGCCCCTGCCGGGCCAGCTGTTTATTCAATTCCGCCAGAACGATGCCCGGCTGCACCCGCGCCCAGCGTTCCTCGCGATTCACTTCAAGAATCCGGTTCAACCGCGAGACATCGAGAATGATCCCGCTCCCGACAGCCGATCCGGTGAGATTCGTCCCGGCAGCGCGCGGCGTGAGCGGAATGCCGCGAGATACGGCATAGCGGATGGTCTTCGCGATGTCGTCTTCGGACTCCACCAGCACCACCGCCTGCGGCACCATGCGGTAAATGCTGGCATCGACGGCATAGGCCGTCTTGGTGGGGAAATCGTCTTTGACTTTCTCGGAACCGAGTTGAGCACGAAGATCAGCCGCGATGGCGCGGGAACGGTCTGGCAGAATGAGAGTTGGCGCAGTCATAGTTCAAGCGTGAGGCATTCTAGACGGCCCGTGGCATGAGAACAAGGGCAGGACTCAGGCAGGCGGAGGCAGAGCGGCCAATATCCTCACTGGCCCATCAGACTCGCTACAATAAAGAAGGTCCCCGCCTTCGTCCCGCGCGCGCTATCAAGTAATCGGTTTTGGTTAACCCATAGTCGGGGCGATGTTATGGTGTAGTAGTCTAGTCGTACGGAATGAAGGGAGTGCGATGGAAATAGAGCCTTCACAGTTTCGGCTGCTCACTGAAATCTTGTGGTTCCTGTTTATTGTGGCTTTGGGGGCGCTGATAATATACGAACAACCAAGACGAGGACCAATGTTCTTCTAAATCCTCCGCCCTGGTTGCGTCCTTGGATAACTAAATCCACTTTTGGATTACTATTGGGACGACGAGGCGAGATATTTTTCTCTTATCTGATCGGTTTTCTTTTTGTTGTCGTCGCAAGTATTCTGCTCATCCAAAGGTTGCTGATTCTTGCTCGACGACTTGGGTATTTATGATTTTGAGACTCCACTCGCGACGGCACATTGACCTCATCCGATAGCCCGAAGAGACGCACACTGTAAGCGACGGCTCATACCCTCGTTAGATTGCCAAGAAATGTTGAATGTCCCCGTTATTCTATCCGCCTTCGGCACCACAAGAGCGTCAGCAGGTCTCTCACCGCACCAGTCCTAGCCCTCTCCCTTGAATGGAGAGCCAGAAAAGGGGTGGGAATCTTTTCTCGGAGGAATATCCCTCGATCCTCTATCAACCTTCTCCTTTGAGGGCCGACTAGATGGTCTCCCACTATGCCCGTCCAACGAAGGCTTTCTAATTCACATACCTTCCAAAGGAGTCGCCAGACTGGCTTTCAGTGCTCGCATTGAACGAGCACATTCTCATCGTGCGCGTTCAGCGAGCAAGAAGGGCACCTGGCCACTCCTCCCCCACCCATAGACCAAATCCTCGCGCGCCAGTAAAATGCCACGACCGTTTGCTCGAACAAGACTCAAAGGACTCTCTTCATGGCAGAACCGCTCAAGAATCGTTTCGGGCCCACAATTCCTCGCACCATTGCCGAGATGATCGTCGCGGTCTACCCCGCCTTTCCCAAGACCCAGTTTCTTCGCACCGCATTGAAAGACTATGAACCGCTGGAACTCATGCCGCGCGGGCGGCACATCGCACGGGCGTTGCGCCAGCATCTTCCAAGTGACTACGAAGAGGCCATCGAGATCCTCCTGGCTTCGCTCGGCCCCGATGTCCCGAAGCAAGCGGGCGACGGAGGGATGGCGCCCTTCTTCTATATGCCGCACACCATGTTCGTGCAGGACTATGGGCTCGACCATTTCGAGCCTTCGATGAGGGCGCAGTACGAATTGACGCAACGCTTTACCGCCGAGTTCAGCATCCGCCCCTTTCTGGAGCGACATCGAGAGGCCACGTTGGCGCGACTGACCCAATGGGCGACCGATCCCAGTCCTGACGTTCGCCGACTGGTCTCCGAAGGCACGAGGCCGCGGTTGCCTTGGGCCCCGCGCTTGCGAGAGTTTCAGGCAAACCCGCAGCCCGTGCTCGCCCTGCTCGACTTGCTGAAAGACGACCCGGAACTCTACGTGCGCCGATCGGTAGCGAACAATCTGAACGACATCGGGAAGGACCATCCGGCCTTGCTGGCCGAGACCGCCAAGAAGTGGATGAAGAACGCGACGGAGGAGCGGCGCTGGTTGATCCGCCATGCCTTACGCTCTGCCGTGAAACGGGGCGAGCCTGGCGCGTTGCATGTGCTGGGCGCCGGTCAAAAGGCGAACGTGGTCCTGCGACAGAACTCCATCACGCCAAGCCAGGTACGAGTGGGCCAGTCTGTGACTGTGGCGTTCGAGCTCAAGAACGCCCTATCGAAACCGCAGAGAGTGATGGTCGATTTCCAGATCCATTTCGTGAAGGCTAACGGCTCGACGACGCCGAAAGTCTTCAAGCTCAAGATAATCGAACTTGCCCCGCTCGAAAGCGTCTCTCTCAAGAAGACGGTATCCCTCAAGCCCATGACCACCCGCAAACATTATCCGGGACGACACCGGGTAGACCTCCTCCTCAACGGCCGCGCCAAACCCCTCGGCACCTTCGAACTCCTCGCGCGGTGATCGCCACGCGCCCCTAGTGATCAGCCGGCATTCTGTTCACCATCTGCAACATCCCACTCTATTCCGGCTGGTTATAGACCGGCGCCTTCCCGTACAATGCCGCCGCTGGAGGTTCCATGTCCCGTCCTATGCTCTACATCACACGCCTGCTCCCCGCACCGGTGATGGCCGTTCTGCGCGAGCGCTATACCCTCGTGGCCGAACCGGTGGAAAATCAGATTCCTACCGGCGACGATCAGCGCCGGGGTTTCGCGCATGCCGACGCCGTTATCTGCACGCTGGCCGATCCGATCTCCGACGAGTTGCTCGCCGGTGCGCCGCGCCTGAAGATCGTCGCGAACTATGCAGTGGGATACAACAACATCGATGTGGCTGCCGCCACGCGCCGCGGTATCGTGGTGACGAATACGCCGGATGTTCTGACGGATGCCACGGCGGACCTGACATGGGCGCTAATTCTGGCGGTGGCCCGGCGGGTGGTGGAAGGCGACCGGTGGGCCCGCTTCGGGACCTGGCCTGGGTGGGCGCCGACTCAAATGCTGGGGACGGATGTCACGGGGAAAACGCTCGGCATCATCGGCATGGGGCGGATCGGGCAGGCCGTCGCGCAGCGTGCGCAGGGGTTTCGCATGCCGGTGCTATACGCCAGTCGTCGGCCCTGCTCCCCTCCGCCCGGTGTATCGACTTGGGTTCACCGGCCAATAGAGGAGGTGCTTGAACAAGCCGACTTCCTCTCGTTGCATATCCCCTTATCGGAGGCCACGCGCCGCCTCATTGGATCGCGCGAGCTGGCCAGGATGAAATCCACCGCCTATCTCATCAACACGTCCCGCGGTCCGGTCATCGATGAAACCGCGCTCCTCGCCGCCTTGCGACAAGGCACGATTGCCGGAGCAGGGCTCGATGTCTATGAACGGGAGCCGGTGATTCTGTCGGGGTTGGAACAACTCTCGAACGTCGTGCTGCTGCCCCATTTGGGATCCGCCACGCAGCAGGTACGCATCAAGATGGGAATGCTCTGTGTGGAGAATATTGCGGCAGTGCTCGGAGGCCGGCCTCCGCTGAATCCGGTGACCCGGCAGGATTAGCTGGCGAGACGGAACTCTTTCGGATCGGCTTGCGCCTTGCCTCGAAGGGACTCCAGCCGCTGGGGCACATCATGGAACGACGGGATCAGCTGATAGGTGCTGACCGCCTGCTCCCATTGCGACTCGGCTTCATACAACATCCCCAACTCGTAGCGAACCGCCTGCCCCTTCGCACCCTGGCAGCGAGGATCCGACAGGACCGCCTCCAAGCCGCGAATCGCCTGTGCATACGCACGCTGGTCCTTGAGACAGAGCGCGGTCATCAGGCAGGAATCCAGGTAGAACGAATCGGCGGACTTGGACACATGAAACTCGTCCATCGCGTCTTCGTAGAGCCCCATGTTCTTGTAGGCGATCCCCAACGTGAAATGCGCTTCATAGTCGGGGGTTGGCGCCGAAGCCTCCGCCGGTACCGCCTCATTCGCACTCGGCTGCATCGCCATCGGTTCGACGGACACAGGCTCGATGTGCTGGGGCGCGTCATCCGGAATGCTCGCCAGCCAGGCGCCTTGAGACTGCGGCTCATCACCTGCCGCCACGCCCGCCTCTACTGCTACCGCTTCTTCCGCTGCCGGTTCGACCGCACTCGCCGCCGCACCGAAGGCCGGCACGACGTCGTTGATGGGCAGATCCCATGCCCCGGCCGGCTTGACGGGCTTGGCGGTAAACGGATGATCGTCCGGAACCGCTCCGTCCAGCGTGAATGTCGGAGGCTCGGCAGCCGATGGGTATGCAACCGGCGCTGCATCAGGCGCGACCGGTTCCGCCACTGACTCTACGACCGGCTCGACCGCACTCGCCGACTCGGCCGGCGCCTCCCCACCCATGAGCACGGTCAAGCGCGTGACCAAATCTGAGTCCGGGGCAAGTACCTTCACCTTCTCAAAGAGCTCTTCGTGCAAACTCTCCATCCCTGCTTCGGGATGAAGCAACAGCAGTTCCACCGCCCTCGCATACTGCTGTGCGGCAGCAGCGGAATCGCCTTTTTCCTCGAAGAGTTCAGCTGACAATTCAATAAGCGGAACAGAATTGGGCTCGGCAGCCAGGAACTCCGAGACCAGCGCTTCCGCCAATGGATAATCCTGGGCACGGAGCGCCGCGCCGGCCAGAAAACGATATTCTCCCAAGGCCACCTGCACATCGCCACGCTGCAAATGCAATCGCGCGAGCAACTGACACACCTGAGGATTCCCCGGTTCCCGCGTCAGCAACTGGTTAAGAATCGCTTCCGCTCCGGCATACTGTTGTTCATCCATCCGGCGCGTCGCTTCCGCAAGCAGATCCAATGGCTCCGATGGCCGGCTTGCCATAGTGACCATATGGCCGGACGCTGCGGGCTTTCCCGGAGCAGCCCCGCCTTTTTGCGCACCCTCGACAAACTGAGCGGCTTCGTTGTTCTTCGGATCGATCCGGAGCACGGCGAGATAGGCATCCTTCGCCTCATCGTAGCGGCCCTGCGCCGATCGCTCGCGCCCGAGTTGCAGATAGACCTTGGTCGCTTCGTCCTGAAGATTTTCTTGGAGGCACAGCTCCGCCACACGCTGCTGCGCGTCGAGATTGGAGGGGTCCTGACTGACAATTTTCTTATAGACCTCGAGGGCTTCTTTGCCCTTGCGTTCCTTGAGGTAGTACTTGCCGAGCGTGAGATAGTCCTGGACGGCGCTGCTCAACAATCCACGTTCCGCATTGAGGTCACCGAGATGGCGATAGACTTCGTACCGGGTAGGATCGACCTTGAGGATTTTTTTATAGGTCGCGATCGCCTTCAGCGTGGCGCCTTCCGATCGGAAACCGGCTGCCGCTTGAAGGAATGCGGTGATGGCTTCTGGCACGGCGTTGCGTTTGAGATGGAGATCGCCGATCGAGTTGTGAATGCTGCCGTCGTTCGGAGCTTCTCCGGCCAGCTTCCGCCACTCAGCAATAGCCGCGTCGTACTGGCCTTTAGCGGCCAACAACTGCGCACTTTGGAGAACTTTTGTCCGATCAAGGGCCAAGACAGACCTCTATGAAGAAGAATAGGCAAACGCTAACAGTCTCAATAGGTTTTGTCCAGAAAATGGCAGAAACGAAAGGGGCGTGTTTTCCCTGAAGAAAACACGCCCCCACCCTAGCGGTCTATGCAGAAGTTTACGCGGACAGCTCGCCCTTCAACACGTTGGCGGCTTGCGGCCCTTTCGCTCCTTGCACGATGTCGAACTCAACCGGTTCGCCTTCTTTCAAGGTCTTAAAGCCATCGCCCTGAAGCGCTGAATAGTGCACAAAGACATCATCCCCGCTATCCAATCGGATAAAGCCGAAACCCTTCCGATCATTGAACCACTTCACTGTTCCTTTGGTCTTCACAAGATCCTCCTTTTCTCAATGACTACGTGTAGTTACGCAGTCGGCCAAACACGCCTACAGAGACACAGATGATTGCGATGAACAGAAAGAGAGAAGTGAGAGGATCGACTGACGGGCGTCTGCAGAAAAAAATAAATCACGCACAGAACCCATCGGTGAAATGAAAAGCGAAGTGGAAGTACCACAGCACTTCCACCTTGTCAAGGGACGCATTCGGCCCTGGCCATATCCCCACGCGGTTTACAAGGTCGCACGACTGCCCTATAGTGCCGCAACGCGCTCACGACCGTTACGCTTGTGATTCTACGAACACTACTCGACCGGTATATTTTCACAGAACTACTCGCCCCGTTCGGGCTGAGTCTGGGAGCGCTGTGCTTCGTGATGCTCACGCGAGAGCTGTTACGTCTCGTCGAGCTCTTGGTATCAAAAGGGGTCGGCCTCTGGTCGGTGTTAAAAGTCTTCGCCACGCTGCTTCCGTCATTTCTGGTCCTGACACTGCCCATCGCCGGCATCATCGCCTCGATCACGGCCTTCGGACGCCTCTCCTTCGACAAGGAGCTCGTGGCCATGCGGGCCGCGGGACTGAGCCTCTACCGGCTCACCCAGCCGGTCCTCTTGTTTGCCCTCTCGGTCTTTACCTTGACGCTCGTCCTCTCCCAATGGGGACAGCCGTGGAGTTCGGTGAATCTGAAGAAAGTCGCGCTCAACCTCCTTCGAGACCAGCTGGTGCTGGCCCTGGAACGAGGCACGTTCAATGAACCTGTTCCCAAATTAGTGATCTATATTCCGGATAGCGGATCCGGGCAGGCGACATCCGGCATCTTCATATCGGACGAGCGCAGCCCTGATGAGCCTCGCATTATCGTGGCCGATGACTTTCAGGTCCTCATGGACCCTGAGCATGAACAGGTCGCGCTTCGACTCGTGAACGGCGTCATTCATAGCCAGCCGGATGTCGTCGATCAATATCAACAGGTCTCGTTTACCAGTTACGACCTGAAGATGAGCCTGAACCAAAGCGGGTATGCCACGACTGAAGAGCGTCCGACCTACGCTTCGATTCAAGCCCAACTGACGGCCAGCCAAGGGAAGGACACGCAAGCATTGCGGCGCCTGATGGAGTACTACAAAGACCTGGCCTTCCCGACCGCCTCGCTGGTGTTCTGCTTACTGGGCGTCCCGGTCGGCATTGTCTCCAAGCGGTCTGGGCGTATGGGCGGATTCGCCGTCGGCGTGCTGATCGTCGTTGCGTACTATATTTTGAATATCGCCTGTGAATTCCTCGTCACCACGCTCTGGATCTCCCCGTTTGCCGGCGCCTGGATGCCGAATGGATTGTTTACACTCCTCACCGCCTGGCTGTTCTGGAAAATGAGCTACGAATAAGTCCGATGACGATTCTCTTTCGCTATATTCTTCGCGAATACGCCAAAATCTTCCTGATGTGCTTTTCAGGATTGATGACCATCTATCTCGTCATCGACTTTTTTGAAAAAGTCCGCCGC
>WBZP01004067.1_pt1 | contig 15483 bp, 12 predicted proteins | sample 5204301 | NCBI WGS metagenome assembly WBZP01 (sample SAMN12412401, study PRJNA552823) | activated sludge metagenome | isolation source: activated sludge from nitrification reactor of wastewater treatment plant... | place: USA: Pennsylvania | collected 2017
GCTGCCGAACGCGCTGCCGTCGGGGACGGTGTTCTACCGCTACGGTCCGCCGACCACGGGGGCGCCGCCGTCGTGGTTCGTGGCGCCGGCGACCATCGGCAGCAACACCGTCGCGTTCTCGCTGCCGGGCGGCGACGTCGCCGCGATCGGCGGACCGGCGTATCCGGCGCCGGCGGTGGCCGTCGCGCCGGTGCCGGTGCCGGCACTCGACCAGCGCGCGCTCGCCCTGCTGGCGCTCGTCGTCGCGCTCGTCACCGTCGCGGCGTGGCGCCCGCTGCGTCAGGACCGGGACTGACGACGCGGGCACGGCGGCCCGGTCGCGACCCTGCCGGTGGATGCTCGCCGTCAGCTGCCGAAGTCGGCGGCGCCGAAGACGTGGATGCCGGCGTCGAGCAGCGCCCACTTCCACTTGGCGACGGCGCGGTAAGGCAGGTCGAGCCCGGGCACGTAGTTGGCGGGCCGGTCGTCGTTCATCTCGTGCGCGATCGTCGGCGGCGAGCCGGCGAGCACGTTGCACGACCAGTTGCCGCGACTCTTCACCCGGCAGTCGCCGAACTTCCCGGACGGTGCCGACGACCCGACGACCCAGTACAGCACTTCCTGCCGGCTCCTGCTCGCGCGGAACCGGTGGCGCTCTCCGGCGACCATCCGGCCGCTGCAGCGCAACCCGTCCCACGCCCCGTCGCGGCACTGGACGGTGAACACCGTCCGCTCGCCCTGGTAGGTGACGCGATCGCTGGCCCAGACGCCCAAAGCGAACAGCGCGCACAGCAGCGCCGCGGCCAGCCATGGCGTCGCACGGCGGCGCGGCGGTCGGCGCGATGGCGTCATCGTCGGCCGGGCTCTAGTAGCCGAGCCGCCGCGGCAGCCACAGCGCGATCTCGGGAACGAACGTGACCAGGAACATCGTGCAGGCCATCCCGAGCACCAGCCAGATCACCCAGCGCACCGTCGACTCCATCGGGATCCCGGCCATGCGGCTGGTGACCATCAGGTTGACGCCGAGCGGCGGGTGGAACTGCCCGAGCGCGATGTTCATCGTGATGATGACGCCGAACCAGACGAGATCCCAGTGGTAGTGCTGGGCGACCGGGACGAGCAGCGGCAGGAAGATGAAGAAGATCGATATCGCGTCGAGGAACATCCCGGCGATCAGCAGCAGGAGCTGGATGGCGACCAGCATGACGATCTCGGAGGCGCCGATCGACAGCATCGCCTTGGACAGCGCGTCGAAGGTGCCCAGCGTGCTGCTCGCCCAGGCGAACACGGCCGCGAACGCCACGACCAGCAGGATGATCGACGAGATCTCGGCGGACTCGGCGAACACCGAGACCAGCTTGCGCAGGTCGAGCGTGCGGTAGATCAGCGTGCCGACGACCACACCGTAGGCGACCGCGGCGACGGCGGCCTCGGTCGGCGTGAACCAGCCGCTGCGCATCCCGCCCAGGATCACCACCGGCGCGAGCAGCCCCCAGAACGCGTCGCGCAGGCTGCGCCAGAACGGCGGCCGTGCCTCGACCGCGTTCGCTTCGAAGCCGTGCCGCACCGAAAGCACCCAGGCCACGGCGATCAGCGTGAGCCCCGACAGGATGCCGGGGATCATCCCGGCGGCGAACAGCGCGGGAATCGACGCCCCGGGAACCAGGATGCTGTAGAGGACGAAGGCGATCGACGGCGGAATCAGGATGTCGGTCGAGCCCGCGGCGGCGATCACGCTGGCGGCGAACGGTCGCGGGTAGCCGGCGCGGATCATCGAGGGCAGCATCACCGCGCCGACCGCCGCCGAGTCGGCCGGGCCCGAGCCCGAGATGCCGCCGAGGATCATCGCCACCAGCACGGCGACGATCGCGAGGCTGCCCCGGCGCTGGCCGACGCAGGCCGACGCGAAGCGCACGATCCGCTCCGCGACGCCGGCCCGCTCGAAGATGAGCCCGGCGATGACGAACATCGGGATGGCCATCAGCGGGTACTTGGCGAGGCCCGAGTAGACGCTGGTCGGGATCGCCATGGCGCCGAGGCCGCCGAGCATCACGGCTGCCGCCCCGGCGAGGCCCATCGCCACGGCGATGGGCACGCCCGCCACCATCAGGGCGATGAACAATCCGAACAGCAGCGCGCCCAAGGCGGTCCCGACGCCGTCACCGGCCCGCGGCGGGCGGGCGGACGAAAGCCTGCAGCAGACGCCAGAGCACCAGCAGCGAGAGCACCGGCAGCCAGACGGTGTAGAGCCACTGCGGCAGGCCCATCGCCGGCGTCGTCACCGCGTAGTTGAAGTCGTCCCACGCCATCCGGGTCCCGAGGACGGCGAGCAGCGCGAACATCAGCATGCTGGCGAGCAGGCCCCAGCGACGGACCCCGGCGAGCGTGGCGGGCGGCAACCGCTCGATGAACCAGGTGATGGCGATGTGCTGCCGGCGCGTGAACGCCGCGGCCGACCCGAACAGCGTCATCACCACCATCAGCCAGACGGAGATCTCCTCGGTGAACGCGAACGAGATGTTGGTCAGGTAGCGGACGAGGACGTTGGCGAAGGTGATGAGGCACAGCAACACCATCGTCGCCGCGCAGGCCCACTCCTCCGGGGCGAGCCGCCAGCGACCGGGAGCCGAGACCGGCCCGGCCTCCGGCGGGGGCACGCCCTCGACCGGCGTGTATTCCGGCGGCGGCACCGGGCCGCCGCCCGGGCCGGGCGCGCTCACAGGACCGCCCTCCGCACGGCGCGCTGCGGGGCTCGTTCGCCCTCGGGGCGGCCCTTCAGGCTCACCGCTTGCGCGCTGCGACCGCCGCCTCGGCCTTCTTCACGAGGTCGGGGCCGATCTGCTGCGCCCACTTGTCGTACACCGGGCGCGTCGCCTTGACGAACGCGTCCTTCTCGGCCGCCGTCAGCCGGGTGACGGTGACGCCGAGCGCAGCGACTTCCTTGTACATCGCGTCGTCGGTCGCGGTGAGGCCCTTGCGCGCCAGCGCGATCTCCTGCCTGCCCGCGTCGAGCGCCGCCTGGCGGACGATGTCGCGGTCGGCGGCCGACCACGAGGCCCAGACCTCCTTGTTGACGACGAAGATCAGCGGATCGGCGAGGTAGCCCCACACCGTCACGTACTTCTGGCCCAGCGTCTGCAGCTTGGCCGCGGTGAAGATGTGCAGCGGGTTCTCCTGCCCGTCGACGGCGCCGGAGGCGAGCGCCGGCTGCGCGTCGGCCCAGCTCATCTGCGTCGGGTTGGCGCCGAGCGCGGTGAACGTGTCGTTGAAGATCGGCGAGCCGACGACGCGGAACTTGAGTCCCTTCATGTCGTCGGGCTTCCTGATCTCGCGCTTCGAGTTGGTGACCTCGCGGAAGCCGTTCTCGCCCCAGGCCAGCGGAACGACGCCGGCCTTCTCGATCAGCCCGAAGACGTCCTGCGCCACGGCGCCGCTGGTCAGCGCGTCGATGCCGGCGTGATCCTGGGTGAGGAACGGCATCGAGTAGAGGTTGAGTTCCTTGATCTGCGGCGACCAGTTGATCGTCGAGCCGATCGCGAGGTCGATGATGCCCTGGCGCACCGCGGTGAACTCGCGCGTCTGGTCGCCGCCGACGAGCGAGGCGCCCGGATAGAGCTTGATGTTGATCCGGCCCTGGGTGCGCTCGCGGACGAGGTCGGCCCAGATCTCGCCGCCCTTGCCCCATGGGAAGGCGGGCCCGACGACGGTCGACAGCTTGTACTCCGGCTTGTAGGCGCCCTGGGCGAAGGCGACGGTGGCCGGCAGCGCCAGTGCGGCGAGGCCGAAGGCGAGGGTCTGGAGGGCGGTTCTGCGCATCGGGGTCTCCTGGGGGGATGGTCTGGGGCCGGCGTCTTGGTCGCGCCTTAGGCGAACAGCGATTCTATCTTGCGGCGGATGCCGTCGGGGGTGATCCGGGCCTCGGCTTCGAGGACGGAGGCGTAGCCGACCGGGATCCGCGGCGCGCCCAGCCGCGCGACGGGGATCGCCAGCGTCTCGGCCACCGTCGCGGCGATCTCGGCGCCGAAGCCGGCGACCTCGACGGCCTCGTGGACGACGAGCAGGCGTCGGGTCCGCCGCGCCGATGCCAGCACGGTCTCGCGATCCCACGGCCACAGCGTGCGCAGGTCGATGACCTCGACGCTGCGTCCCTGCGCCGCCACCTCGTCGGCGGCCCGCAGCGCGGCGCCGACGGCGCGGCTCCAGCTGACCAGCGTCAGGTCGGTCCCTTCGCGGCAGACCCGGGCGCGGCCCAGCGGCACCGCCAGCGCCGGATCGACGTCGGCCGACTCGCCCCAGAGTTCCTTGTGCTCGAGGTAGACGACCGGGTCGTCGCAGGCGATTGCCGCGCCCAGCAGCGCGTGGTTGTCCTGCGGCGTGGCCGGGGCGACGACGACGAGGCCGGGAATGTGCGCGAACCAGGCCTCCAGCGACTGCGAGTGCTGCGCCGCCGACGCGCTCCAGATCCCCGACGGCATCCGGATCACCAGCGGCACCCGCCCCTGGCCGCCGAACATGTAGCGGTTCTTCGCCGCCTGGTTGACGATCTCGTCGATCGCGCACAGCGCGAAGTCGACCACGCGCAGCTCGACCACGGGGCGCAGCCCGGTCAGCGCCATGCCGACCGCGGCGCCCATGATCGTCGATTCGGAGATCGGGGTGTCGATGATCCGGTCGCCGCCGAATTCCGCCTGCAGCCCCCGGTACTGGCCGAAGATGCCGCCACGGCCGAGGTCCTCGCCCAGCGCAACGACGCGCGGGTCGGCCCGCATCGCCGCGGCGAGCGCGGCGGTGGCCGCCGCACCGTAGGTCATCGTCGCCATGCGGCCTCCGTGCCGGGACGCCGCCGGCCTGTCACGAGCGCCATCGACCGGCCCCGCAGTCCTGGATTTCGGAGTAGGCCGCCGAGCCGGCGGGCGCCGGCGCGGCCTCGGCCAGCGCGACGGCGGCGGCAACCTCGGCGCGCGCCGCGTCCTCGAGCGCGGCGATGGCCGTCTCGGCGGTCCCCAGCGCCGCCAGCTGCGCGCGCGCGCGCCGCAGCGGATCGTTGGCCTGGGCGGCCGCGAGCTCCGCCGGATCGCGATAGGCGGCCGGATCGACCGAGACGTGGCCCTTGACGCGATAGGTGACCGCGTGGAGGAACTGCGGTCCGCGACCTGCCCGCACCGCGGCGGCGAGCACCGCCGTCGCCGCGTCGACGGCCTCGACGTCGTTGCCGTCGACGGTACGGGCCTCGATGCCGAATGCCTGCGCCCGGGCGGCCGCACCGGTGCCGGCGGTCAGCGGGCCGGAAGGCGTCGTCGCCGACCACCGGTTGTCCTCGCAGACGAAGAGCACCGGCAGGTGGTAGACCCCCGCCCAGTTGAGCGACTCGGCGAACGGGCCGCGGTTGATCGCCCCGTCGCCGAAGAAGCAGGCGACGATCTCGCTCGCGCCGCGGATGCGGATCGAGTGTGCGGCGCCGACGGCGATGGGCAGCCCGGCGGCGACCACACCGTTGGCGCCCAGCATGCCGACGCCGAAATCGGCGATGTGCATCGACCCGCCGCGGCCGCCGCAACTGCCGCCCTCGCGCCCGTACAGCTCGAGCATCATCCGCCCGACGTCGGCGCCCTTGGCGATGGTGTGGCCGTGGCCCCGGTGCGTGGAGGTGAGGTAGTCGCCGCGCCGCAGGTGGGCACCGACGCCGGCGGCGACGGCCTCCTGGCCGGTGGACAGGTGCAGCGGGCCCCGCACGGCCGCCGGCCTGGCCGAGGCCTGCTGGCCGAACGCCGTGACCCCGCCGCGGCTCGCCTCCTCCGCGGCGTCCTCGAACGCCCGGATGCGCAGCATCGTCGCGTACAGCGCGGCGAGTCGCGCCGCGCGCTTCGCCTGCCGGTCCGTGCCGCCGACTTCGCCCATCGGGTTGCTGCGCCCCCTCGTCGTCCGTCCTCGTCGCCCTGCCGCGACGCGGCCGCCATCCGGCGGACGGCTATTGTCCCAGATTTCCCCTGCCCGCATCGTGGCCGCGTCGCCGCTGGCTGCGGGCGCCGGCCCGATATCCGACGTTGCAGCAGCGTTGTCTTTGCGCCGCGTCCGGCGTAGCGTGGAGCGGCCCCGGACTAATGCCGCGGAGGGGAGTTGCGATGGAGCGACGTCTGCTGCTGCGGGCCCTCGGCGCACTCGGCGCCGGCGCGGCGCTGCGCACCACCGCGGCGGAGCGCCGCGCCCGGGTCGGCTACCTCTGCTGGCAGGACGAAGGGACCTACGCCGAAACGACGCTGGCCGGGTTCCGGCGCGGCCTCGCCGACGAAGGCTTCAGCGAAGGCCACAATCTCCTGCTGTTGCGCCGTTCGGCCGAGGGCGATCCGGATCGGCTGCCGGCGCTCGCCCGCGAGCTCGCGGCCGAAGGGGTGGAGGTGTTCTTCGCGCCCGCGACCGGCATGGCGACCGCGGCCTGGTACGCCGACCGCCGGACGCCGATCGTCATCGCGACGGTGCTCGACCCGGTGGCGCTGCAGTTCGTCGAGTCGCTGGCCCGCCCCGGCACCCGCGTGACCGGCGTGCTGACACTCGACAGCGAACTGACGGCCAAGCGCGTGCAGCTGCTGCTCGAGGCGCTGCCCGGCACGACCCGGCTGGGCGTGGTCATCGACGAGCGGATGCGTTCCTCGTGCAAGCAGGAGCTCAACCACCTGGAGGCGACGGCGAAGCGGACGTCGGTGGTGCTCGACGTCGCCAGCGTCGGTTCGTGGAGTGACCTCGACGCGACGTTCGCGCGCTTCGCGCGCCGCGGCATCCAGGCCGTTGCGGACACGCTGCTGAGCTCGCCGCTGGGCATCGAGCGTGCCTTCGGCGAGGCGGCGCGACGACACCGGCTGCCGTCGATGCACCAGGTCGACCTGGGCGTGCGCTCCGGTGGGCTGATGAGCTACGGCCCCGATTTCGGCGAGACCTTCCGTCTTGCCGGCCGCTACGTGGGCAGGATCCTCAAGGGGGCGCGACCGGCCGAGATGGCGATGGAGGCGCCCCGCAGCTTCCGGCTGGTGGTCAACCTCGGCACCGCGCGGGAACTCGGCATCACGCTGCCGCCGCAGATCCTGGTCCGGGCCGACGAGCTGATCCCGTAGCGAGCCTCTGCCCGAACCCGCATGACCGCGCTGCCGGCGCGGCGCTGGACCTATAATCCGGAACCGCAGCGCCGCGGCGCAACGGCCGGAGGCCGCGCCACGCGGCGATGCCCGGCTCCCGATGTTCCGCGATCGCCGCCACTCGCTGCTGCCGCTCCTGCTCGCCGCCATCTACGGGCTGTCGATCGTCTACGCGAGCCTGCAGCCGTTCGCACCGTGGATCGAGCCCGACCCGCGCACGCGGTTCTTCCTGTTCGCCGCCTGGCCGGCGCGCTGGTTCCACGCCGACGCCGTCTTCAACGTGCTCGCCTACCTGCCGCTCGGGTTCCTGGTCGCGCTGATTCCGCGCGCACGGTCGCTGCGCTGGCGGCTCGTGCTGGCCGGTCTCGTCGGCGGCGTGCTTTCCTTCACGCTGGAGACGCTCCAGCTGCACCTGCCGCAGCGTGACGCCAGCACCGTCGACCTCGTCACCAACATCGTCGGCAGCCTCGCCGGCGGCCTGGGCGGCGTCGCGCTGCTGCGCTCGACGCCGCTGCGGCGGGCGATCGTGCGCGTCCGCGAGCACTGGTTCCTGACCGGAGGGACCGGCGACGTCGGGATCGCGCTCGTCGCCATCTGGCTGGTCGTGCAGGTCAACCCCGGCATCCCGCTGTTCTCGACGGTCTACGACGCCACGCCCGAGCTGGGGCCCGCCGTGGCGGCACTTGCCAACGCCCCGGACTTCGCGACCGTGCTGATCGAGGCTGCGCACAGCGCCTTCCAGGTGCTCGGCGTGGGGCTCTTCGTCGCACTGCTGATGCGCGACCCGCGGCAGGTCAGCGTCGCCGTCGTCGCGCTGGTCGCCGCCGGCCTCGTGATCAAGGGCGTCGCGGCGGCGGTGCTGCTCAAGCCCGCCGCGTGGGAGCACTGGCTCTCGCCCGGGGTGTCGACCGGCGTCGCCGCCGGGGCGCTGGCCCTGCCCCTCGTCATCGCGCTGCCGCGCCCGGCGCAGATCGCGGTCTGCGCGATCGCGCTGCTGTCGTCGGTGCTGGCGACGCTGCTCGCGCCCGAGCTCCTCACCGCGCGGGCCCCGCTGATGCTGTTCAACTGGAACTACGGGCACCTGCTCAACTTCAACGGGCTCACCCGCAGCGTGCTGATGCTCTGGCCGCTGGCCGCGAGCGTCTACCTGCTGGTGCTCTCCGGCCGACCCCGCTGGGGGAGCCCGCATTGACCGGCCGACCCCGGCCGGCGCCATCTGCTATCGTTGCCCCATGCTCGACCCGGCCGTCGCTGACGCGATCGATCTCTCGCTGGTGCGGCGCGCACTGGTGATCAAGCTGCGCCACCACGGCGACGTGCTGCTGGCCTCGCCGGTGTTCAGCGTGCTCAAGGCCGCGGCGCCGCACCTCGAGGTCGACGCGCTCGTCTATCGCGAGACCGCGCCGATGCTCGCCGGGCACCCGGCGATCGCCCAGCTGCACACCATCGACCGGACGGCCAAGACGCGCGGCCCCGTCGCCCAGCTGCGCGCCGAGTGGGCGCTGTGGCGCGCGCTCGCGGCACGCCGCTACGACCTCGTCGTCCACCTGACCGAGCATCCGCGCGGCGCCTGGCTGCGACGGCTGCTCGGAGCGCGCTTCGGCGTCGCCCGCGAACGCCCCGACGCCGGCTTCTGGTGGCGCCTGGCGTTCCCGCACCGCTACCTGCTGCCGCGGGCGACGCCCCGGCACACGGTGGAGACGCACCTCGACGCCCTGCGGCGCATCGGCATCTGGCCCGACGAGCCGGACAAGCGGCTGCTGCTCGAGCCCGGCGCCGCGGCGCGCACGCGCGCGGCGGAGCTGCTCGCCGAACACCGCCTCGGACCGCGGCGCTACGTCGTCGTCCATCCCGGCTCCCGCTGGCTGTTCAAGTGCTGGCCTTCCGTCGCGACGGCGGCGATCGTCGATCGGCTGGCCGGCGCCGGCCTGCCGGTGGTGCTGACCGGCGCGCCGGATCCCGCCGAGCGCGCGCTGACCGCCGCGGTGAAGGGCGCCGCCCGGGCCCCGGTCGTCGACCTGGTCGGCACGTTGTCGCTGCCCGAGCTCGCCGCGCTGATCGGCTCGGCGCGCCTCTTCTTCGGCGTCGACTCGGCGCCGATGCACATCGCCGCGGCAATGGGGACACCGACGGTGGCGTTGTTCGGCCCGTCGGGCGACGCCGAATGGGGACCGTGGCGGGTGCCGCACCGGGTCGTCGCGTCGGCCCGGCACGCCTGTCGGCCCTGCGGCAACAACGGCTGCGGCGGCAGCAACCACGCCGACTGTCTGCTGACGCTGCCCGACACCCGCGTCGCCGCCGCGATCGACGAATTGCTCGCCGAGACCGCGGACCGCGACGGTCGATGAAGCTCGGCCTCGTCCGCCAGCGCTACACGCCGTTCGGCGGCGCCGAACGCTTCGTCGAGCGGGCGATCGCGGCGCTGCGCGCCCGCGACGTCGGGGTCGCGGTGTACACCCGGCGCTGGCCGGCGAACGCCGGGCCGGGGATCGAGCCGGTGATCTGCGACCCGTTCCACATCGGCAACCGGTGGCGCGACGCGAGCTTCGCGCGGGCGGTGAAGGCCGCGCTCGCCCGCGACCGGCCCGACCTCGTCCAGACGCACGAGCGGATCGACGGTTGCGACATCTTCCGGGCCGGCGACGGCGTCCATCGCGTCTGGCTGGAGGAGCGGCTGCGCTGGGGCGGGCCGCTGGAACGCTGGTCGATCGCCGCCAACAGCTATCACCGTTACATCCTCGCCGCCGAGGCCCGGGTGTTCGCCGACCCCGGCCTGAAGGCCGTCATCTGCATCTCGCAGATGGTCAGGGACGACGTCCGGGCGCACTTCGCCGTCGCCGAGGACAAGCTGCACGTGATCTACAACGCCGTCGACCCGGCGGAATTCGGCCCGCAGGTCCGCGCCGACCGCAACGCCCGGCGCCGCGCGCTGCAGCTGGGCGACGACGACGTCGCCTTCCTGCTGCTGGGCTCGGGCTACGAGCGCAAGGGCGTGCCGGCGGCGCTGGCCGCGCTGGCGCGGCTGCCGCGGCAGGCGCGGCTCGTCATCGTCGGCCGCGACAAGCACCTCGTCCGCTACCGGGCGCTCGCGCACCGGCTGCAGGTCGCCGACCGCGTCCACTTCGCCGGGCCGCAGGCCGATCCGCGACCCTGGTACGGCGTTGCCGACGCCTTCGTGCTGCCGACGATGTACGACCCGCTGTCCAACGCCGTGCTGGAAGCCCTCGCCTGCGGGCTGCCGGTGGTCACCAGCGATCGCTGCGGCGCCGGCGAGCGGGTGCGCGCGTTCGGCGCCGGCGTCACCTGCGGCGCCCGCGACGTCGAGGCGATCGCCGCGGCGATGTCCGGGCTGCTGGACGCGGCGTGCCGGGCCGAGCAATCGCGGCAAGCGCTGGCCGCGGTCGCCGAACTGACGCCGGCGGCGATGGGAGACCGGCTGATCGCGCTCTACGACGCGCTGCTGCCGGGGGGCGGACGCCGCGGGCTATAATTCCGGGTCGGGCAGGCGCGGCACGTCCTGCCTCGCGAGACGTCGGCGGGCGAGGAGCGAACGGGGACGCGACACCGCGATCGCGGCCGCACCACAGGTCAATCCACCAGCTCCGCGCCATGTGCGGCATCACCGGCTACTACTCCACCGACCCCGAGGCCCGCGCCGCGCTGCCGGCGATGACGGCCGCGCTCGCCCACCGCGGGCCGGATGCCGACGGCTTCCACTGCGACGGTCCGATCGGCTTCGGCCACCGGCGACTGTCGGTGATCGACCTGGCCGGCAGCCGCCAGCCGCTGGTCAGCACCGACGGCACGCTGGCGCTGGTGTTCAACGGCGAGATCTACAACTTCCGCGCCCTGCGGCGCGAACTCGAGGCGGCCGGCCACCGCTTCGCCACCGACGGCGACGGCGAGACGATCCTGCTGGGCTGGCGGCAGTGGGGCGAGGGCGTGCTGGCCCGGCTCGCCGGGATGTTCGCGTTCGCGCTGTGGGACCGCGCGCGGCGGACGCTGTTCGTCGCCCGCGACCACCTGGGCGTGAAGCCGCTCTACTACGCGTGGCACCGGGGGTCGCTCGTGTTCGGCTCGGAGCTGAAGGCGCTGCTGCCGTTTCCCGGGCTGCCGCGGCGCATCGACCCCGACGCGCTCGCGCTCTACCTCGAGTGCCAGTACATCCCGGCCCCGCACAGCATCTACGCCGACGTCCGCAAGCTGCCGCCGGGCCACTGGCTGGCGGTGCGCGACGGCGCGTGCGCGAGCGGCCGCTACTGGCTGCCCTCGTACGTGCCCAAGCACGGCGGGACGCTGGCCGACGCCGTCGACGGGCTCGACCGCGAGCTGACGCGGTCGGTGACGTCGATGCTGGTCGCCGACGTGCCGCTCGGCGCCTTCGTCAGCGGCGGCGTCGACTCGGCGGTCGTCGCCGCGATCGCGACCCGAGCCGCCGGGCGGGCGCTCGACACCTTCAACCTGGGCTTCACCGGCAGCGACGTCGGCAGCGAGCATGTCGAGGCCGCGGCGGTCGCCCGCCACATCGGCAGCCGGCACCACTGCCTGATGCTCGGCCCCGACCAGGTGCTGCCGGCGCTCGACGACTGGGTCGACGTCTTCGACGAACCGTTCGGCGACCAGGCGGCGCTGCCGACGATGCTGCTGGCGGAGTTCGCGCGAAAGCAGGTGACCGTCGTGCTGACCGGCGAAGGCGCCGACGAGGTGTTCGGCGGCTACGGCAACTACGTGAAGCGGCTGCGCGAGGAGCAGCTCACGCGCTGGCTCGGCGCCGCGGGCTCGCCGCTGCCACCGCTGCTGCGCCGGCTGCCGGCACGGATCGGCCGCGACCGGCTGCTCAAGGCGGCGGTCGAGCCGCTCGCGCGCCGCTACGCGACCATCCCCAACATCTTCGACTCGCTGCTGCGGCAGGAGATGTTCACTCCGGCGTTCCACGCGCTGGCGCAGGCGCGGATCGCCGACATCGCCGCCGCGCGCTACGCCGAGTGCGATTCGCCGGCCTATCTCGACCACCTGCTCGACATCGACGCGCGGCTGTGGCTGCCCGACGACCTGCTGGCGAAGGTCGACCGGGCGACGATGGCGCACTCGCTGGAAGCGCGGGTGCCGTACCTCGACCACGATCTCTACGGCTGGTGCGCGCGGCTCGCCCCGGCGCACAAGGTCGCAGGCAATAGCCGCAAGGTGGTGCTGAAGGCGCTGGCGCGGCGCTACCTCCCCGACGCGATCGTCGACCGGCCGAAGCAGGGGTTCATGATGCCGCTGGACCGCTGGCTCGCGCACGAACTGAAGGACGACATCGCCCATGCGCTGGGCCCCTCCGGCCTCGCCCGGCGCGGGCTGCTGCGACCAGCGGCGATCGCGCGGCTCCTGGCACAGCACGCCAGCGGGCGCAAGAACCACGCGATGCGGCTGTGGGTGCTGCTGATCCTCGAGCGCTGGTTCGCGCGCTACGAGCCGGACTTCGCGCTGTGAACCGCCCCCTGGCGATCGTCCACACCGAGAACTCCTGCGGCTGGGGCGGCCAGGAGATCCGCATCCTCAGCGAGGCCCGCGGCTTCCTCGACCGCGGCCACCGGATCACGCTGATCGCCCCGCCCGAGGCGCCGATCGCGCCGGCCGCCGACGCGCTGGGCATCCCCGTCGTCCGGTTGCCGATCGGCCGCAAGCGGCTGCCCGGACTGCTGGCGCTGCGCGACTGGATCGGCGACCACCGCGGCGGCATCGACGTCGTCAACACCCACAGCTCGACCGACAGCTGGCTCGTGGCCGCCGCCTGCGCGACGCTGCGCGGGGCGCCGCCGATCGTGCGCACCCGCCACGTGTCGACGACGGTCCGCAACCGCCCGACGACGCGCTGGCTCTACGCGCGCGCGACCGCGCACGTCGTCACCACCGGCGAGGCGCTGCGCGTGCAACTCGCCCGCGACAACGGCGTGCCGCTGGCGCGGATGACGTCGGTGCCCACCGGCATCGACCTCGACCGCTTCGTCCCCGGCATCGCCGCGGCGGCGCGCGGCGCGCTCGGATTGCCCGACCGTCCGCTGCTCGGCATCGTCTCGACACTGCGCGACTGGAAGGGCCACGACTACCTGTTCGAGGCGCTCGCCGCCGACCGCGCCCGCTGGTCCGGCTGGCAGGTCGTCGTCGTCGGCGACGGCCCGTACCGCGACCGGCTGGACGCGCACCTCGCCCGGCTGGGCATGGCCGATGCGGTGCGCTTCGCCGGGCAGCAGCACGACGTCGTGCCGTGGCTGCAGGCGATGGACCTGTTCACGCTGCCGTCCTACGGCGAGGAAGGGGTGCCGCAGGCGATCATGCAGGCGATGGCCTGCGCGCTGCCGGTGGTCACGACGACGGTCGGCGCGATCCGCGAGGCGGTCGAGGACGGCGTCACCGGCGTCGTCGTCGCCCCGCGCTCGGCGGCCGAGTTGGGTTCGGCGCTCGCCCGGCTGCGCGACGACGCTCCGTTGCGGGCGCGGCTGGGGGCGGCCGGTCGGGCGCGCGCCGTGGAGCGCTTCGGGATCGCCGCGATGCTCGACCGGATGGAAGCGGTGTTCCGCGCCGTGCTCGGGCCGGCCTGACCGCGATGTGCGGCATCGCGGGCTTCGTCGGCAGCCGGTCCATCCCCCCGCGGACGGTGGAGCGGATGCGCGCGGCACTCGCCCGCCGCGGGCCCGACGCCGAGCACGTGGCGCTGTTCGACGCCATGCGCAACCGCACCGACGGTGCGGCGACGCTGGGCCTCGTCCACACGCGGCTGTCGATCATCGACCCGCGGCCCGAAGCCGACCAGCCGATGGCCAACGAAGCGGGCGACGTCTGGATCGTCTACAACGGCGAGGTCTACGACTGGGCGGACACCGCCGCCACGCTCGCCGCCGCCGGCTACGCGTTTCGCACGCGTTCCGACACCGAGCTCATCCTGCACGCCTACGAGCACTGGGGGATCGACTGCGTCCGGCAGCTGCGCGGCATGTTCGCGTTCGGCATCGTCGACTTCCGCCGGGGGAAGCTCTTCCTCGCCCGCGACCGGCTGGGGCTGAAGCCGATCGTCTACGCCGAGCGTCCCGACGGGCTCGGCTTTGCGTCGACGATCCGGGGGCTGCTGCCCTGGCTGCCGGCACAGGCCAGGCGCTTCTCGCCCGAGGGCATCGACTGCTACCTCGCCCATCGGACGATCGTCGCCCCGCGGACGGTCCTCGAGGGCGTGGCGCGGCTGCCCCCGGCGCACACGCTCGAGTGCGACCTGGGCGGCCGGCGCGTCGCGCTGCGCGAGTACTGGCGGCCGACGCCGGCACCGGCGCCCTGGCTCGCGACGTTCGACGACTCGATCCGGATGCGCACCGTCGCCGACCGGCCGCTGGGGCTGTTCCTGTCGTCCGGGATCGACTCCTCGGCGATCGCCTGCCGGCTCGCGGCGATGGGCTTCAACCGGCTGCAGTCGTTCACCGCCGCGTTTCCGGGCACGCCGTTCGACGAGAGCGCACGTGCGGCGCAGGCGGCGCAGCGGCTCGGTTTCCCGCACCTCGCGGTGCCGATTCCGCAGCGGATCGACGGCGATTTCGCCGCCATCGTCGCCGATCTCGACGAGCCGTTCGCCGACCCGTCGAGCGTCCCCACGTGGTACCTGTCGCGGGAGACGACGCGCCACGTCAAGGTCGTGCTGGGCGGCGACGGCGGCGACGAGGTGTTCGGCGGCTACAAGCGCTACGCGAAGCACCTGCGCACGCGCGTCCGCCGCGCTCTGGTGCTGCCCGGGCTGCCGCTGCCCGCGGGCATCGACGACGGCGCCGCGCGGCGGCTGCGCGAGGAGCTGCGGCTCGACTGGCGCTCGGCCTACGCGCTGCGCTTCTCCGGGATGACGCCCGGCGAGCGGGCGTGGCTGGCACCCGGCACGCAGCCTCCGGCGCACCACTGGCGGATGCCCGAGGGCGGCGCCGACGACCTCGCCACGCTGCTCGAGATCGACCGGCTCAACTACCTGCCCGACTACATCCTGCGCAAGGCCGACCTGATGACGATGGCGCACGGGCTGGAGATGCGGGCGCCGTTCCTCGACTACCGGTTCGTCGAATCGCTGGCCGCCCTGCCCGCCCGCGAGCGCTTCACGGTGCCGGCCAAGCGGCTGCTGGCGCCGGCGATGAGCGCACTCGGGGACCTCGACCCGTTCCGGCAGAAGAAGCGCGGCTTCAACCCGCCGCTCGCCGGCTGGCTCGAAGGCGACCTTGCGCCGCGTCTTCCCGGGCTCGGCGAGCGGCTCGCCGCGCTGACGGCCGGGCAGCTCGCCGGCGAACGGGTCGATGCGTTCACCGCGGCGTGGCGGCGGCGGCCGGGCCTCGCCGAGCAGCTGCTGCAGCTCGTCCTGCTCGACGAG